>JACCDL010393180.1_pt1 | contig 53811 bp, 48 predicted proteins | sample 7441931 | NCBI WGS metagenome assembly JACCDL01 (sample SAMN15323437, study PRJNA562643) | freshwater metagenome | isolation source: river surface water | place: USA:Blue River Watershed | collected 2017-08-16
ACCAAGTAGACCCCGAGGATGATGGCGGCCATTCCGCCCAGGTGGTGGGCCAAAATCGTTTCGCCCATGCCGACGCCCCAGGCCAAGGCCACGACCGGAATCAAGTAGGTGGTCGAAGCCGCCATCAGCGGGGTGGTCAGCGCAATCAGCCGGTTGAACAGCACCGTGGCGATCCCGGTCCCGACGATTCCGAGAAAGGCAAGTGCCGAAATGGCGGGGGTGAAGTGCTCCATGCGCGTCGTTTCCCAAACGCGCGTGGCGCCCAGAATGCCGAGCGACATCGGCACCGTCAGCAGCATGACAAACAGCGTGATTCCGCGCGGACTCAGGTGGCTGAGCCGCGAACCGATGGTGTTGATGCTCACGCCGTAAAAGGCGGCCGCCAAAATGGCCAAGAGCAGGTAGTTGGGGTTGATTTCTTGGCCCGGAACCACTGCGCGCCACGGGCTAATCAACAACACTGCGCCCAGAAGCCCCAGCGCCACGCCCCAGACCTGAACGCGCCGGAGGCTCCGCCCAAAAGCCAGAACACCCACCAAAAGGGCAAAAACCGGCGTCATGGCGTTGGCCACGCCGACGACTCCCGAAGGCACGTGGGCCACCGCGATGGGAAAGAGGATGTAGGGCAGCGAGTTGCCCATCATGGCCACGATCAAGAGCGGCCAAAAGTCCGCTCGGCGAAACTCCCCGAAGTGCTTGCGCGATATGACCAAAACGGCCGCGGCCGCAAAAAGCAAGCGCATGGCTCCGATTTGAATCGCTTCAAAGCTTTGAAGCGCGATTTTCATCAGCATAAACGAGGACCCCCAGACCAAAACAAGTCCGATAAAAAGCCCCCAGGCCAAGCCAGAACGATTCATGAGGCGCCAAAGGTACGCTACCTTTACGGGCATGAATGCACGAATTGTCTCGGCGCCGTGGCTGCTTCGCCTCCTTCGCTGGTCCATCGTCCTGAACCTCTTGGTAATGCTGGCAGGATCGGTCGTGCGCATGACGGGCTCGGGAATGGGTTGCCCCGACTGGCCCAAGTGCTTTGGCCTCGCCGTTCCGCCCACCCACGCGGACCAAGTGACCTGGTCGCCGGAGGCCGCCTACGACCGCGGGCAAATGGTGCTGCGCGACGGCGCTTTTTGGGTGGCCCAATCGGACCACGCGCCCCAGCCCGAATTCGGCGCACCGCTTTGGGAAAAATACACGCGCCACAACTACGCGACCTTCAACCCGATCCACACCTGGATTGAGTTCATCAACCGCTTGCTGGGGGTTTTACTCGGAATCCCGGTACTTCTCGCCGCCGCCGTGAGCGCGCGCTACCTGCGAAGCCATCCTTGGTGGTTGGTCACCATGCTGGGCGTGCTGGCCACCCTCGCCTTCGAGGCCTGGCTCGGTAAAGTAGTCGTCGACGGCAACCTGGTTCCGCACCACATTACCTACCACATGATGGGGGCCTTTGTGCTGCTGGCCCTGCTGACGGTACTGTTTCGCAACGTCCACAGCCTGGCTGAACAAAACCTCTGGCGGGCCGAACCGCCGGCGTCGCCCGCAGACCTCAAGCCCTTGGTCGTTGGATTTTCGGTTCTGGCCGGCCTCCTGCTCGGACAAACCCTGCTGGGAACCTCGGTGCGCGAAGGCGTAGACGCCCTGGTGCATCAATTCGGATTCGACGCCTCGCGCCAGGGATGGGTCGCTCAGCTTGAGCCGGGAATCCTCATTCACCGCAGCTTTAGTTTGTTGGTGCTCGCCCTGGCGTACTGGCTGTACCGCCGCTCCGCCGGCCTTGCTGGCCTTCGGGCGCGTGCCGGGCTGGTGCTCTTAATTCTGTGTACCGAAGCCGCCGTGGGCGCGATGCTGTTTTACCTGGACCTGCCGCGCGGACTTCAACCCCTCCACCTGATGCTGAGCGCGGGTGCCTGGATGGTCCTCGTCGACGCGGTGGCTAAGGCCGGCCTGATGCTCCGCGCCATTCGAGCGTCTCGAGGTAGCGCGTGAATTCGCCCTCAAAAAACGCGTGCACCGGAGCCAAACTGTCGGCGTTTGGATGGGCATACACGTACAGGGCGCCGCGCACAAAGTGCCGCGAACTGTCGGTAGCGTAAAACTGCAGGCCGCTGGCTGCGTTGCCCCCAATTCGGAACAAAATTCCATAAACCTTTAGGGAGTCGTTGACGTACACCATTTGGCTCATGCCGTCGGCTGCCACGCTGTGCTTCATGGCCAACTCGTGGGCATCGTCGATAAGCTGCGGAAGGTTGCCCCGAACCGGCGCGTAGGTAAACTGCACCCGGCCCTGACAAAACGGGTAGACCAAATCGCCCCATCCCGCCTCGGGCTTGGTTTCCCACGATGCGTTGGGGTGGTGCACGAGGCCAAAGGGAACGGGTGCCTGGAGCGCCACGCCCTCACCGGCCGGAACCTCGATTCGCGGATAGCCCTTTGGCTTGGGAACCAAGGCCTTCTCGGGCCAAAAAACCAGCGCGGCCAGGGCCACGAGGGCGACCCCGCCCAAACCAAAAATCAGGTGGCTAATCTTCATTGCGGCGGACTTTGACCCGCACAATGCGGCGTCGGTCGCAGGCTTCAACGGTCCACGTCAGGGGACCCAGCGCCCGTTCCTCGCCCTTGAGCGGCATTCTTCCGAGCTGCTCCAAAATCAGGCCTGCGAGCGTGTCGGCGTCGCCGCGTTCCAAGGACTCGGGTGCAATGTTCATGGTGCGCAGCACGTCATGGAGCGGCGTTCGCGCTTCAAAAACGTAGGTCCACTCGTCAAGCTGGGTGTAGGTCTGCTTTTCGGTGTCGAACTCGTCGTTGATTTCGCCCACAATTTCTTCCATCACGTCTTCGAGGGTAACCACGCCCGATACCCCGCCGTACTCGTCCACGACCACCGCGAGGTGCATTTTTTTGGCCCGAAAGTCGCCCAGGAGGTCGTCAATCTTCATGCTCTCGGAAACAAACATCGCCGGGCGAATCAAGTGCTGCCAGGGGCTTGCGCCCTCCGCTCCGAGCATAGGTAGCAGGTCTTTGGAGTGCAGTACGCCAATGATGCGGTCGCGCTGCTCCTGGTACACGGGCAGCCGCGAATAACCGCTTTCGGTAACCACGCGCAGCACCTCGCTCAAGCCCCACTCGGAGCTCACGTCAACTAAATCTTGTCGGGGGGTGCAAATCTGCTTGATGCTGGTCGATCCGAAGCGCACAATTTCGCGCAACCACTTCTTTTGCTGCATCGTGGTCGCGCTGCTGTCGGTTAACTCCAGTGCTTTTTCCAGCTGGGCTACCGTAACCGTCGAGGATTTTACGCCCCCTTTGCTCAGGGCGCGTGAGGTAAACATCAGGCTTTTGGCCAGTGGCCGCGAAGCCGTCATGGCAGCGCGCACGAGCGGGGCCATCACCAAGCTAACCGCCACGCGCTTTTGGTTTGATAGGGACTTGGGCATCACCTCGCCAAAAAGCAAAAGCACCGCCGTAGCCAAGCCGGTTTCGAGCAGAGCCCGCAGCCAATCCACCATGCCCTCAGAAATGGCTTGGCCAATCCAGAGCCCCCAAACCAAGACAAAGGCGAGGTTAAAAAAGTTATTCCAGATCAGCAGCGTGGCGAGCAGGGACTCCGGATGGCGGCACAATTCCAGCACCTTGGAACCGCCAGGCCGGCGCTCCAGCTCATCTTTTTCACTCGGACTCAGTGCGAAAAAAGCAACCTCAGACGCCGACGCAACAAAGGAGCCGACGAGCAGAAGTATGAGAACCGCCCACGTAATGGCCGTACTGCCGGCATCGATGGCTAGAAACGCGAAACTCGGGAGGGGGTCAGGGTCCAAAACGGCTGCTTAAATTCAACGGAAGGGCTCAGAACTGGTCGTCGCCTTCAAAATCATCGTCGTCGTGCATGAACGATGAATTGGATTGGTTGCTGCGGTAGCCGCCGTTGCCCGGTCCGCCCTTGCGCGGGGCACCGTATTCGTCTTCTTTGCCGCGCATCGGATTGGGGCCCAGCATCGTCATGGAGTCTGCTGAAATCTCAATGTTGTAGCGGGTTTGGTTGTGTTCGTCGGTCCATTGACGCGAACGAATCTTGCCTTCGATAAAAACCTTGTCGCCCTTGTGCAGAAAGCGCTCGCACACTTCAGCAAGCCGCGGAGACCGCACGACAATCGTGTGCCATTCGGTGTTTTCTTTTCGGTTTCCGTCGCGGTCCGTAAAGTTTTCGGTGGTGGCAATGGGGAATTTCACGAGCATTCCGCCATTTTCAAATCGGCGTACTTCGGGGTCTTTGCCGAGGTTGCCGATGAGCATGACTTTATTTAGAGTACCTGCCATGGATATACGTGTACGTGGTTAAGGATGCGGTCAAATGTACGTGAATTTGGTCATCCAATGCACAAAGGCTTGGGGCATGCCGCGGGACCGCCACTCTTCGGGCGTCATCCAGTGGGTAAAGTCGGCAAACCCCTCAGAAACCCTGTAGATGTTCAGCGTCAATGCCCGGTGGCTTAAGCGGTGGGTCACTACTTCGGGCTCCAATCCATTCGGTGCGGAATCCAGCTGAACGGGCGCGAAGAGGCCCGACCATATTCCCGAGGCGGGTCGCTGGACCAAGCCAAATTGACCGTCTTTGTGGGCTACGGCAAAGTGCCACGACTCGGCTCGGACTTTGGGGTTGCGCACTTTGGTTGGCAAGCCTTCGGCACTGCCGTTTTGGCGCGCCAGGCAAAAGTCCGAAATGGGGCAGCTTGGGCATCGGGGCTTGCGCGGAACGCACAGAGCCTGAGCTAAGTCCATGATGGCCTGATTAAAGTCGCCCGGCCGCTGGGCCGGCATTCGTGCTCCGGCAAATTCCGCGATAAAGGCCTTGCTGGCCGCCGAGTCAATGGGCGATCGCCAGTCCGACAAGCGAGCGTACACGCGGTAGGCGTTGCCGTCAAGTGCCGGCACGGGTTCGCCGTCGAGGATGGATGCCAGTGCTCCGGCCGTGTAGGGTCCCACCCCCGGTACCCCGCGCCACATTTCGTAGCCGCTGGGCCACCCGTGCTCGACCAGGTGCTTGGCCGCTCGGTGCAGCAGGTCTGCCCGTCGGTAGTAGCCCAGTCCGCTCCAAAGCCCTTTGACCACCTCGGGTTCCGCGCGGGCCAAATCGTCCAGGGTCGGGAGTTCGCGAAGAAAGCGTTGCCAGTAGGGCAAACCCTGTTCAACCCGGGTTTGCTGCAGGATGATTTCACTCAACCAAATGGCATAGGGATTGCGCAGACCACGCCACGGCAGCGAACGTCCCTGCTGGTCGTACCACGCGAGCAGAATTTGCGCAACGGCGCTATTTTGAGTTGGTAGGTGCTTCAATGGGGACTATCTTTGCGCCCGCTAAAATAGGCTCCCATTGAGCCTTTGACTTAAACGTTTATACCGTCAAAATCATGACAAAAGCAGATATCGTATCCCGAATTGCCGACCGTACGGGCATGGAAAAAGCAGACGTTCTCGCCGTAGTGGAGGGCTTCATGCGCGAAGTAAAAGGTGGAATGGAGTCGGGTGACAACGTTTACCTGCGCGGATTCGGCAGCTTTGTGCTCAAGAAGCGCGCTCAAAAGACGGGTCGCAACATTTCCAAGAACACCACCCTGGTGATTCCTGCACACTACATTCCTTCATTCAAGCCGGCCAAGACCTTCGCAGATTCTGTGAAGAAGCACGTTCCGGTGAAGTAATTCACGCTCCATCCTTCTCACGATGAATCGAACGGCCTGGATTGCAGCATCTGCCATCGTCCTTGGGGCGCTGGTTTTGTTGCTGTTGCCTACAACGCCCGATTCCGGTTCTCCGGAATCCGCGGAAGTTGCCGTGAGCCCCTTGGATGCCAAGGTGCGCGAAGCCGTACGGCTCATTCAGGAAGGAACGGGGAATCCCATGGAGGCCATCGCCTTGCTCCGCGAGGTGGTTGAAGCGGATCCCCAACACCGAGATGGTTTGTTTCACCTCGGTGAATTTTCGCGCATGTCTGGGCAACTGGACCGAGCGTTGGATCGCTATGCGAGCATTTTACAGTACTACCCAAACGACCACGAGGCCGCGGTACGGTATGCTGAAACACTCGCCGACCTAGGTCGCCGTGACGAAGCCCGCCAATTTGTGGCGAAGTACCTCACGGATCATCCCAACGCTGACCTGAGTTCCTTGACGCAGCTGCGCGATTCCTGGACCGAGGGGGATGCTGAGGCACCCGCCGGATCCGAACCCGTATTAACCCATTAAACGACTTAGTTATGCCAAGCGGTAAAAAACGCAAGCGCCATAAGATGGCTACCCACAAGCGCAAGAAGCGCCTACGCAAGAATCGCCACAAGAAGAAATAAGGGCTGAATCATGCGTACCGAACTGATTATTCAAGCCAGTGAATCGGACGCTATCATCGCCTTACTTCAAGACGGTCGCTTGACCGAACTCGTCGCTGAAAACGAGCAACAGCAGTTTTCGGTAGGCGACGTGTACCTCGGGGTGGTGCGCAAGTTAGCGCCAAGCCTCAATGCGGCTTTTGTGGACGTGGGTTACGAGAAGGATTCCTTCTTGCACTACCACGACCTAGGCCCCCAGATTCCGACCTGGCAGAACTACCTAAAACGGGTTCGCCAGAGCAAGTACACTTCAGACCTGTCTGAAGTCGAAATCCTTCCCGAAATCGAGAAGGACGGAAGCATGGAGGTGCTCCTGAAGCCGGGCGATGAGGTGCTGGTTCAAATCACGAAGGAACCCATATCGACCAAAGGTCCCCGGGTTACTTCCGATATTTCTATTGCGGGTCGATTTATCGTACTCGTTCCGTTCAACGGACGCATCTCGGTTTCCCAAAAAATCCGAGATCGAAAAGAGCGCGAGCGCCTGAGAAGGCTCGTGCAAAGTGTGTTGCCCAACGGTTTTGGTGTCATTGTGCGCACCGTGGCCGAAGGCGTTACCCAGGAAGACATTGAGGCCGACCTCAACGACTTAATCAGCCGTTGGAAGACGCTGTACCGCAACGTTCGCGGTGCAAAGCCGAAGAAGTGCGTGCTGCGCGAAATGGACCGAGCTTCGGCCTACTTGCGCGACGTGTTCAACGACAGCTTTGATCAAATTGTCGTGGACCACGAGGCACTGTACGACGACATCAAAGGCTATGTTGAGGCCATTGCTCCCGAGCGGGCGAACATTGTCAAGCTGCACACGTCGGCGGTGCCCGTTTTTCAGCAGTACGGCGTCGACCGCCAGGTAAAAAGTGCCTTTGGTCGGACCGTCAACATGGGCAAGGGCACTTACCTGGTTGTGGAACACACGGAGGCCATGCACGTAATCGACGTCAACTCGGGCAACCGCTCGGGCAAGGGCGAAAGCCAAGAGGACCACGCCCTGGCGGTGAACCTGATGGCGGCCGAGGAGATTGCGCGCCAGCTGCGCTTGCGCGACATGGGCGGAATCATCTGCGTCGACTTCATCGATATGGCCAAGGGCGAACACCGCCGTGAACTGTACGAGAAGCTCAAGGAGTTGATGGCGAGCGACCGCGCGCGCCACAAAATCCTGCCGCCGTCGAAGTTTGGTTTGGTGGAGATCACGCGCCAGCGCGTGCGCCCGGCCCAAGCCATCGAGACCAAGGAGGAGAATCCCGACGCCCTTATTGACGCGCCGATTACGCTGATTGATGCGCTCCAGCACAAGTTTGAGCAGATCACGGCGGGCCGCAAGCAAAAGGGCAAGGCCGACACCATTTACCTTCACGTACACCCGTTTTTGGCGGCCTACCTCAAGCAGGGCTGGTTCTGGCAAACCCTGGAGTACAAGTGGACGCGCATCGCGGGTCAAAAGCTGAAGGTCGTGTCTCGCGACGCCTTCAAGATGCTGGAGTACCGTTTTGCGGATGCCGAGGGTAAAAAAATCGGTTGATAAAACCGGTTTTAAACGCTTAAGGCGGCCTGCGAAGGCCGCCTTTTTTGTTTCTTCGCAGCATGGCATTTGCGCGGACCAAAACCTATACCCTCGACGCGGCGCGGGCGGCGATTCAGCGCTACTGCGCGTTTCAGGAACGTTGCCAGAGTGAGGTCGCCGAACGCCTCAGGTCGATGGGTGTGCTGCCGGAGGCCCAGGCCGACCTCGTGGCGGAGCTTATGGCCGACGGCTACCTCAGCGAAGAACGCTTCGCCCGGGCCTACGCCCGCGGAAAATTCCGCATTAAGGGTTGGGGTCCGCGCAAGATTGCGCAGGGACTTCAGGCCAAGCGCGTTTCGGCGGCCTGCATCGCACTGGGGCTCGACGAGCTCGACGAGGCGGAAGTGCGGGCCTATTTGGTTAGAAAAAACGAAGACTTTCCCGACGAGCAGGATTTTATTGCTTGGTGCTGCCGCAAGGGATACGATCGGAATGCGGCCCTTGCGGTGCGGCGCGCCGAAGATTAGCCCGGCCAGGCGGCGAGCGCGTCGCGCAGTTCCCGGACTTCGGCGTCGCCCACGTCGTAGTGAAGCACCGCCCTTAGCCAGTGGCGGTCCATGGCGATAAGCCTTAGGCCCCGAGCTTCAAGATGGGCGAGGAGGGGTCCGCCGTCGTGGCCTGGAGCCAAGCGAAACAGGACCATGTTGGTCGGGGCGGGCTTGAGTTCGGCCACGTAGGGGAGGTCCTTCATGAAGGCCGCGAGGGCCGCAGCGCGCGCGTGGTCTTCGGCAAGGCGGTCGACGTGGTGTTCCAGGGCGTAGAGTCCCGCTGCGGCGAGGTAGCCGGCCTGGCGCATGCCGCCGCCGAGTCGCTTCCGGATGCGCCGCGCTTCGTGAATAAAGTCCTTCGAGCCTAGGAGCACCGAGCCTACGGGCGCGCCCAGGCCTTTGGAAAGGCAAATAGATACGGAGTCGAAAACGCGGCCGTAGTCCTCAGGGCGCTCTCGGTCGGCCACCAAGGCGTTGAAGAGCCGCGCTCCGTCGAGGTGGTAGCCGAGCCCGTGGGTTCGCGCAAAGGCGCCTAATTCCTGAAGGGCGGGCAGGCCAAGGGTGGTTCCGCCGCCCTTGTTGGAGGTGTTTTCAGCAACTACCAGGCGGGTAGGGGCCGCGTGCACGTTGTCCATCGGCTGCAAAAGCGATTCGGCCTCGGCCGCGCTCAGCCGTCCGTAGTCGTCGCCGCCCACGCGCACCTGTACGCCGCTGTTGAAGGCCAGACCGCCGCCTTCGTAGTTGTACACGTGCGCCAGCTTGCTGCAAATCAGTTCGTCGCCGGGGCGGGTATGCACCTTGACGGCGATTTGGTTGGTCATCGTTCCCGAGGGGCAGAAAAGTCCGGCCTCCATGCCGAAGCGCTCGGCGAGCACGGCTTCCAGCCGCTGAACGGTCGGGTCGTCGCCCAGCACATCGTCGCCCACGTTCGCGGCGCACATCGCGCGGAGCATGCCCTCGGTGGGGCGCGTAACGGTATCGGAACGGAAATCGGCATTCAAAGGTTTCATAGGTCCGAAGGTAGGGGGTGGCGTACTTTTGCCGCCATGATTTCGCCCGAGAAAATTAAGGAATACCACCAACGCATCCACGACCTAAAAGGCTACCTGCGCCTCGAAGAAAAGCGCATCACTGCAGCGAACGAAGAGGAAAAGACGGGCAATCCGAGTTTTTGGGACGATCCCAAAAAGGCCGAACAGACGATGCGCAAGATTCGCGAACTCAAGTACTGGATTCAGGGCTACGAGGCGGTACAAGCTCAGATGGGCGAGGTAGAGGCGTCGGTGGAATTTTACCGCGAGGGCATTATCGAGGAGTCCGACGTCGACGCCGCAGTCGCCCAGCTTGAGGAGCAGCTCAGCACGATGGAGTTCCGCAACATGCTCAGCGGCGAAGAAGACAAGATGAGTGCCGTCCTTCAGGTGACGGCGGGTGCGGGCGGTACCGAGTCCTGCGACTGGGCCGGAATGCTGATGCGCATGTACCTGCGCTGGGCCGAGCGCAACGGCCACAAAGTGCGCGAACTCAACTTTCAGGAGGGCGACGTAGCCGGCGTCAAGACGGTGACGCTCGAAATCGAAGGCGAATACGTTTTTGGCTACCTCAAGGGCGAAAACGGGGTGCACCGCCTGGTGCGCATCAGTCCCTTCGATTCCAATGCGCGCCGCCACACGTCGTTTGTCAGCGTGTACGTCTACCCCTTGGTCGACGACACCATCGACATCCAGGTCAACATGGCCGACATTGAGTGGGATACGTTCCGCTCCAGTGGGGCCGGCGGTCAAAACGTCAACAAGGTTGAAACGGGTGTGCGCCTTCGCCACAAGCCCTCGGGCATTGTCATTGAGAACACCGAGACGCGCTCTCAGCTCCAGAACAAGGAGAAGGCCATTCAGCTGCTCAAGTCGCGCCTGTACGAGCAGGTAATTGAGGAGCGCAACGCCAAGCGCAGCGAAATTGAGGCCGGCAAAAAGAAAATCGAGTGGGGTTCACAGATTCGCAACTACGTGCTTCATCCCTACAAGTTGGTCAAGGACGTTCGGACCGGGGTTGAGACCAGCGACCCGGACTCGGTGCTCGACGGCGAACTCGATGCCTTTCTCAAGGCATACCTGATGTCCGACGGCCAGGCGTCCGGAGATTTCCACGACGACGGCCTATAGTCGGCTGCGAGCGTTCCCTCAGCGGACCGCGTTCACGCCCAAGCGCTTTTGTACCTTCGGGGGTATGCGTCGCATCGCGGTATTCCTTGGTTTTTTGGCACTTGCCCTGCCCTCGGTTTGGGCCCAGGTGCTGGATCGCCCGTCTCCCGTAATCCTGCCGAACGCGGGTCAATGGCCCGATGAGGTTCTTGCCATGGTCAACGTCGACGCCGCTCGCGTTTGGGTACTCGCCGACGGACTGCGTTTTGTGGCGCGGACCCCGGGCGAATCCGACAGCGTCGCGGTGTGGACCGAGCGCTACGTGGGCGCACCGGGCGGAACGCTCGAGCTCCATCCGACGGGGTCGCCGGTCGCATTTATGCAGGGCAGGTTGCCGTCGGTAACGGTGCGCGGCGCCGCAACCGCTTGGCTTCGAAACGTCTATCCGGGAATTGATCTCGAGCTCCGCATCGAATCGGGCCACTTGAAAACCTGGTGGCAGGGCGCGGACCTGGAGCGAATTGAGGTGGCCTTCGAAGGCGCGACGGCACGGCGTTCGGATCCCACCACCCTCGAGGTTCACACCCCGGCCGGGACGGCCGTGGTTCGGGCCCCGGTGGCCTTGGATGCCCAAGATCGGGAAGTCAAACCCAAATGGGTTGCGCGCGGGGCCAACTGGACGATTGCCGCACCCGGGGCGGTGCGCATCGATCCAACCTACGTGTTCAGCAGCTTCAGCGGTTCGTTGAGCGACAACTTTGGGTACACCGCCACCTACGACCTCAAGGGCCGAACCTGGCTTGGCGGCGTGGCCTTTGGCACTCAGTATCCGACCCAAAACGGCGTCCAGGCCAATTTTGGGGGCGGAGGCGTCGACATGGTCTTGATGCTCTTTAATCCGAGCGGAACGGGAATTATTTCGTCGACCTACCTCGGCGGCGGCGGAATGGAGCAGCCCCACTCGCTGCGCGTTGCGCCCAACGGGGACCTCGTGATCAAGGGCATCACGAATTCCGTGAACTTCCCGGTGTCGGCCACGGCCTTCGACACCAGCATGGCCGTTAATACCGGGGCTGGAAGCCAGAATGGCGGCGGCGTTTCCTATTCGTCCGCGACCGATTTGGCCCTGATTCGCCTTGATTCGACGGGTACCAACCTCAAGGCATCAACCTTTTACGGTCGACTGGGATTCGACGGCATACAGGACCCGAGTTTGCCCCACTACGGCGATCCCGCCCGAGGCGATCTGTGGGTGGATTCCCAGGGCATTTGGATTGCGTCGGCCTCGCGTTCGCGCGGAATGGCCACGTGGCCCTTGGACACGTCTCGGGGTGGTGCCGTCGACGGAATTTTGGCCCACTTTAGTCCCAATCTCGACAGCCTTCGCTGGGCTACCTACGTGGGCGGACCCGACCTCGACGGCCTAACGTCGCTGATTCCCACGCCAACGGCCCAGGGAGTTCGCCTTGCCGTAGTCGGTTGGACCCAAGGCATGGGCACGCTGTCGGGCAACGCGGTGTTTTCGGTGCCGGTTCCCCAGAGCCAAGCCTACTATGCGCTGGTGCACCCCCAAACCGGGCAGCGGCTCGCCGAAACCTACCTACAGCCCCAATTTTGCACGTCCTACGGCTTTTTGGCCGCCCAAAACCCCGCGGGTGCCTACGCGGCGGTTGGCGATTCGGGGGCGGTGCTCCTTTCCCTCGGGCTGGGCCCCGCCTGCACCGGGTCGGGCGGATATTCGGGCCCCTTGGCCCCAACCGCCGGCGTCTGGCAAAATCCGAACTCCACCCAGGTACTCTGCTGGATTTCGGCACAAGGCGACAGCATTTACCGCACCCAATACCTGGGCAACGGCCAACTTAACCGCCGGATTTCCCCCACTGCCCTTCAAGTGGACGAATGCGGATCAGCCTACTTCTCGGGCTGGTTCGGTGGGCTTAATGGCGGCACCATAACCGGTCTCTACACCACGCCCAACGCCCAGCAGCCGACCACCGACGGGCGTGATTTTTACTTTTTGGTGCTGGACCGTCGTGGCGACCCTGCCTACGCTTCCTATTTCGGCGGTACGGGTCCAGTGGACGAGCACGTCGACGGAGGAACTTCGCGCTTTGACCCCAACGGCGTGATCCACCAAGCGATCTGCGCGGGCTGCGGGGGCAGCGACAACCTTCCCATTTTTCCGCCCAACGCCCATTCCGCGGTCAACAATTCCAGCAACTGCAACATGGCGGGCCTGCAAATTGCGTTTGAACTCCTCGAGGCCAAGTTGGACCTGAACTTGAGCGCCGACACGCTCTGCGCGGGCGATACGCTTCGATTCAGCGGCACCCTGAGCCGGGTCGACCAACTCAACGTCAACTGGGGCAACGGGCTCACGTGGAACGGCGCGCCCATTCCGCTCCCGAGCCAGCAGATGCTGGTCCCCGGGACCTACACCGTGACCGTGCTGGGGCTGGACACGCTCTGCCTGACCCAAGCGCAGCAAACCTTCACCGTACACGTGCTGCCCGGCACGTCGGTACTGGCGGATGCGGTTTTGGCCTTCGACCCCTGCGACCCGAATCGGGAGTTAAGCCTGGCGCCCGGTCCCAATCTGAGCGCCCAATGGCTGGTCCTCTATGGGATTAACGGTTCCGTGGATACGATTCCGGCACCCTATTCTTGGACGGGCACGTCGCTCACAAATACCTATTCGGCCTGGCTCGTGGCCTACGACGACGTCTGCGGACGGCGCGACAGCAGCTTCATTCAAGCGGAATTTCGTCCGCCCTTGAGCGTTCCGGGTGCCCAGGTTTCGGCGCCCAATTGCTTGGACGGCAGCCCTGTGCGCGGACTGGGCATTCCGGGCAACGCGACGGCCTCGTACTGGCGACTTCCGGACGGGGGCCAAATTCCCGGGTTTAACGTTCAATGGTTGCCCGCAGCAGGAACCCAAACGGCGTGGTTTGTGGTCGCCGACACGGTCTGCGGCACCAAGGACTCGGTCCAGGTCACCTACCAGATTTTGGGCGAAGACCTCGATAGCCTAACCCTGCCCAACGTCTTTACGCCCAACGGCGACGGCATCAACGACGCTTTGGCACTGCGCGCTGCCGAAGGCCAGGCGCTCGACCAATTGGTTCTGGTTATCTACACGCGCTGGGGTCAGGAAGTCTACCGCACCAGCGACCCCAACTTTGCCTGGGACGGCCGGTACCTCGGACGCCTGCTTTCGCCCGGGGTCTACCTCTACCACGCCACCTGGCAAAGCGCCTGCGGCAGCAGCGGGGACCAGCACGGAGCCCTGACCCTTAACCTTTAGGCCCCATGGCACAAAAAAAGCGCAGCCCTTGCGGAGCTGCGCTTCGTGGAGGAGGAGCGGATGCGCCTTAGTGCCCGACCATGTCCTCGGGGCGAACCCAGGCGTCGAATTCATCGGCCGTTACGTACCCCAGCTTGAGCGCAGCTTCCTTGAGCGTGCTGCCCTCGGCGTGGGCCGTCTTGGCGATTTTGGCCGCTTTGTCGTAGCCGATGTGGGTGTTCAACGACGTCACCAGCATCAGCGAATTCTCGAGGTGTCGCTGAATCGCCGGGTAGTTGGGTTCGATTCCGGCCGCGCACTTGTCGGTGAACGAAACACAGGCATCGCCAATCAACCGGGCGCTCTGCAGCACGTTGGCCGCAATCAGGGGCTTAAACACATTGAGTTCGAAATGTCCGGTTGCGCCGCCGAGGGAAACCGCCACGTCGTTGCCGATCACTTGGGCCGCAACCATGGTCAGTGCCTCGGGCTGGGTCGGATTGACTTTGCCGGGCATGATGCTCGATCCGGGCTCGTTGTCGGGAATAACAATCTCGCCAATTCCGGAGCGCGGACCCGAAGACAGCATGCGGATGTCGTTGCCAATTTTCATCAGCGAAACCGCCACGCGCTTGAAGGCGCCGCTGAGTTCCACCATGGCATCGTGGGCCGCCAAGGCCTCGAACTTGTTCGGAGCCGTTTTAAACGGCAAACCCGTGAGTTCCGCGATTTTTGCGGCCACCGCGACGTCGTATCCCTTGGGGGTGTTTAGGCCCGTTCCGACGGCGGTTCCGCCCAGTGCGAGCTCCGAAACCATGACCAGCGCGTTTTCGATGGCACGGATTCCGTTGTCGAGCTGCTGTACGTAGCCGCTGAATTCCTGGCCCAAGGTGAGCGGCGTGGCGTCCATAAAGTGCGTGCGCCCGGTTTTAACGACGTCTTTAAAGGCTTTGGCCTTGGCGTCGAGTTCGTTGCGCAGGTGGCGCAGGCCGGGCAGCGTGGTTTCGACCGTGCGCTGGTAGGCCGCGATGTGCATGGCCGTCGGGAAGGTGTCGTTGGACGACTGCGACTTGTTGACGTCGTCGTTGGGGTGAAGCACCTTTTTTTCGTCAAGGAGCGAGCCGCCGCTCAGCACATGACCGCGGTAGGCCACGACCTCGTTGACGTTCATGTTGCTCTGGGTGCCCGAGCCGGTCTGCCAAATCACCAGCGGAAATTCCCCGTCGTGCTGACCCGTCAGGATTTCGTCGCAAACCCGGCCAATGAGCTCGGCCTTGTCGGCGGCCAAAACACCCAGGTCGCGGTTCGTCAGGGCGGCAGCTTTTTTCAGGTAGGCAAAGGCCCGAATGATCTCCTTGGGCATGCTGCCCTCGGGGCCAATTTTAAAGTTGGTGCGCGAACGCTCCGTTTGGGCGCCCCAGTAGGCGGAAGCGGGCACGTGGACTTCGCCCATCGTGTCGCGCTCAATGCGGGTTTGTGTGCTCATGGAGCAAAATTACGCCCGACTTGGGGCGCAAAGAATTGGTGGATGTCACCTATCTTTGCGCCATTACGAATTGATTGTCCCTGTCAACCCAGCGCAACTATGAAATTTCTCGGATTCCTTCTCGCCATTATGATCATCCTCACTGGATTCAGTATGCTGGTCTTTCTTGCGCTGTTTGTGGGTTACTGGTTGACCCTCATCGGTTTGGAGCGCGTGATGCCCGAGCGCATTTACAAGTGGCTCGAAGGCGCGAAGCGCTAACATCCATCTGCGAAAAAGTACAAAGGCGCCCATTGGGCGCCTTTTTTTGTTTGTCGGGGTCGTGTTTAGACAAAATCTTCGCCCCGCCGCATTTTGACGTCGTTGACGAACTGCTTGATTTCCTGTTCCTTACTTCTCGGACACACCAGAAGTCGGTTTTCGCTCAAGATCACGATGTAGTCTTGCAGGCCGTCGACCACCGCCACCACATGCTCGGGTATTAGGTAGGTATTGCCCGTGGCGTCGTACGAAAGGACGTGCGAACCTCCGCCGGTATTGCCCGCTGCATCCGTAGCGCGCTGCTCGTGGACGGCGCCCCAGCTTCCCAGGTCGGACCAGCCGAACTCGGCCGGCATAACCAGAACCTGCTTGGCTTTTTCAAGAATGCCGTAGTCAATGGACTCGTTGGGGCACTCGCCGTACATGGAATCGATGAAGTCCGCTTCCGTCGGCGTGCCGTAGTGCGCCCAACCGGCGTTGAAGGCCGCGTACATCTCGGGCATGTGCTTTTCAAACGCACTTAAAATGGCGTTGGCATTCCACACAAATATCCCGGCGTTCCACAAAAACTCGCCGGTGGCAATGAACTGCTCGGCCATCTCGCGGTTCGGCTTCTCGGTAAACGTTTTAACCGGGTGCACGTCGGCGGCGTATTCGCTCTTTTCCGGGCGGAACTGAATGTATCCGTAGCCCGTTTCGGGACGGATGGGGTTCATGCCCAGGGTCATTAAGACGTTGTGTTCCGCCGTAGTGCGCAACGCGGACTTCAGCCTCGCGGTAAATTCCGCCTCGTTGGTGACCAAGTGGTCGGCCGGCGTCACCACGAAGTTGGCCAAGGGGTCGCGCTTTTTCAATACAAAACCGGCATACGCCACGCAGGGTGCGGTGTTTCGACGAGCGGGTTCCGCCAAAATGCGCTGGCGGTCAAGTTCCGGAAGCTGCTCCAAGCAGGCCGCTGCGTAGTCCGCGTGCGTGACCACGTAAATGTGGTCGGCCGGGACGACCGACTTCATCCGTCGAAAGGTTTGCTGAAGGAGGGTCTCGCCGGTGCCCAAAATGTCGAGAAACTGCTTGGGTTTGCGCGAGGTCGAGGTTGGCCAAAAGCGCGAACCGACTCCGCCCGCCATGATTACGGCATAGTTGTGTTCCATAGCCCGTTGGGTTAGTCGGCAAAGGTAGGGAAGTCCCCGAGGTCGTACCTTTGCCGCCTCGACTGTTTTCGGTCAATTACGCACCATCCGATGAAAAACATTGTACTCTTTGGCCCTCCAGGGGCGGGAAAGGGCACGCAAAGTGCGCTGCTCGTCGACGAATTTGCGCTGGTCCACCTGTCTACGGGCGATATTTTTCGCCGCAACATTCGCGAAGCCACCGAGTTGGGTCGATGGGCGAAGTCGTTCATGGATCAAGGCCAGTTGGTGCCCGACGACGTAACCATTGCCATGCTCAAGGACGAGTGGTCCAAGCACCCCGGAGCGGCTGGCTTCATTTTCGACGGTTTTCCGCGCACGTCCGCACAGGCCCAGGCCCTGGACGAGCTGCTTGCCGACTCGGGAACGGGCGTAACGGCCATGATTGGCCTAGAGGTCGACGACGAGGAATTGGTCAAGCGCCTGCTCGAGCGCGGCGCCACGTCCGGCCGCGCCGACGACGCCAACGAAGACGTTATTCGCCAGCGCCTTGCCGTGTACTACCGCGAAACCGCCCCCGTGCAGTCCTTCTACGAAGCCCAAGGCAAGTACCGCGGACTAAGTGGCGTGGGCAGCATCGACTCCATTACCGCGAATCTTCGCAGCCTCATTCAATCGCTTTAACCCGTTACTTAAGTGGCCGATTCCAATTTTATTGACTACGTCAAGGTCTTCTTGCAGTCGGGCCACGGAGGCGGCGGCAGCCGCCACTTCTTTCGCGCCAAGGGCCTGCCCAAAGGCGGACCCGACGGCGGAGACGGCGGCCGCGGCGGCCACATCATCTTAGAGGCAAACCCCCAAATGTGGACGCTGATCCACCTCAAGTACCGCAAGCACATTAAAGCCGACCCGGGCGAAAACGGCAACCGAAACCTGCGCATCGGGGCCAGCGGGGAAGACATTGTGCTCCAAGTTCCGCTCGGTACCGTAGTTAAGGACGCCGAAACCGGCGAACTCCTGTGCGAACTCACCCAAGCCGGTGAGCGCAAGGTCTTTCTGCCTGGAGGTCGCGGAGGCCGCGGCAACGCCTTCTTCAAAAACTCGGTCAACCAAGCCCCCGAACACGCCCAACCTGGTGAACCCGGTCACGAAGGCTGGTTCCTGCTCGAGCTCAAGGTGCTGGCCGACGTGGGACTGGTGGGCTTTCCCAATGCCGGCAAGTCCACGCTTTTGAGCGCGGTAAGCGCCGCCAAACCAGAAATTGCGGACTACCCCTTTACCACCTTGGTGCCCAACTTGGGCGTGGTGGCCCACCGCGACTACACCTCCTTCGTCATGGCCGACATCCCTGGCCTCATCGAGGGAGCTGCCGAAGGGCGCGGACTCGGTCACCGCTTTTTAAAGCACATTGAGCGCAACGCCTTGCTGCTCTTTCTCGTGCCCTGCGACGCCCCCGACGTAGTCGAACAGTACCATATTCTGCTCGGAGAACTCGAGCGCTTTAATCCCGAACTGCTCACCAAGCGCCGCGTGCTCGCCATCTCCAAGACCGACATGCTCGACGAAGAGCTTTTGGGCCAGCTCTTGAACGAGGCGAAGCCGCGCTTGCCCAAGGACCTGCCCCTTACTACGTTCAGCAGCGTGACGGGTCAGGGTCTCGACCGCCTGAAGGATTTGCTATGGGATTCCTTGAATCGCTCGATCGACTAGACCGCGAGGCCTTCTTCGCCCTCGCCGGGCAGGGCGGTCCCATGGCCGACGCGGTCTTTGCCGTGATTTCCAGTACCTGGGCCGCCGTCGCCGTGTGGTTTCTGTTATGGGCCATGCGCCGCCGCGACGTCGATATAGCCTCATGGATTTGGCTGCTGATCGCGATGCTCGCCGCCTATGCGCTCGCCGATTGGACGTCCAGCGCCCTCAAAGAACTTCTCGCTCGTCCCCGTCCCTGCTGGGAACTTGAAGGCAGGTTTCGCTTGGTGGGCCGATGCAAGGGCCAATTTGGACTGGTGTCGGGCCATGCGGCCACTACCTGGGCCCTACTTACCGTTTTCTGGCGCAGCCAACCGCCTCGCGGCCTTGCGGCATTGGCCCTGCTTTGGTCGCTGTCCGTGTCCGTTTCGCGCATCTACCTCGGCGTTCACTACCCCGGCGACGTGCTCGCGGGCGCCCTCGTGGGCATCGCGCTGGGTGCCCTCATCCTGCGAATCCGTCCCCTACCTTCCCGCGCATGAACGCACTCGCCGTGGCCTTGGGCGGAGCCTTTGGCAGCCTTCTTCGCTGGAGCCTGACCCTTTTGCTCAAGCGGGCAGACGCCCCGTTGCTGACCGCCTCGGCCGCAACCCTGCTCGCCAACGTCGCCGCGGCGGCCTTTTTGGGGTACCTGATGGCCCGTCCCCCGGCGGACGCGCGCGTCCAACTGGCACTGGCTGCCGGCGTCTGCGGTGGATTCAGTACCCTGAGCACGTTCAGCTGGGAAGCGCTGCAGTGGGCCAAAACGGGATCCTGGCTGCTGGCCTTCGGCTACATCTCGGCAACCATGCTACTCAGCTTGGGTGCGGCGGCGGCGGCCTACGCGCTAGCGAATAAGTAGCACGACGCCCTGCTGCTCCACGGGCGAATCCCCGTAGTCAATCGTGAAAAGACTCCACGTGTAGGCTCCCTGAGGGCATTCGGCGCCGTCGTTCCCCACGCGGCCGTTCCACTCCGCCTGCGGGTCGGAACTTTGGAACACCACGTTGCCCCATCGGTCCAAAATGCGCAATCGGTAGGCCCGAATACCCGTGGCCACGGGACGAAAGCCCTCGTTGCCGCCATCGCCGTTGGGCGTAAACGCCGTGGGCGACCACACATTGTAAATCGGATCGACCCGCACCGAGTCCACCAGCGTATCCCAGCATCCGAATTGGTTTAGTGCCAGCATCTTCACCGCGTACCACCCCGTGTCGCGGTAGGTGTGCACCACAAATGCCTGCTGCGCATAGGTCGTGCTGTCGTCCATGTCGAACCAAAACTGCTCGTCGGCATCCACCGAGTCAGCTCGAACCTGAATCAAGGGTTGGTAAATCGTCACGCGCTGGGGCGCAATCGCCATGGCCACCTTCGGGCGCGGATTCACCCGAATGGCCCCCGGATAAACCCGTTCTACCGTGTCCCTACAGCCCGTAGCGGTCCACATGCGCACCCGAACGTCGTACAGCCCCGGAACCCGGTAGGTGTGAACGGAAACCTCGACGCTGTCGCTGAATCCGTCCCCAAAGTCCCATTCAACATAGCGAGTACGCCGGCTAAATGCCCCGGCATCAAACGTCACCGTATAGGGTTCGCACCCGACCCAGGGCCCAATGAGGCTGTCGAGCCGCGGTCTCGGATCCACGATGACCGAGTCTACATAGGTTTCGTCGCAGGACTTGGACCGAATCCGAAGCGTGACGGGGTAGGTTCCGGGCTGCGCAAACTGAATGGGCGGTGGATTCAAGCCCGAAAACACGGCGAGGTTTGCGTCGCCCGGTGCCCCAAAGGTCCAGTCAAACAAGGCTCCGTCGTACCAGGTGCCTTGAGCCACGAAGCTCACCGGCTGCTGGTCGAAGCAGGGTCCGCCGTTGTGGGTAAAACTCGGGTTAATCGGCGGGTAAATGCGAAACATGACGCGGTCGGTGTCGGCACAGGGCCAGCCGGGGTTGGCAATTAAGGTCACCCAATACACGCCGGTGTCGCTGAACGTCCAGGTCGGGAACGCCAAGCGCGACGTGTCGTCGCTCCGCCCCGGGTCGCCGAAATCCCAGCGGAACGACGACGCATTGATGCTCTGGTGCTTGAACGGCACGGTGGCTCCGATGCAGATCTGGGTCGGGTCGTCTACTTCCGAAACGATTTTGGCCACAATGTTTGCCTGGCACGAGGTCACGTTGAACTGGTAGTCGCGCCGAATGCTGTTCAGCAGCACGCCGTTGCGCCATTCTTCGACGCACACGGCAACCACGAACTGGCCGGTAACGCTAAGGCGTCCGCTCAAGACCCCGGTGGATCCGTTGATGCTCAGCGGCGGCGTTCCGGGAATCGGATTGCTCGGCGTCGAGGGGTTCAAAAAGCTAATCGGCGTGTAGGGTGGGGGTGCTGGGGGACTTGGTGCCGGCGAGGTGAATCCCGTTCCGTTGCTTTTGCCGCCGCCGTGCAGCGGGTTGCACAGGCTGTAGTGCAGGGAATCCCCGTCGGGATCGGTAGCCGAGGTGGGAATGCTCAAAAATTCTTGGTTGCAGAGCACAATGGGCGGAAGGCTGTTCCACTGCGGGCTGCTCGTGCAGGCGTCGTTGGCTGGAATCCGCGTGGTAAGGGTCGAGCCCCAGTCGTCCGGCGTCGGAATGTTGTTGATGGTGGCGTTTCGGCAGCAGCGCTGGTAGCTGATGACGTAGCCCGTGGCCCGCGGCGGAAGCGTAATGGTCGTGGTGTACACCGCGTACTCGGTACAAATGTTGGGCGGAGCCTGAAGGCAGGGATTGCCCGTGCTGGCGGGCACCGGAATCGTGGGCCCTTTGTACACCGTGAGGTTGTGCAGCAAAATCGGCTGGACGCCGTCGTAAATGCCGATTGAGGACTCCGGGTCGAGCTGCGCGCCCGTAGAATTGCAGTCGCGGTAAACGACCAGCTTGATTTGGTACTGGTTGTTGCCCAAGCACACGTAGGTCAACTCTCCGCCAACTAAGTGCGCAGAGTACCCGCGGATGCTCGACAGGAGCAGCGCAATTACGGCAAGGGCGGAACGCAGTCGGACCATTTCAAGCACAGGTATCCGTGTTCGGTAAAGTACGCCAACTCGCCGGGGTCTTCGGCGACCGCCAAGGCAAAGTCGCCGCCCCACGCGCCAAGGCTTTTGAGCGTTGCGCCAACGTTCGGGAAGCGATCCTGAATTTTCGGCTGGCCAATCCACCGGCTGGTGCGCGCCTCGGCTTCCCGAATCCCGTCAATCCAGGTTCCCACCTCCGAGGCCGCCGCAAGGCTTCTGCTTACCGCACTCATGGCTTCGAGCTCGGCCTCGCTTGGATTAGGGCGCGTTCGTTGCACCTCCAGCTGGCTGTCTTGCTTGGCCCCAAGGTATACCAGTGCGAAGTGGTCCACGGGCCAATGCGCCGCCGAAACGGCCGACCAGGCCGCGGTTTTTGCGCCCGTTTTATGGTAGGCAATGGCGGTGCGCGCCCGAGCACAGGCGACGTCAAACCCCGAGCCCGACGAAGTGGCAAAGTGAAGCTGCATGGGGTCTACGCCGGTCCACTGCGCCATGAGGTCCGTTAGCGACGAGCTCGATCCCCAGCCCCAATTTCGGTCAAACTCCAGGTGCGTGACCGCATGCCCCGACGGCGGAACCCGTCCCCCGAGATCGAGGGCAGCGCGCAGCAGCGCCCCTACATGGGGATCCTGGAAGGCCGGCACATCGAGCCAGGCAGTACCGGTCCGGTCGTAGGCCGTCCAATGCAGCGGTTCGTTGGATTCGGTAAACTCAAGACCTTGACCAAGAACTGTGGGCACGGCCAAGGCCGTTGCGCCGTGGAGCACCCAGTATTCGCCGCAAAGCAGCAGCTTACCCGAGCTCCAGAACGAATTCATGAATGCACGCCTTCTGCGGCCGGCACGGGAATTCCGCGCAGCGAACAAAACGCGGCCACCACATCGGCATGGTGCGGAACCTTATCGGCAAAAAACGCCGTCAAATGGGCCTTCTCGGCCTCGGTCGCTTCGAGCTGATTCAGGATGTTCAGCAGGTGCATTTTCATGTGACCCTTCTGAATGCCCGTCGTCGTGAGCGCGCGGAGTGCCGCAAAATTCTGGGCCAATCCCGAAGCGGCTACAATACCCATCAATTCGTGTGCGCCGGGGTTGCCCAGCATTTCCAGCGCGAGCTGCACCATGGGGTGAAGCTTGGTCAGTCCGCCTACCGTGCCCAACGAAAGCGGAATTTCAATCCAAAAGCTGAATTCCCCGTCGCGCACGCTGCAGTGGGTCAGCGAGCGGTATTGGCCGTCGCGCGAGGCGTAGGTGTGGCAGGCGGCCTCTACCGCCCTGAAGTCGTTGCCGGTGGCGAGTACGACGGCGTCGATGCCGTTCATGATGCCCTTGTTGTGGGTCGCGGCCCGGTAGGGCTCCACTTCGGCGATGCGCACCGCACGCTGAAACTTGCGGGCGAACTCGTTCACGTCGACACCCGAGCCGTCGTCGAGGTCAGCCAGCGCGCAGCGCACTTCGGAGCGCACAATGCACTCGGGGGTGTAGTTGCTCAAAATGCACATCACCACTTCGAGGTCGCCCGAGGCGGTGCCGGCGTCGGTCGCGGCCTCCAGGCGAAGCACCTTGGCCATTTCCTCAAGACAGGAGTTGATGAAGTTTGCGCCCATGCTGTCGCGCGTCTCAAAACGCACTTCCAGCTGGAAGTAGTCGTCCATGGCCTCGCGGCGGTCCTTAAGTTCCATGCCCAAAATACCGCCTCCACGAGCGCGCATGTTCGCCGTAATTGATTCGGTGGCGGCCAGCAGTTCGTGTTGAATGCGCGCGACCAAGGACGTCAGCGCAGCCGCATCGCCGGTGAACGTAAAGTGAATGTGGCCCACCTTGGTCGACGACAGTACGGTCGACGTAAAGCCGCCGCGGTCCATCCAAAACTGCGCGGACTTGGCTGCAGCCGCGACCACCGAACTCTCCTCAATAGCCATAGGTACCGTGTACACTTGGCCGTTGATCAAAAAGTTGGGCGCTACGCCGAGCGGCAAAAAGTAGTTCGCCACGGTGTTTTCGATGAACTCGTCGTGGCGCTTTTGTACCGCTTCGTCGCCGTGGTTGTAGGACGCGATCAGGGCCTGTCCGGCCGCGGGATTCTTCAGGTGCTGTTCGGTAAGCCAGGCAATCTTGGCTTCTTTGCTAAGCTTCGAAAAGCCGCGAATTTGGAGGGTGCTGCGCTTCATAATAAGGTTCCGTCTGCAAAGGTAACCCCTCAGCGAAGCTTCGGTTCATTCCAACGCCAGGCAAGCGCCCCAAGGGCATAGGCCAAAACATCCCAGCGGTCCGACGTGAACCTCAGGTCGGTCCGCGGTACCGCCCATTCAAAAACAACCGCGAGAACCAGGGTAAAGACCAATGTGTGCGCCCAAGGAAGCCGCCAGCCAGGCCAGACATACTGCGCCCCGGCGCTGGGGAGTCCCAATACAACCGGTACCGTGCACAGCGGATCCAAGTAGGCGTCCAGAACGGCCGTAGAGCAGCCCAGATGAATCAGCACCTGGTGCGCCAAAAAAGCGATCAAGGCGACCGCAAAAACCGCGTTTATACGGCGACCCAGTAGGCCATCCATGCAAAAAATCCACCTACCGCGAGCACCGTCCAATTGGCGACCTTGCCCAGGTTGCTGAGGTTGCGCTTCCAACTCGACAGGTTTGGGTCGCGGTTCCATTCCATTTCAGGCATTTTAAACGCATTAAATCGTTCCGGATTTTGGCGGTTGGCAAAGGTGCTGTGGATCGTTCGGGGCTCGGAACATGTTCCGCATCGGTCCACCTCGGTGCTCCATTCGCCGCATGAGGTGCATTTGTGCTGGGTAGGCATGCGGCAAAGTTAGGTAGCCCAGCGCGATGGGGCTTTCATGGAGCAAAAAAAAGCCCCGCAGCATGGCTGCAGGGCTTGACGATTTTGGTGGTTCGGGGCGGAATCGAACCGTCGACACATGGATTTTCAGTCCATTGCTCTACCAACTGAGCTACCGAACCAAAATCGGGAGTGCAAATTTAAGCAAAAATCATGAACTAACTTTGATTTATTCAAATGATCGCTGTCGATGCCGGGAATACCACCATCAAAGTACTGAAATACAGTGCTTCGGGCGAAGCCGGGCCCCTACAAAAATGGCCCGCTTCGCGGTGGGAAGAGTGCGCAACCTGGCTTTCGACGCAGTCCGAACCCATTTGGATTTCCGATTCCGCCGGCCGCTCCTGGCCGCTGGGTACCGTCGTTGATTACCGCGCACCTTGGTCCTTTACCTTGGACTACACCGAGCGCGTGGGCAGCGATCGATTGGCCGGAATGGAGGGTGCCCTGGTGCGCTACCCCGGCGCGTCCATTTTAATGGTTTCCTGTGGTACCTGCCTCACGTTCAGCTACCTACATCAGGGGAAGCGGTTTCAGGGCGGAGGCATTGCCCCCGGCTGGTTGGCGCGGTTGCGGTCCATGGCGGACTACACCGGCAGCCTGCCCCCCTTGGGCGTTCCGGACGAGGCCGCATGGTCCTCGCATTCTGGAATGGATCCGCGAACAGCGTCCACCGAAGAAAGCATGCACCGCGGAAGCTTAATGGGCATGATCGATCAAGTACGGGCTGAAGTGCAGCGTTTTCAGCACCTCGATCCCGACCTCAAACTAATCCTGCACGGCGGCGACGCGCGGGCGTTGGTGGGTCACATTAAAAACGGCATCTTTGCCGACGAAAACTGGATCGCCCTCGGCCTGTGGTCGGTCGCTACACGTTCATGAGCAAAAAAACCTTTCTCACTACCGCACTCCTGGCGGCCGTCCTGTCGCTGCACGCCCAGCAACTCTCGGTGAGTCCGTACTCCCTCTTTGGTGCCGGTTGGGCCCAGCCGCAGGCGAATGCCTACCAGCAATTCCTCGGCGGCGCCAGTGCGGCAGACCGCAACCCCTGGTACCTGAATCCCGACCAGCCTGCGTCCTTGTCGGCCATAAAGTATACCACGTTGGATTTTGGCGGTCAGTGGAGCGCCATCAACCAGAGCAACGGCGACCAAAGCCTGCTCAACCGAACGGGCGGATTTAATGCGTTCGGAATAGCCGTCCCCCTGATCAAGGGCATGGGTATTTCGGGCTCCCTCCGTCCCTACACGGTAGTGGGCTACGATTTTCAGCAGTCGGGCAAGGATTCCGCTTTTGGTGATTGGATACAGAAGTACGTCGGCCGCGGGGGACTCAGCGCCGCCGCCCTGACCTGGTCGTGGTCGCCGATTAAGTACCTGTCGGTGGGCGCCACGGCGCGCTACCTCTTCGGATCCGCCGACCGAAGCACCAAAGTCTACTTTACCGACGGCCGCTTTGATTTTGCGGGTAAGGTCGAGCGGGTTCTCGTAAGCGACTGGCGTTGGAATGCCGGTGCCCAACTCATTTTGCCCCTAGGTAGCAACGAACTGGTTGCGGGAGTGCAGTACGAACCAAGGGCCGAGCTTGCGGCCATCCAGAACTACAACTGGTATAGCTTTAAAACCAACAGCGACGGGGCCGAACTGCCCTTGGATACCATCACGGCGGTCAATGGCGCAACGGGTAATATCGCCTTTGGAGGGCGCAACGCGGTCGGGCTCCGCTGGGCCACAAACCGCAAGAATGCCCTGCTTCCTGCTTGGACGCTGAGTGGGCACTACGAGCGAACCAACGTGGGCGAGCACCGAGACTTCAATGCAGTCCAGTCCGGATTCTACCGGGGATATTCTCAAACGTTCATTGCCCAAACGAGTGTGGTGCCCTCGCTGTTGATTACCAAGCGCAAGCTTTCGGGCTACTTCAGCCAGGTTCAGTACGTGGCGTCGTTGCGCCACGACCGTTTCGGACTTTTTCTCGGCGGACAGGAGGTCAGGGGCTGGAGCGGCAACCTGGGTATGGCCATGCCCGTGGGCGGTCGGAGCTTCATTCCAGGGGATGTCAAAGTCGCCACGGTTCACGTTGGCCTCAATTTTGGAAGTACAGGTTCAGTTAACAATGGTTTAGTACGGGAACAATATCTTCGCGCGGCCGTTGGACTAACGTTGAATGACCAATGGTTTATGAAAGCAAAATTCCGGTAATGATGAAACGAGTCTTAGGTCTTTTATTGGTAAGTGTACTTGGTTCGAGTACCGTCCTTGCTCAAAACGGCAAATGGGGTAAGAATGCCACGGATTCCACCGTGTGCTTTGAGAAGTACAACACCTTTGGTGCCCTGTACAACAGCAAGTCGTACGTAGAAGCGTACGAGCCGTGGAAGGCCGTCTACGAAACCTGCCCGCAGGCTACCGAAGTCATTTACAAGTTTGCGCCCAAGATTCTGGAGGCCAAAATCAACCAAGCAACCGACCCCAAAGCGAAGCAGGAGTTGATTCGGTTGCTGCTGGCTACCTACGACCGCCGCAACGAGCTCTACCCGGGTAAAGAAGCTGAAATTCTCGCTCAGAAGGCCGATGACTTTTGGACCTACTACCCCGACAGCGCCGCCAAGGCCTACGACATGTACAAAAAGGTGTTTGCCATGGACCCCAAGGCCCTGCAGCCCTCTTACCTGAATAACTACTTCAACGTGGTTATTAAACTTTACAAGGACGAAAAGCTCAATTCCTTCGGTTTGGTTGAAGGATTTAACGACGTGTCCGAAGCCATTGAACTGCAGTCCAACGACCGCAACAAGCTCATCGCGGAGTTGACCGAGAAGGACACACTCGGCACGATTTCGGAACGCGAAAAGCGCAATTTGGACGCCAACCGCAAGCTTTTGGCCCAGTCCGAGAAGTTGCTTGGAAACATTGAAAAAGGAATCGCTCCGCTCCTTACTTGTGAGCGATTGACCTTGATCTACAACGACTCTACCTACGCGCTGCATACCACAGATAAATCGTGGTTGTACCGATCGGTGAAAATGCTGTCCAAGAAGCGCATTGCTGCCGACGGTAGCAAGTCAGACTGTACCGACAACCCAATGTACTTCAAGGCCGCCTCAGCCCTTTACAAGCTGGAACCCAGTGCTCAAGCGGCCCGTTCTATGGGTCTACTCAGCGTGAAAAACGGATTGTACGCCGAGGCTAAAAAGTACTTTGAGGATGCCATCCGTCAGGATGTCGACCCCAAGAATCGTTCAGAGGACTGGTTGATTCTAGCCGTAATCGCCGAGAAGCAAGGCCAACTGGCCGAGGCCAAGCGCGCCTGCTTGGAATCTGCCCGCGCCAACCCCGAGTCGGGTGAGGCCTACTTGTTCCTCGCTTCGGTGTACGGCAAGGCCGCAGGAACTTGTGGAAGCAATGCCTTCGAGAAGAACGCGGTGTACTGGGCGGCCATCAACATGGCCAACCGCGCGGCTTCGGTCCAGCCCGACCTTGCTGCCCGTGCCGAGTCGTTGGCCTCTGCCTTCCGCAAGAACGTGCCCGATAAGTCGATCGCCTTCCAGTTCAACTACAAGGAGGGAGATACGTACACGATCGGTTGTTGGATCAACGAGCGCGTAGTTGTTCGCTTCTAAACGCGCGGCCATCCTAATCTTGGGCGTCGTTCTGGCATCGTGTCGGAACGACGCCCAAGACGTTAAAAAAATACGCGCATCCGTCACCGGACCCAGCTCCATTCAGTACGGTATTCGTGTCGTGTATTCCGACACGTCCGTGGTCCAGTGGATGCTGCAGGCTCGCGAGCTGGAGGAAGTACGTTCCGGCGGCGCGGCCAACCGCGAAGTCTTTCGGGGTGAGGTTTCGGCCGTTCAGCTGCACCAAGGTCAACCCACGGGTCGGGCGCTGTACGCAGACCAAATCATTCGCGACGTGCGCGAGCAGCGCTGGATTTTGTCGGGAGGTGTCCGGGTTCGCCAGGGACGCTCCAAGTCGTTAACCACGGAATCCTTGGAGTGGGACCGCAAATTGGGCACCATCAAGGGCTCCGAATGGGTAGAAATCACCGATGAAGGCCAAAAACTCAGCGGAACCGGGTTTGAAGCCAAGGAAGATTTGTCGGTCTACACCATCTTTGAGGTGTCCGGGCAATTTGATGAACAGAAAAGTCCAAACTAAATGAATACGAGCAAGCGCTGGCGCGTCCTTGAGTGGATCTACTACATTACGGCCATACTTTCTGCCGAAGCGGCCTGGACCCTTTTTTCTACGGAACCCCAACGAGCATGGATTTTTATTGCCTTGACGGTCGGTTCCATCGCGATGGCCCTTTGGCGGAGGTCGCAGCGCCTTAAATCCAGCGGCCAGCAATGATTTCGGCACTTTTGATGCTCGTCGCCTCGCTGGCGGCTTCGGCCTTTTTCTCGGGAACCGAAATTGCGTTTTTGACGGCGAACCGGCTCCAGCTAGAAATAGACCTCAAGCGCAAAGCGGTACCCTTTTGGGTCGAACGCTGGATCACCAATCCCCAGCAGTTTTTGGTCACCTTGCTCATTGGCAACACCTTGGCTCTGGTCGTGGTCGGTGCGCAAAGCGCCGTGCTCCTGCATCCCCTGGTAGCGCCATTCATGAGCTTGCCCCTTGCGCTGCTTCTGGAAACCCTCGTTTCCACCGTCGTTGTGCTGTTTTTGGCGGAGTACATTCCCAAAGCCCTGTTTCGGGAGCAGGCTAACCGCGCCCTCGTTTGGGGTTCAATTCCGGCCATGATTTTTTACGTACTGTTTTGGCCCATTTCCTATGGATTGGCCAAATTCAACGATTGGGTGTTCCGCACCATGGGACCGGGTTCCGGTGGAGAAGGACATGCCCGTGTTTTTGGGTTGGCCGACTTAACCAATTTGGTCGACGAAGCGAGCCAAAAAGAGGAGCAAGATCCCGAAGTTGAGTTGTTCCGAAACGCCCTGGACTTTGCCGAAGTGAAAATTCGGGCCTGTATGGTGCCCCGCCCCGAATTGGTGGCCGTTCCCGTGACCATCAACTTGGACGACTTGCAGGCGCGCTTTGTTGAGACCGGATTTAGCCGCCTCATCGTGTACCGAGAAGAGCTCGACGATGCCTTTGCCTACGTGCACCAGTTTGAGCTCTTCAAGAAACCCCGCAGCCTTAAGTCCGTTCTCACTCCGCTTTCGTTGGTTCCCGAAGCCATGAATGCGCAGGAGGTTTTCCAGCAGCTCATACGCGAAAAGCGCAGCATGGCGCTTGTGGTTGACGACCTCGGCGACCTTGTGGGCATGGTAACCCTAGAGGACATTATTGAAGAGCTTTTTGGCGAAATCGACGACGAACACGATCAAGACTCCCTGGTGGAGCAGGTGCTGGGACCCCACGCGTTTCGACTCGATGGCCGATTGGAGGTCAATTACCTCAACGACCAGTACAGCCTGGGCCTGCCGGAATCCGATCGATTTACGACCCTTGGCGGACTGGTAACCGACCTGGCCGGTAAACTCCCGGAGCCCGGTGAATCGGTGGTGGTTGGCGCTTGGCGCTTGGAAGTTGAGGGCATGGAGGTGCAGCGCGTGAAGCAAGTGCTGGTGCGCCGCGACGACTGAAAAGGGGGTTGTAGTGCCGTCAGGTCGTTGTATATTCGCGACCTTATTTACACGTAGTTATGGGACTTTTTGAAGCAATTCGCAGCCGTTCGGGTTTGGTTATTGGAGTCATTGGCATTTCCTTGGTTGCCTTTGTGTTGACGGACTTTCTCACCTCAGGGAACATGCTGTTTCAGGGTGATCGCGACGTCGTTGGGCGCATCAACGGCGAAAAAATTTCGTACCTCGAATTCAACAAAGAAGTCGAAGAACTGCGGCAGAACCCCCAATATGGCCAAGCCACGCCCCTTCAGCTGAGTGAATTAGTTTGGAACAACCTCCTGAACGAGAAGCTTTTGGTGCTCCCCATGAGCGAACTCGGCTTTACCGTGACCACTGAGGAGCTGACCAAGGTGATCGAAATGACCCCCTCGGTACAGCAAATGCCCGGCTTGCAGGACCCCAACACGGGCCAGTTCCGTCCGGACCTGCTTCGCAGCGCCCTCCAAAACCTCCGCGACCAGCGCGAGAGCTCGCCCGAAGCTGCAGCGCAATGGGCAAGTTGGGTGGCCTACGAACAGGACGTGAAAAACCAGGCCTTGAGCAGCAAGATTTACGACGCCGTTGCGGCCGGGATGCGCATGCCCCAAAGCCTGCAGTTGGCCCAGAATACCCGCAACAACCGCCAGCTTCAACTCAAGATCGCGGCAATGACCGTTTCCGAGATCAAGGACGGCGAAGCAACGCCGACCGACGAAGACTACCAAGCGATCTACGACGAGTACAAACCAAACTTTAAAGTGAATGTGCCCGTGCGCGACGCGATGGTTGCGGATTTCCCCCTGGTTCCCTCGGATCAGGATTTAGCCAAGGCCAAGGAAGAGCTGGTGAAAATTGCCGCTGATTTTGCGACATCGGTAGACGACAGCGCCTTTGCGGCGGCCAACACCGACGTGTTCGTGCCCATCGCGCTTCGTCCCGAGGCCAACATCAATCCCAACGTGCTACCCTACGTACAGGGCAAAGGAAGCGGATTTGTTTCGGAGCCCATCCAGGATGGCGACGTGTTTCGGGTCGTAAAGGTTATGGGCCGTGCTTCGTTGCCCGATTCGGCGCGCGCAAAACACATTTTGATTGCCTACGCGGGTTCCGAGCGCTCGCAAGCCACGCGTTCCTACCAGGAGGCCAAGTCGCTCGCCGACAGCCTGCTCAAGCAACTTAAGGGAGGTGCTTCCTTCCCCGAGCTCAGCAAGCAGTACAGCAGCGACGTCGTGGCGGCATCCAAGGATGGCGACCTCGGTTGGTTTAAGCCCGGACAAATGACGCCGGCCTTTGAGTCCTTCTGCTTCGAGAAAAACACGGGCACGATGGATCTCGTTGAAACGGAATTCGGATTCCACTTGGTGCAGGTGACCGGACAAAAAGGCGCGCGCCCCGCACTCCGCTTAGCGGAAGTGGTCCGCCGCGTAACGGTGAGCCCGGAGTCGGAACAAAAAGTCTACGCCAAAGCCGGCGAGCTCGCCAAGCTGCTCCAAGAGGGCATGAAGGCCGAAGATGCCGCGAAAAAGGTGGGTGCGCAGTTGATTCCAGCGCGCAACGTCCGCGCTACGGATGCTTCGGTGATGGGCATGGCCGAGAACCGCGAAGTCGTTCGCTGGATTTTTAACGAAGAGCGCGAAGTAGGGGACGTGAGCGTGGTGAACAACAACTACAAGTCCTACGCGGTCGTTCAGCTGACGGCGGTGTTTGAAGATGGCTACAAGCCCCTCGAGTCCGTGAAGGAAGATTTGACTCCGTTGGCGACCAACCGGGCTAAGGTGCGCGTGCTTGCCGAGCGCTTGGCTGCCAAGAAAACCCTCGAGTGGACGGATGCCAGCGTGACCCTTGCAGCGCCCTACCTGCCTACGGGCCGTGAGGCGAAGGTGGTTGGTCTCGCCGCGGGTGCCAAGGTGGGCTTCACGTCAGGGGTGATTGAAGGAAGCAACGGAGCCTACCGCTTCAAGTTGGTCAATGCCTTTGATGCGCCCAACACCATGACTCCGGCGGATGTGGCCGCAGAAAACAACCGTTTGGCGGGAAGCGTACAGCAAATGCTGCTGCAGTCCCTGCTCCAGTCCGCCAAGGTTCAGGACAACCGCGGCACCTTCTACTAAGCAGCGCGGAGCGGTATTCAACCCAAAGCAAGCCCGGGGCCAGCACCTCGGGCTTTTTTGTGCGCAAAAAGGCAGGGTGTTTATAGGCTCTCCCAGCGGTAGGCGTCCCAACGTAGGAACACAAAAACCATCAAGCTGAAGGCCCAAAGGGAAGACCCACCGTAGCTAAAAAAGGGCAGAGGGATTCCGATAACGGGCATCAAGCCCAAAGTCATTCCCACATTGACCGCAAAGTGCACAAACAGGATGCTTGCGATACTTAGTCCGAAGTACATGCCAAAACCGTGCTTTTGACGCTGCGCAAGCAGTACCAGGCGAATAATGAGTCCGGCGAAGGCCAAGAGAACCACCAGCGCGCCCAAAAAGCCCCATTCTTCGCCCACCGTACAGAAGATGTAGTCGGTTGTTTGCTCGGGAACGAAGCGAAGGCGGGTCTGGGTGCCTTCCATATAGCCTTTGCCAAAGAGTCCGCCCGAACCGATGGCAATCAGGGACTGCGCTGTTTGGTAACCCGCGGCGCTTGGGTCGTCGACTTGGCCCAGCAGGAGCTTAATGCGAATCTGCTGGTGCGGCTTCAGTACGTTGTCAAAGACTTGATTCACGGCTCCGGCCCATAAAACAGCCGCGAAGCCTGCCCAAATCGCCGGGTGCTTTACGAAGCGTATAAAGGACATGCGGTGACGGGCCCGCGAAGCAACGAGGCTCAGTAGGGCGAGCGAAATAATCACGGTCCGCACGGTTCCCGGGCTCCAAGCGAGGGCCATCACAGAAACAACGGCGATTCCGAGCGTTCCAAATAGGTAAAATGAAGGTAATCCCGCAAAATAAAAGACCAGTAGGAAGGAGGCAAAGACCAGGGCCGAACCGGCATCCGGCTGGAGCAGGATGAGCCCCATGGGCAGGGCGACGATGATTGCCGGCAGGATTCGCCCGCGCCAGGTCGAAAGGTCGTAGTTGCCGCTCCCCAGCAATCGGGCAAGCATGAGTGCGGTCCCCAGCTTGGCAAACTCCGAGGGCTGCAGGCCAAAGGAACCCAGGCTAAGCCAGGATTTGTTGCCGCCGCGCTCAACACCCACGGCCAAAACGGCGAGCAGCAGAACGAGGCTTAGGCCGTAAACCAGCCACGACAGCACCTCAAAAAGCCGGGCGTCCGACAGCAGGACCATAAGGACCAAAAATCCGGCTAGTCCCATGAAGCTCAGCTGCTTGCCGGCCTCGTTGTTCCAGCTCCACTGGAAGCTGTCGGCTACCGGCGTTACGGTGGCCAAAATATTCAGCCAACCAAAAACGACCAAAAAGAGAACCAGGCTAACGCTGATCCAGTCAAGTTTGCCCACCAAGGGCGTAGCGGTCGTGCGGTTCATCAGTAGGGGGGGAGCTCGGTTTGAACGCTGTTCACCCGGTATTCACCGGTAAGGGACCCCTCGACCATGCGGCGGTACAGGTCCGGGCGCGAAATGGAATCGTGCAGGTAGGACTCCATCATCAAGCTGGCAATGGGAGCCGCCCAACGGGAACCCCAGTATCCGTTCTCCACGATGATGGCAATGGCAATCTTGGGTTTGTTCAAGGGCGCGAACGACGTAAAAATCGAGTGGTCCTGACCGTGGGGGTTTTGAGCGGTACCGGTCTTGCCGGCCATGGGGAGGCCTTCCAGGCGCGAAGCGCTGGCCGTTCCGGACTCAAACACGTCGTTCATGCCCTGAATAATCACCGAAAAATGCTCCGGGTTGATCGTGGTCTTGTTGATCGTCGTAAAGGCGGGGTCGTCGATTGGGGTGCCGTTGATCGATCGGACCACATGGGGTCGAATCCACCAACCCCGGTTCGCGACGGCGGCCACCATGTTGGCGAGCTGAATCGGCGTAACCACCAGTTCTCCCTGTCCGATGGCCAGCGAAATCACCGTGGGAGCCTTCCAGCGGTCCGTTCGGTAAACCTTATTGAAGTACGCCCCGTCGGGAACAAACCCCTTCCGCCCCGTAGGAAGGTCCACGCCAAGAAAATCCCCCAGGCCAAAGCTCTTCACGTGGCGGTGCCAGGAATCAATACCTTGGCTCGCGCTGGGGTACTTATCGAGTACGCGTTTGAGAATTTGGCAGTGGTAGTTGTTGCAGCTCTTGCTAATCGAACCCCGAAGATCAAGGGTTCCGGCCTTACAGTGGCAACCGATGTGCAGCGACCCAAAGTGGTACCCATCAATGCAGGTGTACTGCGTTTCTTCGCTAACCACACCTTCCTGCAGTCCGATCAAGGCGTTCAGGATTTTAAACGGGGAGCCCGGTGGATATTCCGCAAGGATGGCCCGGTCGTACAGGGGCTTATTCAGGGAATCGCGGTACAAAATGGTGTAGTTGCGCGAACGGTAGCGACCCACAAGCGCATTCGGGTCGTAGCTCGGCGAAGAAACCAACGCCAGAATTTCGCCGGTGCTGGGTTCGATGGCGACAATGCTTCCCCGCTTTCCGCGCATGAGTTCCTCGCCCAGGGCCTGGAGCTTGGCATCCAGGGTGAGCTGCAGCTCCGCGCCCATAACGGGCTTCATGTCGTACTTGCCCTGGGCGTAGGACCCGACATCCCGGTTCCGGTTATCGACAATGATGTAGCGACGGCCCGCCTCACCCCGCAATACGTCTTCGTAGGAAGATTCGATTCCCGAAATTCCCAAATAATCACCGAGGTCGTATTCGGGATGGCTTTGGAGGATGTAGTCGTTTACTTCGCCTACATAGCCCATGACGTTGCCCCCGTGGGGCTGCGGGTATTTTCGAAAGGTTCGCTTGCGCATTTGTACCCCCTCAAACATGTTGATTTGTTCCTGCAGGGCCGCGTAATCCTTAATCATCAACCCGCGAAGAATCGCAAAGGGACGGTACGGCGCCTGAATCCGGGCCTTTTTGAGTTGCTTGCGCACTTCCTCCAGGGGTTCCTGAAGTACGTTCGCCAATTTAACCGTGTCCAAATGGTTTAGCCGGCTGGAAATAACTTCGACGTCGTACGCAATTTGGTTGGTTGCGAGCACTTCGCCGTTCCGGTCGCGCATTATTCCACGTGGGGCGTAGATTTTTTCGATTCGCTGCGCGTTGTTGGCGGCGTCCAAGGTATAGCGCTTGTCGATGAGCTGAATGTTGATCAAGCGAACGACAAAAACGATAAAAACGAGTACAACCCCGACGATGAGGACGCGGCTACGTATCATCCGTTGGCGGATTTGGGAATGAACCACGCGATGGCCGTTGCCAGGGCTCCGCTTACAACCAGATTAAGCAGGCTGCGCACCACCACCAGCGACCACAGGTGCCCGTCGTGGCTTGCCCACAAAAACAGCCAAACATGGTGCAGTCCGTACGACAAAAAGATCAACGTAAGCCACTTGCCCAGGCCCAAATCTTGGGGCGCAAAGGGGAGTTGCTCCTCGGCAGCCCGCGGAACGACGGCATTGAGCATCCAAGAACGTCCGTAGGCCAGGGCACTGGAGGCCATCAAGTGCAGACCGCCACTGCCCTCGTGAAAATCAATACCTAGGCCCAAAAGCCCGCCGAGCAGCAGCAGTCCGTAGCGGTTGAAATTTGCCGGAGCAAGAATCAGAATCAGGGGGTACAGGTAGGGACTGAGGTAGCCTCCCACTTCAACGTAGCTCAAAACAAAAATCTGGATGAGTACGATCCAAAACGTAAACGTTATCCAGGAACCAATCCGCGTCATGGGGCAATGCTGTCTCGTTCGACTTTGCGCACGTTGAACGCGGCCATAATGCCCTGCTGGCGGTTGAGGTCGGCGGCAAGCCGGACCAGCGCAGTTTGCGTGAACTGCGTTGAATCCACCGTAACCTCGGCAATCGTGCCGATTAGCCAGCCGGCCGGGAAGAGCTCCGAGCGTGCGTCGGTCACAATTCGGTCCCCGGGTTTAAGCTGCGCGTCGTAGGCCACGTCCACCAATTCCGCCAAGCGCGTCGTGCCGCTGTGCCACTGAAGGGTTCCAAAGTGCCCGGTTCGTTCCACGGACGCCGAAATCCGCATCGACGGATGGCTCAACGGCGTAACTCGGCTGTAGTGAGCCGAGGTTTCGTAGGCGATGCCGATGATTCCTTTGGTTCCCAACACGGCGAAGGGCGGAGTCAACCCGGCATCCGAACCGATGTCGATTAACCCCCAGGGCGATGCCGCGTTGTGCGAAATAAACATCAGCCGTCCAGGAACCATGTCAAATCCAAATTCTTCGTAGGATTCAACCTTAGGTCGGGTGGTGTCGGGCTCTTGGCTGCTGCGAATCTTAGCCAACTCCGCGACCAGCACGTCGTTTTCCTGGCGAAGGTTGAGGTAAGCCTCCCAGCTGTGCATCCAACCGCGCCACTGCGCTTGACGCTCGAGCACATTGGCCCAAAACAGGTTTTCGTGGGCCAGCGAACGGGCATACGTCAAGCTCAACCCCATGGCCTGGAGCAGCAGCAAGGACAGAACCATGCGGTACCGAATAAAAAACCGCAGAATGTTCTGCATGGCTTAGCGCATCAAAAGCGTACGGTACTTATCCAGGTTTTTCAGGGCAATACCCGTTCCGCGAACCACGGCACGAAGGGGATCTTCGGCCACGTAAACCGGCAAGTCGGTCCGTGCCGAAATGCGTTGGTCTAAGCCGCGAAGCAAGGAGCCGCCGCCCGCCATGTAGATACCTGAATTGTAGATGTCTGCGGACAATTCCGGGGGCGTAAGCGACAGGGCTTCCATTACGGCCTCTTCAATGCGCATCAGCGATTTGTCGAGGGCGCGGGCAATTTCCTTGTGCGAAATGTCGACCTGCTTCGGCTTGCCCGAAATCAAATCGCGGCCCTGAACGCTCATGTCGTCGGGTGGCGAAGCGAGGTTTTCCAAGGCGGCGCCCACGTTGATTTTGATGAGCTCGGCCGTGCGATCCCCCACATAGAGGTTGTGCATGGTGCGCATGTAGTAGGCGATGTCGTTGGTAAACACGTCACCGGCCACCTTGACGCTCTTGTCGCAGACGATGCCGCCCAGGGCGAGTACCGCAATTTCGGTGGTACCGCCACCGATGTCAATGATCATGTTGCCCTTGGGTTCAAGAACGTCTACGCCAATACCGATGGCCGCAGCCATCGGCTCGTGAATCAAGTAAACCTCCTTGGCATTGGCGTGTTCGGCGGAGTCGCGAACGGCGCGCTTTTCTACCTCGGTAATTCCGCTTGGAATGCAAATAACCATGCGCAGCGACGGCGCGAACCACTTGTTTTTCAGGGCCGGAATGCTCTTGATCATCTCGCGGATCATGTGTTCCGACGCGACGAAATCCGCAATCACCCCGTCCTTGAGCGGGCGTACGGTGCGGATGTTCTCGTGCGTTTTTCCGTGCATCTGCATGGCCTCGTGGCCGATGGCGAGGATGGCGTTCGTCGAGCGGTCCAGCGCCACAATCGACGGCGCGTCAACAACCACCTTGTCGTTGTGGATGATCAAGGTGTTCGCCGTGCCGAGGTCGATGGCGATGTCGTAGGTGAGGAAGTCAAATAATCCCATGTTCGGGTTTAGTGTTTGAAGTGACGAATGCCGGTCATTACCATCGCCATGCCCTGCTGGTCGCAGTACTGGACGCTTAAATCGTCCTTTACGCTTCCACCCGGTTGAATGACGGCCGTGATGCCTTCTTGGTATGCAATTTCAACACAATCTGGGAAAGGAAAAAATGCATCCGATGCCATACGGCACCTTTTAGCGACATTCCAAAAGATTTTGCTTTGTGAATAGCCTGCTGCAGGGCGTCCACACGGGATGTTTGGCCCGTTCCGGCGGCAATGAGCTGCTGGTCCTTGACCAAAACAATGGTGTTGCTTTTGGTGTGCTTGCTGATGGCCGAGGCATACAGTAAATCGGCAACTTGATCCACCGTGGGCGCAACCTGGGTTACGACACGCAGGTCTTCCGCGGCATCGGTTCGGTAGTCGCGCTCCTGAATCAAAACCCCATTGAGCACCGAGCGAACGCGGTGCGAAGCGGGAGCCATGTCTTTGGTTTTGACCAAAATGCGGTTCTTTTTTTGCTGTAGCAATTCAAGTGCTTCGGGCGCAAAACCGGGCGCCAGCAGCACTTCAAAGAAGAGGCTGTTCATCGCCTCGGCCGTCGCCAAGTCCACCACTTGGTTGCACGCGATCACGCCGCCAAAGGCCGAAACGGGGTCTGCAGCCAGTGCGGCATTCCAGGCCTCAAGAAGGCTCGGACGGCTGGCCATTCCGCAGGCGTTGTTGTGCTTGATTACGGCCACGGTCGCACGGTTTCCGTCTGCGCAGTAGTCAAGTGCGGCTTCGACGTCGAGCAAATTATTGAAGCTGAGCTCTTTGCCTGAGATCTGTTCCAGTTGCGCTGAAAGGTCACCGACAAACCAGGCTTTTTGGTGCGGATTTTCGCCGTAGCGAAGCGCATGGCGCGGTCCGCTCAACGTCGCAAAGGGCTGTTCCTGCCCGAGCGTCCAACTCGCGATGTGCGCATCGTAGTGCTGGCTGGTCTGAAAGGCGGCACCGGCAAATGCTTTGCGCTGGTCCATCCGGAGGCTGCCCTGTTGTGTTTGCAGCAGGTCGAGGACCTCAGCGTACTGGTTGCGGGAACTGACAATCCAGCAGTGCGCAAAATTTTTGGCGGCAGCGCGAATCAACGAAATTCCGCCGATGTCAATCTTTTCAATGATGTCCTCCTCGCTGGCTCCCGAAGCAACCGTGTCTTCAAACGGGTAGAGGTCCACGATGACCATGTCAAAGCTGGGGATGCCAAATCGCTCGACCGTGTCTCGGTCGTCCTTGCGGTCACGGCGCCACAGGATTCCGCCAAAAACCATGGGGTGCAACGTCTTCACCCGGCCGTCCAGAATACTCGGAAACCCCGTTACGGTCTCAACTGGCGTAACCGGGATGCCCAGCGCCTCAATAAAGGTCTGCGTCCCGCCCGTGCTGTACAGCTTAACTCCCAGGTCGTGAAGTTGCCGAACCACGGGTTCAAGACCGTCTTTGTGGTACACCGAAATGAGGGCGGAGCCAAGTTTTTGCACGTTGCGGATCAATTAGAAATGAAGGCTGCAAAAGTACGCAGAAGCTGGCATGAACTTTGACTAAATTGCGGTCGTGCGCGACCTATTTTTTTTGGTTTGGGAATCCGGCCGACTGGCCTGGAATGCCATGACGGCAAACCTTTTGCGTACGGTGCTCTCCCTGCTCGGTATTGCCGTCGGAATTTTCTCCATCATTTCGGTTTACGCCGTAGTAGATAGCCTGGAGCGAAGCATTCGCCAAAGCGTTCAGGGACTTGGGGCCGACGTAGTCTACGTTCAAAAGTGGCCGTGGGGCGGCGGCGGCGGCGAATACCCGTGGTGGAAGTACTTCCAGCGTCCCGAAGTTGGGTATGCAGACTACCAGCGCCTGAGCGAATTTGGGGTGCGGGGAGCCGATGCCATGGTGCTCATTAACGGAACGTCGGCCACGGTTTCTCGCGGTAACTCCTCGGTAGAGCAAACCGAAGTTCGGGGAATTACCTACGATTACGCGCAACTGAACCAACTCAAATTTCAGGCAGGGCGGTACTTTACCGACCGCGAACTGCGGAGCGGCTTGCCCTACTGCCTCGTCGGCGCAGATGTCGCCGAAGGGCTTGCGGCGGCGGGTCCCTTGATCGGCAGTTCCGTTCGCATCCTGGGTACGGAGTTTCAGGTTATCGGCGTTTTGGCCCAGGAAGGGAGCTCCCTGGTGGGCGAGAGCCACGACGCCCGCGTGGTCGTGCCGGCGAAGTGGATTGTGGGCCACGTGGGCGATGAGCTCAACGGTTCCGCGATTCAGGTCCGCGCGCAGCCCGGCGTCAATGTGGCCCAACTCAAAGAGCAGCTGCGCTCGGTACTGCGCAAGATTCGCCGGCAAGCCCCGTCGTCGGATGATTCGTTTGCCCTCAACGAGTCGTCCACCCTGAGTTCGGGCCTGGATCAAATGTTTGGCGTGATCGGGTTGGCCGGAACCGTAATCGGCGGATTTAGCATACTCGTAGGTGGCTTTGGCATCGCCAACATCATGTTCGTGAGCGTTCGGGAGCGTACCGGTCAAATTGGCGTACAAAAAGCTCTGGGTGCGACCCGGGGCTTTATTCTGGCGCAGTTCCTGCTGGAAAGCGTCCTGCTTAGCCTGGTCGGAGGCCTTATTGGACTGGCCTTGGCCGGAATACTCATTGCGGTAGGCGCCGCCGTTTCGGACTTTGAACTGGCGGTATCGCTGGAAAACGTGCTCACGGGAATCGGACTTTCGGCCTTTATCGGCCTCGTGGCGGGCTACGCTCCCGCCGAAATGGCTGCGCGCCTCGATCCCGTTGAGGCGATTCGCTTCAATCAGTAGCTGTCATCCAATAGCCTGCGCCTCGGGCATTGAACCGATTGCTGCCGCTAGGCCCTGGAGCAGGGCTTCGTCTTCGGCGCAAAATGGATTCAGGTAGTGGCTATCAATGTCGATTTGCCCAATCAACCGCGTTCCGCAGTAAATGGGCACCACCAATTCTGCTTTGGTTTCCAGGGAACAGGCGAGGTAGTTATCCTGAGCCCAAACATCCGGAACTTCAAAGGTTTCGCCGCTCAAGGCCACCTGGCCGCAAATACCGCGTCCGTAGGGAATTCGGGTGTGCTCGGTTGCCGCCCCCGAAAACGGCCCCAGGTAAAGCGCCTGCTCCGCATCGTTCATCCAGTAAATGCCCACCCATTGGTAGTGCGAAACCTCGGTGCATAAATACCGGCAGAGCTCGGCAAGGCCGTCCCAACCCTGTTCGGCCAAAATCCGATCGGCGTGCTTTTTTCGCTCGGACCACAGATCTTCGTGGCTCATAATGAAATGATTAGGTCAAATAACGGAGGGCCTAAAACGAGAATTCCCACGGCAATCGAGGCCAATGCCGCAACCAACACGGCGGCGGCGGCAAAATCTTTGGCGTCGCGGATTATCGGGTCCCAGTCCAGGGTAACCCGGTCCGCAAGACGCTCAATGGCGGAATTGGCGTACTCCAGTCCCAAAACCAACCCAAAACACAAAATGAGCAGGGCAAACTCCGCGCGGGGAATTTTTAGGAACCAACCTGCGCTACCTACGGCGAGCATGGCCAGGGTATGCACCTTTAGGTGGCGCTCCTGAAGCCAAGCCTTGGCGAGTCCGCGAAACGCAACGTGAAAAGCGTGGAACATGCCGCTAAAGTAGCTTTTGAACGCGTTCGTTCAATGGGACGCGTCGGGCAAGGTTCCGCGCCGCGCATTCCCCGGAATCCATTATTTCGGACTCAAGGCATCGTACTTTTGTTAGCATAACGTTACGCGTACTATGATGAAGTTCCCTGCACTTTTTGGCTGGCTAGCGGCAGCCCTTCTATTGGGTTTCTCGGCACAAGGTCAAAGCCTTGCCCTTGTTCAAACAGCGAATCTTTCCAAGTGCACGGGGGATTCCCTGCGGCTCGAACTTCAGGTTAGCGGAAACGCCATGTCCGGCACGAATTCCTTTAAGGTGCAGTTTGCGCCGGGAACACCGGCTTCCTTCACGCTCGGAGCGTCCGTGACCTTGCCGATCGTAAAATGGCAGTCCATTCTGCCGCTTCCGGTGGGCACCGACACCAATTCGGTTGGAACCAAGTACGCCTGGGTAGTCATTCCGGAGACGATTCTCACCAGCGGATTTTACAGCATCGCGGTTCGCGGAACCGCGCCGTCGCTTTGGTCGGATACCATTCAGGTCTTGGTCAACGTAAGCCCGACGGCCACGGTCACGTCCATCGCAGGTGGCTTCAACAACCTCCACACCGGCGCCAAAGATTGGGGATTTTGCACCGGCGACACGGTGAAGCTCTTCGCGAACTCGGGACAAAACGGATACCAGTGGTTCAAGGACGGCGTGCCCCTGCCCGGCAGTACGCAATCTTCGCTCGATGTGTTTAACTCCGGAACCTATTCCGTTCAGGTGAGCAACGGCATTTGCACCAAAATGTCGAAGGATACCATCGTAAACATGTACACGCCCACGACCCCGGTTATTCACAAGCCCGGTTCGATGTCGACGATCAAGGTCCTGGACGTGGATGCGACCATTGACTCGGTTGGCTTCTGCGAAACCGAAACAATCCAGCTCGAAGGTCCCGGAACCACCACCCCCGGCACGTCCGTAGCCTACCAATGGCTTCGCGATTCGCTTGGTTTGTTCGGTCAGAACTACGTCGTACCCGTGGCGGGCGGCACCCAAAAAGCGGTTTCTCTCAACAAGACGGGAGTTTACTACCTGCAGTCTACTTGGTTGCCCGGCGGATGTCCCGACACCAGCGCCGCTTTTTGGTTGTTTGTGGACACGGTGCCCGACACCGAAATTCAAGCCGTTGCTTGGCCCGGGCAGCCTCAAGCCAACTTGACCATTTGTGCCGACGATTCGACCCAGTTGGCGTCCATCGCGTCGTCCAGCGATTGGGATTACCAGTGGGAAGTTCGCTTCCCAGCGGGCACGGGCAACTGGGCGACCATTCCCGGAGCCACTAAAAATAACTTGACGGTGTCCACAGCCCTGGTTGCCGACGATGCCGAGTACCGATTGAGAATAACGAATGACTACTGCAGCCACACGACGAGCGAACTGCTTGTTACCGTGGTGGCCCTGCCCAATGTTTCGGTGGCACCCGCGGATTCCTTGGCGCTGTGTGCGGGCGACTCCGTCTTGGTTGGCGTGACCGGCAGCAGCACGTCCTACCTCTGGACCTTCCCGGGCGGCAGCTTCAGTGGCGCATCTTTTTACGCAAAAACCCCGGGAACCTATGTGGTGGCGGGCACCAACGCCAACGGCTGTACGGCCTACGACACCCTCAAGGTCTACTTCTTTACCGTGAACGCCAACGCGGGACCCGATCAGACCGTTCTCCCGGGTTCAACGGTTCAGCTCGCGGCCCAGGGCGGAGCGCTCTACTACTGGTATGCCGATGTGCCGACCTACTTCAGCGACCCCTACAACCCAAATGCGCAGACCGTTCCAACCCAAGATACGACCATGTATGTGGTGGAAGTGCTGAACAGCTACGGGTGCTTTGATACGGACACCATGATGGTGTACCTGTTTGATCCCGCCTCCTTGGTGCCCGATTTGTCTGGAGTAATGAACGTTATCACCCCCAACGGCGACGGATACAACGATTTCTTTGATGTTTCGGAAGTAGTGCGCGCGGATTCCTGCGACCTCATGATTTTTGACCGCTGGGGCGCTAAGGTTTTCGAACAGAAGAAGTACGTTACGGGATGGGACGGCCGAAGCAACGGCGGTGATCCGCTGCCCGACGGAACCTATTACTACATCCTAACCTGCAGCGACGTGGTCCGCTTCCGCGGCGCCGTAACCGTAGTTCGCCTGAATTGATTTTTATGAAGATTATGAAGTCATCCACCCTTCTTGCCGGCCTCCTAGGCCTCGTTTTTACCGCGCAAGCCCAGCAAATCCCGCTCTACAGCCACCTGTATTTTGCCCAGGCCATGGTCAACCCTGCGCGCAGCGGGGCCAAGGGATTCAGTGAACTGGTCACGATCCATCGCCAGCAGTGGCAGGGAATGGAGGGTGCGCCCGAAACCTCCGCGATGCTGTTTAATGGCGCGACCAATAAGGAGCGCATCGGGTATTCGGTTTATGCATTTACCGACGCCACCGACATTGTTCGCCGTTCCGGTGTGTACGGACATTATGCCTACCATGCCCAGCTTGCCGAAAACTCGGTTCTGAGCTTTGGCATTGGGGCGGGCTACGTCAACAACACCTTTGACATGGCCAGCATCCGGGTGAAGAACGAAGGCGATCCGTTTCTTTTTCCGGCCAACACCAACGGAACCCTGGACATCAACCTCGGACTTAACCTCAAGGTCGAGAATTTTCAACTCGGAGTCGCTGCGCCCCAGGTTTTGGCGCCCGCGATCACGTACTCCAATAACTACACCGGACCGGTGGCATTCCACTTGATTCGCCACTACGTGGTGCAGACCCAGTACGACCTGCCGATTCAGAAGGACCGAATGACCTTGTCTCCATTGGTTGTGGTCCGCGCAGCAAACCACGTAACGCCCCAGGTGGATGCGGGAATGATGTTCAACGTGACGGAGTACGGCTATGTCGGCGCCCTGTACCGTTCCAACTTTGGAGCCTCGGCGCAATTGGGTGTTCACCTGACGCCGCTGCTCACCCTTGGGTACGCCCACGACTTTAGCACCAACGATTACGCTACCTCGCTGGGAATGTCCAACGAGTTTATTTTGACCTACCGCTTTGGTGACGACAAGCGCAACGACCGCATCGAGGCCGAAATCAAGCGATTGAAGGACAAGCAGCGCCAGGCAGATCAAAACGGCGAGAAGCTGCTCAACGAGAAGTTTGAAGAGTTCAAGGAGGAGTTGGAAGCCGCCAACAAGAAGCAACTCGCAGCCCAGAGTGAAGAGCTCGCGAAGGCAACCGCGCTCAAGCTTCAGGAAGCCGGTGTTCAGGGTGGGGGAGTGCGCTCCGCCGGTTCTACCGCAACCGGTCGACCTTCCGGCAACGCTTCCGATAATTCAGCCCCGTCTCAAGCCGGCGGCATGGGTGCAATCAAGGGCTACACCAAAGAGGCCTACGCATCCAATGTAGCTCCAGGAAGTACTGGATTCTACGTCACGGCGGGCGTGTACGGCGAACAAGAGAACGCCGACAAAATGGTTCAAAAGCTCAAGGCTCAAGGAATTCAGTCGCGCACCTTCCGCGATCCCAAGAACAACATGGTGTACGTGTACCTGCTTAAGTTCGGAACCTACGACGAAGCCTCGGCGGCACGCGAAAGCAACTTGAACGGTCAGTACCCGGGCAAGCTTTGGGTTAAGGTTATTCAGTGATGCGCAGGATAATCGCCGTATTGGCCCTACTTGCCGGCTTTGCGTCGAGCGCGGCGCACTTGGTCGGTGGAGAAATCACCTACACCTGCTTGGGTGCCAATCAGTACCAAGTTAAGCTGCGCATTTACCGCGATTGCTTTTCCGGAGGCGCGGCATTCGACAATTCGGTGAACTTTTCGGTGTACAATTTGGCCGGCACGCTGGTGACGAATCCGTCGGTTCCCAAGGGCCCGACCATTTCGGTTCCCGCCGGAACCGGTAATCCCTGCCTGACGACGCCGCCCAATATCTGCACGGAGTACGCCGAGTACATTGCGACCTTAACCCTGCCTCCGGTGGTGGGTGGCTACACCATTTCGTACCAGCGCTGCTGCCGAAATTCAACCATCAGCAACATCACCAATCCGGGTTCGCGCGGCAACACCTACACGGTACAGATTCCGTCCATGGACAACAGCTGCAACAGCACCCCCGCCTTCACGACGGTCCCGCCCATCGTTCTCTGCCTTGGGGACCAGCTCAACATCGACGCGTCGGCCACCGACAGCAACGGCGACTCGCTGTACTACGAATTTTGCGACATTTTTACGGGCGGAAGCAGCGGCAATCCCAGTCCGTCGACTGCTACGCCTCCGCCATATACCACGATTCAATTTGTGGCGCCGGCAACATCGAGCCAACCCATTCCGGGAACTCCGGCCCTAAGCATCAATTCACAAACGGGTATTATTACCGGCGTTGCGACGACGGCCGGTCAGTACGTCGTAGGTATCTGCGTGCGTGAATTCCGAAACGGCGTGCTCCAATCCGTCGTCCGTCGCGACTACCAGTTCAACGTAACGAACTGCATCATCAACACGGTCGCCGACATGGTTACCCAGGTTGAAGATCCCTCGCTGTTTTGCGATGGTCGAACGCTTACGTTTACGCCCCAGACCACGGGTGCGCTAACCTACTTCTGGAATTTTGGCGATACAACGACCACCGCCGACACGAGTTCCCAAGCCTACCCGACCTATACGTTTCCCGATACCGGAACCTATACGGTTACGCTGATTATCAATCCGGGCCTCGTGTGTACCGACACCTTGACCGTGCCGTTCCGGGTGTTAAATGCGCCCGATTACCGCATCGAACACCTCGGCGTTCCCTGTGTGGAGGTGCAGAATTTCCGCTTTGAAGCCGTTGGTTCCGCACCCTACGACGCGGCCATTTCCTGGGACTTTGGCCCCGACGCCAACACCTTTGGTGCCACAGGTAAGGTGATTTCTGGGGTGAGCTGGAACAGCTCGGGAACCTACCCGGTGCGCTGCGTCATTCAGTCAGCCTATTGCCCCGATACGCTTTGGGATACGGTTCAGGTCTTTGACTGGTACTACCCGGTTACGGCGACCCCTCAAGATACCCAAATTGCCCGTGGAGATACGGTTTTGCTCGACGTTACGTCGGGTGCAGCCTACTACTGGTTTGCCGATCAGCCCGTGTACTTCAATAACGCGCAGCAGCGTAATCCGCAGGCCCTGATGCACGCAGACAGTACCACCTACTACGTAATCGTTACCGACAACCGCGGTTGCCGCGGCATCGACACCGTTTTTGTGAGTTGGTTGCCCGATCAGGTTGCCCCGGATCTAAGCAACGTGATGAACGTGATTACGCCCAACGGCGACGGCAAAAACGACGTTTTGGACCTTACTGAGGTGACCTTTGGCGACGCATGCACGCTTCGCGTGATGAACCGCTGGGGCACGACCTGGGTCTACGAAAAGGAAGCCTACGCCAACGATTGGGGCGGTACCGATCCCGACGGAAACCTGCTTCCGAGCGGAACCTACTACTTTTTCGTGGTTTGTCAGGGAAGCCTAAGGTATTCAGGACCCGTAACCCTAGTGTACTAAAGGTTCACGATCCCGTGCAGTCATTAAAAAAGCGGCCCCGAGGCCGCTTTTTTTTGTGGTCATTAGCCCTGAAAAAGGTCCTTTACCTTATCGAAGAAACTCTTGTCGCCCGCACCCGGCCGGGGCTGAAAGCGGTCGCTTTGGTTGAGTTTTTCCAGAATCTCCTTCTCGTCGTTGGTCAAGGACTTGGGCGTCCACACCGCGACATGAATCAACTGGTCACCTTGGCCATACCCCTCCAAGCTTGGGAGTCCCTTGCCCTTCAGTCGAAGGGTTTTGCCGCTTTGGGTCCCGGGGTCAATTTTCATACGGACTTTACCCGTCACGGTAGGTACCTCTACCGAAGTACCCAGTGCCGCATCGGGAAAGGAAAGATGCAATTCGAAGTGCAGGTTGCTTCCCTCGCGCACCAGAACCTCGTGCGGTTCTTCTTCGATCGAAACGATGAGGTCGCCTGCGGGGCCGCCTGCGGGCCCGTGGTTCCCCTTGCCCTGAACGCGAAGCTGCATTCCGTCCTGTACGCCACCGGGAATCTTCACGCTTACCACTTCGTCGTGGCGCTCCAACCCGTCGGGTCCGACGCCTTCGGGACGCTTGTCGATGGTTTTGCCGGCGCCCTGACAGCTTGGACAGGCGCTGGCGGTGCGCATTTGGCCCAGGATCGTGTTCTGAACCCGAGTCACTTGGCCGGAACCGCCGCAGGTTCCGCAGGTTTTGAACGTCAGTCCTTCGGCGGGAATGGCTCGGCGGATTTTGATTTTTTTCTCAACGCCGTTGGCAATTTCCTCCAGGGTCAGCTTTACCCGCACGCGCAGGTTTGCACCCCGGTTCGCCCCGCCGCCGCGACCGCCAAATCCGCCAAAGGCGCCACCGAAGGCGTCGCCAAAAATGTCACCAAAGTGGCTGAAAATGTCGTCCATGTTCATTCCGCCGCCACCGAATCCACCCGAACCCGCACCAAAGGCCTGGTGGCCAAATTGGTCGTATTTCTGCTTTTTTTCGGGATTCGAGAGGACTTCGTAGGCCTCGGCGGCCTCCTTGAACTTCTCTTCAGCCGCTGAATCGCCCGGATTTTTATCGGGGTGGTACTGAATAGCGAGCTTTCGGTACGCCTTTTTGATTTCGTCGGCAGAAGCTCCCTTGGAAACTCCCAAAACCTCGTAGTAGTCGCGCTTGCTCATGCTATTCGTTGCCTTGACCCACCACCACTTTCGCGTAGCGGATTATTTTATCGCCCAAGAGGTATCCCTTCTCCAACTCATCGACGACGCAACCCACCAAATCGGGCGTCGGCGCAGGAATGTTGGTAATGGCTTCCATTCGTTCAACATCAAAACGCTGGCCTTGGGTAGAATCCATAGGCTTGAGGCCTTCGGCGCGAAGGGCTGCAACGAGTTTATGCTGGATCAGCTCAAGCCCTTGGCGCTCCGGACCTTCGCCCAGCGCCTTGAGCGCGCGCTCAAAATCGTCCAAAACGGGCAAGACGGACTTAATCACTTTCTCGCCGGCGGAAGCGAGCAAATCCAGACGTTCTCGCGCATTCCGGCGGCGGAAGTTCTCAAACTCCGCGTACAAGCGCAGGTTCTGATCTTTCAGTTCCTGAATCTCGGCATCAACGTCGCGTTCGGCCGATGCCTCGGCCTGCAATTCGGGTTCGTGCTGTTCCTCCGTGGGGAGGTTTTCGGGCGTAATGGGGGACTCTTCCATGATTCTTGGTATTCCGTGTGGCGGTAAAACACAAAGCCTGCCAAACGACACCTACGTGTCAGAATGGCAGGCCGCGCGGCAAAGCTGGCTTACTTGGCTTGCATCGCCTTGAGGGCGTTTTCCAGGGCCGCTCCGCGAAGGTTTTTGGCGACAACTTTTCCTTTGCCGTCGATCAAGTAGGTCGCCGGAATGGAATTAACCCCGTATAGGGCTGCACCTTCGGAGCGCCAACCCTTCAGATCACTGACGTGATTTGGCCATACGAGACCGTCTTTCGCGATGGCTTCAACCCAGCGATCTTTGGTATTGTCCAACGAAAGCGAGTAAACCTCAAAGCCCTTTCCCGACGTAAACTTGGCGTCTTTGTATTGACTGTACACCCGAACTACGTTGGGGTTTTCCATGCGGCAGGGTCCGCACCACGCGGCCCAAAAGTCAAGCAGAACCACCTTGCCGCGAAGATCCGACAGCTTGCGGGTCTTGCCCGAAGGGTCGGGGAAGGCCAAGTCCGGAGCCATGTCGCCCACATTGATCGTGGCCAATTGCTCCATCGGAGCGGGGGAGGTCATGCGATTCGAGGGAGTCGCGGCAAAAACGAGGGCGGCGATGCCCAAAGCAGCTAGGTATTTCATGGCTTAAAAGTACGGTTCAAAAATCAGTCTGCGATGCGCTCAATCTTGGCGCCAAGCGCGCGAAGGCGCTCGTCGATTCGTTCGTAACCTCGGTCAATTTGCTCAATGTTGTGGATCACCGACGTGCCCTCGGCGCTCAGTGCCGCAATCAGCAGGGCGATGCCTGCGCGAATGTCGGGAGACGACATGGTCGTCGCACGGAGTTGAAATGCGCGATCGTGGCCAATCACCGTGGCGCGGTGTGGGTCACACAAAATGATTTGGGCGCCCATATCAATCAACTTGTCCACAAAAAACAAGCGGCTTTCAAACATTTTTTGGTGGATGAGGACCGAACCTCGGGCCTGCGTGGCCGTAACCAAAACGATACTCAGGAGGTCGGGTGTAAACAGCGGCCAAGGACCGTCCGCAATCGTCACCATGGATCCGTCGAGGTAGGCGCCAATTTGGTAGTGCTTCTGGGCGGGTATGTACAGGTCGTCGCCGCGCTCGTCGATGCGGATTCCCAGTTTGCGGAACACATTGGGAATTTGCCCCAAGTGCTGAATTCCGGCATTCTTGATCGTGATCTCGGACTGGGTCATCGCCGCGAGGCCGATCCATGAACCGATTTCAATCATGTCGGGCAGGCAGCGGTGCTCGGTTCCGCCCAAGCGCTCCACGCCGGTAATGATTAAGCGGTTGCTTCCAATTCCGTCGATTTTGGCGCCCATGCGCACCAGCATGCTGCAGAGCTGCTGGAGGTAGGGCTCGCAAGCCGCATTGTAAATCGTCGTTTCGCCGGGAGTCAGCACCGCAGCCATGACGATGTTGGCCGTACCGGTAACCGAGGGCTCGTCCAGCAAAATATAGGCTCCTTGGAGTCCCTCGGCCGGAGCTTCTACGCCGTAGAAGTAGGCCTCTTCTTCGTAGACGAACTTGGCGCCCAGCTTCATGAATCCCTCAAAGTGGGTATCCAGTCGGCGTCGGCCAATTTTGTCGCCGCCCGGCTTGGGGATGTAGCCTTTGCCAAAGCGCGCCAGCATCGGACCCACCACCATCACCGATCCCCTCAGGGACGCCCCTTTTTTCTTGTAGGTTTCGCCAAACAAAAAGTCCACGTCAATTTGATCGGCCTGGAACGTGAAGTCCCCCGGACCGTTCTTCGAAACGCGTACCCCGAAATCGCCCAAAATCTCAATGAGCTTGTTGACGTCGACAATGTCGGGAACGTTCGTGACCCGAACGGGTTCGGAGGTCAGCAGCACCGCACACAAAATTTGCAGCACTTCGTTTTTTGCTCCCTGGGGTTGTACGTCACCTTTCAAGGCGGTGCCGCCGGTAATTCGGAATGAGGCCATAATCACTTGCGGAAAAATCCGCCCTTGCGTTTGTTGAAATTGGAGGAATTGGGTTTCTTTTTCTTGCGGTTCTTCGTGTGAAGCGGCGCATTTTGGGACACCACGCCTTTGGCTACCGAAAGGGCGGAGCCTTCCTGTCCCAGCTTGCCGCCAGACAGGATTCGCAGGTCGTTGAAAATGACCGCATCATCGACCGTGTCCTTATTCCAGCTTAAGTACGCCCGCTTCATCTGGTTTGCGATGTCGTACTCAATGCCTTGGCGCTCCTCTGAGGGTTCCATTTCGGCCACCGTATTGATGAGGTTTTGAAGAATAACCCCGTAGTACCGGTGACTCCGACTTTTGGGCGGGTAGGGGACCCGTTCGGGTTTGGCTTCAAGCAGTTCTTTCTGGGGCGCAGGGAAGGGGCCGTCGACATCCAACTGAAATCCCGAAATCACGTGGAGGTGGTCCCACACCTTGCGCGCGAAATCCGGCTGGCCGCGCAGGGTGGGGTTGAGGCGTCCGACCGTATCCACAATGTGGGCAGCGGCCTCGGTGCGCTTTGCCTTGTCGTCAAGGGTCAAGCAGAACTCGACCATGGTTTGCACCAATCGACCGTACTCACCTAAGGCCAATTGCGGCCGATCCGTGTTGTAGTCAAGCGAAAGCGTTGTAATACTGGCGGTTTCCATCTGGGTGCTCCTGCTAGGCCAGGAGCTGCAATTTAGCGAACTTCAAAAGGAGTTTTTTCTCGCCCGCGTTATCAAAGTGTATGGTGGCTTTGCCCCCGTCGGCGGCAGGTTCCACTTCGGTAACGGTGCCTGCGCCAAATCGCTCGTGCAGCACCCGCATACCGGATGCCAAATTTAGTTCGTTTGCGGGACTTCCCGACGCCGCCGAGGCCTGACCCATGGGCGTGAGGTGTTCCGGCTTGCGAAAGCGAATCGGGGCAGGTGGGGGCGTGGTCGGTGCGGAGCCCTGTGGGCGCATTTTTTGCGCCGCCGGACCGCGAAAGGTTCGGGGTTGCTCCGGGTCGCCAAACGCATCCCTAAGTTCGCGGGGAACACCGTAATTCTTGGGCATTTCGGGAACGTGAACGTCCAAATGTTCCTCGTCAAGCTCGTCCAAGAAGCGACTGGGTTCGCAGTCAATGAGTTTGCCCCAGCGGTAGCGCACCCGGGCGTACGTCAGGAAGGCGCGCTGCTCTGCACGGGTCAAGGCAACGTAAAAAAGCCGGCGTTCCTCTTCCAAGTCGCTGCGCGAATTCATGGCCATCATCGACGGGAACAGGCTGTCCTCCATGCCCACCACAAAAACGACCGGAAACTCGAGTCCCTTCGCCAGGTGAATCGTCATCAAGATGACCTTGGGCTCGTCCGTTTCCTGTTCGTCGCGGTCGGTCAGCAGGGCGACGTCCTGAAGGAATGCGCCAAGGCTCGGATCGCCCCCCTCGGTTTGGCTTTGCTCGTCCACAAAATCCTTGATCCCGTTGAGCAGTTCCTGCACGTTTTCGTAACGGCTGATTCCCTCGGGCGTCTTGTCCTCGGCAAGCAGTTTGACGAGTCCGCTGGTACGCGCAATGTGCTCCACGGTCCCGAACGCGTCCATTTGCGTGGCGATAATTCGGTACGAATCAACTAAGTCCGCGAAGGCTTCCAGGCGTTCTGCCGTGGGTCGATTGATGCCGAGGTCCCAGGTGGTTGCGTGGCGCACGGCTTCCCAAAGCGGGGCCTGCCGCTCGTTCGCAACGATGGTAAGCCGTGCCAGGGTCGTATCCCCAATTCCGCGCGCGGGCAAATTGATCACCCGGCGCAGCGCTTCCTCGTCGTTGGCGTTGACCACGAGGCGCACGTAGGCCAAAACGTCCTTAATCTCCTTGCGCTGGTAAAAAGACAGCCCTCCGTATATCTGGTATGGAATGTTGCGCCGGCGAAGGGCGTCCTCAAAGGACCTCGACTGGGCATTGGTTCGGTACAAAACCGCAAAATCTCCGTAGCCGCGGTGCTCGCGGTGAACCAGATCCCAAACGGTCTGCGCGACATACTGTCCTTCGTCGGAATCGCTGACGCTCTGGTGGACTACAATTTTTTCTCCGAGCGGATTTTCGGTCCAAACGTCCTTCTCGAGCTGCTCCTTATTGTGCGAAATGAGCACGTTGGCCGCCTTCACAATGCGCTGCGTGCTCCGGTAGTTTTGCTCCAGCTTGTACAGGGCCGCGTCGGGATAGTCCTTTTGGAAGTTGAGGATGTTTCGAATGTTTGCGCCCCGAAACGAATAAATACTCTGGGCGTCGTCGCCGACCACGCAGATGTTTTCAAATCGAGAGGCCAAAGCCTTGACAATGAGGTATTGGGCGTGGTTAGTGTCCTGATACTCGTCTACCAAAAGGAAGCGGAACCGTTCCTGGTACTTGGCGAGCGCATCCGGAAAGCGCGCAAACAGCTCGTTGGTCTTCAAAAGCAAATCGTCGAAGTCCATGGCCCCGGCTCGAAAGCAGCGCTCCATGTACTGGGCGTACACCTCGCCCAGCTTGGGCATTCGCGCGGAGGCGTCCTGCTCCTGCAAGTCAGCCCGGGCCGCGTAGGCCTTCGGCGTAATGAGGCTGTTTTTATAGGCCGAAATCCGCGACGCCACCGATTTGGTTTTGTACACTTCCTTGTCGAGGTTCAGTTCCTTGATGACGTTGGCCAAGACCTTTTGGGCGTCTTCGGTGTCGTAAATGGTGAAGTTGCTCGGGAATCCCAGTCGTTCCCCTTCCACCCGCAGAATGCGCGCAAAAATGCTGTGAAAGGTGCCCATCCAAACATTCTTCGCCTCCTCGGGGCCGATCACTTTGGCGATTCGGTCCTTCATTTCGCGCGCCGCCTTGTTGGTGAAGGTCAGGGCCAAGATTTGGAAGGCATCCGCTCCCTGCTGAATGAGGTGCGCAATTCGGTACGTCAGCACACGGGTCTTGCCCGAGCCCGCACCCGCGATGACCATAACCGGTCCCTTGGTATGTTCCGCAGCCTTGCGTTGGGCTGGGTTAAGTCCGCTTAATAGTCCTTCCATGGTGTCCTGCAAAAGTAGGTGGGCCCCGAGCCCAGCGCTAGCAAAGTGGAAAACTTTGAAATTCTTTTTACTAGGTGCTCGTGATTAGACAAGAATTTGTTCTACATTTGCAGTCCCCAAAAAAGTGGGGGTAAACTTTTATTTCTACCGACGTCAAACCACGTAGAAGAGCATGCCAACGATCCAACAACTAGTCCGCAAAGGACGCGTCACCCTGGAAAAG
>JACCDL010227168.1_pt1 | contig 53636 bp, 54 predicted proteins | sample 7441931 | NCBI WGS metagenome assembly JACCDL01 (sample SAMN15323437, study PRJNA562643) | freshwater metagenome | isolation source: river surface water | place: USA:Blue River Watershed | collected 2017-08-16
GCGGCGGAGACGGTATCACCTACTCGTCTGGTGCTATTTCAGCGGACCTAAAGACTAGCGGTGGCTTGTCTATTGATACGGGCCAGATCAAAGTTGACCGCACTACCGTTGATACTTGGTATGACGCCTCGGGTGCCGCGTCAACTGCAGAAACAAATGCAACGGACTACACCGACGATCTGATTGGTGATGTTACCGTTGACGGAACCACCGGAAACACGGTTACTGACAGAATATCTGGCGCTGTTGGCGCGCACTCCATCGAGACTAATGGAGTCCACGGCCTTATTGGTGATGTAGTTGGAACAACTGATATTCAAACTCTGTCATATAAAACTCTAGGTACGGAGTTGGATGCTGATGGTAACACTGTAACCAACTTGGCAACGCCATCACTGAACACTGACGCAGCTACTAAAGGCTATGTAGACACCGCTGTAGCCGGAATTGTAGATACTGCCCCGGCCCTACTAGATACCTTAAATGAGCTAGCCGCGGCAATTGGTGATGATGCAAACTTTTCTACTACTGTAGCAACTTCAATTGGCACTAAGGTCTCCAAAGCCGGGGACACCATGACTGGTGCATTAGTACTGTCTGGAGCCCCAACTACAGGTCTACACGCAGCCACTAAGGGGTATGTAGATGATGAAGTTACTGCTCACAATAGAACTACAGAGATTCATGGAATCTCAGATACAAATAACTTGGCATATCTAACCGATGTTTCGACTGCTGTAGAGAACCACTCAGATGCAACCGTTAGCATTCACGGCATAACTGATACCGCAAACTTGGTATATAAGGAAAGCCCAACCCTAACCGGAAACGTCTCTCTTCCAAGCACCACAACCATTGGAACGGTCACTGGATCAGAGATTGCATTACTATCAGGCCTAACTGCAAGTGGCACCGAGCTCAGTATTTTAGATGGTGCTACTTTATCTACTGCAGAACTAAACACTTTAGATGGAATACTATCAAGTACCGCAGAGCTGAACATTCTTAACGGAGTAACAGCCAGCACTGCTGAGATAAACCTTCTAGATGGACTAACTTCGTCTACTTTAGAGCTTAATATTTTAACTGGAATTACCGCATCCACCTCGGAGTTGAATATTCTTGACGGTGTCACTGCTACAGCGTCTGAACTTAACACTTTAGATGGGATAACTGCTTCTACTTCAGAACTGAATATTCTTGATGGCGCAACCCTCACTACCTCGGAACTAAATACGCTGAGCGGGGTCACTGCAACCGCAGCAGAGATCAATATTCTCAGTGGTGCAATGATATCCACAGCCGAGCTAAATACTCTTGATGGAATTACCGCCAGTGTAGCCGAACTAAATATTCTTGATGGTGTTACTGCAACCGCTGTAGAGATAAACCTACTATCTGGAGCAACTCTAAGCACTGCAGAGTTAAACACACTAGATGGACTTACCGCTACCACAACCGAGTTGAACTATGTAGATGGCGTAACCTCTGCAATCCAGACGCAGCTAGATGCTAAGTCCCCTATTAATGACCCAACTTTCACAGGGACAGTGTCCGGTATTACAAAGTCTATGGTGGGCCTTGGTAACGTAGATAATACTGCGGATGTAGACAAGCCAATTTCCACAGCAACTCAGGGTGCTTTAGATCTAAAAGCGCCTAGTGCTAACGCTACATTTAGCGGAACAATATCGTTACCGTCGACTACCTCGATTGGCGATGTTTCTTCAACTGAAATCGGATACGTAAATGGCGTAACCTCTGCAATCCAGACGCAGCTAGATGCTAAAGCTGCTCTCTCTGGAGCAACCTTTACTGGTTCAGTAGAGATCCCCGGCCTAACTATTACTGGAAACTTAGTAGTTCAGGGGACGACTACAACCGTTAGCGCCGCTGATCTAAAGCTCCGCGATAACATGATTTACCTGAACCAAGCCGGAGCAAGCGTAATTACTAACGCTGTTGGCGATGGTACAAGTGTTGTATATACAACTCAGGCTACTCACGGCTACGAGGCCGGAGACTATGTAACGGTATCAGACGTAACCCCATCTTCATTCAACATTTCTGGAGATGGGCTACAAATCACAGCTGTAACAAGCACGACCTTTACAGTAACTAGTACCGTGACCGACACATACACTAGCGGTGGAACCGCGCGAGGCAAGGTCCACTTCAACCCAGACCTCGGCTGGGCCGCCGGGCGCTACGACACTGTAAACGGTGTTGGATACGCTCACGCTGGTATGTTTAGAGATGCTAGCGACGGGGTCTTTAAGATTTTTGATGGCTACACACCCGAGCCAGATGACGCAATTTTTATCAACACTGCTCACTCAAGTTTTGGGTTAGCCCCAATTGCAGTAGAGTCTTTAACCGCTGACTCGGCAACTATTGGAGATGTATCAAACACCGAGCTTCAGTACTTGAATGGTGTAACTTCAGCTATTCAAACTCAGTTAGATTCTAAAGCTCCAACCGCAGACCCCACCTTCACCGGAACCGTAACTGTATCAGCTAGCGGAGTAGCATTTACTGATGCTACACAAACAAAAGCTGGAGTACCATCTATTTCTGTCTTTGCAACAAAAACTGCCTCATATACCGTGGGTGCAGACTCGGGTACTGCAGAGCGTGACTTGATTATTCTTGTAGATTCCACTTCAAGTGCTACAGTAAGTATTCCTACAGATGCAACCACTAATTTCCCTGTGGGAACTTCATTTGATGTTATAAGATTAAATACAGGTGCACTAAACATCGCTGCAGCAAACGCAGGAACTACATCAGTAGTTGCTACACCAGGGTTGAACCTTCGAGCTCGCTACTCTTCGGCTACATGCTTGAAGATTGGCTCAAATAGCTGGATAGTTTATGGAGACCTAGCGTCTTAGTAGATAGAGTAGAATGACATATTATGAGTAAGCGTTCAGGTAGAAAGTCTCAGCAGCAGAATGACTTTTTGGAGCCTAAAGCTCCGATAAACGTTACAGCTACTGACGTCGGAACTAGTCGCGCCTTCAATGATGGCGCTGCCAGTGTGTCATTCGAACTACCTGCCGACTCGCCTGCTGCAACCTCTTATACTGTAAAAGCCTACCTTCCTGGCAGTTCGGAAGACACTACAGCAACAGGAACTACCGGATCATCATCTCCAATAGTAGTTGGTGGACTAAATTCAGATACCTCATATACTTTTAAGGTATCAGCAACAAACGCAGCTGGAACATCTGCTTTTTCCACAGAGTCATCACCAGTAGCAATTACCACAGTTCCAGCCACGCCAAACGCACCTACAGTGCAGAACTACTCTGGCGACCAAACAGACTATGTATCTTGGACTGCCCCAGCAAACGGAGGTAAACTTCTCGGTGTCTATTACTGGGAAAGTAATGATGCTAAATCAGGAAACACAGCAGGAACAACTGCAAACGTAGCTCAAGAAGCAGATACCTCACAGCAGTATAGGGTGCGAGCCACCAACGCAAATGGAACCTCTGAGTGGTCCGGATACTCTATCAGCAATACCACACCACCGTTTTTTCCCCCTTACTTCCCTTATTTTCCTTACTTCCCTTATTTTCCTTACTTTCCGTTTTTCCCATACTTCCCGTTCTTCCCGTTCTTCCCGTTCTTCCCACCGTTTTTCCCATACTTCCCGTTCTTCCCGTTCTTCCCGTTCTTCCCACCTCGATTCCCGTTTTTCCCACCACGCTTTGCAATCACCTCTATTGATGAGCGCGAACTGGCTAAGGAAGCGGATTCGGTAGAAGATACCGAAGAGGATCCAAAAGAGCCGAAAGCCGAATAGGTAAAATAGAGGGGTAGAGAAATCTACCCCTCTATTCTTTTAGGACGAGATAATGCCAGTAACAGCAGACAATAGCCCAAACATTAAATGGCCACTTCCCGAGGGTGTTCCTGCATTCCAAAAGAAAAATATTTTTTCTGAAGAAATGTTAGAAGAAATAAAGTTTCTTCTAAAAAAGAACGCTAATTGGGGGCCAGAAACAGACGAACAGTACGGTGGAGCTCAATACCACACGATAACTGGTCGCTGGACCGTAGAGGTTGATATGCCAGAGCATATCTGGAACCACCTGCGCACACTTGCTTCAGAGTCCTGGGGTAGGTCAGATCTAAGACTGAAAATTATATGGTTTGCAAGATATCAACAACACAAAGGAGCCACCCCCTATCTATGGGAGCATATGGACCAGCCGGGGACCCAGTACACCATGGACATATGCATAGAGTCTCCGGGAATTGAAAGTTGGGGGCTAATCATTGATGATGAGGAGTTTGATGAATCTCCAAACAGTGGCGTTCTCTTCATGGGACAGCAACAAACACACTCTCGTCCACCCTATCCAGTGGATAATCCAGACGCCTATGTTACTCTTATGTTTGCTTTATTTGTTGGACCAGAACACTGGCTATATGACTTAGACGCTTATGATCCAAACCAAGATAAAGAACTCCGTGAAACGATGGATATCTATAAACTTGATGGTGATATTAGATACTATGAATATCGAGGACATGCCCCTAGGTTTGATGGAATTCCACCAGAAAACTATATATGCACACCAAATGGATGTTCGCAGTGTTCCGTGGTGGACGAGGATTTTATAAATGACATACCAGGATACATTAAACGAACCTAAAATACTTGTTTCGATGATTGCATATCGAGAAAAGTATCTGGCTGAGTCAGTAAAAGACTGCTACGAAAAAGCAAGTAATCCAACCCGTCTTATATTTTCTATTGTCTCCGAACAACCCCTAGATAGCCTTCATGCAGACCTAAGTTTTATCCCGTCAGACCAACTTATTTATAGAAAGTATGATCTCTCGGAGTACCGTGGTGTGCTCTGGTCTAGACACAAAACTACTGAAGTAGATAAGCCGTATGACTACATACTCTATACCTGCGGTCACAATAGATTTGCTAATTCATGGGATGAACTTGCCATATTCGAATATAAAAAAGCCTATTCTTATAGCGACAAGCCAGTTTTAACCTTTGCAGCTCCAGAGATTTTTTACTCGAGCGAAGGAGAGGCGTTAATTAACACAGCTAGGGGGAGAACCTTAAATTATCGTAGAGGTGTATTAGATAAGGACTACGTCCCGGGCTATGGCTGGTCAAGCCAATTCCCAGTAGAAGATGTAAATGACGTAGTAGAAGAAACTTACCTTCAATACAGCTGGGTGTTTGCAAATAAGGATTACGTAAAAGAGGTTCCTTTAGACCCAGAGATTAACTACCATGCAGAAGAAATTTATATGACGGTAAAAACTTGGTGCGCTGGGTGGCGGATGTTTGCAAGTCCAGTGATTATGTATTACCATGACACGGTAAAAGAATACCCAAAAGAGCAGCTCTCGAGAATGACAACTCACCGCCCATGGAGCGACCTAAATAAAGAAGCTTTTTGGCAACAATCTGACGAAACCATGATAAAACTCAATAATTTACTATCTGGTAGGACATCCGAAGCAAGCAAAGAGTGTATTCAAAAATACTGCGAGTTCTCTGGATTAGATCCAAAATGGTGTGAGTACGATCCAAATTATGACAAACTAGAGTACGACAGGCATGCACAGAGTTTCAGAGAGGGGCCAGCGTTTAAGCTGATTTAAAAATGCACTTTCAACCTAAAATACTTGAAAATCTATTTACGATAGAAGATCACCAAGCACTAAAAAACCTAGTCAATGGCGATGAGGCGGGTCGCTCTTGGGTAGACTCTAAGAGAGATAGGGGTGTTAAGCGATTTACAGAGCTTGACACGTACTTCAGTAAAAAACTACAACAAGTGGCTAGGGAAATTTTTGCCGATAAAACTCTAGAACCAAGCTACGCAGCGTATCTTGATTACAATAGACCAACATCCAAACTACCAGCGCATAAAGATAATAACGCATCTACATACACTATTGACTACTGCTTATCTGCAAGAACACCTTGGGGGGTCGTGGTGGAGAATGAGGAATTTATTTTTGGAGAGGGTCAGGCCCTCGCATTCATGGGAGGTTACGACTCTCATTGGAGAAATGATATGCCCGACTCAGAGAATAATAGGGTAGAGGTGGTTATGTTTCATTTCTGCCCGAGCGATCACTGGTATTTTACCGAAGGTCCAGACTATATCTATGAGCTGGAGAAGATGGGAGTTTTGGGTGACTCTGACTCCTACAACTTAAGTCCAAAATATATTGAAAAATATGGCAAAAACTAGCAAAAAGTAAAAAACTTATGTATCATAGGTGCTATGAATGATTGGTTCACTAAAGACAGGTCAGAGACCGCATCTAATCGCATGCCTGAACGACAGGCCACCACTAACCCAGCTATTACAGTAACCAACCCAGCCGTAGGAATCAATGTCTACAGTGGCGCAATTACTAAAGAGCAGGGTCAACACTACATCGAGACCCTAGAAAAAAATCTAGATGGTACTGGACGATATCGCTGGCAGGGAGCAAAGGTCACTTCTTCTGCCGAAGTGGATGTTAGTGCCCGAAATGCACAAGACTTTAAAATCAACTCCACCGGACTAGGCCCACGTAATGAGCACAACGCCGAGCTGTATGACGTACACGAAGCCGTGTTCCAGGCAGTTCGCCAGTGTGTAGATGACTACGGCCGCTACTGGGGAGTAGGAATCTGCTCATACGAGGCTTTTAACTTCGTAAAGTACGAAGGATCAGGAACTCACTTCAAGGTACACGCTGACCACGGACCTACATATGTCTGTACTGTTTCAGTAGTTGTGTATTTGAACGATGACTACGAGGGCGGAGAAATCTGGTTCCCTCGAATGGATGGTCTATCTATCAAACCAAAAGCTGGAGACGTAGTCGTGTTCCCATCAACCTACATCTATGAGCACGCTTCACAGGATATGATTTCTGGAACAAAATATGCTGTTGTGATCATGACTGACTACAACGACCGCGGTGATGTCAACCACAAGGTTTCCCCAATCATTCAAGAGTATAAGCTGAAGTACTAAGGGATTACATGCAAAACCAACACGTTAGCGAGCCTACTGACCAGATGAAGCAAGAAATTGCTTCACACAATGATCGCCTCATGGCTTGGTACGAGATTCAAGAAAAAACCTGGTCAGACGCTAGGGAGGTAGCCCCGAGCAGTGGCATCTGGGTCTATGAAGATGTTCTACCTAAATCAATGAATGTAATTGATCGACTAGAAGATGTATTGCTAGACCCTAGCAACCGATACAAGTACGAAGAGGCCTTGGTTGGTTACGGTGTAAAGATGCCAGAGTATCGCGACTGCTTCGATTTTAAGTACAAAAAGACAGACATTCAGAATGATACATCTGAAGCTGCCAAGAAGTTAGCTGATCTCTGGGACGACACTCATTACCGTCAGCTTCAGGCCGTCAAGCACTACACAAAGATGTATAACATCGGAGAGCTTCGCTACTGGGAAGCAACCAACTTTATTAAGTACGGTCCAGGACAGCACTTCCAAGAACACCATGACCATGGGTTCTCGTACAACTGTGTCACCTCGCTAGTTGCGTTTCCTAACGACGACTACGAGGGTGGAGAGCTTTCGTTTAGGCTACAGAACGTGTCTATCAAGCCAAAGGCTGGAGATCTATATATCTTCCCGTCTAATTACATGTATCCGCACCGAGCAATGCCAGTAATTTCTGGTACCAAATACTCTATGGTTACTATGCTCGACTTTTCGGATAAGTTCCATCGCCCACAATTTATGGTTGAAACAGGGAACTAATGAAGACTATTTCTGTAAGACGACTACGAAAAGAATCCGCCACAGTAGAGCAAGTAAAGGCTACTCGAACATGGATGGATAACACTCCCGAGAAGCATGCTTATATGTGCTTTCCGGTCACCCTAACAAACTCTCTAGGCTGGGCAATTTCTTTTGATAGGGATATTCGAGCTATCTGGAACGGAGAAGAGACCCCGTCCCCAGACAACGTGACCATTCTTGAGGGCAGCGAAATCGCCTACACGGGGCGAGGCCAAGGAACTATTAGCTTCTATACGGGATTAGTTGTTAACACAGATCCAGACGTTTCAATGATGACCATGCCAGTACCAAACCAATTTATTAGGGGCATCCAGTCATTCACAACTTTACTAAGCACATCCTTCTATAAGGGCGAGTATCCACTAGCCGTAAAGATTACGGAGCCACACAGGGAGATTGTCATTCCTGCAGGCACTCCAGTGGCAGTAATTTTGCCGATTTCTGTTGGCAGTCTTCAGAACGACTATCAAATGGAAATTACTGAAGGTGACTTACCGTTCGAGTACTGGGATGAGCTTAGGAAATATGGAGAAGCAGCTCAAGAGAAGAATGCAAGAGGCGATTGGTCAAGGATGTACCGAGATGCCATAAACTATGACGGCAGCTCGATGGGACAGCACGAGTCTAAAAACATCAAACTAAAGACAGTAACATGTCCAGTGACAGGAATGACAATTGAAACAACTGATTAGGTTTATCAAGAATAGGCCGTGGCTTACCGCGGATAGTCCATCTGCACCAAAGCCAACTATTAAAACTATCCCGGAGTGGTATCGAAAAGCAGATCGTTTTGCTATTAAACCTGATGGCGAGTATTGGAAAGACCCTTTTGTTGGCGGTAAAATTCCGACTTGGAAGGCTTGCCCGGCAGTGTTTGACATCATGGGAACAGGATATGTCTACCGAACCCCATGTGACATCGAATTTTATGAAGAAAATGGAACCATCAAGGTAAAAGTTCTAGATCCTCAAAATAAAGATTTTATCCAAAACCGACCACCGATGCCTCAGTTCACCCCGCCAATGGGTTACCACGAGGTTCACTTTGCTTGGTGGTCTGATTGGGCCGTAGAAGTTCCTGAAGGATATAGCGTTCTATATACTCAGCCATTTAATCGGTTCGAGCTTCCATTTTTAACAACTAGTGGCATTATTGACAACGACAAAGTCAACCTTCCAGGCACCATGCCATTTTTTGTCGTAAAGGGTTTTACTGGAGTACTACCAGCCGGAACACCTTACGCTCAAATGTTGCCATTTAAGCGCGAAGACTGGGAATCAGAGGTTAATGACAAAGTTCCATACATGAAGATGGCAATGGACAACAACGCAAATAGTAAAAAATATCGTGTTCCAGATGGTGGCGTTTATCAAAAAGAGGTCTGGACCAGACGAGTGTACGAGTAATAGGTAGGATATAAGTATGGAACCGATTGTAGATTATCAAAACTCTAGGCGAGACAACAGGGTGTCAATTACTCCATCTGGATTTTTTGGCAATGATCCCGCAAATATCCAGACTCGAGAAAACTTTATGACCTCTGAAGAGCTGACTACTTTAAACGAGTTCATCAGAGGAAACACATCATGGGACGTGACCGAGACCCACTATAACGAAGAGGGTACGGTAATCTACGACTCGGGCTACTGGAAAGATCGCGTTGCAACATATGACACCATTCGTGCAGTAGATCCAAACATTCCGATAGTAATTAACGGAATGGTTGACCGACTAAAGAAAGAAGTAGACGCGTTCTTTAAAGTAGACGCCGTCCCTACTTCACCAGCACTGGTCCGCTGGCTTCCAGGTCAGCTTCAGATGCCTCACGCAGACAAAGAGCTGCACGAAGGCGAAGATCGTGGAAAGCCAAATGATTTTCCCTACTACGATATCGCGGGTCTTTTCTACTTAAATGACGACTATGAAGGTGGAGAGCTTTACTTCCCTAACCAAGGGATTCAGTTTAAGCCAAAGGCCGGAGCTGCATACTTCTTCCCAGGGGACATGAATTATATTCATGGAGTTACGGAGATAACCTCTGGAACTCGGTATACTTGCCCATTCTTCTGGACAATTCTTTCCCATGAAAGCCAGTGTGGAATCTAGTGGAGATTATTGAGCTATATCCAAATGTAATCGTTTATCGTGGTCTATATGAAAACCCAGAAGAGGTTATTGAATATCACAAAAACAATAGTGAGTGGCGTCAGTGGTTCACATTTGGTGATCTAACAACTGTAAAGGTGAAAAACCACACGTTTAGTGAGTTCCCTGCCCCTGCCGAATGGTACGAAACGCTAATAAACTCAGACAAAGATCTGACCCCAGCTGCAAAGAAAATTATGCAAGCTTTCTATACAGCAACTAAGCACTATCACGATACGTATTTCACTGACAGCATTCCCAACTGGAAGTTCACTGCCCCTGCTATCTGCATGTACAAAACAGATGGTGGAGCAGACACTAACGTGGGTATGTTCTATCACACAGACTTTCAGCAGGAGCGCGCAGACGCCCCTGGAGACAAGCCAGTTATGACATGCACCATGTATCTAAATGGAGATTACGAGGGTGGAGAAATCTGCTTTAAGGTCCTCAACGAAGAAGGAACAGACGTAGAGTTCTTCATGCATAAGCCTCAGGCGGGAGACGTCCTAGTGTTTCCCTCTCGAGCTCCTTACTACCACGGTGTTAATAAAACTACCGCTGGTCAGAAGTACTTCGTACGATCTTTCTGGCAGTACGAGTTTGAAGGCACTCAGGAGTGGCGGGATGGTCAAGCAAAATACGGCCACGAAGTCTGGGCCGAAATGGAAAAAGAACGCGAACGTGTAGAGCGAAATTCTGGACGCTACAACCTGAAAGGTATTGATCACTAATGTCTTTATATCTTGAAACAATCAACAAAGATACGTTTATTACCTACAAGGACGAACCCAATGTAAAGGGTGAGCTAGGCATTCCACAAAATAGAATTGTAGAGATTCCAAACTTTGTGACCCCAGACGCAGCTAAAAGCATCATTGACTATGTAGAATCATATTCTTCCGAATGGGGAGACATTGCCTTCTATGGATCTTCTGGAATGGGAATTCACCCAGACGATCCTCGGCTAGCAGATTACTCTCTACCTCCTATGTTTTTTGAGCATCTTCGTCAGAAGTTTCAAGAAGCCATTGAGCTAGTGTTTGAACGAGAGGTTACAGCAAACACATCACATGCTCAAAAATGGGATGTTGGCGGCTTTGCAGCCCCACACTCGGACAACTCTGATTTCGACGGAACCCCTAATGCATTCGAGATCAACAAGTATGTGGGAATTCTCTACCTAAATGACAACTACGAGGGCGGAACCCTTTACTTCCCAGAGCATGATATTGAATTTAAGCCAGCTGCCTACTCATATATTTGCTTTCCTGGTGGAGTAGAGAATATCCACGGTGTAAAAGAAATCACCGAGGGTACCCGCTACACCATGGTCTCCTTCTGGGACTTCGCAGACGCGACCTATTCAGATGACAAAAAAGCCGCTTGGGAAGCCGAAATTAAAGAAGTTCGAGCTGCTCAAGCAGAGCAGAAAATCGAATGGGAAAAGGGCAACAAGTACGCCTAGTCAGGGCAACTAGGAAAACCCTAAATACGGTAAAATATAAGGGACTAGCCTTTTCTCCAGAGGATTCCCGTGTATTGCGCAACCACTAATGTTTATGATATAGTAGTAGATCAGGGTGCTACCTTGCATCGATCTATAGCGCTTAAAAGTTCTGCAAAAAATGCTGTACCGCTAACGGGGTACACAGCCCGCATGGATATTCGTGAAAAGACTCCAGACGCAGACACCATCTTAGAGCTTACTAGCCCATCAAACGGACTCTCTATAAATGCATCAATAGGATCCGTTATCATCTTAATCAACCCATCTCAAACAGCCGCCATGACTCCTGGCATTTATGTCTATGATCTAGAGCTAGAAGAGACATCAACTGGAACAGTCACTAGACTTCTTCAAGGAAATCTTACTGTTCGCGCGGAGGTAACTAAATAATGCTTTCTGACGATTTCGCGTATGTAGAAATTAAAGCGGTTGGTGTTCAAGGACCAGCGGGACCAACCGGACCAGCGGGCCCAGCGGGTGGCCCAACTGGTGTTCAGGGTGAGCTTGGGTCTACCGGACCTACGGGACCAACTGGTGCGACAGGTGCCACTGGTGCAGCTTCCAATGTGACCGGACCAACTGGTGCCGTCGGTGCAACTGGCGCTGTAGGTGCCACTGGTCCGACTGGTGCGTCAGGCACTAGCGGATCTGATGGTATTGATGGAGCAACGGGTCCAACTGGTGCACAGGGCTCCGTTGGTGCTACAGGACCTACCGGTTCTCAAGGTGCCTCAGGGGCAACAGGCCCAACTGGTGCTGCAAGTAATGTTGCTGGCCCAACTGGTACCCAAGGTGTTGCCGGGGCAACAGGCCCGACTGGTGCACAAGGTAGTCAAGGTATTGCAGGAGCTTTAGGTGCAACAGGTCCTACCGGTGCACAGGGTGCACAGGGTGCACAGGGCGTAACAGGACCAACTGGTTCTCAAGGTTCGCAGGGTGCTGCTGGTGCCGTAGGCGCTACGGGGCCAACTGGCGCACAGGGGGCGCAGGGTGCGCAAGGCGCAATAGGAGCCACTGGCCCTCAGGGTGTTCAAGGTATACAAGGTACTCAAGGATTACGTGGTGTAACAGGACCAACCGGATCGCAGGGAGACCAAGGATCTACTGGATCTCAAGGTGAAGCTGGACCTACAGGCCCCACTGGATCTCAAGGTAGTCAGGGAGACACTGGCCCAGCGGGAGCAACTGGCGCAACCGGCCCTCAAGGTTCTCAAGGTATTCAAGGTGCTCAGGGAGCTACCGGCCCCACTGGTTCTCAAGGTATTCAAGGAAGCGTTGGTGCCACAGGTCCAACTGGTACCCAAGGTTCGCAAGGTATTAAAGGCCCAACAGGGCCTACTGGTGCTCAAGGTATAGCAGGTCCAACTGGTACCCAAGGTATCCAAGGTATCCAAGGTATTCAAGGTAATCAGGGTATAGTAGGCCCTACGGGTGCCCAAGGCATTCAAGGCGTAACCGGTCCTACTGGTGCACAGGGTATCCAAGGCATTCAAGGCGTAACCGGTCCTACTGGTGTAACTGGTCCTATAGGTATAGTAGGTCCAACAGGGGCAACGGGTCCAACAGGGGCAACGGGTCCAACTGGTGCTAAAGGTGATCAAGGTGATCAAGGTGTCTCTATTGTTCTTAAGGGAACAAAGGCAACAGTTGGTGACCTGCCATCAAGCGGTAACTCTGTAAATGACGCTTGGGTTGTTTCTGCAGATGGAGATTTGTATGTTTGGAACGGCACAACTTGGGATAACGTTGGGCAAATTGTAGGTCCTCAAGGGCCTACTGGAGCCCAAGGCGCTGTAGGACCAACTGGGGCGCAGGGTATTCAAGGCACTCAAGGTGATCAGGGTGAAGTGGGACCTACTGGCCCACAAGGTGAGGTCGGTCCGACTGGTGCAACCGGCCCTCAAGGTGCAGATTCCACTGTTGAAGGTCCCACTGGTCCTCAGGGGTCTCAAGGAGACATAGGACCCACAGGCCCTCAAGGTGTACAAGGGGATCAGGGTGTTCAGGGAGATACAGGGCCGACCGGACCTAATGGAACTACTGGTGACACTGGACCTACAGGTGCTACTGGCGAGACTGGAGCAACGGGCCCTACAGGTGCAGAAGGATCATTCTATACTTCAGACACAGCCCCGACCTCAAATATTAATGTTGGTGATGTTTGGTTTAATACAACCAATATGCTCACATATGTCTACTATGACGGATATTGGGTAGAGTGGGCAAGCTCTAAAATTGGTGCGTCTGGACCTACAGGTGCAAGCGGGGCGACTGGACCAACTGGTGCAACTGGAGAAGGAATAGCTGCAGGCGGTACAGAAGGTCAAATTCTTGCAAAGATTGATGGAGTTGACTACAACACCGAGTGGATTGATAATTACACGTCTCAGATAAAACACGATGTAAAACTCGGAGAGTCAATCAGCAAGGGGCAAGTTGTATATGTCTCTAGTGCAGACGGTACCAATATGATTGTCTCTAAGGCGAGTAATGCTACAGAAGCAACTTCCTCAAAGACCCTAGGTCTGCTGGAAACAAGTGGAATTACTAATGACATAGTAAAAGTTATTGCTGAAGGCTTACTAGCCGGACTTGACACCTCAGCTGCAACCGCCGGAGACCCCGTGTGGCTAGGCACTTCTGGTAATCTAATTTATGGTCTTACTAACAAACCAGTAGCACCGGCACATCTAGTTTTTATTGGAATCGTAACTCGTGTCCAGCAAAATAACGGTGAGATTTTTGTTAAGGTCCAAAACGGCTACGAGCTAAATGAAATTCATGACGTTACTATGGTCGGCAAGCAAGATGGTTATGTTCTCGCTTGGAATGCTGCAGATAGCCTATATGAGTTTGTAAGTCCTCAAAGCGGACCGACTGGTCCTACAGGTGTTGCAGGCGAAATAGGAGCCACGGGTCCTACTGGTGCTACAGGGCCTCAACCTTGGACATTTGTTGGAGCATATGATAATGGTGCAGACTATGGCTATGGGGACGCAGTTTCTTATAGTGGTGGCTTCTACTACCGTACTGGTAACCCAAATAATCCAGGTTACCCACCAACCCCAGGAGCAGTAAATGCGTCTTGGACTCCAGTAGCAGACGGCGGGGCAACAGGACCAACAGGATCAACTGGAGATGTCGGATCCACAGGTGCTCAAGGTGATATTGGTCCTACAGGTCCTACAGGTGCAACTGGCGACATCGGGGCTACCGGACCCACGGGCGCTACGGGCGCTGACTCGACCGTGTCAGGACCCACTGGCCCCACAGGTATGACTGGTTCTCAAGGTGTACAAGGTCCAACTGGTCCAACTGGTGCTACGGGACTCACTGGAAATACTGGTGCAACTGGCCCTACTGGCCCTACTGGCCCGGGAATAAGCGGCGTCACCGCATCTGCCAGTGAGCTGAATATCCTAGACGGTGCAACCCTAAGTACAACCGAGTTGAACTATGTAGATGGTGTTACATCAAGTATTCAGACTCAGTTGGGCGATAAAGCATCACTTTTGGGTGTAGAAACATTAAGCAATAAAACGCTACTAACGCCTATTATAAGTGAAACCAACTCTGGGCTTTCATACACTGAATTCACTGGGTTATCGTTACTAAACGGAAATATGTTTGAAGCCGCGTACATAACTGCTACCGCTTTTGCTGGTTATAACGCGCAAGTGTCAAATACTGGAGCTGGAGGTCAAGTTATATATTTGACATCCAATGCGACGTCAAATGGAACACTCAATATTTCATGGACAGATGCTAAAACTTTAGATAGTCGTCTTCCAGTAGGAAAAACAGTAACACTCACCGTTATGATCACAAATGGGTCTACGGCCTACTATCCAACTGCTTTTCAAATTGACGGATCTTCGATTACACCTAAATGGCAAGGAGGAACCGCCCCTACTAGCGGAAATGCAAACTCTATTGATGTTTACTCTTTTGCAATTTTAAAAACAGCATCATCAACTTATACAGTTCTGGCATCTCAGACTAAGTTTGCTTAGGGGTAACGTATGCCACTACTCACTCGTTTCGGTGGAGCTAAGGCTTTTGGATTAATGTCAAAAGTAGAGCTTTTACCTGGAGGATATGTAACAGGAAGAGACACAACTACCGCACATAAAATGGTTTACTCTACGGAAGTAGTATCAGCCTTGTCTTGGAGTAGATCTACTGGCGGTAACATGGGAACCGGGCTAGGTAATGCTAACGTCGCTGGCTACCTAATGAACGGCGGATCTGGAGAAAAGATACTGTTTGAAAGTGACACTAAGGCTGCTTCAGCTCCAGTGTTATCAACAAGCAGAGGATCGTCTGCTGGAGCCTCCAACTCTGGATCATTTGGATACGCTATGGGTGGAGACACCCCAGCCACCACTGTTGACAAATTTACTTATTCAACAGACACTAGAACAACCCTAGGTACAGGTCTAAGCGTAGCGAAATACGGTAGTGCTGGTTTTGGAAATCAGGGTGTCGCGGCTTATGCTGCAGCTGGTGATAATGCAAAAACCTCTACGGATAAAATTGCTTTCTCTAATGATAGTAGATCAACACTTGGAGCGGCCTTATCAGTAGGGCGAGGATATGCTACTGGAGCATCTAACTCTGGTACCGCTGGATATATTGGTGGTGGATTCGTAGATGTTACTACTTATGGTACAAATATTTTCGAGAAAATAACATATTCCACCGACTCACGAAGCACATTGGGCGCTACCATGCCAGAAGGCCGCTGGGCAGTGTCAGGCTTTCATAAGCAGGGAGTAGCCGGGTATTTTGCTGGTGGATGTAATGCACCGAGCAACTATGCTGGACTTAATACAATTGTAAAAATAAATTACTCAAATGATAGTGTCTCGACCAATGCAAGCACAATGAGCACCTTGATAGCGTTTGGCATAGGAGTATCTAACTCTATTTAGTTAGGAAATATATGACTGTATACGGAACTTGGAATCTTAACTTCAGTGAGAACGTCAATTCTGGCACTGGACCAGAAGAAGCAATCAGACTACAAGGAATAGAAATATATCCAGTATGGTCTATAGGGATGCCAGAGAATGGCGGACTAATTGTCGGTAAACTAAGTGCAATACCAGAGAATTTAGAGGCATGGAACTTTACAGAGATCTCTAAAGAAGAGGCCGCAAGTCTAATAGAGAGCACATTCATCTACACTCCCGAGGACACTGATAGGGGTATAAAGGAATATACCTTAAACATGGCATTAGAAAATTTGGATTAGGAGAACAATGATAAACGACAAAAACCTTGATGAAGCAATTACTGAAATACAGCAAGCACGTTCAAATTTTCAAATAAATTATTTTGTTGTCGGACAACACCACACCCCAGAAATGCAGTACTATCAGTTGCTTTTAGAGCTTAATGATATGTTGTATAAACACAAAACTGCACTAATAGACGTTCAAATACAAGAACTAAAAATCAAAGATTTACGAAAAATTGGCGACGATATATCACTATTAGAGGCGCTTAAACTAGAGCTTAGTGTGCAGCAGACTAAAAACGCCATAGCCGGGAGCCAGCGAGAGCTGGAGCACCTATATAGCCTATGGGAGTCGGCACCCAAAAAATATACTCGCGCTGAAATAGAAGCTGGACAAGCCGAGTATTGGAGAGCTCGTCTAACTCATGACGTAGAGATGCAGGCATTGGCAGGATCCGTAAACCCTACCCACCTAGGGACCATGGATCAGATTGGTATTTTAGAGGATTTTGTATCCAATGTTTCTCCAAAAAAACCAGACGAACTAGAGGGTTAATATCAAGATTTTTCTGGTTTATAGAGCTTTTAGTTACTAGAGATCGTATGGTAAAATTGTTGTTTGAGATAGCTTAGGATTAAAAATGGCCATTAACTTTCCAGACAATCCGTCAGTAAATGACGAGTTTGTAGCTGCCGAAACCCGCTGGGTGTGGGACGGCAGTACTTGGACTGTAGTTAGAGAAGGCATAATCGGCCCTACTGGCCCTACTGGAAGCACGGGAGAGGTCGGGGCTACAGGCCCCACCGGAATTGGTGCCACCGGACCTACTGGTTCTCAAGGGGAGCAGGGGGTTGTCGGACCTACAGGTCCTACTGGTACCCAAGGTAATCAAGGGGACCAAGGAGAAGTCGGTCCTACGGGGCCTCAGGGTATTCAAGGTACTCAGGGTGTACAGGGTGTACAGGGTATTCAGGGAAATACTGGCGCTACAGGACCGCAGGGAGAAGTTGGACCTACAGGGCCACAAGGTGATCAGGGTATTGATGGTCCAACTGGCCCAACAGGGATTCAAGGTGAACAGGGTGTAGTAGGCCCTACGGGTGCCCAAGGTGTTCAAGGTATCCAGGGTATCCAAGGAGTGACAGGTCCGACCGGAGCCCAAGGAGAACAGGGAGCAGTCGGCCCAACAGGTGCACAGGGTGCGCAAGGCGTAACAGGACCAACTGGTTCTCAAGGTGCAGTTGGCCCTACCGGACCCACAGGGACAACGGGAAACACGGGTGCTACAGGTCCAAGCGTTACAGGTCCTACAGGTGCAAGCGGGGCGACTGGACCAACTGGTGCAACTGGAGTGGTTACTGCAACTAGTCCAGTGACATACGACTCTGGCACCCAGACTGTAGCAATAAATCAAAGCAGCATAAGTATCAATACATCTCAGGCTCAGACCACAGTTACAACCATATCTGGAACCACACACACCACAAGCTCTGGAAATAACGGAGCGTTACTTGTATTTACTTCTACTTCTTCAATTACCCTAACAGTTACTGATGTATTAACAGACGGTCAATCTATAACTATTTTGCAAGATAACACTGGACAGATAACCCTATCTGGTTCTGGAGTAACCCTTAGCGGAGCTGGAACAGACGCCGGGGTGTTAAAAACTAGAACGCGTTATTCAATTGCAACTATCGTGCGAATTTCTTCAGGACAATACCGAGTATTCGGAGATTTGGCGATTGCATAATGCTAGGCGTGGCTCGGTTTAGTGTAAATAAAAGAATTTCCAGAGATGGATCTTTAATGGTCGGTGGTAGAACCTACCAGACAACAATGCAAAAGTTTTATTTCGCCACTGAAACCATCGTAATTTTACCTCAAACTTTGTCTCAGCCTAGGTATGGAAGATCTGCTTTGGCAAACATAACTAGCCAAATGGGATACTTTGGTCAAGGGTATGCTACAGATTTTTTATCTTCAATCACCAAAATAAATTTACAAACTAATACCGAAATGTCTTTTTCAGGAACATTTCCTACTCTTGGAAGAACTAGTCCATCTAGAGCCTCCAATAACGGAGTTGCCGGATATACAGCAGGTGGATATTATGGGGGGTATTTAGCGTCAATTGATAAATTTTCCTTCACTTCTGAATCTGCCTCTTCCATGTCAACCACATTAAGCCAAGCCAGGGCACATGTAGCCAGCATTAACAATAATGCCGTAGCTATGTACTCGGCTGGTGGAGAGACCTACGGAAACCCATATACAACACCGTACTCAAATATAGATAAAATGCCATACTCTAACGAAACAAGAAGTACATTTTATCTCCCTTTAGCAGTTACTGAAGCACAAAACGGCTTTTCAAATTCTGGTACAGCAGGGTATGTTGCTGGAGGATTTTATCAAACATCACCTACGTCAATGCAAGGCATAGGAAATTATTGGAAGTGGCCTTTTAGTACAGATACAATAAGTACAACAACATCAAATTTATATTTTAATGGTTCATATCCAAACCAATTTTCTAATTATGCCGTTGCAGGATATATAGTTGGTTCTATGAACTATGACACAATTAAAAAAATAAGCTTTGTAAACGACACCATATCTGACATAGGCGCTATGCCACAGAGGGACGACTTTGTTGGCCCACTTACATCTTCGATAGGAAACTAATGACGGCAATAGACGAAATTCTTTCTAGTATCTCTGAAATACAACAGTCTAGATCTAGATTTCAACTAGAAAAATTTGTAGTAGGGCAACATGACACAGTGGAGATGCAGTATTTACAAGTTTGCTTAGAAATAAACGAGCTGATCACGTCCATGGAGCTGGCAAAACTAGAAATCAGAAAAACATCAATTTTTATTGACCGACTAAAAGAATCTAGTGACGAGATTGATCACATCGAAGCTGAAAAACTACAAATTTCTTTAAGACAAAAAGCTTTATCAATGTATGGGGCTCAGCGGGAGCTCGAGATATTAATTGACATCTACAACTCCTTTAGCCACAAATACACTAGGCAGGAGATCGAAGACGCTCAGCCCGAATACTGGGAGAAACGTCTATTTAGACAAGCTGGACTGCAAGCAATTGGCCAAGGCTATGTTGACATGGCTCAGCTAGACGCAGTGAAGCAAATAGGAAAGCTCGAAACTTTTTTAGAAAATTATGAACTACCTACATTAGGCGGGAAAGAAATTGAATAAGAGCTACGGACTTTGGAATCTTACTACAGAAGATGGTAAATATTATTTAGGACCAGAGCAAGTAGTCATTGATTCTGGAGGCTCCGCTGAACCAATCTATAGCGGGATATTTAATTCTGTTCATATGATTTTAGGAAAACTATACGTTGATTTAACCGCAGTAGATCTATCTCAATGGGATTTTATACCTTTAACTGCAGAACAGGCAATTCAATTTGTTTCAGACAATTTTACTACTCCAGATACAAGAGAAAATAATCCACTTCCACCAGTAACCCTAGAAGATCTTATTTCTAGAATAGATTAATGCTTTTTTTCTTTATCGCTTAGATACATCAAAGTTCTAGCAAAGCTTCCAGTAAATACATATTCCCCGGCATGCGTAATAGTAACCCATGGAGCTGCATAAACAGCATTTCCTAGGGATCGCCACATACGACAGAATTCATAATCTTCGGATAAAAGAACTCCGCGCTCATCAATACTTGTTTTGAAAAATTCAGTGTAGGGCTCATCAGTAAAAGATATTAAACCGCTCCCCTGAGAATGCCTTGCATACGTTTGGCAATGAGGAGCCATCTCTTCAAAAACTTTTCTAGTAATGAACATCATTCCGGTGCCAACTGCAGCTACTTCTAGTGGCTCTAGGATATTAAAGTCCACGGTTCCTGGCAGTAAGTTAGTTGCAAAATGCCCACTGTAGTGTTCAATATCAGAGTAACCAAGGTTTGCAGCTTCTATAGCTCTATCCCAATTCAAAGATTTCATAGGATACACCGCACCAATTAAGTCTTTACCAGAATTGATCATTTTGATGATATCAATATGAGAAAACCCATGATCACTATCAATAAATAGAAGAGCATCAGCGTCAGAGTTTAAAAAGTTGTCAACAATAGTATTTCTAGCTCGAGTAATTAAACTTTCGTTGTAAATAAAATTCCACTCGACCTCGTAGCCATCTATCTCTTTTAACTTCAAAATTAAATCAAGAAGACTTTGAACGTAAGCTGTTTTACAGTTTCCGCCATACATCGGAGTACCGATAAAGAGTTTCATTTTGTCCTTAGATCTGAGCCAATCGTGTTGCCATACCCCAGTCTACATTGTCACTAGGGACTACGCGTGGGTTTAGAGCACGGTTTTCTAGGGTAGCCTTTGCTCCTTGACCGTTCACTGCTAGACCACGATCAGACAGCTTACGCTGGAACGCAATTTGAGACATAGGACGTTCACCACGTTCATCACTCCAAACACGGTAAACCGAGTAGAGACTCTTGATCTGAGTAGAGGCACCTACCGATTCCTTAGTTTCTTCGTCAAGGAAGATACCGATTCGATCTTCATTCTTACGATAGATATCAGAGGCATCACGCACTGCACCACACATTCCAAGTGGATCACGAGCCGATGAATTTAGGTACTTAATTGCACCCTCGACTGCCCAAGAAAGGACAGCGGGGAGTCCGCCTTCTGGATCAGACAAATATGCTTTTAGATCTGGATCCGAGGTCTCAGGGATGTTTGACCATGGAATTGGACGCAAACGACGCCACATAGCATCGTCCGTAATAATAGGGCGGTGGTTAGTAGTAATCCACATCTTACCCTGAGCCTTAAATGTAAACGGCTTTTCACCAGGCGAGCGACCCTGAATTGTTGACGAACCAGTAAGCTGCTTAATCTGGTTTTCATTTAGACGCTCTGACTCTGGCAACTCGTCAATCCAGATCATACGCTTACCACGAAGCTCTGCCATGTAGTACTGGTTAGAAGAGTTCTGTGCTTGACCAGAAGCCATAATTTCAGATGGCAACTTACCAGCATACTGCTCGGCACCTAGTGCATTTACGATGGTTTCAACGAAAGTGTTTTTACCAGAACCCGGAGGACCATAAACCAAGAACAAAACATCTTGATTGCTAAGACCAGTCAGCGTATATCCAGCAGCCTTTTGGATCCATTCCTGAAGTTCCTTGTCTCCGCCAGTTGCGTAGTCAATGAACTGCTCCCAGCGTACGTTTCGTAAGCCCGGGTTGTAGGAAACCGGAGCACGCTTTGTAATGTGAAGGTCTGGACGACCACGTAGAAGTTCTCCAGTGCGGAGATCAACTACACCGTTTACAACACCCAGCAGGTGAGGCGCGTTGTCCCACTGCTCTACGGCAACAGCGACTCGTTCATCAGAGTCTGCCAGTGTCGTCATAGTTGAGATCTTTGCGGCCGACTTTGCTTGCTTAGCGTGGTTAACCAGCTCTGAACGCTTAGGGTCATCTTCATCGTAGTTAATTACCTCGCTGGCAATAACAGTAGAGATACGCTTGGCCAGTTCTTTTAGATGAAGTTGCTCGTTATCAGGGCACCAGTACTGACCCTCCCAGTAAAACCAACCTAGGCCCGGAGTGTAGCGAATCGCAGACCCGTAGGTGTCAATAAGCCTACGGCTATTACCAACATCGGTAAGAGTTCGATAACCCGGACGTCCACCGTCTTCGGCGCTAATCGCGTCAACGTCTTTAGGTAGCGGAGTATTTCCCTTATTGGTAGCGTCTGCTACGGAAACACCACTCTCAATAAGATCAGTAACGATATCTCCAACAAACTTAGGAGGCATGCTAGCTACTGGAGTAGCTGAACTATCCGACCCAGATTGCACCAACGCTTGGGATGTTTCTTCCTGAGACTTTTTGGCCCACTCATTGCCACCATTACGTGCCCATTCAGTTAATCCCTCCCACTTGCGGTCAAGCTTAGGACTATTGGCAACGAAATCAATAGCGCGGTGAGTGTGCATCAATAGAGAGTTTGAACCCTCCAACTCCATAGGCGGACGGATCATCTCATGGTTAAATCGAATTAGCATTGATTCGATCATCAATCGAGATTCGGGGCTAGTTCCAAACTTGTTTGCCAAAGCACAGGCTAGGCGATAAACCTCTGTTGCACGATGGCCTTCATCAATACCTTCACTAAGAATTTTTTCGATGTCGACTTTTTCGCCACTGAATTCAAGATCATCCAGCCAATCCCACGAACCCTCTTTGTAAGAGCTGCCAGAACCCTGACGAGGCGTACGTGCACGTAGAACAGCAAGTAGTTCTTCAGGAGCTTCAGTAGGCCCCTCCGGGAAATCCCACGGAGCGTGGCCAGGCTTCCAATCATATGTAGTGCCCGAGAAGTGTCGAGAGGGGGCAATGAGGATATACCCATTGTGTTTGATATCAATTCCCTTTAGGCCAGATTTTTCTAAGTTGCCTAAGAACTTCTCATTAGGGTCACACTTATAAATCAAGTGACGACCACGTACAACTTTTCCACGAACCGTATAGTTTCCAGTCTGTGCTTCTACGGTTGGAGGAAGAGCGCCTTCAGCGCGAGCTTCGAGGATCTCAAACGAATCATCACCACCAGAACGTGGATCAATATCAATTGCAAAGAATCCAGATGGCTTACAGAAAACGCCGATATTGTAGTCAGGATTTTCTTCGTACCACTTAGCTACTACAGCAGGATCATTAGACGCTTCTGTGTTCCAATTATTTAGTGCAGGGTGCTTACCGATATCCTTTGCGTCACCGTGAGGCTTACCGCAAGTGCATCGACCATCAGTGATTCCGTGGACTGGTAGCAATACCCAGCCTTGATTTGCAAACCAAGCGGCTCCTCGAGCAAGTTTTCCATTGCCCGCTGTCTCCCATGCGCTCATTACGCTACCGCCTTGCCGTCACTAAAGAAATACATAAACTCTCCGAAAATACTAACATCAGCATACAGCCAAAGACGGCAAATGCAAACTGAAAAATTAAAATGGCAGATTGCCAGCAGACTTATTCAGGGGGGCGATCTAACGCCCAGCCAAATAAGGAAGACCCTATTAGGGTAAAATAGATGAAACAAACCTAATTGGTTCACCGAGTAGATTTCTATTATAGGTCATGACTGTCGAGATTATTTTAACCATTGCTGCTGTAATAACCGCCCTTGGCGTTATCTTTGGTGGCGTATATGCTACCTTTAGAATTGTCCACCGCCTGAGCCAAGTGCTGGGCGCTGACAGCCAAGGTAGGACCATTTCTGATCGACTAGACCGCGTGGAACACCAACTCTGGGAAAATGGTGGCAGCTCTTTGGCGGATCGAGTCAACAGCATTGAGACCCATGTTGTGAAGATGTCAGCAGAAACAGAACTTATAAAGGACATAATTTTAGCTAAAAATGGCCTAGATCTAGGCGGTCTCAAAATGACTGAAGAGCCTCTCCCAGTGCGAAGAAAGCCTCGAAAAAAACCAGAATAGTTTAAATATTGACTTGAATGTTGATAAGCTATAAAATGACGAAATAGACAAAATGAAGGAGCACATGTGTCCCTATCCAAAAAGCTTTCTGAAGCGCAGTCAGAGTCTTCAAATTTAAAATGCAAAGTGGGGCGGATACTTTCTAAACTGCCCTCTAAAGACGTACAGCTTTTGAACGAAGTGATGGCAGTGTCTTATGATGACCCCGCTAGCGTGTCTAATGTAACTTTATCCCAACTTATGCGTGAAGAGGGGTATGATGTATCAAAGAGCTCCTTTGATCGTCATAGGGGAAAGATTTGTACATGCTATAGGAAGGTTCAGAAATGAGCCTAAGCGAACGCTTAGAGAAACTAGCTTCACCCGGAACAACCGGATCTGACATTAAATCTTTAAATATTCCAGAAGATTGGCGTCCAAGAATGGACGTTGATTCCTCAAGGGGTGGTTTTGTAATTTCGAAACCACGCCCGTCATCGGAGATTCCAGATGCAAATGCAATCCTCCAAGAGTTCGGACTTGATCCCGAAGATTGGACAGTGTCGTCCATGCGCCGCGGGAAGTGGCAAAAATATGACGGAGAATTTCTCGAGTCAGTACGAGTAAATCTGACTCCAAACAATGCTTGGGCAGATCGAGAAAATGCTTTAGACGCAGAAAAGCTTATTGACGAAATTAAAAAGTGGCGTCCAGAGCGAGGCATAAAACAGCACACTGGTAAAGGTGCATATTTAGTGGCACCTAGCGATCAGCAGATTGGTAAGAAAGCTCAGGGTAACGGAACTCAACAATCTATTGATCGAATTCTTGCTGGAACACAAAAAGCAGTTAGCAAATTCGAAGCATATAAGAAGATTGGTTTAGATCTAGGAACTATTGTCTTGGCACTACCAGGCGACCACGTAGAGGGAATTGTTTCTCAGGGTGGACGCCTACAAGGTCAAGCTGCATCAGACTTAGGACTGACCGAACAGGTACGCGTTGCTCGACGTCTTCTCATGTCTCAGATTAAATCTTTTGCTCCAATGGCGGAGCGCATGGTTGTCCCCGTAGTAAACGGAAATCACGACGAGGTAACTCGCCAAGTCGCTGCAGATCCTGCAGACGGATGGAATGTGGAAATTGCATCTGCTGTTCAGGATGCGTGTGCAGAAAACCAAGCTCTGTCGCATGTTGAATTCCGCTTCCCTGCGTCGGGACACCAGACTCTCGCTGTGGATATCAATGGCACGATGCTCGGACTTTTCCACGGCCACCAGATGAGTGCAAACAATCCAGAGAAGTATTTACAGCAACAGTCTCTGGGGCAAACAGCCCTTGGCCTTTGTGATGTATGGATCTCTGGCCACTACCACAACTTCCGCACAATGGATATCGGACACCGCTTGTGGTGTCAGTGTCCAACCACAGACCCGGGATCAGAGTGGTACCGCGACCGTGCTGGTGCAACTTCTAACGCTGGCCTACTTACTATGGTTTTGGGAGGGGACTTCAATCCTCGAGAATTTATCAGCGTTATTACAGTGGAGTAGATATGAAAGTAGCGGTATACGCTATAGCTCTAAATGAAGAGCAGTTCATCCCCCGCTGGGTAGAGTCCGCTAAAGAAGCCGACTATATTTTATTGGCTGATACTGGATCAACTGACACCACCACTGAACTATCTGAATCATTAGGTGTCCACGTCTATAAGATTAAAATTGATCCGTGGCGCTTTGATGACGCTAAAAACGCGGCTCTAAACCTTCTACCGCCAGATATAGATGTAGCAGTGTCGCTTGACATTGATGAAGTTCTTGTTCCAGGGTGGCGAATGTTACTAGAGCAGTCGTGGGAATCAGATGCCACGATTTTGAATCACAGATACCGACATAACGGTGGGTCATTGCAGTGGCATTCTAAGATACATGCTCGTCACAACTGCAAGTGGGTGGGAGCAGTACACGAGACACTGTCTTGGTCAATCCCAGAGAAGGCCCTCTGGAGTGAGCACATCCTATTGGACGAGTGGCAAGACACCGCAAAGAGTAGACGCAGCTATTTAAATCTCCTGCACAAGAAGATCAACGAGGGGGACGAGGATTGGCGTACAAGATATTTTCTAGCTAACGACTACCAAGCTATTGGAAATCTAGATGAGGCCATTGATTGGCGCTCCGAGAGCTATGCCAAGTGTTTAGATGGCCCAGTTGTGAAGTCATATATTGCAAAGAACGTTGCCCTGAACTACAAAATGCAAGGCGATCTAGAGTCAGCTAAGTCATGGCTTGGTCTAGCCTACAAGCAAAGCAAAGAACGCGAAACTTTGTATGAAATCTCTAAGCTATACTCCTTGACTGGGGAGCACCAGACCGCTCTTAAAGCTGCCTTAGAGTGTTTAGAAGTTACTGAACGCCGAGACGGATTTACTTACTCTGCAGAAGCATGGGGAAGTGGCCCGCATGATATTGTTGCAATTTCTGCATACTACTGCGGAGATATGGAGTTGGCTCTTAAGCACGGCGCACTCGCACTAGAATTAGACCCAGACAACCCGAGACTTATTGAAAACATGAAGTGGTACGAAGGATCAAATGCGTAAGGTAAGAACCTGTGTATATGCAATTGCTCTAAATGAGATCAAGCATGTAGACAAATTCATGGATGCAAACGAGGGAGCAGATCTTGTTCTAGTCTGCGACACCGGATCAACAGACGGCACCGTAGAACGTCTACGAGAGCGCGGGGCAGTCGTTTATGAGATTACTCAGAAGCCGTGGCGTTTTGATGTTCCTAGAAATACAGCCTTAAGTCTCATTCCAGCGGACATTGATATCTGCCTATCAATCGACTTAGACGAGTATCTACAACCAGGCTGGGCAGATGCAATAGATAAGGCTTGGCAAGAAACCAACGGAAACATTGATCGCATCGCCTATGACTACATCTGGAACTGGAAAGAAGATGGGGTAACTCCAGGCATTCAGTTCTATGCTGACAAAATTCACGGACGTTTTGGGTACCGCTGGCGTCAACCTTGCCACGAGACTCTTTACTGGGAAATGGATCGACCAGAGAGTCGAGTAACTATCCCAGAGGTAATTCTGCACCACAGGGCTGACCCGAGCAAGAGCCGAGGTCAGTATCTTCCGCTGCTAAAACTTGCCGTAAAAGAGACACCAAATGACGATAGAAGCGCCTTCTACTACGCTAGAGAGCTTTTCTTCTATGCTCATTATGAAGAAGCTGCTAAAGAATTTAAAAGGCACCTATCAATTCCTAGCGCAACTTGGAGGCCAGAGCGAGCGGCGTCAATGCGCTACCTTGCTAAGTGTGAGCCAGACAATCGCTCTACATGGTTAGTCTCAGCTATAGATGAAGCCCCGGGGCGTAGGGAATCACTAGTAGAGTATGCGCAATTTTTGTACGAAGAAAAGAACTGGGCCGATTGCTACGAGGTTTCGCTGGATGCTCTTAGGATCAAAGAGAAGCCATTAGATTATCTTTGCGAGGACTTTGCTTGGGGAGCATTGCCAAATGACTTGGCTGCTATAGCAGCGTACAACTTAGGTATGTACGAAGAGGCTTTGATTTATGGAAAAGTTGCAGTATCCCACGAGCCAAATAATGAACGACTTAAAAACAACCTAGAATACTACAAGATGGCAGCTAAGACTTCTTCTTAGTTTTTAGCAGGTGAAACGCCTCTACGGCATTAGCACTTGTTCTACTCTGCCACGAGAAACTACACTCCACGCACTCAACTAGTTTCATAGTTGCCCAGCGTCCACCATTAGGGCGATTAACTGTCTTAGTTATAAGTTTGTCAGTCTTTGACCTACAGGCTGGACACAGCGGCGGGCGCTTGTGACGCATTTCTTGGCCCTGCCAATTAACAGACAGGGTTCTACGTATCTTTTTAGGTGTTAGTCCACCCCAAATTCCCCATATTTCTTTATTCTCTAGAGCCATCTTTAAACAGTCTCTTTTGACCGGACATGAGTCACAGATCTTAAGGGCCGGAACTTGCTGAGCGGGCTTGTTCAAGAAAAAGTTTTTAACTTTATCTCTGTAAATTGGCTTAGAGCACTCAGCATCTTCATACCATTCAGGTGTATCTATCAAAAGTCAAAAATCCTAACCCAAGTAGTTCGAGCAAATTCTGACATAATTTCTCCATCAGAAGTTGAACCATTTTCATCACATTCGTGAAGATCCTCTACTTCGTTAGAATCTACCGATCCAGAGTACCCTTGCCAAGTATCTCCATGATCAATGAGAAAGTATCCTTCTCCTAAAGACGATACAATCCCCTCACGTTGAATTGCCGACGCTAAGGCACGGCGGACGACTTCATTGTCCATATCAACATGATCTTCGGTATAGAAAATCGGATAATCACCAAATTGGTTGTTTGGGGTGTCCCAAATAAACCAAAGCGATTCGCCAATTCGAGAATCTTTCATAAGAAAGATTTTACAGTTGAAGTTTAATTATTTCGTGTTAAGTACCGTAAATTACAAATTTACTTTGGCCAGACGTATTCGTAGGTTTCTGGCTTTTTACCAGTATCTTCGTCCCAATTAAATTGCGAATACCATTCATAATCTTTAGTAAGTAGTGCCAATCGATGGCTTGCAGCTACTTCTTTGAATAGCTTCATATCAGAGATCCAGTGCGGGTTAGTAGATACCGAAGAGGCTAGTAACCCTTTAGATAGAGCGACCTTAATTGTTTCTTTAGCCTTATCGCCAATAGTTGATTTGTAGCCACGACGCTTCCACTCATCAACCATAGCTTGAATGTATAGATATAGAGCCATTTCATGGCCACGCCACATCTTGACAGCCGGGTGGTTTACCCAGCCTTTGGGGGCGCGGTAATTACCCTGAGGATCTAGCTCAAGGAGAGTCATCAAAATCTGCCAGCCTTCGAGGGCTTGCTTGTTGAGACGGGCACGATCTAGCGTGCGAGCGATATCTTCAAAAGAAGAAGTAAGCGGTACAAATGTTTGCATAAAAACACTGTACCGCTTACGTTAAATTTTGTCAAATTAATTTATAGTGGTTTTAAAATGTTATGTTTGACAGCACCAAAAACAACCACCTCAAACTCACCATCTGGCTCGGGGGCATCATCCTTAAGTTCATATGTCTTGACTTTTAGTTCTAGATCAACAACACTTTTGGCGTCTTCGGGAGACACTTCCATAAACCTAGAGATTTCTTGATAGGCCTTAGTTTTGGCGTCTTCTAGAGTGTTTGCATAGACCCTAACCTCAAAACTGGTTCGCATTATTTAATCCTTTTTTCCAGTTTGTATGGTGAGTAGTGGACACCATCTAGGTCTGGAGTCTTACCGTCCGTTGACCTAAAGATAACATCACCATAGCGAACAGCAGTTACCTTTCCACGGCGGCCATTATGAACCACGCCAGTCTTGTCACTAAACGCATCAATCAGTACTCGAACCTCATCGCCAACATTAATTTGACCAGGCTGAGCAGGAACCCAGATCTCGTCTAGTTTAGGCTCTGGATCCTTCGCTAATTTACCTAGAGCTAGTCGACTAAAGATTTCGATGGTTTCTTTAGAAATATTCTCTGATAGATCTCCAAGAGAGTCCCATGTTTGTAGCAACCTAAGAATAGCTTTTCCAGATCCTACACGAACCTTGGCTTCTTCTAGTTGTTGTCTTACCCACTCATCATTTACTTCAGGCATTTTGTTCTCCTTTATAGTTCAATACTAGTGCAATTTTTTGCTTTAATTCAGAAAAGCTAAGCGCGTTATCCTTATACGCTTCTAGCTGCCTCTGTGCTAACTCCTTACGCTCAGCTGGAGTCATGTCTTCAATTTGGTAGGGCAATACCGCCCAAGACGGGCCTAGGGCCTTAGACTCTGTCCATTCAGTAGCTACCGGAACGCCAGAGAGTAGCCCCTGAACATAACGGTAGCTCCACCACGTACCAACGTTGCGGTCCGCTGGTGGGACAATAAGACCAATTGAGGTACGAAGCAAAGCTTCTGCATGGACATCATTAAATGATTTTCCGAGCTTCAGTTCATTAAATTCCATAGCTACAGTTCTGCTAAGCTTTCCGGCCCATTTAGATTTGAAACTATCGACAGACCAAGGAGCATCGGAAATCTCTCTATAATCCGGGTTTTTATTGTTTAAAAAGTATCCGTCTAAATTTAGCCCGAAAGCGTCAGTGACATGGGGGAGGTGATCAGAAATCAATTCACTCTTACGGGCCGAGTCGTGCCAAGGAAGTTCTGGATATACTACTTTTGGCCACTTCTCGGTAAGAAGCCTCTCGGCTACTCGCTTGAAGCTAGATAGTGTTTTGTAGGTGTCGGCCTGCTTATAGCCCGGGCGCTTAGAGTAGAAACTACTCACTAAGTAAGTAGGGTCTTTACTGATAGCAGATAGCCCAGGGGCATACTGCCACAGCTGCGGGGAGTCCATTATCAGACGAACATTAGTCCAATCGTAGACGGTATCTAGACACTTAAGGGTTCCGTAGATCATGTTGGCACTCATCGAAGTAGGTGGAACCATGCCAATAAAAATGAAATCATACTGGGAAAGATATTCCTCGTCCCATGCTAGAGACGGCGCTTTCCACTCGATTTCAGCTTCTGGATATAGATCTCTAAACACTAAAGAAAATGCAGTGTAAAAAGTCTTGTTTGAGACATCTGTCGGCACCTTACAGTGGGCGGACAGCATTCCAGTAAATAGTACTTTCATCTTAACCCTTTATAAATAAAGAGGGGGTGCCTATAAGACACCCCCTCGATACTTTTATTTAGAACGGCTCTTCTGATGAAACAGGAGCCGCAGGTGCTGGTGCAGGAGCAGGTGCTGGTGCTGCGTTAGCAACCGATGGTCCGTCAAACGGAGTGGCTACTGGAGCGGCTGGAGCAGGTGCTGGTGCTGCAGCTGGAGCAGGTGGTACTGGTGCTCCCGCAGTTGCATCGGCTACTAGGCGGAAGTACTTGGTAATCTCGTTGCTGACAGTACCATTGTAGGTCTTCTTGCCTAGCGTTCCGCGGAACGAACGACCTAGTAGAGCCTGCTCGATCTGCGCGTTGCTTGGGTTGGACGTGGTGAAGAAATCACGAGGTAGACCTAGGGACTCCATCTTCGAGAAGAAGATAGCCAATGCCTTTGGGTTCTCAGGTGATACGGTCAGGTTGTCCCAGACACGACGCTTTGCGTGCGGGCCACCCTGAACCTCGGTGGTGATACTGAACATAGTCTTGCCAGACTGAGTGTTCTTAGCCTTTGATTCGATAACCTTTAGTTCGTAGTCACCATCAGGTAGTGGCTCGTAGCTAGTAGGTTCTCCAGCGTCCTTGATTAGGTCGCTCCAATTGAGTGAACTCATGATTTTCCTTAGTTACTTGTTTTCTTTGTGGTCTTTGTCTTTTCGCCAAAGATTACATCGAGCATGCGTTCGACACCAAGGTCTCCCTGCTCGACGATTTTTCCTAGACGACCCTGGACGCGTTCTCCAGCTTCATATTCAGGTGTGCGCTCAACGTACATGCGTCGCACCTTGTATGGAGGCTGCAGTGGGTCCGGGTTAGGGAACTGCTCCACTGTGATTGCGCCCAGAATGTCATAGAAGTACGGGGCCTGAATTGCTAGCTGACCCTGTAGATAAGGACGGTAAACGCCGTCCTGACCCTTACGTGCCATAGCGGTCAGAACTACAGCCTCGAGAGGCTGAGTTGGGTGCATTGTCAGGTCACGAAGATCACGAAGTAGCGCGCCCATGTGACGAAGCAATTCGCCCCACTGTTGCATCTTCATCTGTTCGGTTCCTGCAATGTTGTCCATGCACTTGACCTGCAACTCAGAGATTGAGTCAATGATCAAGGACTTGAACTGGTGCTTCCCACTCTGAAGCCACTGGAAGGTCTTGAGGACTACATCGTAGTCACGAACCTGGACCACAACAGTGTCCCAAGTTCCATCAGCAACCGGTGGCTCTTCGCGAATGGGGTCCCAGTACTTGACAGTGATTGGGAGGAAACGGTGCCCACCCTCAACGTCAAGCATAAGACGTGGGTAAGGAGCTGTAACGGCAAAGGTTGACTTACCAACCTTCGATTCGCCATAAACCATAATTGTTAAACTGCGATCGACTTCCGACATTCTTACTCACTTCCTTTCTTTTCTTCGATTCCGTAATAACCGTAAGGGTCGGCGACCGCAAACGCATCGCTAATTGCTGCTTCAGCTGCCGAACCATCGTCAACCAGCGGGCAAATAGAGAAGAATTGGCATTTCCACTTGCAGTCACGAGACGGCTTTGGATATGCAAGCTTGTAGTGGCTTTCACCAGCATCTAGACCATCGCGTACACGTAGAATGTCTTCGAGTGTACCCTCTAGGCGCTGATAAAACGAGCGTAGAGTAAACGCATTGTGGCGAACCTCGATCTGGTCATAGAACGGTGGCTTAGCGTAAGCACCGCGCTTAACCTTACGAAGCATGGTAAAGATTCCGCCCTCTGAACGCTCACCCTCCTTATTCTGAGCCTCTTCGAGAACCATGTATGTTAGGACCTGCTCGTTCATGTGAGCAATGGATCCAAAGTCAGCAAAAGAGCCGCCGACTGTCTTGAAGTCACGGAACATACGAACGCCATCAATCTTGCGACGAACACGCATGTCAATCTTCCCCTGAAGGGTTACGCGACCATCCATCATTGGACGCTCGATAATTTCTTCCGTGGAAATCATTTCAAGTTCAGCATCAATACCCTCGAGCTCCATCCACTCTAGGTAGCCCTCTAGCATTACACGACCAAGCTCAGCTTCGGTCTCTAAACTAGTGGTGTCACGAAACTCGTCAGTAAGAGTCTTCATATCTGCAGCAACCAGCTCAGAATGGATCTGCAGTAGGTCACGCTCCATATTGGAGGTGTAGTACTGATCTAGGGCTTCGTGGATACGAGAACCGAGTGCTAGCGCCCCAGTAAAGTCCTTAACCTTTGGCTGTAGGCGACGATAGTAGGTAAACCACCACCGGCGACGGCAGTCCTTAAAGGTCTGAATCTCGGAGTTAGAGATGCGAATAGGGTTAGTCGTCATTATAGAGTTGCCTTGCTTTCTTTAAGCATTTGGAGCAGCTGGTGCTTGTCACGGACAATCTGCTCAAAATTGTCAGCTTTAGTGTCTAGGGCCTGGATTACACGCTCTTCGACAGTCCCCTGAGTCACGTAGTCGGTGATGATCACTGAATCGTGAATTTCAGAGCCAATGCGGTGAACACGGTCCAAGGCCTGCTTGTAGTCAACAAGAGACCATGGCCTTTGAAGCATAACAAGGCGACGCGCTGTTGTCAAGGTGACGCCAACACCACCAGCCTGAGCAGTAAACAAAATCCACTTAGTCTTTCCAGACTGGAAGTCATCAATAGCCTTCTGGCGATCATCAGCACTAATTGAGCCAGTAATCAATCCGTGAGCAATACCTTCCTTGGTAAGACGAGCACTGAGGATTTCAATTAGTTGGCGAGACACGGCACAGACTGCAACAGAGTCGTCACCAAAGTCACCATTTTTCATATCATCCATAAGAGCATCAACCTTACAAGAAGGGTCTGACAAAATAAGGCTTTCTTGCCCCGACTCATCAATCTCGATAGTCGCGTAAGAGCTGGCAAACTGTAGTAGGCGCAGAGCCTGAGTAAGCGGGTTAGGAGCAACAACTGCATCTCCAGGGGTGCCATCAGGGGCCTCAATTAGAGCAATCATGTTATCAAGCATCTGCTTATAAGCCTTAGCCTGCTTAGCACCCATCTCGACGTCACGACGCTCTGTCATTACTTCAGGTAGCCATGGCAACACCTTCGCCTTAAGCATACGGCGCATGCGCGGATTAATAGCTGCGTAGAACTCTTGCTCCATATCTGGCTTCACGCCGAGGACCATCATTCCACCGAATGCATTGAGCATAGTGTTGATCATGCGGTCAATCCAGCGAGTCTTGCTTGGCCACTCCTCTGGAGAGATCCAGTGAAGAATTGGCCAAAGATCTACAACGTCATTGGCAATTGGAGTACCAGTTAGTGCATAGCGGATATCCGCTTCGCCAGTCGCGGCCCAGAGAGCGCGGGTCTGCTTAGACTTAGGGTCTTTAGAACGGTGAATCTCATCGGCAATAACAGACTTGAAGTCAATGGTGTTCAGTTCACGGCGGTGCACTTCACAGCGAGCAGGTGTAATACGCGAGTCATGCCCGTCACAGTCTTGGCATCGAGCCAAAGCAATTGAGCCATAAGGAGCAAGACGAGAGTGGCTACGCAACGACTCCCAGTTGATTACATAAACTTCTGCTTCACTCTCAAACTGAGCGCGACGCTGAGTAGCAGAGCCACCAATAACGGTGACATTTACTCCAGGCCACCACTTATCAAACTCGCGCTCCCAGTTTTTCTTGAGCGTGTTTGGGCAGACAATTAGTGCCGGAAATACAGCTTCACCCTTGTCGTGTAGGCGCTTCAGAGAACGAATAGCCTGAGCAGTCTTACCAAGTCCAGGTTCATCAGCAAGAAGAGCACGGCGAGCAGTACTTAAAAATTCAACTCCAGCGCGCTGGTGAGGAAAAAGATCCTGATCTCCGTCTTCCATCATGTCTACATCGCGTAGGTGGTTAGACGGGTCAATGCGGTTAAGCTTTTCGTTCTTAGCCCACTCGGCCAAGCGAGGGCCGATCTCAAGGCTTTCCTTAAAAGTAGAGCGCAAGGCTAGACATCCAGCCCAAGACGCAGCTAGTCGCCAGACGCCTTCCTTAGAGTTCCAAGTAGCGCCAGGAATGCTCTTACACAGCTCTTTTAGACGCCACTCGGCGTTAATAATAATGTCTACGCCAGATTCCTCTAGCTCAACAAAAACTGACATTTTTATCCTTTGCGTCTTTACGTATATTTATATTATCAGAAAAAAACTTTGTCAAGTTATTTTTTTGATAATAACTAATTTAATAATTGTACTGGTTTCCAACCAGACTTAATGCACCTTAGCAGACCGTGTCGGATTGCGTCAAGTGCGTGGCCCTCACCACCCTTGTGCCAGTAGCCAAGCTTCTTCAACTTTTCGTTAGAAAACATGGCCTTTGCGTCTGCAGGACTCTGAAAATAGATGTCATCAGCTGCTCGGCCAACGTCCATGAGGCATTGCTTGAGGATACCAATCTGCTCCAAAGAAAACGGAGCCTGAGAGTTCTTTACGGTCTGAGCATTGATAGTAAAGCGCTCACAAACCACCTCTAATTCGCCCTGTACGGTCGCCAGAGAGGCTCGAATTGGCGCTGCGTATTCGTGCTGTTGGAACTCTCCAGACCACTCTAGGACCGGCTCAGAGCCTGATTTTAGGCTAAATAGTGCCATTCCCGTGGCTTTTCCGGGATCAACAGCCAAGATATATTTCATTAGTACTTTTCTCCCCAGTTTTCTAGAGGTCCATCAACATCGGCAGTAAGAGGTACTGCCCACCCTTCGCGTGTAGTCATGCACTCACGCACTAGTTGCTTAATTTCTTCTACATCCTTGCGAGGTGCGTTTAGCACGATTTCGTCGTGTACTGGAACAATCAGAAGATCGGTCAAATCGGCCTGATCCAACTTGATCAAGTTTGACTTAAATACCTCAGCTGCACCACCCTGAATTAGGTAGTTAACAAGGGTATAGACGCGGTCTTCGTCACAAGGTAGGCGACGCCCAGTCCAAGTATTAACATAGCCCTGCCCCTCGGCACGTAGGCGACGCATTCCAATATCTTCTACTTTCTTCTGGAACAAAGACATTCCAGGGAAACGGTCATCGAAAGCATTAGAAACAGCACGCATCTGCTCTTCCGGCACCCCAGCAGTCAGAGCCTGCTTCGAGACACCAGCACCATAGAGGCGTCCATAAACTACACCCTTAATCAGACCACGGCGCTTGTCAGACTTCTGCATTGTCGGGTCAGCATAGATTTCACGGCCAATCTCGGTAAACGGGTCTGACCCAGTAGCGTCCGCCATGTTGAATAGGTTGATCAAGTTTGCGTCCTGAGACAGGGACGAGAACATACGGAACTCAACTTGGTCAAGGTCGGAGGTTACGATTACGTGGTCATCATCCTTAGGCAAGAATGCGCGACGCACGGTGTCGTCACCCTTAGGAAGAGTTTGTAGTGCGGGGTTCTGAATAGACATACGTCCAGTACGAGCTCCCATGGTCTTTACGGACGGGTGAACAAAACCGTTGACGTTGTCGTTGATGAAGTTTAGGAAATAAGTATTTGCAAGCTTGTCAGCTTTACGTTGCTTCAGCATCGTGTCTGCAAGTTGCTTAACTTCTTCAGAGCCATGAATAGTAAATAGCTTGAGCTGATCCTTGGTCAATGACTTCTGTCCGCTAGGCGTGGTCTCGGTGATCTGAGATCCAAGTTGCTCCTCAAACACGCGTGCCATCTGCGGGTTACTCGTCACGGAAGCGTTGTACGTCTTCTGCACCCAGTCTTTTACCTGCTCGGTGTACTGAAGCAAGTCATTGAATTTCTTCTGCGAGTAATCAAGATCCAGACGCGCACCATTAAGCTCCATGCGAGTCACGATACGGCGAGTGTTCATCTCTAATTCATAGGCCTGCGAGTATGGACGCCCGGGGGCACACTTTTCCCAAAACTGCTCGAAGAGACGCATGGTAAGAATTGTGTCAAGAGCACCGTAAGACCAATAGGGCGCAAAGGTTGTTGGTACGGTGCCCCAAGTCCACCCATTCTCAGCGAGCCCGACATCTAACTGAGTCTGTAAATAAGCTGCGTGTCGATCTACATAGCGTTCAGTTAATGGCTTCAACCCACCCTGACCTAGAGGATCAATCAGCTGAGCCATAATCATAGTATCGTGCGAACGGTGCCAAGGCATACTCCACCGCGACTGAATTTCGAACCATTTAGCTTCGAAGGCAATATTGTGGCAAACAATAGGGCCGTCAAATTTGTCCATGGCTTCGTAAAAAACACCAGCCCACTCATCCCAAGGAATTGCCCACCCCGTCATTCCGTCGCCAACCTGAGCTAGGCGTAGACGCCCATGCCAAGGTGATAGAGCGTGATCACGCGGATTCCCCGGAAGCTCTCCGGTTTCGGTATCAATGGCAATGGCATTTAGTGGACGCCTCTCACCAAGCCAAGTAATAAACTTAGATGCTTGTTCGGCACTATCTACCAGCTCTAGCTGAATGCCTTCTAGTCCTGCCATATAAATCCTTTTCGATAAGAAATTTATATTAGCAAAAAACCCCAGTCTTTGCAACTAGGGTGTCTTGTTAGGGAATTATTTCTATTTTATAGATGTCCGCGATCAGCTCATCGTTCTTAGACGCTTCTTCGAGCAACCTTTGCGCAACGTTTGTTAAGTAGCGTGCGCCGTTGTCATCGTACTTGTAAAGAGCATCTAGCACTGCGCCAGGCTCTTCGGAGACCTGAGCCCAGTGGCGATACTTCTCAGGGAAAACTAATTCTGCCTCTTCTGAGGGCTTACACTCAACGCAAGGTACCGAGTATTTATCTATTTCTGCATAAACACTTTCCTGTAACCCGTATCTGCGAACAAGGGGGCATGCTGCACCGTGAAAAACTAAAGAAACGCCAATACGGGAAAGAATATAAGATCCGCTATCGGTTTTGTATAGCTCGAACTCAATCCAACGAGTAGAGTCGTGTCGCTTCGAGGTAGATTTACCTAAAAGTACCCCACTAAACTGTAGGGTTCGCGATCCGTCTTTTACTTCTAACATTTAAATACCAGTATTTTTATTCTTATAAGACTCTAATAATTCGTTAAGCGCTTTGTTTTTATCTCGCTCTATAGCAATAATAAGCTCTAGCTCGGTAATTGTAGATATTGCAGTAAATAATTTATTTCTGGTTATCTCTAGAATAGCTTTAGTTGTAGACAATTCATTGCTAGGGTCAACACTCTGAGTATTATCCATCATTAAATTTCTCCTAGGTCATTATTAAGTAAAGACAGATACATTCTAAGGCAACTAGACAATAGTTGCCCGAATGCGAGAGCTGGGGACGGATGGGGTTCGTCTCTACCAGTGAAAATTAAATCATATTGAACATCAAAATGAGACCTAACTACAGAAAGATACTCGGCAGCTAAAGTAGGAAGATCATTGCAATTAGCAAGTGCATCCTCTAGATTTGTTGTTATATCTGTAAGTGTTTCGCCATTACTATCTACTAATCTTTTAGCAAGAAAAACCCCAGCAGGGTTCCAAGGCCGAGTAGAAAGTTTACTTACATCCGCCCTTGCGTAAAATTGCCATTCCATATGACTATTTTTCCTTCTTCAGTTCGTCTAATTCATCTCTAAGTTTTTTGACAATCGGGACCAAAAATAACCCAAACAGAGAATAGTCTACACCAATAGGCTTTCCTTCATTATCATATGTTACTAACTTTTCTAGCCCTAGATCAGCCATCTCTTCGGCAATAACACCATACTTCTGTGGTACCGATGGGTCCTCTGATCCATCAGATTGCTTAAACTTATAGCTGACAAGTCTAGTATCAAGAATAGAAGAATTGATAATAGACTCTGGAGAAATAGTGTTAATGTCAAACTTACTATCTCTAGTGGATATTGCCGAAAGAGATCTATAGTTAATAACCCCATCGGCATATATTGCCGTCCAAGCAGTGTTTCCAGGGACTAAAGTCAAGCGTGAACCTATATCAGTGGTACCGCTAAGGACCCTTGCATTCCAGTTCATATATCTGGCAGAGTTATCCGAGTACTCGACGCGGAAGCCGGTGCTGTTGTTTGTATATAACGTCATAGCGCCCGCATGAGTAAGACGCTTAGCGCTGGTATATATATATCCATCACCACTTAGTCCAGCATAGTCATAGGCGCTCAGAGATATAGAGCCATTAGTAGTTAAATTAACATTAAATCCAGCTCCGGTATTTAGGCTACCTCTGTTCATATCAAAATACGAGTAGCTATAGTGAGTAGCTAGCTCAATGCCACCTACACCCCACGAGCCCAAATATCCCGCAAAGCCAGAAGGGTTGTAATAAGTAGTTTCTCCAGTTCCAGAGTTGTAATAAGTGTCGTCGGTTCGGCTACTTAAGCTATATAGTGAAAGACCAACACCGCCATTATTACCAGAAGTAGGGTCGTTATAGCCCATAACGACTTTGTCATAGCCACTATTAGGTGAATAGAACTGAACAATTTTAGTTCCAGAAATTACCTCGCCAGTAACATAGGTTGATGTCACTACTGCCGCTGCAACAGATCCAACGTTAATTAGATCAGCAGTAATTGTGTTGGAATTAATGTGTCCAGCATTGATTGCTAGCGCCTGAATGTTACCAGCTGCAATCGAGTTTGCTGCTAACTTACCTGCAACAATAGATCCAGCTGCTATCTGATCCGCACCAATAGCATTAGCTGCGATGGCGCTCTGCACAACTACGTTTGCGGCAAACATGTTTGATGTGCTAATTGCTCCAGAGGCCAGTGCACCAGCAGTTACCGTACCGCTAGCAAAAGGCCAAGCTGTCAGAGGCGCGTTCACCTGAGCTGCAATTAGGTCAGTATCAACTAGTGGTTTGATAATTGTGCTTGTTTGAGTAGAAGCACTTGTAGCGTTGTCGCTTGTATCTATCGCGATGAATTTGAAATAGTAGGTGGTGTTGTATGTGAGACCAACTATGTGACATGGATCAGACGCTCTATAGATTTTTCCCTTTAAAGTTGACTCACTTGGGGTAAATCCGCTAGAGGTAGAAGCATGTACTTCTAGGTACTTAATAAGTTCGCCCGGAACAGTAGCACCGCTAGAATCCTTACCATCCCAAGTCACTGCTACTACACCAAGACGCGGGGTAGGTATGATCGGAGCAGACGGAGTGGTAACAGTTAGGGCAGCCAGCCCTGTGACAATGTTTCCATCTAGGCCAGTTGACTCATTGCCGAACGAGTCATATGCTGTGACCCTAAAGTAGTAGGTTTTGTCTGGATCTAAGCCAGTAATAGTTTCTGAGGTATCTTTACCATTTAAATCTCTGGTGTCTCGCCAGTTACTGTAGCCAGTTTCACTTATGCGAATTTTATAGCCAAGTAAGTCGTCTAGAGTATTTCCGTTTTCTGACGTAGTCGGAGCACTCCAGCTAACATCAACCCTAGATCTAGACGACCCGTCTGGTCTAGCATATCCAGAAGTAGTTAAAGTTAGGTTAGTAGGGGGACTTGGTGGAGAGCCATCATTAGTGAGGCCAGTCACCTTACTGCTTTGATACCTTAGGCCATTCCAATAATAAACTTTATTTTCGTCAGCAGTATCAAACCAAGTGGAACCGACCCTAACGTACTTTTGAGCAACAGAGTAGACATACACTCCCGACGAGGCTGTCGCTGAGGATATCGCTGCTTCTAGGGGGGTATCAAAATCATAGCTAATGGTTGTAGAGGTCACTGACTTTACTTTAAATAGACCATCTACGCCTCGATATGCTTCTGGCAGATCATTGACATCAATAATGTCATTCTCACTGTAGTGGTGAGAGCTTGCACCAATAGTAAGCGTTGCAGTAGTTGTAGTAGCCGAATGCGAGGCAATTAGTGCTCTAGTTGCTAGAGAGTATCTTGCAGAGGCTCCGGTAAGCGAAGTGCCGTGAGAAAATAAGTATGTATGAGTTACCGTACCAAAAGTATCTCCAGAAATAGGAAGTGGTACATAGACTTGACTACCTTTGAACTTTAAGCTCTCTCGGGTATTAGTGGAGCTTAGTGACCAGCTCGGAGTGCCGTGAGCGCGGCAAGTATAAAACGGGTTACTCGCATTAGTGTTTTTAAAATACGTTCTACCTACGGTAACAATTGGAGCAGCTGTTCTACCAAGAGCAGAGATTGATACGTAGTCACCTCTTTCTACGGAAGATCCAGAAATAGACTCTATACCTTCGGTATTGTAAAAAAGTATTTCAAATCTGTCCCCTGCTATTACGTTTGAGGGGTGAAAATAGGCACGTTTAACGCGAGTCCACGGATTCGGAAGAGTGGGAGAATATACGGAACCCGGTGGCTCGTTGCCCCCTACTTCCTCGTTAGAAGATTTTTCTTCCGTAGTAGTGGTTATTCCATAAGCAGTCTTTTTGAACTCAACGGATCTAATTCTCCTATCCATATTGGATATGAGATTAGTCAGCTTCTTGCGTCTACGTCTAATTCCCATGGCTATGATGACCTTGTCTTCACATACTGAGTTACGTATGTAGTTCCATTAACTTTTAGTTTAAATTCATATTTAGTACCAGCAGAAAGTCCGGTAGCCGAGTATGTAGTACCAATCACATCGTCAGCATCTAATGTCCAAGATGTTAGCTGTGTAGATCCTCTATATAAAGCAACCGTGGTCGAGCTATCAGTTCTTTCAGTATCAAATTTAACAGCAAAAGTTACACTTGTAGTTTCGATGATAGTTGGATCTAGATCAATTAAAGTTGCACCAGCCGAATCAATCTCTGTCTCAGTCACGAGGGTTAGTGTAACTTCCTCTGGGACGCTAGGGCTTTCCGGGACAGACACCTCAAATGCATCAATCTTACGTAGTAGAACTCCAGCCCTATCAGCCTGAGAACTTCCAGGCTCTAATTCGCTTTGAATTCTTAGTTGCACAAAATCATCATTAATAATGACCGAGCACCAGTCACCAGGCTTGTACGTGCCTAGAGTAGGTCTAATAGAGCCATCTACCGTAATAGAGAAATTAGAAATCGGCGGCACTGACTCGGAAAGCATTCTAGTGGCGTACTCATCGTAAAGAATAGATTCTTCGCTAACTCCGTCGATTTTTTCTACCTGATCAAGCAACGGCCAGCCACGATCTAAATAATCAAAGTTTGTTTCAGCAGCGTAAGGTAGAGACGCGTCCGAGTTGCCCGTGTCGTCGTCACCTTGTACCCAGAATCGGGTGGCTGCGTCTTCGGCCGACTCAACCATACTGGCCGCTAGTATGTTGCCAGGGTGTTCAAAAACATACTTGTCAGCTTGGAATGCAGATATCGGAGCATATTTACCAGCGGGCAATTTGGCATTTGGAAGCGCATCCTTATAAGTCCTAAGAGAGTCAGGTTCCATAGGAAGAAATACAAAAGTTTTGGTAAACGAGTTTGTATTAGAGTCATATGCGCAGTCAATGCGATATTCGAAGCCACCAGGCTTGTTCGAATATTCCTCTAGAATTTCTCCAACATATTTAAGTTCATAGCCTCTGAATGGGTGGTTGTCCTGTGGAGATTGAACGCTAAATCCACCAGTAGAGAAGTCTAGTTGTAATCCCGAGTTCTCGGAGTACTCACCGTATGACCCATATCGAACTTCTGCCTTGCGCTCTACAATTGCTCCCTCGGCTGGCTCACTGGTGGCAATCTCTACAGTAACTTCTGTCTGGAACGTTAGGGTGGTGCTGGTAGTGCCACTAACCACACGGGTACCGTCAATAAGGTTAGTCAATCCACTAACCTCAACGACATCGTCCACGTTAAACGAGTGAGAAGAGGTAGTTGTTACAGTAACAACTCCCGTGCTTGCCCTAGAGTACTGGGAGATAGATGACTCATTTGATGTTAAAGAAGTTTCGGAAATGTTGTTACCAGAGCTACTGAAAGTTATGGTGTTCTCGTTAGGAACGCTTAGGACCACATTTCTACCATCCAAGGCGGTGTCCGTGTTTCTTAGGGTAAATCCTTGACCAATGATCAAATAGTGAGGTTTATCAAAAACTGCGGTAGCGACATTTGATGTTCTAGATACCGTAGTCACTATTTGCGAGAATACCTGAGAAGGCTCTATTTCTGAGTTTCCAAAGATAGGCCCATAGAAGTCTAGCTCTAGCGCAGAAAGCAGATCCCTAGCATACTCGTAGGTGTCTTGTCTAACATAGACAGCCGTCTCGTCATCTTGCTTAGGCACGCCCTGAACAGAGATCAGGCCAGAACCATTTTTTTCTGCTGTGAAGTAGGCAACGGTATCGGTGGGGGCAGGGTCTGAAGTTATGTAGTAATACCCGTTGTACTTTTTGTTATTTTCCGATCCAAAGACCAACTGAATAGGCATATTAGCTACAAAATCAAAACTGTCATTTTCCTGAAGTTCTAGTTTTCCGATGCCGTCAGTATCCAGAGTGATTTTAGCAGTGTAAGCATTATCAAAAGTCTTCCAAGCAACGCGGTGGTATAGGTAGCTAGGAAATTCGTTGCCGCTGATGTTCAGAACTTTATTCTTAATATCATATGATCTAGACCAAATGATTCCGCCCCACACACATTGATTATTACGAACGATGTAGAGAGCCGTTTTACCTGGAACAGTGTTTTCATACAGGCTCAGGTTGTAAGTTTCCGAACTTACAGGGATGTCACCAGTAAAAGCTCCAGCTTCGCGAATAGATCTACCATAAGATACATTGCTTAGAGGAATTTCTGCCAACAATTCATTGGTCACCAAGTCGCAAACAAAATAGCGATAATTAGCCGACAGTGTCGGTTGTGTAGTTAAAGTCGCCATTAATGTACTTTCGTATTTGTCCTTAGATAAATTATAACACTAGCCAATCCAGCCAGATCGGAAGGATACAGTACAAGTACCTCCCGAGGCCGTAAAGGTGACGGTATTGCTGGCTTTAGAGCTCGGCTCGAGCCTGATCCAGTCACTAAGGGTGGAGATGTAGCTTCTTGCATTCACTACGGTGCTTCCAGTAACTAATACCACTTCCCTGTTTAAGGAGTCTATTTCTAGGGTAGATCCATTTGGGACAGCCGTAACTAGCGTTATAGTCTCCGAAATGTCAGTGACGCTAGAATCCGAGTAATTAATTGCGTTGACGACTGTTGCTCCAGCGTTGATTGGCCCCGCCAAAGCTAGAACTGTTGGAACCTTGAATGTGCCGGAGTTTGTACACGTGGTATTTCCATTAGCCGAAATAGTTTTTTCTCTATAACCATCTACAATGGTCTCTCCCGAGCCAGCCTGACTAGATGAATATAAGTACTCATACTTAATAGGGTCAGCGGCTTTAAGCCCGATAGAGAAGTCGGTACGCCCCCTAGCTCTAGTAGTAGCTATTTCTGGCCTACCGCTCAGTCGCACAAATGAAGTCTTAATCACTGGCGACTCTTTAACAACTAAATCCGCACCGTCATAAACTAGATCAATCGCATTGAAAAGCTTTTGTCTAGCTGCTTCCACCTGAGACGGATCCTGAGTTAGAAACGATCCGGTTAGGGTAAGCAATCTGGCAGCATAACGACCCTTTGCATCGTAAGATCCGTCGCCCCAACCTCGAGGCAGGTCTGGGATTTCTGGGTCAGGTAGGTTCCACCATCCTTGGATATCTGTGCACACCCAAATTACATCATTGTCGTCGATAGTGTTTAAAGTAAGACTACCGAGGGATACATCAGCTTGAAGCTTTAATCCAGAGATATAAGGATTAGGTAAGTTAGATAGTGCCTTATTTACTAACTTATTCTCGTCCGCTTGAGTAGCCGGGTTTATGTTGGCACTGGAGTCATAGTATGTAGGCATTAGTATCCACCCTTACGGATTTCAAAAGCGATCTGTCTCGAGACCTGAGCCGCTAGCTCCCTCTCATCCATCTTTGCTGATGGGTTTATTGTTACATTCACCGTAGGAGCCATGGATACAGACTTATTAGCGTTTATAGCTTCCAAAAGTGACCGGTTCTCGGCTGTAGCCCTAGCGTTAACTACAAATTCTCCGTTAGAGATAAGTGCAGGAATTGAGTCAGATCTACCAGTTCCGGGACCAGTAACTAGTCCGCCAGCCATAAAACGCTTAAGTAGGCCACCATTAGCGTATCCAACGTAACCACCATCTTTTACCTTAGGCTTACCGTTGACATAGAACTGACTTCCAATATATCCAGTTAGTGGTGGCTTATTGGTTAGTGCATTCTTTGCACCGTCATATAGAGCATTAGCTGAAGTAGCTCCAACCGCATTTAGTCGAGCGATTTCTTTCTCATCGTTTACACCGTCCACAAGGCTGGCTACCAACTGAGCACCAGCCTCGCCCATGTTAGTCACCTCAGCCAAGACAGCGTCGTCAAGCTTGCCAGCAAGTTTTCCAATATTGGTTTGCCAGTTTCTGGCAGCTGTAACTTGATCCTCCAAGTCAGTGAGGTATTTATCCATGCTAAAAGACTGACCATCCCAGTAGTCTTTCCAAGAGTCGGAAGCGTCATCGGTCTCGGCAGCTTGGGCTTTTGCCCATGCCATAACGTCTTCTTTGTTTTGGTTTAAAGCACCTTGATAATCAACGAAACCTCTAGCAGCTTCAGCCAACTTATCTATGGCTGCTTGCTTTGCTTCGTTTGCTCTACGCTGAGCAATCTCTCCCTCACCGATAGCAAAGTTAGCAAGCTTTTGCATGTCAATATCGCCTTGGAGGGTTCTAATGTTGATGCCTAGCTGATCAGCCTGCTCAATTAAGGATGTTTTATATTCATCCATTTCATTAAGAGCTGTCTGCACCTCGGTGTTGTTAAAACCTACTTCTGAGGTGAACTTTTTAAACTGCGCCTGAGCTTTTGGAAGATCGTTTGTAGCCGTGTCAGCAAGAGCTCTACCCATTGCTCCGAAGGAGTCTGCCATAGCCGTGGTACTTGGTAGTGCATATGTCCAGTCTTTCTGAGCAGCGGCAAGTTGCTTCATCTTGCCCTTCATGTCATCAATACTGTCAATGGCTTCTTTATGCGGGCCATCCACCGTAGCTAAGGTTGCTTGGCCCCATAGTTCGGCGGCGGTTGCACCCTCTTTAAACCCTTGAGCAATACCCTTAGTTGCCTTCTCCATGTTTGCACCATGAATCGCATTAAATGCAACAACGATTGCAGTAATACCTGCAACAACAGCTGCAATTGCAATACCCACCGGACCAAGAGCAAAAGTCATGGCTGTACCGCTTGCTACAGCCGCCTCTGAAGCCTTTAATAGTCCCAATCTAACTAAAATTGCTGCGGCATTAAATCCCAGCATGTTTAATGTGGAGAATGCTATCTTTAGTCCGAATCCAAACATTAGGGCGGTAGTCTTACTAAGTATGACTCCTAGAAGGGTTATTGCAGAGATTGCAGCAAACCAAGGACCGACTGCATTAATCAATCCCTGAAGAGATTTGAGAGCCTGAGCCACGCCGCCCAGTGCAAAGTTAAGCACCCCGAAAAAGGCCTTTACCTGTCCAGAGTCTGCAAATATTGCAATAATCTCTGTCATGTTTTTTAGGAAAGTGGCAAGTGCAGGGGCCGAGTCAATAGCACCTTTAATTATCTGTTGGAAAGCAAACGATCCACTATCCAGAATCTGCCAGAACTCTTTAATTGCTGGGTTAGAGCCAGCCTTAACAACCGTCTCTATTGCTCCGCCGATGGCACCAGCCATAGCCACAAAGTTGTCTGCCGCGCCTTTGAAATAGTTCTGGAGCCCGATAACATCCATGTTTTCGAACCCTTGGGTGGTTTCTTCAAGCCAAGTCATTATGGTGTCTCCACCACTGCCAGGCCCAAAGTTGGCTTGGATTATCTTCCCAAAGCCACCGAAGATGTTTCCAAAGATAGTGCCAAAACGCGCTGCTAGATTGCCAGCTTGGTTAAAGAATCTTTCTAATTCTCCACTTGCTTGCTTAGAATCTAGGAAGTTTCTAAATGCATTTGACTTCTTCTCTAGGAACCCGATGAATCTCTTAGTTAGCGGATCTGCTGCTTCTAAGATTGATAGGAAGCTACTAAAAACATTTCCAAGTATCTTGCCAAGAGCTGGTAAATTCTCTGCAATATCATCTAGGACTTGTTTGAAATCTACAAGATTATCACCAGATAGGAATATGTCTGTGAAGTTCTCTACGGCCTTGCCTGCAGCCTTACCTAGCTTTTTAAACTTCTCTTCCAATATTTCTGGAAGTTTTGCAGCAATAAGCTTATCCATTTGCGTACGTAGGATTGGTAAAAATCCACTAGCTGCAGCTTCTCGAAGGTCATCCAAAATTGGTTTTAGACCAGCAAGATATTTCGCGAATGCCTTCTGAGACGGGGTTAGACCAGCGTAAGGGTCTGTACCGCCACCTTCTTTACCAGCATTCTTCTCAGCATCCTTAGCCTTACGAAGAGCTAACTCTGCTTTCTTAACATTTAGATCGGCTTCTCTCCGAGCTCTGCTATTGGCGGGAAGGTCTGCAACTCGGTTTCTAGCTTCTATTGCTTTTTCTAGTGCTATAGAAGCCTCGTCTATATTAAGCGCTGCTTCTTCAGCATCAAAGGCAAGTTCTCTTAATGACTTACCTAGCCCACCGTTTGCTTTAGTTGCAGCAGACGCGGCTTGTCCTACACCCTTTAGAGCAAATCCGGCAATACTCATACCGACTTTAGCGGTAATTCCAGCTGCTCCAACAGCAACTAATGCAGAGGCGGCTCCACCAGCCACTCCAATAAGAGCACCTAAGCCACCAACCAAAGCACCAATGCTACCAACGATTGCACCAAAACCAGCCTGAACAAAATAGCCTTTTCTCGCCAGTGAAGTGAATGCATTTGCAAGATCAACGCTTTGACCTAGGGTTTCCTTGAATTGAGTAGAAAAACTCTTCGGCAGGCTTATTCTAGTTAAGCCTCTACCGATACCGTCGGCTAGGTTATTTCCAATGTCCCTACCAGCCCGATTAGCAGAAGCAGCTGACCCGCTGAAACCCTTTCGGATATCAGCGTCAACTTTGTCTGTCAGAGCGCGTACAACAACATACGCGTGACCTACAACAGCCATGTCAGCACCTTCTAACTAAACACTAATCACTAACCAAGAGGGGCATCTAGTGTGCTACCAAATGGATTAGAACTTTCGGGATTGAACTCGGTTGGTGGAACATAGGGCTTTACTCCACCTTCTATCTCAGACATGTCCGAGCTAGCACGGTCCTTTATTGCGTACATATACTTCTTCTCGTATAGGGACTCGTAGATTCTCTCCCTGAACCCACTGTGCATTAGTGCGGACTCATACGATCCATATCGCATGTCTTCGTCAAAGAAATAGTGAATGACATCAACCATATCGGCTGAATCCATTTCTAGTAGATCTACTTTATTCACTATTGCTTTTCCGTTTACTTGTGGCCAGAGGTCTATAGCCCACTCAACTAGGCCTCTGGCTGCTCTTCCGGGCGATCTGAGTACTGCTCAATTAGCCAGCCAACAATCTCAGAGAGGGTTTCGACGTGAACAAACTTTTCCTTGTCGTGTACAAGCTTGTCAAAACGCTTAAAGCTTTCGTCAGTCAGGATGTTCTCAAAGAACTCTGACATAACACGGGCTGATTCAGAAGGGTCTTCGCTAGTGGACTTTGCAACAATGTCAAGAAGAACTTTTCCCTGAATGTTAGTAACACAGTTAAACTCTTCTTCGTAGAGCTTGAACGATACAGGCTCGCGCTCGGCCTGCTGCTTTCCTGAACCAAAATCTTTGAATCTAGGCATCTTTTATCTTTCTTTAGGTAGTTTAGAAACGAGGCTCATATTTATATATAAGCCCCTATATATTTTACTACCTAATGTGACGTCTAAGTTGATCACTTAGATATCTATTAGGCCTTGTTCCCGGGTGTTTAACCATCGCGGTTCTTATGATCCTAGATCCACTAGAAAATTGAAGAACTTTATTAGGCGGATTCGGGGTGATTATGTGGGGGTTGGTTCCTTCGTGGTGTGCCAAGGCATAGTGAAGATTTGAACCGATTTTTACAGTCTGGCCATTTCCATGTCCAAAGTGCTCCATTTGGATACTCTTTTTAAGGGCACCAGTTTTAAAACCCGCTTGAGCCTTAGCATCCCTTTTAATGTCCAAGCCTATGCGGTGCATGTGCCTACCCACCATGCCCATAGGGTTATTGAGCTCAAAGTTCAATATTGGTTTGTAGATTACTACTTTGCTAAAAGAATACTTGAGGTCTATTTTGGCTATGTAAGTACTTTTACTTCGCTTACTGCCTTTTACCTTTAGACCTTTACCAGCCCAGTAAAAAATCGGGCTGTCGTGTACTAAACCCCAAGCTGGCATTTTACGGGACCGCCATAGTTATGGTCATTGTGGTTGTTTGAAAACCACCCTCTGGAGAGCCTACGTCCAAGGTGGCAATAACTCCAACACCGTAGCCAGTTTCATCCCACATATCTAATAGGTTTAAAGATTGCATCAGAACCCATGAGTCAATGGCTAAGGTTTCCGATGCATGTTGAATTTTGTCTGGGGCAGGCGGTCTACCATTTTGACCAACAATTGGAGTAGCCCTAGAAATCATAATGTTTAGAGTTGCGCTCCTAGGAACATGGCACCTTTGCGGATCACCAACCTGAGCACCAGGTGCGCCTAGATACATCTGGGCGAAGGAAACAACCAGCTGCTCACAGTCAATCGCTGGTTGCCCCATCGTCCAATACTTCCTTTGAGGAAGCTCTACGTTGTAGGACTGAAAAATAGACTGGACGCGCTCAAGTACACCTTCCATCATGTCGCGGAGGTTTGTTGCATCCTCGGCCACACCAGTAAAGTCAATAGCGGTCGTCGTCATTTTTACTCCTCTACAACGTCAACAGAAGATTCTGCCTCAGCTACAACCTCTACTACTGGAGCCTCCACTACTGGTGCTTCTACCTTAGGAGCTGGCTTAGGAGCCACCTTCTTAGCAGGAGCAGCCTTAGGTGCAGGCTTAGCAGTACCAAGCATGTCCTGAGCACGGAAATTAGTCTGAATTGACATATTTACCTCTCTTAGCTATACATCTTGATCTGGAGGTTTCCAGAAGCAAGCTCTACTAGGTTCTCTACACCATTAATGGTCTTTGTGGCATAGAGAGTCCAATAACCAGGGTCAATCATTCCGAGCGCAGTGTTTGCTTTAGCGTAAGGAACGGTGAAACTTAAAACAGTGTTGTTAGATGACAATGTGATGTCAGAGCTATCTAGGTTAGTGGAACGAATGCCACTGTAACTATTGATCTGAACTAGAGGTTCCCAATCTTCTTCAAAGTTGCTTAGATCAACGTCGAGACCGGTAGATGTCCAGCTTGCAGAAGCGCCCTTAATTAGTGAGAGATCAAAGTCAGCGTCAGCAGTAAGTACAAGTGCCTTAGGCGAGTAGCGTCGAGCACGAGGCTGGTCCGGGCTAAACACCTTTGACTTCCGACGAGCATTGTCAGGGTTAGTAGTCTTCAGGAAAAGGTCAATGACGTAGAGTCCTGTACGAAGTTCTTCAATGAACTCTTGGTTGTCAAGAATGGTGTAAGAGACGCCCTGACGTGAAACAGAGGTTACACGCTGAGGAAGCTGGCAAGTCTCGTCGTCAGACCAAAGCTTGATGAACTCAATTGCAAGAGTTCTAGCTGCCATCTTTCCAACAGCAGGAACCTGAGTACCGTACGAGTATGTTACCTCGGTATTACATGGAGTCCAAGGAGTTCCAGCTTTGACGTGAATCGTAGAGTGGTCTACAAGGTAGTAGTTAGATGGGTCAATTATGTCACCAAGTCGGTTACGAATGGCGTGAATCTTAGTTACTGGACGCCCGCGTAGACGGATACGCGAGTCTGGTGACATGCCGTCAGAGGTCAGCTCTGAGTATTCGTCATAGTCGCCAGAAGGGATGTTATAGACATCTCCACCAAATAGAACTGGAGAGTTGGTCTTAGTTGAAGGGCCGAGTCGGTTGTTGCGTAGAGTACAGGTGTAACGCTCAGTTACAGTGGTCTCACCAGTGTACTTACGGCCTGACATTGCCCAGAGAAGGTATGACGCAGTGCGAACAGCTTCTTCGGTGAACTCTGTATATGAGTAGTCACCAAGCTCCTCCGGCTGGATCCAAAAGTTATTTGTCATATATAAACCTCTCTTATAAGTTTAACGGGTGGCGCACTAGTTTATTAGACCAGTCCGCCACCCGTTTTACTTAGTGGTTACTACTCTGACTCGTTCGAAACGATAATGTTGTCGATGTCGTTGTCAGCGTTGTAGTTGATGTTTCCAGGTACGTTGTAGCTGGTGTCATCAGCGGTAGCGCCCAGCTGTGCGGTAGTTACAGCGGTAGGTGCTGGGTGAGTTTCGCTAGCTGAGTTAGTTACAGTTACACGAGCACCGGCAGATACGTCGAAGCTGGTGATGGCATCAGTTACGCCAGCGCTTACATAGCTAACAGTGTAGGTTCCGCCAGTACCAGTTGCACCCACAGAAGCAGATACAGTGTAGGTGCCGTTAAACGCTGCGCCAACATTCTGTACATAAATCTGGTCATTAGCCGAGATACCGTGAGCCGCGCTGAAGGTAAGGGTTGCAGTACCAGTCGAGCTAGCGTAAGTAGCTGCAGCGCTTTCGATGTTGATTGCAGTAGGTGACTTAGCGTTTGGTGCGGTAAATACAACTGGGCCAGTTCCGTCAGTCCAAGTGTAGAAGCCGTTTAGACCAGTTGGAGCCCAGTCAGTACGTGCATAAGCGTATGGACGCTCTGCAGCAACCGGGAACTCCCAGCGGCCATCAATACCAGACTGGAATGCCGAGTTACCAAGACCGTAGCCCTCGAAGGTGTTAGCCAGTAGACCGTTTTCAATAACACGGTCACCAGACTGGCGCATCTTCACGAATGGGAATACCCAGTGGAAGTAAGGAAGAACGCCTGCACGCTTTCCATCCTTCACGGCGTGTGACCAAGCTTCAATGGCAACACCGTTACCAGCAGGGTCATCGCCTACACCAGGAGCTGCCCAACCGACAGACTTTAGGTTAGGGTCTTCAGAAGATCCAATGTTCTTGCGAAGCAGTAGACCACCAGACAATAGAGCCGATAGCTCTGGGTCTGGCTCGCAGATAGCGAGCTCCATGGTGATACGCTTTAGTGTGTCTGGTGCCTTGTAGGTTACACATACAACACCGTTTGCACCCTTTTCAGTGATCTCGTCGCCCTCTTCATATTCTGGGGTGAACGAGATACGCATGAATGCAGAGGTGGTATAGCTGTCGCCTGGACCAGTCATCAAGTTTCCAGCAGAATCCAGACGGGTGACGCGAATAGACACACCCTGGATGCTAGCTGCATATTCTTGAGTAGCCATTTAGCTATTCTCCTTAGGTTTAGGCTGTTAGATCGACTCGAACAGCGAGGTGGATTGATGTATCAAAGTAAGCCGCGGCTGGGCGGATTGCTTTGAGACGCATGTCATTCGCATTACCCGACACGTCGTAAGCTTGGCTTAGATTGTCGTTCACGACATCAACATCGCCAACATAGGTTTTGACGGTGCCGGTGGCGTAAATCCATTTGTTGGTGGCTGATGCAGTAGCACCAGTTGCACCGTCTGGTCCAGTACCCGAGTAACCTGAACCAACAATAACCGGGGTTCCACCGAGGGTCTGAAGGTGTTCCTTGCCAGCCTCGTGGAAAAGCATATTTGAGTTGCTAGCAAGAAGAGCTGCAACATCGCGAGTCATATGGATAATGCCTTGCTCACCGCCATCCGAAGCCAGACCAATTTCATGCTCTAGAAGAGCAAGTGCACGGCGTGGCGATAGAGCAGTACCGCCGTTAATAATAGTTGCAGAAGCAGAGGAGAGGGCTACGTTTGAGTGAGACTCTCCCTTACGAACCGCGCCGTCCCAAAGCTCGACTTCCATGGCATGCTGAGTCACGCCCTCGAGCTGGCGCTTTAGGCGCTCGATACGGTCAAGACCACTAAAACCTAGGGTAGAGCGAAGCTCTTCAGCCTCGATGAACCAAGGCTTAATTTCTGTGTAATAAGTTGGAGTTCCGGCAGCTACTACTTCGCCATCCGTAGAGTCGGTGTCGTCCCAGTTAGTCGCTGAATAAAGAGTTGTTTCCCATTCCTGAGAAAATCCACGGACCCACTGGTCTTCGTTAGGACCATTTTCTGGCTTGACTACGGCGAGTAGGCCAAAAGCCGATGGCACAATCTTCGGTGCTGATACAACACCAGTCTTTGTGAAAGCCATTTAAAATCCTCTAAATAAAGTCTATATTTTTACTCGTATTGGGAGGGCCCCGAAGGACCCTCCCTCAACGATAACTGCGTTAGCGAACTACTAGAGCTCGATGGTGGCTGCAGCGGTGCCACCAGTGGTGTCGCGCAGAGCTGCAGCAACACCGTTGATTGAGATGGTCGAGGTGATCTTAAGAGCCTCGATGCCGACCTTAGCAACATTCTCAAAGGTCTCAGTGAACATCTTGTAGTCGTTGGTGCCGACTAGAGAAGAGTCACGGATGATACCTAGGTCTAGGGTACCGCCGTCAAGGAACAAGAAGGTTCCCTCAGCGAA
>JACCDL011448334.1_pt1 | contig 53296 bp, 53 predicted proteins | sample 7441931 | NCBI WGS metagenome assembly JACCDL01 (sample SAMN15323437, study PRJNA562643) | freshwater metagenome | isolation source: river surface water | place: USA:Blue River Watershed | collected 2017-08-16
CTTGACAATGTGTGCTCACTATGATATTATGTTATATTTTTGTAGAGCCTGTATCATACATCTTTACAAAATATTCAGATTTTTGTCAATTTGAAAATTTTTTCAGATTTGCCAGATATGAATGTAACATTTTGGTAACGATTTGGTTAATTTTCTATATTTGTATCGCTACACTGATACATTTATAGCATTTGCGTAAGATTTGCATACATTCGGCGGTACACTGTAAACAATTTGTACGCTATAATATATTTATGAACATCCAAGAAGTCCCAACAGACATTAAAAAAGAATGCAAGTGTGAAAACTGTAACTGTAGAAACAACTAGGAGGTGTCTTGATATGTGCGATAACGTAAACTGCTCTATGGGAGAATCTTGCAAGTGTGAAAACTGCAAGTGCGGTAAGAACTAAGTTCCAATAAGGAATTTAACTGTGGACATAAAGATCCACATCCATGTAATGCATCCGACGATGCCAAATAAAACATATTTTAATTTTTTCATACTAGCCTTCTATAAAAGTTTGGCGGTATAACAAGAGCCACAGGCTCTCTTGATCACCATTTGCCCATAGGACATTTAGCACGACCTAGTGTAGTCTTCAACTTCATATAACATCCACACTGTCTGCATCTCGCTGATCGCTTATTAAACCAAGGACACTCGTTACATATGGCGAGACGCTTCTCAATAAGTTCTCTATCGGACCTTTCCTCTGATGGGTCAAATAGATCAAAGAAGGTAACGTCCTTTGCAGGTTCTCTCACCAGTTCATCTCCTCATTATATGTAACGGAATACTCACCACCAAAGATTTCGGCGTATGAGATTATATCCTTGTTATATTTTACCACAGTGTTCTTACCAACACGGTCGGATAGATACTTAATACCTGTCGTAAGGGGCAAATGTGATAAACCGAGGCTATCCAAGGTACCGTTCATTTTTTCGATGTACCTGGCTTTTCCCAAACGCTTAGATACAAATCCCTGTGTTGGATATTTTTCTTCAAGTTCTACGAGAAGATTGGAGATTTCTTCCGTAGGCTCGAAAACAAGATCAAGTTCGAGATGTCGCATCCGTTCCCACCAAGTTTTCATGTTTACGCCGTAACTTACAAGATTCTTATAGGTAGAATCGGCATAGGACATGTATGCTTGTGTTTGTTCGGATGTGGTTACTCTTGTTGCGAACGAAATTAAAAACGCCGTAGCGAAAGGATACTTATCCGTATATTTAGTTATGCCGAAATGCACATTCGGATTGAAAGACTTTGACGACATGTTATCCCCCGAACTTAAACGCTGGTGGTTCCCGATCGAAACAAAATCCGAAGTGTTCATGTCGCAGTCTACAAACAAGCACTCTTTCGGGTCTACGCCGTCCGCTAGGACCATAACGTTCTTGTCGTAGGTTCCAACCACCACCGAACCGTTAAACGCCTCCAGGAGCCTTGCAGAGGTGAATCCGTCGATGTCGGGTGAAACGATTATTTTATTAGAATGATCAAGAGTTGAGAGAATACTGTTTTTCATTTTAAAAGCCCTTTATAATTAAAATACTATGTCTTTAGAAGCAATGATTGGAACCCTAGTAGGTATATCTGCAATCATATCATCATCAGCCCTTGGTGTCAAGTGGCTAGTCAAACATTATTTTGATGACATCAGGCATGAACTAAAACCTAATGGAGGATCAAGCCTAAAAGATCAGGTTAACAGACTAGAAAAAGATATGCAAGAAGCAGAACAAACTCGTAGGGAAATGAATCAAAAAATAGATCACATGTATGAAGTTTTGCTAGATTATATTGCTAAGAACCAAAGACCTGCAACCCCATCAAGGTCTAAAAAACTCGAAAAGTGATTATTATTATTATATATATAATATATACTATAGTTTTTATATCTTAATATCTTTTATCTTTATATCTCTTATATATATAGATATATTATACATAGAAATCCACCTTGTCAAGTCTTTTTTATGTAAATTCTTTGTAACAATTTGTTAACATTCACGAAACAATCAAAATATGATATAATTTTATTACTAGTACCCAGGGTTGTCTCTCATACCCACCACCTTGGGTACTAGTTTTTTATTATGATGTTATAATTAGTCTATGACTATGCAAGATCAATTTGGGCAGAAGCCTATTAGTTTGAAGTGGAACGTTGTTCGTGGTGATACCGCCAAACTTCGTGTCGAATTCCTTGAGAACGACGAAGTAACATACTTTGATATCTCTGATTGGACATTTGCTTCTTCAGCATATGATAGCAAGGGAGATGCTGTTGACGAACTTGACGTAACTATCGGTGATGGATATGTTGACATTATAGCAGCGTCTGACATTACAGAAAACTGGGGAGTAGGATTCTCTTCGGTAGTTGCAGAACTAGCGTTTGATCTTGAAATAACTATTGGTAATGACATCTGGACACCAATTATTGGAACCATCGTTGTATCGGCTGATATAACTGGAGGACTCTAATGGCTGTTATTAAAATATCTAGCCCAAGACCAGAATTGCCACCAGTTATCCGTATTGGTCAAAAAATTTATAAGACAAACAAGTAACGTTTGTAGTGTATAATAATCTTTGGAGGAATTATGGCATACCCTGGCTCATACAACATTAACTACTATAGAGGAGATACTCTAGAGTTTAGAATTTACCCTAAAAATGCAAATGGAGAAACATTCTCTCTATCTGGATTTAGCACTGCTAAGTTTTGGATTCAGACACAAAGAGGTAACGCAGGATACGCTAGCAAGATTGAATGCCTAGCGTCAATTTCTTCAGACTATTCGTATGTGCTATGTGTTATTCCTCCAACAACAGAGGCAGGTTTGGCTCTTACAGCAGGAACCAACTATGTTTACGACGTTGAGGTATCTAAGACCGTTCCAGGATCTTACAACCTAGTGCACACACTACTAACTGGAACCGTGTCTGTTACAGACCACGTAGCAGGATCGGTGGCTCCATAGTATGGTTGACATCGTTCTTGATTCCGATGAATTAACAGTTCTTGGTGGACCATCAACAGTATCTGTTCAGGTGGATATCGGAGCCGAAGGCGACCGTGGATCAATTTTTGTTGTCGGTACAGGTGAGCCAAACTCTCTAACTCAGAACAACACAGTTCTTGGCGTAACAGTGCAAGCGTATGATATGTACATTAACGTTGAGAAGGGTAGTCTTTATAGCAAGATGTATCAGTATGTGCCTGGAGATGGTGGCATACTAACTTGGGATCCAGTACTAACATTGCTTCCAGGATCATATGCCGTAAATAAGAGCGTCACCTTTTCATCTGGATCAGCATCAATCTCCGACATCGCAGTAGCAGATATTGTAGACCTAGAGTCTATTTCTGGATTGACTGCTTCAAACTTTAATGTTCAGATCTCTTTTGTTGGAACAAACTCTGTTGCATCAGCAGTTACGGTATCAAATCCATCTGGAGGATTCTTGCCAATCGCCATCAAAGCACATGAATTTGATGGAACATCGTGGACTGCTCTCAGCGGTTCAAAAACAGTACACGTTCTCATTACTGTGGTATAATCGTTTAAGGTGATTAATTATGGCTGAAACTATTGGTGCACTAGTACCTACCTCAATACCGTCTCTTACGGAAAACGCAGATATACAGGCTGCTCTAAGACTGTACCACTATGGTGAAAACTTTGATCACACCAACAATGACGCAGGCGATCTTAATCCAGACTCAGTTGCTGGACACATTAACGATCTAGATGAAAGAGTTACTGCAGTAGAGACCTCTGGTCCAGGAAGCAAGTATACTGCCGAGGCAGGTCTTCCAGCAACAATTCCAGATGGCTATATCTGGGTTGACTCAAATGCAAGCCTTGGATCTCAACCAGGTCTTGTAGCAGCCTATCAAACATCAACGCCATCAAATCCAGTTCTTGGATCTCTATGGGTAGATAGCACGGACACAAATGCACTATCGCTTAAGGTATATGATGGATCTACTTGGAAGGTGATTGTATAATGCCACAAACAAAGAGCAATGAGTCTAAAGTTGCATACATCTACTCAGCAGAAACTCAGACTTGGCATCCAGTAATTGGTATTGCAAGCACTCAGGCTAACTATACCTGGACAGGAACCCACAACTTCAATGACCAGGTCGTAACATTTGAAGAGGTAGTTAGGGCACAGGCTGGTGTCAATAATTTTGATAATGAAACTGCACGTGACGTAGCCCTTTCGTCACCAGATCATGGAACAGTTGCTTTTGTTAAGACGGTAAACGGAGTTAGCAATGCAAATCAAATCCAGTATTACTCTGGCACAGCACCTTCAGGTTCGTGGGTAAACTACGCAGACGTATCTTTTGTTCCAAAGACATCAAACTATACCGTCGCCCTATCTGACTCTGGTAAGGCAATTACAGTAAACTCTGGTTCAGCAGTAACGATTACAGTTCCTGTAAATTCATCTGTTCCATTTGCAATTGGAACAAGAATTGACGTTATTACGATTGGTAGCGGAGCAGTAGACTTTGGAACCTCTGCTGGAGTAATTTTAAATAGCAAAAACTCGTGGAAAAAACTAAATGCCCAGTATTCTGCTGCCACCCTATTGAAGATTGACACAAACACCTGGGTACTAATCGGTGACTTAAAGTCTTAGGAGGGATGTAACGTTGGGTCTTGTAGGATATTTCGCTTCATCTTCTTCTAGAGTTATCGTTCCAAGCGTTCTTGGGCAGTCTGCCAGTTCTGCAAGTTCTATTCTGACCGCTGCAGGATTAACACCGCTTAGTGGAGGCTCTACATCTACAAATGCAACCTCTGGTAATGATGGCACAGTAGCGTCACAATCAATTTCCTCTGGCTCAGACGCTGAACGTGGCACTAACGTTTCATACGTTCTATATTCTTACACAGCACCATGTGTGCCTAACTGGCAAGTAACAAACACTACATCATCTTGCAGTAATTGCCAAACAACGTACTATGATACCTATACAGACGTAAATGGATGTGGACAGCAGCCATACACATCTCCTAGATCTGGTGGATCTTGCGATTCTGGAACTACATCAACTCAAATTCAGGATTACGTAGAACTAGTTGGACAAAGTATGAATTCTTGTACGTACTGGGGATACAGAAGAACTATTGTTACCAACATCTGCACCAACACAGTGGTTTCGGACACAACTGTACGTCGCCCAGAAGGAGACTACACTCAGACTGGCACTGGCGGAACATGTGCCAACTAATGATATAATTAATTTATGAAAGACAAAGAAACCGCTAAGGTCAAGATAACAGTACTGGTTGGCGAAGAACTAGTCGGTGCCCACTACATATACGATGAAAACTACGATCTATATAAAGACCTAATTTCTGCAATAAAACGTGAAAACGTAGATAGCATCAGACTTATAGACAATCCAAATGATAACTCTGGAAGACTAAAATATAAAACTTTTGGCTTTTTTGAGGGTACAGAACTGGTCGCCACACAAAGCCTTCTATACCCAAACCTTGAGGGTATGATTGCTGCATACCAGTCAGATCCAACCTTTATAATAGAAGAGTTCTAGAATGAGCGAAGATAAAGAACTTACACCATGGCAAAAGTATAAGCAAAATCTTGGAGAAACTAGACCGTGGGATTTGCTAAACCCAAATACTGAATATGTATCAGACAAAGAGGCATCAAGAAGATATGCAATTTGCAGAGAATGTCCATTCTTCATATCAATTACAACTCAGTGCAAAAAGTGTGGCTGCCTAATGATAGGTAAAACTAGGATTGCAAAAGCGGAATGCCCAGAACATAAGTGGTAAAAGAAAACCCCCAGAATTAACTGGGGGCTTCTTTTTATTTACAGTGTATCTATTAGACTTCTATAACTAATCTTAGAATAGTTACCGCCAAATTGTTTTACCGATTCGATTCTAGTTACCTCGCCTTTTCTGGGAGCATGAATCATTTCACCATTACCGATATAGATACCAACGTGGTACGCCTGCTTTGAGCCAATATATTTAAATACGACTAGGTCTCCAGGCTTTGGGTTTTTTGTTTTTGTTCCAGCATCATCCTGCACAGATGCACGATGCTCTAGAGATATATCTAGTTGTTCATAGAACCACATTGTAAGTCCAGAACAGTCCCATCCAGCAGGGGTGTTGCCAGAAAAGACATACCAGGTTTTTCCAACGGTATTCTTCAGTTTGTTAACAACTGAAACTACCCTAACCCCATTATCAAGCAATGCCTCATTTCTAAGATATTCCTTGCTCATAAGAGTGGCAGTTGCCTTATACTCAAAAATTGAATTCAGGCTGTGATCTGTTGAAACACTTTGTTTTATTTCTTTAGTTGTAGTAGCACCTGCAGGTGAAGAGCAGGTTGTTAATACTAGGACTGAGAGCCCTATTGCAGCAATTTTAAGATTCATTTTGCTACCTCCTTTTTATTCTTTTCGTAGTTACGGTCCTGTCACGACCTTGGCGACAATATTTTTATTAGTGCGATAGCAAAAAATATTGGTCTTGGATTGTCACGATTGTCACTTTGTTGTTACGCTGTTTCATCATATTCCTCCTTAACGGAAAGACTTCCTTGTTGAAGGGAAGTCGTCCTATAATTATATCAGTATTTGCTACTGAATACTAATAGAATAATTCGTGATATAATTAACCTTATGGCAACAGGAGAATCCCTCAATTTAGAACTACCGTATCCGTTAGAGTCGGACCCAGTAAACGTACACGGAGACATTAAGACACTGGTAGACCGACTAGATATCGTCCTTCCATCGGCATCATACGTTGAAATTCCTGTAATAAACAAGAGTGGATCATCTATTAGTGCAGGAACGCCAATTTACGTAACAGGGCACGACTCAACAAACGTTGAGGTAGACTTTTTCACTCCAGATATTACAAGTCCAATCCTAGGTCTAATGAAGGCAGCCACAGCAAACGATGCTGTTGGAGTTGCAGTTATTACTGGAATTCTTTCTGGAGTAAATACATCTTCATACTCAGAGGGAGCAACATTGTATGTTGGAGAAAATGGCGGTCTGGTCTCCACCGTGCCAACTGGCGGTAGCCCAGCCGTAGGAATTGTGGCATACGCAGATGCTACCAATGGAATTATTATTATTGGAGCAAAGGGAAACCCAACCTGGGGCTCTTTGAAGTCTGGTCTTTAATCAATCGGTGGTATAATTTTAATATGGCTAGATCAAATGTATACGAGATGGGAAGCGTCCCTCCACAAATTATTTGGACCATTGTTCGTGGCGACACTGCATCATTTCGTGTCTACGTAACAGATGACGCAAAACTCCCACTGCTCCTAGAAGAGTGGACTATAAAGGCTGACATTAAGCGTTCTGGCACATTGGTTGTATCCCTATCACCAGAACAAAAAGAAACAGACGGAGAAGGAGAGTTTACGGTTTCGCTGCTAGACTCGGAATCTGAACTGCTTGAGACTGGAGACATATTTGACATTCAGTTGTCAAACGACTCATATGTCTGGACAGTTGCCCAGGGATCCATGAAGGTAATTGAGGACGTGACCGACTAATGATTAGGACTACTCTAACTAGAACAGAGTATCCAATTTTAAAAAGGTTGTCACAGTCTGAATATCCAAGAAAAGTAAAAATTTCTCAAAAGTCTATTAAAGTAAAAATCAACAATGATCTGCCATTTCGTGTTAAATTTTTGCCAGGCATTGTGACTGGATCAAGCCCAACAAATCCAGCACCAATTGGTGTCGCTATCGTTGGTGTGAATAATTATATTCTTTAATAACTGATATAATAGTTTATATGGCACGAGCAACCCTAGCACATGTGAAATCAAAGTTTGAATCTGGAGACAGACCTACTCAGGCCGACTATCTAGATCTCATTGATACCCTTGTGCAACAGGCTACAGACTTGGGTTCTTCTGGAAACAATGAGAGTTCTGTTAGTGGAATTGAAAATCCAACTACAGTAGACTCCTATGACTGCACTACCTGGCGTTTTGTCAAGTACATGGTCACAATTTCTAAAACATCCACAAGCCAGTTCTACGCCACAGAGATTTCTATACTTTTTGACGGCACAAACATTAACGTCACAGAGTACGGAACAATGGACAACGATGGGAATATGGGAACCATTAGCGTCTCTAGATCAGGAGATACAGTATCACTTATTGTAACTCCTGGAGCAATAAAGCCAGTTACCGTTCGATTCGCTCGTATGGGACTTAAGGCATAATCTAAGGAGATAAAATGGCAACAGTAAACAAAGACTTTAGAATTAAAGCAGGTCTTGTTGTTGAGGGAGCAAATGCTACCGTTAATGGCGAAGACATCATTACCACAGGAAGTTCGACAGACGACCTACAAGAGGGCAGTACTAATCTGTACTTTACCGCTCAAAGAGCAGCAGACGCAGTAGCAGATGAAATCAGTTCGGCAGTATCTACAGCGGTAGATGCACTAACTACAGATGTTATTGAAGAAGGAACAACAAACCTTTACTTTACTAATGAACGTGCTCAGGACGCTATCGGGACCGCAATTACAAATGGAACTCAGTCTGGTATTACAGTAACCTATGATGACACAGATGGTGAAATTGCCTTCACAGTTGCTGACCAGTGGACAGGTAAAACAACCGATGACCTATCCGAGGGTGCAACAAACCTCTACTTCACCAACCAGAGAGCACTTGACGCAACTGCCTCTGCTTACGACGTAGCAGGTGCAGCATCTACAGCCCAGGCTGCAGCAGAAAGTTATGCAGACGGCGTAGCAACTAGTGCAGAAAACGCTGCAAAGTTGTATGCTGACGGTCTTGCAGTTAACTACGATCCTGCAGGTTCTGCAGATGCAGCAGAGGCTGCAGCAAATACCTATGCAGACGGAGTTGCTCTTACAGCAGAAAACAATGCAAAGGGTTATGCAGATACAGTTGCTCTCACGGCAGAGCAGAGTGCTAAGTCATATGCAGACTCTCTTGCAACTAACTATGATCCAGCAGGATCTGCCCAGACAGCAGAAACAAACGCTGCATCTTATACAGACACAGCAATTGCAAACCTAGTTGACGGTGCACCAGCACTACTTGACACCCTTAACGAACTTGCTGCAGCAATTAACGATGACGCATCATTCGCATCAACAATTGCTACATCAATTGGCGAAAAGGTTTCTAAGTCTGGCGATACCATGACTGGAGAACTTGTTCTTGCAGCAGACCCAACACAGGCTCTTGCAGCAGCAACCAAGCAGTATGCAGACTCTGTAGCATCAGATGCATACAATGACGCAATTGCAACTGCAGATGGAACTGCCCAGACCTACGCAAACACTGCAGAGAATAATGCAAAGTCTTACGCAGACACTAACTTTGTTAACGTTGCAGATCTGCCTGGACAGTTGGATGACTATGTTCCACTAACAGACAAGGGCACAGCAAACGGTGTAGCAACACTAGACAGCAATGGCTTCGTTCCATCTTCACAGTTGAACATTGACGTATCTGGAGACATCTCTACAGCAATCAACGCACTTACAACATCGGATATTGAAGAGGGAACAAACCTATACTTCACTGACGAACGTGCAATTGATGCGGTATCAGCAGCAGATATCTATCCAAATGCAGTTATTGTTAACAACGTATCTAAGACTGTTGCAAACACCCAGTCTGTATCTACCGCTTCTACCGTCTCTGGGATCACCTGGGCAAAGGCAGACTACAAGTCTGCAAAGTTGGTAGTAAAGGCAGCAACTGCAACACATTCACAGGTATCTGAGATTATGGTTACCCTAGACTCTTCGGACAACGTAGCGATTACCGAATTTGGTATTGTTTACACCGACACAGAGTTGGCTACCGTTACCGCAGATGTTTCTGGTACTGATGTTCGTGTTCGTGTAACAACTCTAAACGCATCAACAACTGTAACTGTAGTTGGAACACTATTGATCTAAAACACCACAAGAATACCCCCCATGAAATACTGGGGGGTATTTTTAATTAATGGTATAATTAGAACTTAGGAGAGCATTTTGACGACATCAAACAAAGACTTTAAGGTTAAAAATGGCATTGCCGTAGCAGGTAGTGGTACTTTTGGCGGACCAGTAGTCGTTGGATCTCCTACAGAACTAAACCATGCAGTTACATTAGAATATCTAGACGGATTACTGGCATCGCTAAACATCACAAACGTAGATGGTGGAAACGTAGAAGGCGTTTCGGTGGTTGACGGTGGAGACCCAGACACAACAGTTTGGGCTAGCACTCTAGACGGCGGTAATGTTTAATAATTATGTTATAATTAATTTGTACGCATGGGTAGACCCCACTAGGAGATTTTAAAATATGGCACAAAGAATGCAGCAAAGAAGAGGAACTGCTTCTCAATGGACATCTGCTAATACCGTTTTGGCTGCAGGTGAGATTGGTTTTGAAACAGATACCAATCAGTTTAAGATGGGTGACGGAGTTACCGCCTGGTCTTCACTATCGTACTTTAAGAACTTTGAAGATCTAGATACTAGCGGATACATCAAGGATGAAGAGAAGGGTGCCAATAATGGTGTTGCTACTCTCGATGGCTCTGGAAAACTAACATCCTCACAACTACCAACAATTGACGAACTAGCACAAGATGCTATAAATACCGCAATTATTGCAGGTAGTGGAATTGTCAAGGATTATGACGATACAGCCAACCAGATTACAATTGCCGTTTCCGAATCTATCTCTACAACACAATACGTAGACGACGAGATTTCAACACACAATGGTGTCACGACAAACGTGCATGGAATTGCAGACACATCTCTTCTGGTCACTACAGCAGGAACCCAAACACTTACAAACAAGACATTGTCTGCTGCAGACAACTCCATCACTGTAAATCTCGCTGACGTTGTTGATGTCACCGCCTCAGTATCAGAATTAAACATTTTAGATGGTGCAACGCTAACAACTACAGAACTTAACTACGTTGACGGGGTGACCTCAGCGATTCAAGACCAACTGGACGATAAGGCTAATCTTTCTGGTGCAACATTTACAGGTGACGTAACTGTAGAAACAAACATCATCGTTGAGGGAAACCTTACCGTTTCTGGAACAACGACCACAATAGATGTTACAAATCTAGACGTTACAGACCCACTAATCTATTTGGCTTCAGAGCAATACGATGCAGACGTACTTGACATCGGTATTTTTGGTGCATATGGAGATTCAAATCCTGGACACGCACATACAGGTCTTGTCCGTGATGCATCTGACGGAGGTAAGTGGAAACTTGTTTCTGGAGCATCAGAGCCAACAGCAAACGTAATTGACTTTACTGGAGTAACATATGACACGCTAAAGGTTGGAGCACTTGAGACTGCAGGTATTACTGCAACTGGAGATGTAGACTTTACAGGTGCAACAGTGACTGGAATTGATGCACTTCCATCTCAAACTGGAAACAGTGGAAAGTATCTTACAACAGATGGCACAGATGCATCTTGGGCGACCTTAAATGCAAGCCCAGCACTTGACGACCTATCTGACGTAACAGTCACTTCAGCAGCATCTAGTGACGTTGTATACTACAATGGCTCTGCTTGGGTGAACAAGTACGTTCAGTCAATTCCAACCCTTACAAATGGTCAGTCTGGAACATCGTATACCTTGGTTCTTGGAGATGCTGGTAAAATTGTCGAAGTTTCAAACTCTTCTGCAATCACTCTAACTATTCCAACTAATGCCGATGTCGCATATCCAGTAGGAACACAAATCACAATTCTTCAAACAGGTGCAGGACAAATTACTGTGGCTGCTCCTTCTGGCGGTACTTTAAATGCTACTCCAGGAACTAAACTTCGTGCTCAGTGGTCATCTGCAACACTTCTAAAGAGAGCAACAGACACCTGGGTGCTGATCGGAGACCTGACAGCATAATGGCACTATCAATTGGTAGAGTAGCAGCATCAGTTAGAAAACGCTTTGTTGACACGTTTACTAGAACCAATACGTCTGGCTCCCTGGGTACCGCTACCGATGGATCTTCTTGGAATGCCACAAAAGGAACATTTACTGTAGACACCAACAAGGCAAAGGCAGCAACTACCGACTATCAGATTGCAACTCAGTCAATGCCATACCCAAACGTTGACCTTACGATTAAGTCTGTGACACAGGGTACTGGTGCAGCATTGTGGGTTACAGACTCTGGCAATTGGTGGGCAGTTGGCACAGACACTGGAGCAGGACAGTCCTGCAACTGTCAAACATGTTCTAATGCGTCATACGATCCTGGATACTATTATGCTGGAAACACAAACTATGTTTATTCATGCCAGACATGCTCTAGTTATGGATGTAGCACATGTTACAACGCTTATACATGTCAGACATGTTATAACGCAAGCAATGCGATCTACTACTATCAGTCTTCAAACGGAGCCTGCATGATGCAGTAAGGGAAAGGTATAGAAAAATGGGAAGAACTTGTCTTATTGGTTACAACGCTAGCAATCCGTATTCGTGCAATTGTAGCGGAGGTAACGCATACTCTTGTAACTGTTCAACAAATTATTACTCTTGTAACTGTGCCACTAACGTTTCTGGGTACAACTCTGTCTATGTTGCACCATCATATTATGCAGGATATACCTATAGTTGTAACTGTCAAACATGCTATCCAATTTACATAAGAGTAATCCAGTCAGCAGCATCTGTGATAAGCACAATAACAACATGGACACTAACTGCTTTAGCCCAATCACTGAGAATCAAGACAAACTCAAATCAGATTACCGTTCAGGCATTTTCAGACGACAGTCTAGTAACTCAGATTGGATCAGACCTGGTATACACTGGTTCTGGTGTAGTAGTAACATCAAACTATGGAATTGTAGTTTATCCATCTTCAACTTCCCAGGGTACTACCCTAGGAACAGTTGAGATTAATAAAAACTAATATATAATATATACAGGAGGAAAATATGTCAGAAAACTTACCAGTAGTACCGACACTAGATAGTGCGGTTCCAGTACCAAGAAACAACGACTATGACCTAGCAATGGTCATTGAGGGCGTAGTTTATGAGGTCATGAACGTAGATGGAAAGTCTGCAGCCAGATTCTTGGCACAGCCTACCTTTGTTCAGGTCGCAGCAAACTCAGTGTTTCCTGGATGGGTCTACAACTCAGACACTCAAACATTTTCGCAGCCAGAGTAGTGTATGATATAATCATATAGAGGAGTTCTATATGAAACTAATACACTTTTTTGCTAAAAAAGAATTTGACGATTTAGGTCAGCCTTTACCGATGAAAAACGTTCTGCCAGACTGGTGGAAAAACGGTGAGGCTGATCTTTCGTCTGGTGAAGCAGGAATGAAAAAATGCATCCCATTCCTAGACGTAATGTTAAGTGGGTATACGCTTACCACACCGATCGATATTTTTGTATCTAAAAAAGAAGATGGATCTGTCCACGTATCGTGGAATGCAGAAAAGGGTCTTGCAGATTTTGTTGGAGACAGACCAGAAGAGTTGGGGAGAACTATTCCTAGACCAGCAGGTCACCTAGACACGCACTTTGTCTTTAAGGGGTTTTGGGGCTGGAAGGTTCCAAAGGGGTACTCTGTACTAGTTACCCACCCATTTAATAGATTTGATCTACCATTCACAACAATGTCAGCACTTATGGATAGCGACGAATTTTACCCACCAGGAAATATTCCGTTTTTCCTAAAGGACGGCTTTGTTGGTGTCATTCCTGCAGGAACGCCATTTGCACAACTGCTACCAGTAAAGAGAGACTCCTGGAAGATGATTGATAACAATCAGGGACTTATGGATTACCACCACATCCACAACGTTGTTAGAAAGCCAGGTAACTCATATAAGAAACTTATGTGGCACCGAAAGGAATACAACTAATGGCTAAGAAAAAGTTTGAAGAGAAAGATCATCTGCACAAGCATCAGCACAGCGATGGACCAGTAGTTATGTCTACGCTAGATCTTATTAAGTTGCTTCTTTTGAATAAGTTTGCTTTTGGACCAAAGGATCCAGTAGAGGATGAAGAGATTGAAGTGCTTAGAGAGCGAAAGACTCCAAAGAATGTTTCCATAAATCACATTGCCGTAATCTTAGACGGTCAGGTGCAGGAAGTTATCCGTGCAGAAAATAGGCTAGCAGCACTACTTCTTAGCGATCCAGAATTTGTTGAGTTCGATGTTCACCAACAAGTTATGGTTGGAGACTATTTTTCAGACGGTAAGTTTATAAAGGGAGATTTAGATGGCAAAGAAGATTAAGTTTTACTCTACTAACACAAAGTTTGAACTAGAAAAGCCAGTACCAGCATCAAAGGCAGTTCCTCAATGGTTTAGGAAAATGAAAAATGTCAAAGATCACAACATGACAATTAAGAGATGTGTTCCAGTTCTAGATGCACTAACATCTGGATATATGATCACTCTGAATGCTGACATGATCTGGGATAACGAGTCTGAGTCATTCCTGACTAAATCAAAACTCCCTATGAACTCAGATCACATGCCAATGCAAACAGAAGACATGGATATCTCGGATGACCTTGCTCCACAGCCACACAAATGGCTAAACTATTGGTACATAAAGACACCACCAGGATACAGCACACTCTTTGTTCATCCACTCAACAGAACAGACCTACCATTCCAAACAATTGCTGGTGTCGTGGATACTGACAAGCATCCAACTCCAGTAAACTTTCCATTCTTCCTGAAGAAGGGTTTCTTTGGCACTATTCCTGCAGGAACTCCGATAGTTCAAGCAATACCCTTTAAAAGAGATGACTGGAATGCCAAGATTATTGATCAAGGCAAGTCATACTCTTATCCAAAAGCATTTGAGTCCTTTAACCCACCTTTTGCGTGGTATAAGCGTAAGTGGTGGACAAGAAAGAGGTACTCTGTAGATAATACAAAAGAGGTAAACCTACATGACGAGCAATAAACTTCCAAAAGTTCCAAAACTTGTACCACCAACAAACGCAGAGCCAAAACTTAAGCCTGTCAGACCGTGGGATCTATTCAATAAAAATAAAGAGCGTGTTTCAAAAGACATTAAAGATGAAAGAATGTCTATATGCGAATCATGCCCATTCTTTATTCAATCAACAAAACAGTGTAAAAAGTGTGGATGTCTTATGCACTTAAAAACACAACTTGCAGATGCATATTGCCCTATGGGAAAGTGGCACCAAGTAGATCCTTCTTTTAAGGAATAAGACTAGTAAGTATGGTAGAATTGACTAGGAGATCTCATGCCTAGTCAATCTAACATTTACGCTGAAAAAGTTTACAGCGAACACCCAATATCTTTATGGTCACTGGATGACCAACTTGACTACGTTTCATATATCTCGGAAGAAAATCGTGACGTGTCTACATGGACTGCATCTGGAAATGACGTAGACATTTCATTGTCCACATTGAACATTGGACAAAAGTTTTCTAATGGGCTCTACAAGATTGTTGCAACCAAGACAGAACTAGAAAGTTTGTCTGAATTTCGGCTACTTAGTCAAAATATTGTAAATCTGGGAGACCTTGACGACACCCTGTCAACCTTCTCCATAGGCTCATACTTCTACTCAGATACTGAGTATGTTAAAAGCATTACTATAGGCTATAGGTATGTTGAAGAAATAACCAATCAGAATGTCTATGTCACTAAAACGTTTGAGACAAACATCAGTAAAAACTGGATATATCTTGCAGAAACGTTCGACATCCCAAACTACACTAGCAACATTCAACTGATAATTGACATCAAATACTACGACAGCGAAGATCCACAAACAGAGTACACCTTTTATGTAAATGGACTAAGTCTTGGTCAATGGTCAGAAGAGTTCCAATCAGAATCTCTAGGACTGTCGTACAAGAGCGACGGCAGTGGCGAGATTATAGACTTTCCAACTGACATCTCTCTCGATGGTGCGACACAGGCAGTTGTAGCCTCTGCTTATGGATTGCAGGACAACAAGGGGTATTACCTAGCCACACAAAACAAGATTTACGCAAAAAACTCAGGTTTGCCAATGGTATTTGGATCTGCAAGCGTAACATCATTGCTGTATAACGAAGCCCTACCATCGCTGATCGTTCCAGGAGAAGGATTTCTGAATAGCGTAGGTAAGTATAACTCCTACACATTTGAAGCATGGATGCGTATAGACTCAATATCGGTAGAGGCTCACAGAATTTTTGGTCCACTCGGATCTTTGGATGGTGTCTATGTTGATAACGAAAGAATTTATTTAAAGATATCTGACACTATCAAGTCTGCCACGGTAACTGAGTGGGGAAGACCATCGCTAGTTCACATCAAGTATACTCCAAACAATGTAGCCTTAGTAATGAATGCACAGGAAATCATTTCTATTGACATAGATGCAGAAGCCCTATACCTTCCAGAGCAAACAGACGCATTTGGTAGAAGCCAAGACTGGCTAGGGTTCTACGCCTCAGACGACGTGGCTATTGACGTTGATTGCGTTGGAGTGTACCCATATGAAGTAGACAAGACAATGGCAAAAAGAAGATGGGTCTATGGTCAAAACGTAGAATACCCAGAAAACTTAAACTCGGCATTTGACGGTAAGACAATTGCCATAGATTATCCTAGAGCAAACTACACAACAAACTTTGTTTTTCCCAAAAACAGTGCATGGTCTAGAGGTATTTCAGAGAACCTATCATTTGCAAATAATTCTATATCTTCCCCAGTCTACTCTTTGCCAGATGTAGTTCTCGAAAGCGGATCTCCATCCACATGGCTTGTAGATCAGCAAGACTGCCAGTTCGAATCCGACATGTACTTTAGAATGAAGCCAAATGCAAATTGGCAAGACGTTGACGGGTATTTGTATCTAGATAGTTTGTCTTTTATTAATAAACCAGTTCGTGCATTGTATGGAATTTTTAAATCGGTTCAAGATGTATCATCAGAAGAGGTACTATTAAAGTTGAGGGACAAGACCAATGGAAACTCCCTATCTGTAACTGTTCTGGGAAACTCTGTCAAGTATAGTCTTTCATACTTTGGTACCGAAACAGTTATAAAGTCGGTAAGCGTTGCAACTATTGGTGAAATGTTTGTTGCTGGTATAGACTTTAAAAAAGTGTCTTCTGCATTTGGACAGAGCCTAGTGTCGTTCCTTTCAAATCAGAACAACCTAGAACTTTTTATTTGTGGAGACTCCCAGCACGGAAGAGTCTTCTCTGGAAATGTTTATAACATCAGCATATCTACCGACAGGAATGCTAGAAGTATTGGGTATATGTTCGGTGGCGACGGTATCGCCATAGACAAAGACTCATTCCTAGAGATTGCATACGATGCAGGAAGCACATACTTTGGAAACAATCCAGACTACTGGTCAGCACTGCTAGATGGCGGAGACCCATACTCAGTAACCTCAGACGCATTCTTTGCCCACACAGCAACATACAAACTATATGCAAAAACATTCTTTGACGAATACAGACTTGACATTGCTACTTCTTCTACCTGGGAAGACTTTGTTCCATTGTCAAACTTTGCTAAGTATGTCCAGGACGGCACTGAGGCAAGTTATTATGATCTAGACTTTTTGCAATTCAACATTGGTCACCCTGCCCCAGGAAAATTCATAGAACAAAAGACAAAAGATGGTGCATGGACATATGCCGAACTTCAAGCAGAATATAATACTCCAGTTCAGTATTCTTATGCAGAATTAGACAACGAACTATTTAGCGGATTTGCGTCCTACGGAGACTTGCAAAAGAAAACAAGAACTCAGTATGTGTACGATACAGAAAACCTTTCAGTTAGAACATACGTTACTTTTCAGTCGCTCTCTGGTGGTGCGAACACAACACTTGAGTCATACACAAATACAGAGCGAGTCGGTAGCAACAATCTGGTAAAGGCTGGTGACGAGTGGATAAATACCAAATATGAAGTAATTGACGGTACAGTTATATATCCACCGAAGTCTGTAAACTTCTATGACCTAGCAATTGTTGTTCACGTGGAAATGGTCTCAGATGGAATTTTGACCAAGCCAGTAAGGGTAACCACAATAGATCTAACTTCTCAAGCACTTGACGTAAAGTCTCCAAGTCCAATAGGGACAAAGTTTGGAATTCCAATTTATCCATATACAAAGAATGGCATCTACTTCAACTATAAGGCAGTAAATCCATTCAAGATCTATAAGCAGAGTACGCCGTACCTATTTTTAAATAGAAGTTCTGGAATCGAACTTGTTGGAGATTTTGAGCCATTGGTAAACCGTGGTCTCACAGTGCCATTAAACCCTAGGGCTTCGTCAAAGTTTAGCGTGTCCGCTATGCAAATGCTTTTTAAATATAGCAAAGACTACTTCCCGTATTCGTCCACCCCAATCTTTGAGATACAGTCAAAGAATTCCTACATAAAGTTCTATTTGGTAGCAACTCAACCAGACGGAAAGAGAGCCAAAATCTATGCAATCAACTCCGAGACTGGGCTAGAAGAAAACGGAATAGCATTTTATATTAATGGAAAACTGGTCAAGAGTCCTACAATTACCGTTAAAGAATGGGCAATGCTTGGAATTTCTTTTGTCAAAAAACTTAGCCTAGACAGTTATTCTGGAGCCTTTAGGCTTAATGGTCCAATTATGGTTAACCACATGTCCTACTACCAGTCAAGTGGATTGCAAGAAAAGATATATACAGCATTCAGAGTTTGGGATCGTGTTAAGGAAAACATTGCGTCTGAAAGCCTGGACTGGACATTCTGGAAGGGTAGCATTCTTGCTGGTCAAACATACTCCTGGAACAACGTTCTGGTGATTGGAACAAACAGTTTTTTTGGAGTCAGTCTACCTAACATATATAAGACGTATACAGGAACAAACAAGATAGTCTTTGACGACAATAGCGGAATTGCGTTAAGTAGTTACAGGTTTAGAACCTATAGAAAACTATCCCAGACTACATTTACTAAGAAGCCATCATAATATGGTATACTAGTGGTTATGAATAATGAAAAACCACGCTTTCCTGGTCAAATTGGTGACTCAAAAGTAACAGTATTAGACAAGCAGTATGAATGGGGCATCTATGTTTGGATCAAGGCAAACGGAAAGCCATTTACAGACGGACATGGTAGCGTACTAAACATCCCATCTCACAGAAACGACGGTATTCAAATAGAAAAACTTAAGAGAGAAGCAGCATACCTAGGTCAGCCCGATGGTCGTGCCGAGTTCTATCCAGGTATGGCAAGAATTTCAGAAGAAGAGTACTCTGAGCAGGTAGACAGAATGAAGAATGGTCTTATTCCAAACCTTAACGATCTAGGTGCTGTACAAGCAGCGAAAGATACTATCGCAATGTATGGAGATGAAGAGTAATGTCAGAGCACTATATCCGTGACCTTGGGCTAGACGAACTGCAAAAGCAGGATGACACCTTTAAGGCACAAGACCCATTCAATCGTTCATGGGAAGAACTTAAGGGATTCTCTGGTATTGAGAAAAACTTTAAGCGTAGAACAGATAGAATCGAAAAGGCTAATAATGACTCTGTCGTAGAGAGCACCCTACAGTACAACAATGTTGACGTAACCTCACTAGGCTACCAGGACAGTGCTTTGGCTGTACGTGGCGGTATCAATGGAGCATCTTCAAAGGAAATTAATCCAGGTAAGGTATACCGCAATGGATATGGTCTATTCGACGTAATTACCCCACCATGGAACCTATACGAACTATCAAACTATTACGACAGATCATTTGCTAACCACGCAGCAATTGATGCTAAGGTAGAAAACATTGTTGGTCTAGGATATGACATGCAGGCTACCCAGAGAGTCCTAATGGCTCTTGAGGCATCTGACAATCCATCTGCAACAGACAAGGCACGTAAGCGTATAGAACGTGCAAAGGTAGAGGTCAAGGAGTGGTTCGAATCACTTAACTCTGACGAGTCAATGACATCAACCTTTATGAAGGTTTGGACAGACTATGAGTCTACTGGAAATGGATATCTAGAAATTGGTAGAACTATTACTGGAGAGATTGGCTATGTAGGTCACATCCCTGCTACAACAATGCGTGTACGTCGCTTGCGTGACGGATACATCCAGATCATTGGAAATAAGGTTGTTTACTTCCGTAACTTTGGTGCAAAGAACGTAAACCCAATCACAAACGATCCACGACCAAACGAAATTATTCACATTAAGCAGTATTCGCCATTGAACTCTTTCTATGGAGTCCCAGACATCCTTGCTGCTATTGGGGCATTGCAGGGTGACCTGCTTGCGTCACAGTACAACATTGACTACTTCACCAACAAGGGTGTGCCTCGCTATATCGTAACTCTTAAGGGTGCAAAACTTTCAGAAGAGGCAGAGGACAAGATGTTCCGATTCCTACAGACAAGCCTAAAGGGACAGAACCACAGAACTCTATACATTCCACTTCCAGGAGACTCAGATACCAATAAGGTTGAGTTTAAGATGGAGGCAGTCGAAAGCGGTACACAAGAGGCATCGTTCAACGAATACCGTATCCGTAACCGTGACGACATTCTAGTTGCTCACCAGGTACCTCTATCAAAGATTGGTGGCGGTGACTCAGCAGCCATTGCTGCAGCACTAGCACAAGACCGCACATTCAAGGAGCAGGTAGCCAGACCAGCACAACGCAACCTTGAGAAGGTACTTAACAAGATCATCAAAGAGAAGACAGACATTGTTGAACTCAAGTTTAATGAACTGACCCTGACAGATGAAATTGCACAGTCACAGATTATCGAGCGTTACGTTCGTAATCAGGTTATGACTAGAAACGAAGCACGTGAAGTTCTTGGTCTTCCACAGATGGAGGAGGCAGACGAGTTTCTTGAGTTGAACGCAAGACAGGCTGCAGACGCTACAGCAAACACAGCACAGACCAGACAGAGGGACGCAGAGAGAAGTTCAAACTCTTCGGACAACTCTGCAACGGTTGCTGGTAGAAATCCGAAAGGTGAAGGACGCTCCGTTCAATAAATGTGTTATAATAAAGTAACAAAGTTTAAAAAGGGCTCTATAATTAACTAGTATGACTATTTCAAAAGCACATTGGGACACTGAAGGCGAAAACGTTCGCCTATCAATGCCGTTCAGCAAGGTTGATCAGGAACGTCGCATCGTTTCTGGCTTCGCCACGCTTGACAATGTTGACAGACAAAAAGACATTGTTACAGCAGAAGCCTCTATGAAGGCTTTCTCTAAGTTCCGTGGGAACATTCGTGAAATGCACCAGCCACTAGCAGTAGGCAAGATGGTAGCGTTCAGAGAAGACAAGTATTTTGACCCTGAGACCAAGAAGTTCTATTCTGGTGTTTATGTTTCTGCATACGTCTCAAAGGGTGCACAGGACACCTGGGAGAAGGTACTTGATGGTACCCTTTCAGGTTTTTCAATTGGCGGTAGAATGAATAAGTACGAAGATGCTTATGACGAGAAGATGGATTCTCCTATCCGTATCATCAAGGAGTACGACCTAATGGAACTATCATTGGTTGACACTCCAGCAAATCAATTTGCAAATATCCTATCTGTTCAAAAGGTGGATGGCGTAGACACCATCAAGGGTGATGTTGCTAACGTAGAAATTGAAAACGTATTCTGGGATCCAGAATCTGGAGTTGTTAAGATTTCAGAGAACGAGGTTGAGGTAAGCCCAGCCACAGGAAACCAAATGCAAAATATAGGTTTTGTCGAAAAGTCAGATAATGAAAAACTAGACATGATAAAGTTCTTAGTTGACAGTGCTAAAGGCATTAATACTAAGATGAATAAGGAGGCTAGTCCTATGAATGAAACAACAAACGAAGTAGCAGTTGAAGAAACTGTTGCAGTTGAAGAAACACAGGTCGCTCCAGAGGCAGATGCTACAGAGGAAGCAGTTGAGGCACCAGCCGAGACCGTAGACGCTGTTGAATCAGCAGTTGAGAAGGCAGCAGATGCTGACGAGGACGACGTTCCTGGTACTGAAGTTATGGAAGAATCAGAAGATTCTGACAAGGACGAGATGACCGAGAAGTCGGAGACTGTTGAAGAAGTATCTAAAGCAGATGCTGTTGCTGAATCAGTAGCAGAGATCAAGAACACTCTAACATCAGCCTTTAGCGATCTAGCATCAACTATCAAGTCTCTACAGACTCAGGTTGATGAACTAAGCAAGTCTGTGGATTCCGTAAAAAATGAGGTAACGGATTCAAAGCAGATTTTCAATGAATTTGGAAAGAGAGTGGACGCTGTTGAGGCAGACACCGCTTTCCGCAAGTCTGGCGATCTAGGCGAGATCGTACAGGAAAATGAACCAGAACAGGTTCAGAAATCCCTATGGGACGGTCGTTTCCTCAAAACTGCCGATCTATTTAGATAACAAAATAAAAATCACTCAGGAGGTGAACAATATGTCGGAAGAAATTATTAAAAATCAGCCAGGAACATCTGGTAACCTAGGCGGAACCGCCCCAGGTCTTTACCAGGGTCAGGGTGCATTTGCATCAGGTTCAGAAGATGGTACCAACGTTCCAGGTAACTATACAACCGCTGGTGCAATTGGAAACATTCCAACCGCACTGACAGGTGTAACAAATGGTGCAAACGCTGTCAATCCTTCGGGAGAAGCAGGTAGCGGTATCCTTCGTCCAGAACAGGCAAGACGTTTCATTGATTACGTATGGGATGCTACTGTACTCGCCAAGGATGGTCGCCGTGTGACCATGAGAGCAAACACTATGGAACTTGAAAAGGTTAACGTAGGTGAGCGTGTAATTCGTGCTGCTACTCAGGCTGTTGGTGACTACACCAACGCTGGTGCAGCATTCACAAAGGTAGAACTTACCACCAAGAAGATTCGTCTTGACTGGGAAGTTTCTGCAGAAGCACTTGAAGACGGTATTGAAGGTGGTGCTCTAGAGGATCACCTAGTACGTCTTATGACAAATGCATTCGCAAATGACATTGAGGACCTAGCAATCAACGGTACTGGCGACAGTGGCGATGGTGCATTCCTTGGTATCATGGATGGTTTTGTCAACAAGGCAAAGACCAATGGCGATGCTCACGAGTCAGTAGTAACTGTCTCAGGCAACGCTTGGACTCCAGATGTTATGCAGGACATTATCTTGGCTATGCCTCGTAAGTACCGTGCACTTAAGTCTAACCTTAAGTTCTACGCAGGTACTGATGCATTCCAGGGTATTATCAAGCACAACGGTACCCTTGCAGACGCAATCGCAGAAGCATTTGCTGGTACTCCAGCAGGTACTCCAGCAAACCGTCAGGCATACCTTGACGGTGCAGGTCAGACATTCGGTGGAGCACGTACTACTCGTGTTCTAGGAATTGACGTGCAGGAAGTTCCTTACTACCCTGCAGGTTACGTTGACCTAACATTCCCTCAGAACCGTATTTGGGGTTTCCAGAGAGACATCACTGTAAACCGTGAATACAAGCCGAAGAAGGACACAATTGAATACACAGTATTCGTCCGCTTTGGTGTACAGTGGGAAGAAGAGGATGCAATCGCATTCGCAGACGCTGGTGCAGATTCGTAATCTGTAACACCCTTTAAGAGGGGGCAGGGCTTCGGCTCTGCCCTCTTTTTCATTATAATCTGTTATAATTAATATTTAGGAGGTTCTTATGTCAGATGAACTAATTAATGAAGAAGAGCAATTTCTAGCACTACTCGCAGAAGAGGCAGAAGAGATTGCAGCGAAGAAAGAGGCGGAAGCCACTGAAGAAGTCGCAGAAGAAAAAGAAGAGCCAGTACTTGTAGAAGAAAAGGTTTTTGACGTAGCAGAGGAAAAGCCTGCAAAGGCTGCAAAGACTGAAAAGAAGTCAGCAGAGAAGACAGTAGCCCTTTTGTCTACAAGAAACGTAAACTGGAATGGCGTTGGTTCTGTACAGGTTGGTTACAACATTGTTACTGAAGAGCAGGCAGAAAAGTGGCTTACTCGTAACCACATTACTCTTGCAACACCAGAAGACGTTGCCAAGGGGTACGGTCTATAAATGGAGATTTTGAGAGTTCCACCATATCCAATTACAACAACCTGGAATTTGCCAGACAACAACTATGATTACATAGTATATGTTGAGGATTTGGTGGATCACTCAATTGAAGAGACCACAATCACATCAAGTTCTACAGGCGTAGTTACCTATGTCTTGCCAGTAGCAAAGGTACAGTTTGATAGACAGTTCCTTATCAGATTCTACGATCAAGAACATGAGCACATTATCCTGGAGTCAAATCTTGACATTGTTAGACCATATGTAGACCCAAACACACTGGGCGTAACCGCATCTGAGATTTCAGATTACAAGAAATGGGAACTCATTGCAAGATCCCTAATTGACACTCATACAGGCATTGGTTTTTATAACCACAAATCTATCCTTCAGGTCCAGGGTAATGGACTAGACTACATGCCAGTATGGCGTGACGCAAACCGTGTGCTAAAAGTATACGAGAACAATGCTATGATCTACAATGGAGAAGACGTGGCAATCTCAATTACCGACTTTGCCACAACAGGAACAGACACAGTCATAGAGACAGCCTCTGCTCACGGTTTCTCAGTTGGAGACTCAATCACTCTAGCAGGATTTACAGATACGGATTATAACACTACTTATTCGGTTGCCGAAGTTGTGTCTACAACTGAATTTAGAATTGCAACAACTGTAGAGCCAACACTTAACGGTGCCGAAACAGTAAAGAGAGTTTGGGCTTACACTTTCAAGGTAACACTAGACAACTCTGCTATCGTAAAAGAATTCACAGGATATACAAACATCATCACAACAAACTATCCTAGGCTTCCAATTGCTAGAGGAGATTATGCATACGACGAAAGCAATTATGGAACATTCGTAAATGGTGCAGACTATCTGTTTGTTCTCGACGAGGGTTTCCGTGCCATTCCACCAGACGTTGAAAGAGCAGCAGCGATGCTTATTGACGATCTGAAGTGTGGTAGATTAGACTACTACCAGAAGTATGTCACTACATACAACACAGACCAGTATAGAATTCAGTTCGACAAGAAGATGCTAGAAGGAACAGGTAACCTCATAGTAGACAAGATACTTGATAAGTATATGAAGTCTATTACTAAAGTTGGGGTGCTATAATGCCTACCTGCGAATCAACCAGTTTTACCTTTCCACTGCTTGCAGACATCTTTTACCCAATTGTTGAGCAAACTGCTTTGGGAAGCATTAAGAAGCAGTGGATTCACGACAAAACTCTAGCCTGTAGCCTAACAACAGCAGGATCAGCACTGGCAGAGGATGTTAAGCCAAACGTAAACATTACAAAAGAACTTATCTTGCTAGGACGAATTAGGTCAGACATTCGGGTATCAAGTTCAGACTCAAGAAACGCCATCACCAACATCCTGATAACAAACATTAGAGATGTAAATGGTAATGAGATATATGTAGAGACATCTGGACCAAGATCTGGAAAGTCTACGCTATTTGAAATTGCAACCAATGAGCCTTTTATCAATCCTTTTGGCAGTGTCGAATACTACAAGGTAGTTCTCAGAAGATCAGAAAACCAAGGAACTGATGTCTAATGTTAACAATGAGCCTAGACCTTAAAGCATTTAACAAGGATATGAAAAATATTCTGGCATACTCTAATGGATTTCTAGAAGGTGCAGAGAGAGCCAAACCAGCACTACTGGGTCTGCTTGGTGCTAGAATTTCAGAAATGCTAAAAGAGTTTGTAGACTCAAATGCCAGGGTGAACCCAGAGACACTTCACCACGTATATGAGTGGTATCAAACAGGAAGTCCAAACTCAAGACTATTTGAAATTAACTACACAGTTACAGGAGGTGGACTATCAATGTCTTCCTCATTCAGTCAATCCAGAAGCATTAAGTCTGGATCAAGGGTGCCATTCTACAACAAGGCTTTTATCATGGAGAATGGTGTTCCTGTAACAATTACACCAAAGACAAAGTTGGTTTTTGACGTTGATGGAGAGACCGTCTTTACGTCAAAGCCAGTAACTGTCAATAATCCTGGAGGACCAACAAAGGGTGAATACCAAAAGGTATTCGATTTATTCTTTGACGTATACCTAAAGCAGTCATTTTTGAATGATGCAGGCATTCTTGGAAACCTAAGACAGGCAAAAGATTTTGACGCTAAGTTTTCGTCTGCAAAACGTGGGGGCAGGGCATTAGGACTAACAACAGGGTATAATTGGATGATGAAGGCAGGTAAAGAATAATGGCAAAGACATATCCACCAGTATTTATTAACAACTATCTTAAAGAAAAGATCAACGCATACTTTGAGTCAAATCCTTTTGACGGTATAGTGAATGAAGTAAACATTCCATTCTTCCCCACAACGCCAACAGATATAGACGCACTGACAGAAACATTCCCAACAAGCCAGGGAACCTTTGCGGTATACGATAGAATGTTTAAGTACAGAAGAACCCCATTCCCACACATCAAGTCAGAGCAACTTTTATACTACTTTTACAAGATGCAGGGTGACTCAGAACTTATGATGGAAATATCTCAATTAGCATACGAACTTCTAGACCGTGAGGACGAGTCAGCCCAGGAGATAAATGACTGGATTCGTTCAAAGGTGGTCAATGGAGTAGTTACCTTTTCTGGAGTAGACTTTTATCCTGTATTTTTCCATAGAATTAAGATGTACCAACTAGAAGAAACTAGGGATATTGTGGACTTCGGTACAGCCAGAACCTTTGCTGGTAACAAGATAATTATTGATTACGATTACCATCAAACTGTATAAAAAGGCTGTTATACTTATAACTGAGGAAACATCGCCCAAAATTCCATAAAGAAATAAGAGGTGAAAAATTATGGCATATACAAGAGGAACTAACACCAACATCATCGTTGGTGCAGCAGCACTATTTGTTTACAAGCCAGGTCAACTCGATGACCCAGCGAACCAACTACCAACATACGTTGATGGTATTTCGTACAAGGACGAGTTGTCAGGCTACATTGCAGATGCATTCTGGAACGGAAGCCCAGCCCAGACATCATCGAACGCAACTAGAGCAGCAAACTTCGAGAACATCGGTTACACCAGCAATGGTCTAGAACTACAGTTCCAGCCTGACTTCGGTGAAGTACAGGTTGACCAACTTCTTGACGTTGCAAAGTTGTACAAGCAAGGTATGCAGGTTAACCTAAATACTTCGTTCGCAGAGGCAACTCTAGAGAACTTGCTTTACGCAACCGCAGCCAACCCAGACGACTTCGACAACGGAGTAACTAACCCAGACCTAAAGGAACTAACCCTTTCTGCAGGTGACCTAGGTGAGTGCCCAATCGAGCGAGGTATCGTTGCAGTTGGTCCAGGTACTGGAGAATGTCAGCCTGACGAGCAGGTTGAGCGTATCTACATCGGTTACCGTGCACTCTCAATTGAGAATGTTACTGTATCGGCAAAGCGTGACGAGGCAACAATGTTTGAAGTATCATTTAGAATGCTTCCAGACAACTCTGCTTCTTACGGTAAGATCGTAGACCGTACCATCCCAGCAGTATCGTAAATATAACTTAATATAGGAAGCCGTCCAGTTTAACTACTGGGCGGTTTTCTTTTTGGTATACTTAGTAGATGGCTACCGCAATATACAAATCTGCAATAATTGAAACCATTGATCGTGAGGAGATATACATCACTCCACTAAAAATCAAGTATCTAAGGTTGTTCATGGAAGAATTTGGCAATGTAAGAAAGTCTTCAAATAATGACGATGCCTTCACGTTTGTTTCTAAGTGTGCCCTGATCGCCATGAAACAGTACAAGCCAGAGATAAAGACAATTGAGCAGGTAGAAGACTCTTTTGACCTAGCAACGCTCTATACAGTTCTTGATATAGCAGCAGGCATTAGCATGAAGAGCCCAGAAGACTCTGGAGAAAGCATCCCTGAGCAGGCTAATAGCAAAGAAAACAACTCTTGGGAAACTATAGACCTTGCTAAGTTGGAGTCAGAGGTGTTCTTGCTGGGTATTTGGAAAGACTATGAGGAACTAGAGTCATCTCTATCAATGCCAGAGTTATCGGAAACTCTCAACGCTAAACGAGAGCAGTCGTATAATGAAAAGAAGTTTATGGCATCACTCAAGGGTATTGACATTGACGGTGGTAAGCCAGAAGAGAACGCATGGGAAAAACTAAAGAACAAGGTTATGAATAAAGGTAAAGACTCTAACGATATTACTTCGCTTACTGGAGCAAGGGCTAGAAAAGCAGGCTTTGGTATCGGTATGGGCATGTCGTATGAAAAACACTAATCTTAAATCTTTTGTTTATGTTATAATTAATAAGACCTTTAAAGGAGGAAACACATGGCAACAACCGTAAATGAAGCAAAGACAGTTACTATGCTTGACGGAACTAAAATTGAAATTAGACCACTAAAGATCTCTCTTCTTCGTCCATTCATGGACAAGTTCGAGAAAATCGCAGAGGTCGCAGACAATAACTCAAAATCAATGGACCTTCTTCTAGAATGTGTGGCTATTGCTATGAAGCAGTACAAGCCAGAACTAGCAGAGAAGCCAGCAGACTTGGAAGATCTTCTTGACCTTCCAACAGTCTATGAAATTGTGGAGGAAGCATCTGGACTTAAGATTGCCCAGACTGCTGCTACACTACTGTAGCAAAAAATAAAATAAAAGAGGTGTTTATGGATGGCTGATTCCCAGACTAATATCAATATAAATATTGATACCAGTCAAGCCCTAGCAAACCTGCAGGCTTTGCAGTCTCAGATATCAGCCTTCCAAACCTCGATGGCTCGTGGCACTGCCACGCAAGCAGCAAACGCTGCCAAACTAAGACAAAACCTAATAAACGACATCAATGCAACTAAAAAGTTTGCAGCAGGTATCACAGATATCAAGACCACTACAGAGTCGTTTACAACCTCACTTGAGAAGAACAAGTTCTCAATGGGGCAATACTTTAAGTATGCTGGTGGTGCAACAAAGAATTTCGGTAAACTATTCAAAACCGAAATGGCAACTATTGACAAGGTTGCTCGTGAACGTGTCAAAGACCTACAGACCCAATACATCCAACTAGGTCGTGACGCAAACGGTGCCATGAAGGCAATTTCCGTAAGACCACTAGTTCTTGACATGGAAAACCTGGGAACTAAAACAGCCATCGCTGCCCAGAAACAACAGATTCTAAACCAACTCCTAAAGCAGGGGTCAACAAACATGCTCAACTGGGGTAAGAACACCCAGTGGGCAGGTCGTCAGTTGATGGTTGGTTTTACAGTTCCTCTAACTATGGCAGGTACTGCAGCAGCCAAAGCATTCATGGACATGGAGCAGGCTGCAATTAAGTTTAGCAGGGTATACGGAAGTTTTGGAACAACTACTAAAGACGTAGACGCAATGGTAGACTCAGTAAAGAGACTAGCCTCTGAGTTTACAAAGTACGGTGTTGCGGTGTCAGACACAATGACCATGGCAGCAGATGCTGCAGCAGCAGGTAAAGAGGGCGTTGAACTATTAGAGCAGGTAACTAACGCAACTAGGCTTGCAATTCTTGGTAACGTAGATCAGCAACAAGCACTCGAAACAACAATGTCTCTAACAAATGCTTTTGGTATTGCTGCAGAAGAACTCACAGGGAAGATCAACTTCCTTAACGCAGTTGAAAACCAAACTGTTACCGCTATTGAAGACCTTACAATTGCTATTCCAAAGGCTGCTCCAGTTATTCAGCAACTTGGTGGAGACGTAGAAGACCTAGCATTCTTCCTAACAGCAATGAAGGAAGGTGGAATTAACGCATCAGAAGGTGCTAACGCACTTAAGTCTGGTCTTGCATCTTTGATTAATCCAACCAACAAGGCATCTGAGTTTCTGCAGAGTTTTGGCATTAACGTAAAGAACATCGTTGAGTCAAACATGGGAGACGTTAAGGGTCTAGTTGTTGAGTTTGCATCAGCCCTCGACACCCTAGATCCACTAAACCGTGCTCGTGCTATCGAACAGATGTTCGGTAAGTTCCAGTTCTCACGTCTATCAACATTGTTCCAGAACGTAATTGACGAGGGTAGCCAGGCAAACAAGGTTCTAGGACTTACAAGAGCAACCTCTGAAGAATTAGCGATCCTATCTGAGCGAGAGTTGAAGAAGGTTGAAAGTTCTCCAATGTTCAAGTTCCAGAAGTCAATCGAGGACATCAAGGCAAAACTTGTTCCAATTGGAGAAGCATTCCTAAAGGCTATCACTCCTGTTATTGATTTCGTAGGAAAGTTCCTAGACGGATTTAATAAGATGTCTGAGGGTGCAAAGAGTTTCTGGATTACAACCACAGCAATTCTTGCTGGTGTTGGTCCAGCACTTCTAATGACGGTTGGTCTTGTTGCCAACGGTATTGCAAACCTTATTAAGATGTTTGCATCTATCAAGTCATTCATTAACAGAACTTCGCAAGATACGAATGCTTTGGGTGAGTCAACCTCATACATGACCGCAGAGCAGATCAGAGCAGCAGCGGTCGCTGCATCACTTGAGCAGGTACACCAAACCCTAGAACAAAGATTTACATCAGAAGCAGCCTCAGTAGACAAACTGACGCAGGCTTACGGAAGAAACATCGCAGCACAATCTGCATACAGTAACGCAAACCTTATTCCAACAACTCCAGTTAGGGGTGCAAAGAAATTTGCAACTGGTGGATTTGTGTCTGGTCCTGGAACAGGAACGTCGGATTCAATCCCTGCCATGCTGTCAAATGGCGAAGCAGTTATCCCAGCAAAGTCAGTTGCACAAAACCCTGACCTAGTTAGAGGCTTGATTGCAGGAAACGTTAAGGGTTACTCTCAAGGTGGAATTGCTAATGGCAAGGCGGTCGTAGCCTTTGGTGCACACCAACCATTCACAGTCGCTCACGAGATGATCGCAAGAATGGGTATGGATATGGCTGCCGAGTCAGGTGCCACATTCAAGCAGTTCTCAACTGCCCAGGGTAAGTCGAAGAGATCTCTACTCACTGACGACCTAAAGAAGAAACTTATCCAGGAGTCTATTGGTATAACTCCAGACATTACCAAGAACCCATTCACCCTGATGGAGTCCCTATCTGCACAAGGTATCAAGGACGTAACCCTACTTCTTGGTCAAGACAGAATGGCTGCTGGAGTATTCGACAAGGCAGCAGCAGACTACGGAATTACTCTACGCAAGGTTGCTATCCCTAGAGATCCAGGATCACCATCTGGCACCGAGACAAGACTAGCAATTTCAAACAACAACACCAGAAGATATCAGGAACTAATTGCCTCTGGTGCATCTCAGGCGACCAAGGATGAAGTATTTAAGCAGATGAAGTCTGCCATGTCAATGCCAAAGATGGCTAAGGGCGGTATCGTTTCTGGACCTGGAACAGGAACCTCAGATTCAGTTCCAACTCTGCTATCTCGTGGCGAAGCGGTAATCCCTGCTAAGTCGGTAGCAAGCAATCCAGAACTAGTAAGAGGACTGATTGCAAATAACATTCCAGGATTCAGCGAAGGCTTTGACTCGACAGGACTAATAAGTGCTGCTATGGCTAAGTATCGTGGATCAAAGCCCGAAGTATTCCAGGCTCAGTTTGAAAGAGAACTTGAAGACATTCTCAAAACAACTGGAGATACTCAAACAATGCTACTTGAGCAACTTCAAAAGTACGTAGATACAACAAAGACTACTGCAAAAGCAACCATGAAGAGGTTCATGTCTCAAAACGAAGAGCAGGGGAAAAACCTAAGACCGTTATACAACAGGAAGGCTGCACAACAGGCTGGAGGAGACTTTGCTCACGTAGAAGATAGCAGGGAAGTTTCTGCACAGTATGTTCTAGACAACAGCCCAAACCTTCAGGCAGGGCACAGAGAGAGACTGGAAAGACTAGTTGCAAATAATCCAGATTATAAGGTTATGGCTGGAAGTGGCTTGGGCTTTACTCAGTCAAATGCACTTAATCTAAAAATGAGCAGAGGGAAAAAGAGTGCTCCTGTAGAAGAATTTTTGGCAGATTTTGAATCAAGAGGTGTCGGAAAATGGACCCAGAGTGCTGAGATTGCTGGTCTTAAGATGGCAGATATTTCTGACGAACTAAAGATTTACGACGACGCACTTGCTGCTGGGGTAAGGCAATGGCAAGGAATGAATCCAACTCTTGAGTTGACCCAGCAAGAGTTTGCAAACATAGAGCGTAACGTTAGAACAACTATCGCACCACAAATACCAGTTGTCGCTCAGGCTTTTGGAGATCTTGCAAATGAACTACATGATCTAAGATACCTTGTGGGAGAAAAGGAATTTGCAGCAACTGGAATTAAGAAGAACCCATATAGACAGTTCCCAAGAAAGGGCAAAAAATCCGCAACTGATGCATTGTCTCCAGTGCCACTAAGCGAAATGCCACTAACACTTTCAAATGAATTTGCAGATGAAGCAGCGGTACAGGCACAGACAAAGTCTCCATCTAAGAGAACACGCAAGGTAGCAAAAGACACTGTTGATGGATACGTTCTTGAACTTGAGAATGGTGAAGCAAGAGTTGCAGAAGCAGCAGCCACAGCAGAAAAGAAGCGTGGTAAGATGGCTGGCATTGGCGACAAGGCATCTGGGTTCTTTGCAAGAAGAAAGCAACAGGCTGCACTAGACAAGCAGATGGCTGCAGAAAGAACTGCCATTGCGTCTGAGTTGCTTCTAGCAACCGATAAGGAGTACGGGGCACTTGCTGCACAAAGACAACTCTTAAACAGAAAGGTAACACTAACTGACGCAGAGTATGCTGACCTATTAAAGACCATCAACTTGATGGGGGTAAAGGAAGCAGAGATTGCTACCGACATCAAGAACAATGGTGCTGAGTCTAAGGTACTTAAAGAGAGAATTGCCCTTGCTGCAGAACGTGGCATTGCAATTAATGCTGAACAGGCTGCAAACCTAAAGGAACAAAAACTAAGTCGTCGTGAAAGACTGGGCAACTTCGTCAGGGGTGGTGCTGGAAGAATGTCTGGAATCGGCATGACAGCATCTATGGTTGCTGGCTCATTGACGATGATTCCTGGAGCAATTGGAGAAATGGCACAGAGCATTACCCCAGTAATTGGTGGCTTGTCTATGATGTCTATGATGATTCAGGGTCCAGTTAGTGCTGGTATCGTAGGACTAGTCGCTGCCATCGGTGCAGTTGTTTATGGATTTATGCAATACAACGCATCAATTGACAAGGGTATTGACAAGGCTCTTGCATTTGGAGATGCTCTAGGAAGCGGTACAAAGGCTATGCAGGGCTTGGCAGAGTTTGCTGGTAACGTAACCGCATCAGAAGTCCTAGATAGACGTAGAACTCAGGCTGTAAACCCATATCAGGTTGTAAGCGGTAAGACGACCTTTGGAGAGTCATACCTAGAGTCTGATGGTGGCAAGGCAATGGCTAAGGCTATCGGAGACCAGGCTAAGGTTTCTGGTAAGGCTGGCGTTGGTGGAAACATGAAGAACCAACTAGTATCTGCTGTTCTTTCTGGGGCATTGGGTGCAGCACAGGCTAGAAGCATTGCAGTTAATCTTGGTAGAGAACTTGGCGACGAAGAACTGGGTATTAGAGTTGCTGGAGAAATTGCAGAACTTGTGGGTCCAAATGGAGAAAACGTTCTTAAGGATGGCTTGGCTATTAGGGTCAAGATGATGCAAGAAACTAGAGGTCAGATTGGAAGTTCTGCAGCAAACCTAAACCAAATGGGTGGCTTTACAGGAACAGAAATGCTTCAGACTGGTGGTGGCATCGCAGCAGGTGCAGGTGCTGGAGCCGTTGCAGGTGCAGTGATTGGATCATTCCTTGGACCAATTGGAACTGGTGTTGGGGCTATTGTCGGAACTATTGCAGGTGGAATCACTGGTGGTCTTCTAGGTGCTCAAGAACATGCAGAACGTCTGGGGTATCTAGCAGGAGCAACCGTATCTATTCAGTCAACTGCACTAGAGCAACAAAAGCAAATGCTAGACTCTCTAGAACTAGACTACGAGAAGCGTATTGAGGCTGCCAAGGCTGCTGGCGACACCGCAAAGGCAGATGAACTTCAGAACAAGTTGATTGCCGAAAGACAAAATCTTCTAAAGCAGAACGCACTCACCCAGCAAACAATTACCGATTCGTTTAAGAATTCACAATACCAGAATGAGATGATGGCTGGTGTAGACAAGGCTATCGAGAAAAAGTACAAAGACACCCCAATGGAGGACATCGCCAAGGTCGCAAGAGACAAACTAGGTGGCATCCAAAATAGAGAACAGCAATTCACCATGAAGATGCTTCTCAATACAAACGTAGATCCATTGCAGATGCTTGCCATTACAGACATCATGGGCACCGACCAATCAGCAATCTCTAAGGTTCTAAACATTAATGCAAACCTTGGTGGATCAAACCTAAACCAGGTAATGGCAATCTCTGGACTATTTACTGACCAAAATGGCAAGCCAGCCACCCAAATTCAAAAAGACTTCATTATCAGGATGTCTTCCGTTACAGACGGAGAGCAAGCAAACAAGTTGATGACTCTATACTCAGAACTTGGAAAGTCTGGTATGGGATGGGTAAATGCTTCGGTACTTGTTGACTTTGTATCAAAGAACCCAGCACTCGAAACCAAGTTGATGAATGATATCCAAGAGATCAAAGATCTTCGAGGCAATAAACTTTCAGTAGACATTGTGTCAAAGGCAAGTATCTTGAATGCAGACGAGATGGCAATCCTTAGAGATGACATGGAGTACTTCAATAGCATTGACACTAAAGAAGGACAACAACTATACTTGCAGACCGTTGCAACATATTCTGGAGTTGCAAAGATTGATGACCCAGGATTCCAGTCTTGGCTAGCAGCCGAGGGTAAGGCGTACAGGGCAGACTCTTATGGATGGATCAAGTATGTAGAGTGGCTAGCACAGAGAGCAACCAACACGAGAATTGGTGCCAATGCCTTTGCAAAGGACCCTAACGATACTCCTAGCAGCACAAGCAGTGGTCCATCAGCATCTTGGCTAGACGATTACGTTAAGGGCGTTAGAGACCTAACAAATGCTTCTCAGGGTCTAACAGTTGGCTATGCAGCCTCGGCAAAGGCTTTAGATGCTTTTGCAAAGAAGAGTTCAAGTTTTAAGAATTCATTTAATGGTCTTGCCAATAACCTATATGCCTCTGGTATTAGCCAGGACATCATTGACAACATTCTTGGTATGCCAAAGGAAGAAGCCGAAAAAGAAATGAAGCGATTCTTTGACAAGAATGGCAAGGTAACAGAATTCCTAAAGAGGCTTCAAAAAACAGCAGCAATCACCAGAATTGCCAAGACAGTAGAGTCTGGACTGCAGTCAACAAGGTCAATCTATGACAGAGTGGATGCAACAAAGGCACTAGCCCTAGGCAATAAGAACGCAGCACTAACCTCAGAAATGCTTGCTGATTCAGATATGGTTGTTGCCCTTGCAGGTGTAAAACTTATTGGCAACCTAAAGGATCAGAAGGATGCTGTAGAGAAGTTGACCAAGGCAAAACTTGCAAGCCTTGCTATGGACAGACTGTCTAAGGGTAAGACTCAGAACGAAATTGACGACGCTCAAATTAAAATTGACGTTCTAGAGGCTGAAAACAACATCTACCAAAATGGACTAGACATTATTTCCAAGAAGGCAGAAAAGATTGCAGAAGTTTACGATCGCCAAATCAAGGCACTCCAAGAGGTAAAGTCTGTAAACGACGAAATTTCAAGACAAAAGCAGGGCGAACTAGACATTGCGGATGCACTATCTCGTGGTGACATTGGTGCTGCTGCAAAGGCTGCCCAACAACTAAGAGCACAAAATGCACAGGCTGCTGCAGAGGCACAAATGAAGGCTCTAGAAGATGCAAAGCAGAGAGCAATGGACTCAATAACTGTAGAGATTAATGGTCAAAAACTAACAAGAGCAGACCTTGAGCAGAAGATGTATGATATCCAACTCCAGGTTCTTGAGATTAGAAAAGACGAAATTGTTCAAAACGAACTAATTCTTGCACAACAAAGACAAAGTTTAAACAGCCTTATTGCTCAAACAGCAGAGCAGATTAAGAGAAATGCTGAAGCAGGCAAGCCAATTACCCAAACCATTACTAAGGTCATTAAGACTGTCAGTTCTGGTAGTGGTGGCAATGGCGGAGGAAATCCAAATACAACTAATAACAACGATCCAAAAACAGAACTACCAACAACAATAACTCCACCAACCGCCAAGAGTTTGCTTGGTATTGGAACAAGCAAAGCAAAAGACTCGTCAGTAATTAAGAGCATGGATCCAAAAACAAGCAGTGACAAAGCCATCAAGGACTTTGGAACATTGTTTGCCGAAGGAGATAAGAGTGGGTTCACAAACTATGCAACAGATGCGATTGCCAAGCGAGCACTAAGTGCAGACAAGTATAAGGACTGGAAAGCATGGTTTGAAAAGTATTCTGCAGCAGAGACCATGGTCTCTTCGCTATACGGTACGAATGCAAAGACTGTTCTTGGAAGCATTAAAACTGGAACAAGAAACAAAGAAAATATTAACAATATTGCTACAAGCATGTACAATGCTTATGGTGCCAAAGTAACAGGGGAGCAAAAAACCGAAGGCTTTGCAGACCTGTCTCCAGAACTTCGTGGAGCACTTAACTATCTGGTAACCCTAAATAGCAGTTTCCAGGCAAACAAGCAAGAACTTGCAACCGCTACAAGCACCATTAAGGGTTATAAGTCAGCATATGAAAAGATTGACAGTCTTGCATCTATGAGAAAAACCTGGAGTGACGCTAAGGGTGCAGCAAAGAAGAATACAGAATATCAAAAACTAATAGATGCTTATGGAGCATCCTTCGATTCAGATGTTCAGAAATACCTAACTTCTAGCAACTTGATGAAGCAAAATGTGTCCAACGCATATTCAACCAGGAAAGCACTGATAGACGCAAAATACAAAGAGTCAGACTTTTCTTGGATTCCAGGATACTTCTCTGGAATTGTGACACAAAACCCTGCATACAATGCAGATGTGAATAAGATTATTCCATCTAAGATTAAGTACTACTCTGTAGGAGATCTTGCAAAGGGCACCGACGTTGTCCCTGCAATGCTAACACCAGGTGAGTTTGTGGTCACTCAGCCAGCAGTTAAGAACTTTGGGGTAGACAATCTAAGGGCAATCAATAGTGGCACCTACGGCGGAGATTCAGTGTATAATTATAGTGTCAATGTAAATGTCTCTAATACAGGTGCTAATGCAAATGATATTGCCAGAACCGTAATGACACAGATTAAGCAAATTGACGCACAAAGACTTAGGAGCAACAATCTATAATGACCACATCGTCTTATATGGCAGGAAGAAAGAAGTACGCCAGACCACAGGCACTACTACTCTCTGATGTTCCAGGAACCCTAACAGAGGATGGATTCTACGTACCAGTAGGATACGAGTTGGGGTCTAACGAAGATATTGTTTCTGCATCATCGGAAGACCTGGGTACATTTCTAATCCTGTCAGACGACAACCGTCAAGACATTTCTTTCAAGCCTATCCGAATCGAAAAGCGTGAGCGTATGATTAATGGTCGTATGCGTTCATACCACGTAGCAGACAAGTTGCAGATATCCACATCTTGGGAAAGACTGCCATCAAGAAGTTTTGCATCTTCTCCAGAATTTGACGAAGAGGGAAACCCAGTTCTAAGAACCAAGTCTACTCTTGCTTCTGGAATGAGCCAGATGTTTACAACAGATGGTGGTGCAGGTGGCGTTGAGTTGCTAGACTGGTATGAAAACCACAAGGGATCGTTCTGGCTATTTCTATCTTACGACAGACATGATAATTTTGTGGGGGACTACAAATATAACCAGTTGCACAAGTACTCAGACATTATAGAAGTATTCTTTACAGACTTCTCATACTCTGTAGAAAAAAGAGGACAGGGCTTTGACTTTTGGAACATATCCTTTAGCCTGGAAGAGGTATAGGAATGTTTTATGATGCAAAACTACAAGAACACCTGGAGACATCTTCTTCAGTAAAGAATAAATCGCTAATCGTTGCCGAATGGAACATGAATATTCCAGACAACATTTCTATGGTGGGCAACTATCGCTATAGAAAAGACTCAGCCACATACAGGTTTCTTCCAGTACAGTTTTTGGAAAATGATCCAGCCCACAAAGGTGCGACTCTATCAGACGTAGTTGTTGACAACGGATTTGACGTTGACGATAACCCAATTCAATTCTCTTCTGCAGACAAGAAAGAAAGTTTCTATTACTCGCTTGACGAGTGTCTTGGCAAGTTTCGTCCACGCTCTGGAATTAACAAGGTAAGGTTCTTTGGACAGGATTCGGGCGTACACTTTCTAAATGGAACAACAGAAAATGGCTTGGGTCAGTCATTCCTTGACACGAATAGACCAAGATACTATGCTCCAGATAAGGGAGATAAGTTTAAGTACTGGACATCATTTAGATTTGAAAGTGGACTAGAGTATGGAGTAGCCAATAAGGCTATAGCAGGATCTGCGGAGTACAAGATTGACGATGCAGTGCCATTTGTTGTATACAAAGACAGTGTTCCTGCAAACAGGGTAGTTGTCAAGATGCAAACAAATGTGGGAACCGTTACTGTTGGACCAGTATTGACAGAGCAGGGAACCATTCCAGACCCACTATATGGAATAAGCAACGCAACTGTGCCAGTTAGATGGAAGATTCAAGGTCTAGTAGGCAACAACTGGGAAGATCTAAAGTCCTTTGATTCTAACTCTATTAGAAGAAGCGGTAAACCAATCATCGGTGAAGATGGATATGTAGAACTATCGTATGGATTGATTGTGCCAGAAGAATATAGGGATATCTTTATTCAGGCAGAGACATATTATACTGCATCAGTGCTACCAATTAAGGCTGTCAACGGGTACGCATACCTGATTAAGAATTCTCTAGACGATGTAGGGACATACCACATCTGGATTGATGATGCACAAGAGTACAAGACGTTTGTTCCAAAGTACGGTTGGGAAGTTGCAGAAGAGACTGTAGACAGATTCACACACTACGTAGTTGACACAACCAATCCAGACAACTTTAAGGACACTACTAATCAGTTTAGAAAGACATTCAGAGAGTACCAAGAACTTCGTGGAATTAGAATTGTGGTAGACTCTATGAAAAAGTTTGACTCTACCTTCGACCTAATTGAGATGTCTACACGCCTAGCAGTAAACATAACCGAAAAGACAAAGAGCGTATCTGTTAAGAAGATAGCGTCCGATCTAGGAATTAGCGGTCTTCCTGTTGGACAACTATTAGCATCTACGGGAACGATAGAAATATTTGATTATGATGATGCTTTTAATAGAAACAACATCTATAATATTGACACAAATACAAGCGGAAGTATTATTGCAAAGTATGCAGCAAATCAAATTCAATTTAAGATTTATGATGTCACGGCAGAAGTCTTGGAAAACGGCATCTACTACGACTACTTTGTTCCCATTAAGACGCTGTACGGCGACGGATTCCCACAACTAAATGTAGAGTCTAGGTCTGTCAATATCAACCTAAGAGACATGTTCTCATACTTTGAGTCGTTTACCGCACCACAGATATTAGCCACAGACGCTTCCCTGAGTTATGCCGTATCCTTCTTGCTAGATAGCATTGGCTTTGGAAATTATGTATTTAAGAGAACTGCCTCAGAGTCAGAGCCAATCATTCCATTCTTTTATGTAGAGCCAGATGTAACTGTTGCAGACATCCTCAACGAACTTGCCAGATCTACCCAGACCGCAATGTTCTTTGACGAGTACAACAACTTTGTCATGATGTCAAAAAACTATATGCTCCCAAGTGCTTCCGACAGAGGGCAAGATCTCACTCTTTATGGATCAGCAGACTCTGCAAGAAATGGGGTAGAGAGAAACGCAAAAACTAAGAGCAAACTAGCGAATATTATTAGTATTGCAAGCCAAGACACGGAGGTTTACAATGATGGAAAGATTAATTTTACAACCAGATATATTCAAAAGTCATACTCTTCAATTGAGCAGGCTAACAAACTAGACCGTGACAAGAAGTGGACGTACAAGCCTTCCTTGCTATGGGAGGTATCTCCTTCAGAGGCAACCAAGGGTCAGAACGAAGAAGATGGATCTCTATCAGTCTACTCACTTACGGCAATACCACTCAAGACCGACCTATCTGAGGCACTTCCAAAGGTAAACAACAAGGGTGAAATCATTAACAATATAATTGACTTTGGCGATGCAGCATTCTGGATGGGAAGATACGCAGGATACTTCTACGCCAATGGTGAAATTATTAGGTACGACGCAGTAGAGTATTCAGTTCTAGGTGGAGGTACTTCAACTGCGTGGATTAGCAGCCTAGAAGAGTATCAGTACTACTTCTCAAAGATTCCTTTTAATGGCAAGATGTATCCGACAGGAAGAGTTAGAATCTATGCAAAGCCATTCTATAGCAAAGAGACAGGTCTGCCACTACAAGACAATGTCGAGGTCCATGGTCGTGGTCAATTTGGTACCTCTGTTGTAGCACACAAGGCAGGCATCTCTGGTTCAGAGTGGACTACAAATGTTTCTGGAGTCACAATGGACGCTGACTATATCTTCAGTGCCATCGGAAACTTCCAACTCAGAGATGGGTACGTGCCATACAAGGCAACTATTCCATTGCAGTTCTTTGGATCTGGATCAAACAACTGGACGCTATCTGGTCCAGGTACGCTGTCAAAGACATCTGGAACAGCGGTTGGGGCATCTACAGACTCTTCTGTATCAACAAACATAAGAAGCGAAAAGGAGCATAGTTACTCTTTGTCAATCGCTGGCACAAAAGTCTACGAGGTATCTCAAAAACTGAAGGACCAGTACAACGTTGACAATAAGACATTGCTTGGAGAAATGTACGTAAAAAATGTTCAGGCAGGAACAACTGCTGGAACGTCAAAACTGACACTGTCAGTGACACTGCCTTCGTACAGGTCTTTCTTTAAGGATACTACAACTGCAGGCAAATCACCTAGTGGATCTTTTTCTTGGAGCATTGTCGGAGCCCCCGTGACTGGTGGAAACTATGGAACAATTAAAGCAGGCAAGAAGACAGTTAAAGATAAAAAGGGCAACAACGTTATTCAGGACGACGCTACCAAGACCAAGATTTATCAGGGAGAAAGCACAACCGCTATGACCCCAACTTCTGGAACAGAAACAAGTGCAAACCTTGTTATTGACTTAGTGGTGGACAACGTATCTAGAGATACTCTAAATCCTTTCTGGCTTATCGTCGGTACAAATACAGACCCTGTTAGAACTATTCAGATAAAGCCAGGAACAGTTTCTGGAGTAATTAAGCCATTGACCACAAAAGAGGTTGCCTACAACAACAGGACAATTCATGTCGAAGATACTAGCGGTATTAAGGTGGGACAGTCTCTAAAACTAGGTAAAAAAGAAACAATCGTCAGTGGTTCAGAGAGCAAGATCGTCAATCCATTTGACGTAGACAATAGCAAGAACCTCAGAGTTGCCTCTATCATAGACGAAAATAAGTTTACCATTAAGCACAAGGGCGATGCCCAGGGAGGTATCTCTACTGCCAATCTTGGCAAAGATATGGAAACATTAACGTTCGAAGAACTAAGGACTCTGACATCAAATCCAGAGATAAAGGCTGGTTCCCAGACTAACCTAAGCGGTAAGAAAAACAGTTCAACCCTAGCAGCAGAGTCAACAAGAACTGGTGTTATAAAGAACTTCCTTAGCACAAACTCTGGTGTTGACGATACTGGTGTTGCAAATCCAAACACCATTCCACAAGGAAGCGTACAGTCTTCGGCACTCATTTTGTCTGGTCCATCTTTTACGAATGCAGATGACCCAGAGAGCGTTAACTTTATTTCCTATGCATACAAAGAACTTTCAAAAACAGCAAAGTACAAGTACTTTGGAACAAGGCTTAGACTTGTTGGTAGATATGACTACGGAAACCAGCAATCTGGAGTTGGAGAAGAAGTTTGGTACACCAACAAACAACTCTCTGCGTCTGGTCTTCCAGGCACAGGAACCACAGTAAAGGCTTCATCTGCTGGAATGGCTGTTATGCTAAATCCAAAAACTAACAACGGATACTATTTTGAAATTGCAGCGGTATCGGATACAGGAGTTGCAAAGCAGATTGTAAAGTATTCCGATGATGGTAAGCAAATAGAAGACCCAATCCACAACCTGCTTTTCTACAAGATGAATGCTGGTGTTGACGAAGACGGTGCCCTTCTTGACAAAGACAAGGCTACTCCCGTAAAACTATGGGGAGGATTTACAAACATTCTAGTTGACGACGGACTGCTGACTGGTCAGGCTAGAATGACATCCACATCTATTCCAAACACAGTTTATGACATTGCTGTGGAGTATGAGATTGTAAATGAAAATCACATCAAGTTCTATCTATATGTTAATAACATTCTCGTAGGCACTGTAACAGACAAAGAGCCATTCCTCGACTCAGCAAGCAAGCCAATCATCTACAATAACATGGGGCTGTTTGTACGTGGAAAGGCTAAGGCAATGTTTGAGAACGTGTTTGCTATGGGAGCAAACCCTAGCCAAAACCGTGGCACAGATGTTGTAGCAGGTGGAGTTGTAAACGGTGTGTTTAGCGAAGACTCAATAAATCTAAATGAGTCAATGAAGAAATACGCACTAAGCGGAATTATTCCAGAAAAGTATTTGAGCGGAATTGACTCTGCAACACCTGCTAGCAGTAATCTTTATTATGACGAATTCGGAACGATCATGCGAGAGGTAGCATACTTTAATGTAAGATACGACAAGTCCTATCCAGCACTAGTAGCCCAGATAGCACCAACATATAACAATAATAGGGGTTTCTTCGTTTCTGGATTCATCGCTGGACCATACTCTGCAGAGTTCTTGGTGTTTAACGCAACAGACTCTGTGCTATATCTTGACGGCAGTGGGGGAAACTACCTAAGAATTAACGGTATAACATTCACTCAACAGTCAACTCACGAACTAACAGTTGATGAATACTTTGCTCTTAGAAGCAGTTTGTCAGATCCACAAACTCCAGTAGGTTCCGACCTTGTAAAATCTCCACTAAAAGAAGCACAAGAATACAACGTGATTAGAAACAGTAGATCTGCTTATGGCAAAAAAGAATTTACGCTAGACTCAAGATATATCCAGAGTCAGGACTACGCAAACGGATTGATGGGATGGCTAATTGGCAAGATCATGAAGCCAAGAAAATCAGTTGGAGTGACCGTATTTTCTATGCCAACCATCCAACTTGGAGACATTGTGTCGATTGATATGGTAGACTCAGATGGCAAAGACATGGTTGCACCAAGTTCGTCAAGATTTGTGGTTTACCAGATTGACTATGAGAAGTCGTCTGAGGGACCGTCAATGTCTGTTTATCTAAGTGAGGTAGTATAGTATGCCATATATGGGAGTCGGTTTTGGCTTAGGTAGGAATAAGGGTCCGCTCATTGACGGAGACTACGTAATGACTAACAGTCCTATTTCTGCAACACCTGGACAGCCACAAAATGTAACCAAGGAAACTGGCAAAAAACTTCCAGTTGCCATTTCAATTCCTGGTCACATCATCACGGAAGAAGACTCTGGATCAGAAAACGAGATTATTGAGGAACTGTTTGAAGACCTATCCCTATTTGAATTGATGGACTTTGGTAGAAGCGAAACGGTACTTGGTCAAAACGTTTCCTATAAGCCAATTAAGAATATATCGGACATATACTTTACGTATAGTCCAAAAAAGATTTTGGCACTGCAAGGAACATTCGATTCTTCTGGAGATAATTCTACAATCAGGCTCGACGACTTTATTGTAGATGACCAGATAACCATTGATCCAAACACTGGAGACATCCTGGTAGCATTTGAAAACGTTACTGAGGACACAATCATACAGATAGAACTAGTTTCTGGTGGAGAAATCCAAGACAGTTAATGGTACAATAGAGGAGATATTATGATTACAAATACTGGAAAAAGCATTATGGCTAAATACCTTGTTGGACAAGCCCCAGCATACGCCTCGCACATTGCTATTGGCTGTGGAGCAAAGCCTCTAAAGGGGCTTGAGTTTGCCATTGTTAACAGAGAAAAGAATGCAACAGTTGCAACCCTTAAGTCGGTTAACCACGGTCTTTCTATTGGTCAGGCTATAGACGTGGTTGGTCTGGGCTCTGAATTTGACGGCACTTTTGTGATCACATCAGTAGAGCCAGATACTTTCTCCTATACTACTGAAACTGGATCTGTAGACCTGCTTAGTCAGGACGCATTGTCTGGATACGCATACCCAAACTATAACAACAAGGAACGCCTAGATTTTGAAATGCTTCGTGTACCAATTATCTCACGAGGATATGTAACTGAAGATGACCCAGACGTTCTAGATGAATTTGGCAACATTAAAAAGATTTCTAAGATTGTTCTAACGGCAGAACTTCCAACGGCAGAGAGATACGAGATAAGCGAAATTGGTGTATTCTCTGGACTGTCAAATCCATTAGCAGCAAATTCAGATAGCAGATCTGTATATTCTTTTGCTGCGAATGAAGGTTGGTCTTACCACTCTGCAACTGACAATACAGTCACAGCCATCCCAGCCATTTCTGGAAAGTTGGATCAAGATGGAAACACCAACTCGATATCCGATGCAGCAATCACAGTCCCAGGATCAAACCCTGCGGTAAAGTACAAGGTTTTTCAGGCACCTGCCAGCAACGAAATCTTTCTGAGCGACTACAGAACCAAAAGATTTGAGCAGCCAAGATTTCAAGACAACGCTATTTTTATGGCAGGTAACTCTGCAAACCTAGCAGTAGACAGTTTTGGCAAGATGTCTGTAGTTCCAACTTGGACAGATGGAACAGAGTTTAAGTCTAATCATATTCACCTAACCAATGCAAGATTAAACTTTGACAGAAACTCGGTCACAGACGAACTAAAGTTGGCTTTCTCAGTTGTGTCAAGAGACGAAGACCCAACAAATGATGACGTTCCAACAAGCGTAAGACTTATGGTCGAGTTTACTTCAACAGACGCATACGGAGAGGGACAGTACGCAAGAATGGAAGTTGACCTGTACAATTCAGACGTGTTGAGCGAAGATCTTCCAAACGAAGGGTACAGATCAAATGTAGTCATTGACGATCTTTCTAAGAATAGATACTTTGTGGCAACCAGAAAAATTGAGCAATTAACAAAGTCTTCTGGATTTTCATGGGAACTTGTCAAGAACGTCAAGGTATATGCAAGCGTTATGGACGCAAACAATGAACCTACAGACCTATTCTATGTAGTCCTAGATGGACTAAGATTTGAAAATGTATCAACAACCAATCCAGTATACGGAATGACTGGCTATACGGTTGTGAACAATAATGATTTCAATCAGCCACGCACAATTATTAAGTCACCTAACTCTACTAACTACGTTGAGTTTAGATTTGCGGTGGATGTATAATGGCTGGCACCAGAAAGTATGTAAGAATACCACACAAGGACCTGCCAGATCTATTCTACTTGGATGGTAACCCAGGAAAGAATGTTTATTTTCTTAGATATCGTGTATCTAATGAGGCTGGAACATCTTTTTCAAAATGGTCGCAAGAGTTTGAGGTTGATTCTGGCATGTCTTCAAAAAAGTTTTTGATAAACGAAACCGATCCACTAGATAATGAAGCATCATATAGAGTAACGGGGCTAGTCTCCGTAGCCAGCGGTATTCTGACAGCAACCTGGAACGTAAAGGACCTTATAGACTCAAAAACCATATTCCAAAACAAATTTCATGTTTATATTAGAACCTATACAAATAATACTCCAAATCAATGGACTTTTGCACAGGAAGTTCTAGCCACAAGTTTCCAGACAAAGTTGCCATCCGATGTGCAGAACAAAGCAGACGTTGCCATCCTAGTTCCAACATACCGAGGTCTTGATGCGGAGCCTGGGCTTGGCACTGAGTCACCACTTACGCTATACCCAGAGTCAGTGGTTTGGTACCACGAGGGATAGTTTCGTGGTATAATGAATTACTATGGCAAATAAAATTCAACTACCGACCAGAGGTCAACCAGTAGACACTTCCTTCCTTTATAAGTTAGCGGATGCAATTAATAAGGTTGGTGAGGCAGTAGACACTCGAAAGGGTAAGTCTTACATTAAGGCTAGAGCAACAGATGCTGCTCAGAGTGGATCTTCTACAGCAAATACTTCAATCTTTGCATCTGTCTTTGCAGTAGTTCCAGCAGCAGCAACCGTGGATGCTACCACAGCACCAGTAACTGTACCAATTGACTTCAAGGGAATTGCGTTTCAGGCTATGCCTGTGGTTTCTGTAACTCCAATCACAATCGGTGATGGAGCAGAGGTAAACAAGACAGCATATGTTACGATTACAGACCTAACTGCATCACAGTGTACTGCTCACGTAAAGTTTACTGGAACTGGCTCAGTCAAAAACCTATACCTGCACGTTATCGCTGTAGGCACACCTGTATAGGAGAAGTCTTGGGAACCAAGAACAACAAACTCCACCAGGTTGGATATAACGACAAGCCAATTATTCGTGGTAGCAAGAAGGTCTGGTTTCTCAATGGAGACCTGGTCAGAGTACATCACCTGAATAAATCTAATGGCATTATGTCTGTTTATAACATTATAAAAGATCAGATTGAAAGTTGTCTTATTACTGATTTTAAAAAGAATCGTGAACGTGCCTACACAGTGGGAGAGACAGCGGACTTGGTCAACCGTCACAAAAAGTATATGCCATCACTAATGAAACGAGGAATTATTCCTCACCCAACTGGATCTCAAAAGGGCGGTGAGACCGCTTGGCAGGTAAGAAGTTACTACTCAGAGTCGCAAGTTCACGAGATTCGTGATATACTTGCTACCTACCATATTGGTAGACCAAGAAACGACAAGTTAATTACCAATGACATTACTCCTACAAGACAAGAGTTGACAAGGCGTATGGGCGATGGTATACTTACATATACAAGGACCGAAGATGGGCGTTTTATCCCAGTCTGGTCTGAATCTATTTAATTGTTCTTGAAAGGAACAGGGTATGAATAACGAAGAAACTAAGGTATCTATTGGACTTGGATACACCCTAAATCTAGGCAACTTCCAGTCGCTACGCATTGATCTGTCAGTAACAGACAACAAGCGTGAGGGCGAGAATACTAATGACGCTTTTGAGCGTGTCTATTCTTTTGTAGAGTCTAAACTCCAGGAGAAGGTTGCAGAAGCCCAAGGCGAGATCGAAGGCAAGTAATGGCTGAACGCAAAGACCGAATGGCTTTGCTCAGTCGCTATGCCAAGTTACACACCAAGCACTACGAGGAAAAAGCCACACTTAATTTGAATGTCGAGCAGTGGGCTGCCGATGCACTTATTGAATCTTATACTTTACCTTTCTGCTACGATCTGCTAGAATATTATTTCAGCGTTGCACAAAAACCAGCATGGAAGTATTTTGCTAACTATGCTCACGACATAATCGACAAGCGTAACCAACTAGACCAAGACAACAAGGAGAGAGCCGAACGCCGTAGACTGGCTAAGGAGTGGCTAAATGAGTAATATAGAGGCTAAGTTAATTTCAGCGGTACTACAGGACAAGCAAGTCCACGTATTGCTACAGGCAAACGTAGAGAATATTCTCCGTACCCACAAGGACATTTGGCAGTTCATCAGAAACTATTCTGAGACTAACCAGTCAGTTCCACCAGTGTCTTTGGTTGTAGAAAAGTTTCGTGACTTCACTCCTATGGAGGGCGTTGGTGCTACCAAGTATCACCTAGAAGAGTTGCAGGGAGAGTTTTTAAACGATAGCGTTAAGGAACTTCTAAGAACTGCTGCTGCAGACGTACAGGCTGGACACAGTGCAGATGCCCTAGAGACAATCATTGCCAAGACCTCAGAACTCAAGAAGAACACCGCAGTCATTCGTGACATTGATGCAACAGATCTTGACTCAGCCGTAGCATACTTTGAGAACCTTGCACGACAGCAGGCACTTGGCTCTATCGGCATCAAGACTGGTCTGCCAGGATTCGACAACTACCTACCTGCTGGTATTACTCCAGGACAGTTGGGTGTCTTCCTAGCCTACCCAGGTATCGGTAAGTCTTGGTTTGCCCTTTACATGGCGGTACAGGCATGGAAGCAAGGCAAGTCGCCACTAATCATCTCTCTCGAAATGAGTGAGACAGAAGTTCGTAACCGTGTATTTGCTATTATGGGCGAGGGTCTTTGGTCACACCGTAAGTTGTCTAACGGTCAGGTAGAGATTGATGACCTAAAGCGTTGGCACTCAAAGGAACTTGCTGGGAAGCCAGAGTTCCACATTATCTCTAACGATTCTGGCGGTGAGGTTACTCCATCGGTTATCCGTGGCAAGATTGACCAGTACAAGCCAGACCTAGTTATCGTAGACTACCTACAGTTGATGTCTCCTAACCAGAAGTCAGACAACGAAACGGTACGCATGAAGAACCTGTCTCGTGAACTCAAACTTATGGCTATTAGCGAAGAGATGCCTATCATTGCTATCTCTTCTGCAACTCCAGACGATGTAACAAAGTTGGACACCGTTCCTACGCTAGGTCAGACCGCATGGTCACGCCAGATTGCATACGATGCTGACTGGGTTCTAGCCTTGGGTCGTGGAACAAACAGCGACATCCTTGAGTGCGTATTCCGTAAGAACCGTAACGGCTTTATGGGCGAGTTCCTGGTTCAGGTAGACTTCGACAAGGGCTGGTACAAGTACAAAGACTTTGAGGATAAGTAAAAGAAATTGCTATAATAGACTATGGTCAATTCACACCACAAGTCTATTAAGAAGTTTTCTTTAAATGGAGAGATCCACGATGATTCAGCAATTGCTAGACTAAGGCTAGAGTACACTAGGCTTCTTAGGCAGCAAATGAGAGAATCTGGATATGCCGAAAGACTTGACATTGACCCAGACTTTACATTAAAATATAATAAGAAGACAGAAACGTTTACATTTAAGATATCAATATATGGGTCATATGTAGGAAAGAAGAGTATAGAATGCGTAGTGGGAATAGACGGCACAACAGTGATATATACACAGCCGAACAGATCAAGCGAATCCTTGTTGGATCAGGAATCGACATTGAATCAGAAGTAGACTCTGACTATATCATCTTCTGCCCATACCACAACAACTATCGCTCACCTGCTGGAGAAATTGATAAGGTAAACGGAACGTTCTTTTGCTTCTCTTGCCAGAAGGTTGCAGACCTAACTGAGTTTATTATGCATACCTCTGGTCGTACATACTTCGAGTCCGTAAGATACATAAAGTCTAAAGAAACCGAAACAGATATTGAGCAGATCGTAAACAAGGCTCTTATTGTTAAGCCAGACTACAATCAGTTTGACCAGGTTCTAATCAAGAGGCTAAACCAGCAGGCACTGGATGCTCCACGTGCTATGCGTTATTACAACGGAAGACTAATCTCAGACTCTTCTGTAAAGAAGTTTGCTCTGGGCTTTTCGGAAAAACAGGATATGGTAACTATACCAGTCCACTCACCAGACGGGGTTGAGGTTGGCTTCGTTGGTCGCTCTATCGAGGGCAAAGATTTCAAGAATACTCCAGGACTGCCAAAGAGCAAAGTCCTATTTAACCTACACCGTGTAAAGACATCAAGCAAGGTCTACGTTGTCGAATCATCATTTGATGCTATTCGCCTAGACCAGTGTGGCTTTCCAGCGGTAGCGACATTGGGTGCTAACGTATCCAATTTCCAAACAGACCTACTACAAAAATACTTCAATAACATCATAGTTATTGCAGACAATGATGAAGCAGGCGGTAACATGAAAGACAAGATCGTAGAACGTCTTGGCTCACGTGTTACTGTTATCAAATTAGATAAACAATACAAGGATATTGGCGATATGCCAGACGAAGCAATAAAAAATATTGACGAATCGTTTGACAAGTCTATCGCTGCTATGCTACAATAATAAACCAATATAAATTAAGGAGAAATAATGAGCGTTATTAAGGGACTAAAAAACATCAATGCCCTGCTTGACAAGCCAAAGGTAGAAAATTCAGGACAGAAAGTTCGTTGGGTAAAGTTGGCTGACGGACAGGGAGCAAAGATCCGTTTCGTAGAGGAACTGGATGAAGACAGTGCAACTTATGCAGAGGCACGTGGTCTTGCAGTTGTAATTTCGGAGCACCAGAATCCAAAGGACTACAAGCGTAAGGCTGCTTGTACCCAGGATTCAGAGGGTCGCTGCTACGGCTGTGAGATGGCTCGTAAGGAGCCAAAGGTGGGCTGGCGTTCACGTATGCGTTTCTACTGCAACGTCCTAGTTGACGACGGTACCGAAGACCCATACATCGCTGTGTGGTCACAGGGTATCTCAAAGCAGTCTGCATTCAACACCATCCGTGAGTATGCACTTGAGACTGGATCTATCTCAAACCTAACTTGGAAGATTAAGCGTAATGGTCAGGGAACTGAAACCAACTACACCTTGATTCCAACAGGTCCAGATTCAGAACCATTCAACTGGGGAGCATACGAGTTCTTCAACCTTGAGAAGGTTGTTCGTGAAGTTCCATACGCAGAGCAGGAAGATTTCTACTTCGGCTTTGAGTCAGGTTCATCAGTCACCTCTTCAAACATTGACTGGTAACAACTAATGTGAGTGGGGGTACTGTAAAAGGTACCCCCATTTGCTTTACATGTCTTGACAACATGCAAAAAATATGTCATAATTTTTACACATCATTCAAACGTATAAAGGAAAATAATATATGAGTTACGCTGGACTACACGTTCACACTCACTACTCGCTTTTCGATGGTATTGCGACACCACAGGAATATGTGGACAGGGCTGTAGCACTTGGTATGCCAGCCATTGCCATCACAGACCACGGTTCGCTATCTGGGCACCGTGAGATGTATCGTGCTGCAAAGACTGCAGGAATCAAACCTATTCTTGGAATTGAGGGGTACATTGCGAATGATCGCTTTGACCACGAAGACAAGAAAGAGAAGAACGACCCCCTAGACCTTAACTACAACCACTTGATTATTCTTGCCAAGAATGCCAAGGGTCTAGAGAACCTTAACAAACTTAATGAACTTGCCTGGACAGAGGGTTTCTACAAGAAACCTCGCATGGACTGGAAGATTCTAGAGCAGTACAAAGATGGACTAATCATCACTTCTGGCTGTCTATCTGGCTACCTAGCCAAAGCAATTGAGTCAGACAACCTGGCTGCTGCCAAAACCCACCTCCAGTGGGCACAGGAGACGTTTGGAGACGATTACTACATTGAGGTAATGCCACACAACCCTAAAGAGATTAATGACGTTATTTTGGCTCTGGCGGACGAATTCGGCATCAAGCCAATCGTTACTCCTGACTGCCACCACTCTGACCCAAGCCAGAAAGAAATCCAGGAACTTAAACTAATCCTAAACTCATACTCAAACAAGGCTGAAAAGGGTGCTACCTACGAAGGCTCTACCAAGTATGAGAACTTGATGGATAAACTAGACTACCTGTACGGTGCAGACCGTCAGATGTCATTCAACAAGTTTGAGATTCACCTATTGTCTGATGAAGAGATGCACAATGCTATGGGTGCTCAGGGTATTACACGTCAGGACATGTACGACAACACTGTCGAGATTGTTAACAAGATTGAAGACTATGACATTCAGGACCACACAGACCTACTTCCAGTACAGTACCAGAATCCAAATGAGGAACTTTACACTCTTGCACTAGAGGGGCTCCGTGCCAAGGGTCTAGCAGACAAGCAGGAGTATCTAGATCGCCTAGACGAAGAACTAGGAATTATTAAAGACAAGAACTTTGGTCCATACTTCTTGGTTGTACGCTCTATGATTGCGTGGGCTAAGAAGGAAGACATCATGGTGGGTCCAGGTCGTGGTTCTGCTGCTGGCTCGTTGCTCTGCTATGCCCTGGGCATTACAGACATTGACCCTATCGTTCACGGTCTGCTGTTCTTCCGTTTTATTAACCCAGAACGTAACGACTTCCCAGATATTGATACTGATATTCAGGATAACCGTCGTGAAGAAGTAAAGGACTACTTGGTTCGCCAGTATCGTCACGTTGCATCCATCGCCACATTCCTTGAGTTCAAGGGTAAAGGCATGATCCGTGACATTGCTCGTGTGCTAAACATTCCTCTAGTAGACGTTAACAAAGTTCTCAAACTTGTAGACGACTGGGACGACTACCTACGTTCGAAGTCAACTCAAGAGTTCCGTGAGAAGTACCCAGAGATTGAGATTTATGGAGAGCAACTCCGTGGTCGTATTCGTGGTACTGGTATTCACGCTGCAGGTGTTGTGACATCTAAGGAGCCTATCTTCAAGTTTGCTCCACTAGAGACTCGTACAACTCCAGGTAGCAAGGACCGTATCCCAGTCGTTGCGGTAGACATGGAAGAAGCAGAGCGTATTGGTCTTATTAAGATTGACGCACTGGGTCTAAAGACTCTATCTGTTATTCAGGACACTACCAAGATTATTGAAGAGCGTTATGGAAAGAAGATTGATCTTCACGATATTGACATGGAAGACAAAAACATCTATTCCATGCTCTCTGACGGATATACCAAGGGTGTGTTCCAGTGTGAAGCGACACCATATACTAATCTGTTGGTAAAGATGGGTGTCAAGAACTTTGCAGAACTTGCAGCATCTAACGCTCTGGTTCGTCCAGGTGCTATGAATACCATCGGTAAGGACTACATTGCTCGTAAGCATGGTAAGCAGAACATCTCATATCACCACCAAGTGATGAAGGCGTTCACGGCTGAGACATACGGATGTATTCTATACCAGGAACAGGTTATGCAGGCTTGTACAGAACTTGGCGGTATGACAATGGCTGAGGCTGACAAGGTTCGTAAGATCATTGGTAAGAAGAAAGATGC
>JACCDL010265063.1_pt1 | contig 53046 bp, 43 predicted proteins | sample 7441931 | NCBI WGS metagenome assembly JACCDL01 (sample SAMN15323437, study PRJNA562643) | freshwater metagenome | isolation source: river surface water | place: USA:Blue River Watershed | collected 2017-08-16
ATAGATAGGAATCGATCTTGGACAAACCTTGTTCATTCGCTTCTTCAATAAAAGCCAATGCCAACGTTTCTAAACCTATTGTTCCGAAAGCGGCTTGATCAAACTCCAACTCCTTATTTTCTACTTCTACCGGATGATGATCTGAAACGACAGCCATGATAGTACCGTCTTTTAAACCTTGCCATAAAGCTACACGATCAGCTTCCGTTCGTAGTGGAGGGTTCACTTTTTTCAACGTATCAAAATCGGAAACAGCCTCTTCTGTAAAAATAAGTGAGTAAATCGCTACATCTGCCGTTACAGGTAATCCCGCTCTCTGAGCATCGCTAATCAATCGTACTGATTCAGCAGTAGAGATACAAGAAAAATGGAGAGAGAAATTCGGATTTGCTAAGCCAAATGAATGTTGCATCACATAGGCCAATAAATCCAAATCACGCTTCACATGCATCGTTTCAGCAAGAACTGGAATTCCTTTTAATCCTAAAAGCGTACTTTGAAGTCCTTCATGTATTTGGCCAAATAAGGATAAACCTTTCACATCTGGACGAGAAATTACTTTCGCAGCTAGGGGCTGTAAGTATTGAAGGCACTTTAACATCAAGTCTGTGTCCTGCAATGAACCCGCACCGTGGCTAAACCAAGATGCTCCAGCCTGATGTAAATCCATCAAATCGCTAAAATTCTCCGCTTTGTTCCCAATCGTAAGAGGAGCCGCAGGATAGCACTTTACACCAGAACCTGTTAATTTATTCGCAATATAGTGAATCGCCTCAGGTTGCTGAGGTACCGGATCACCCGTGGGTAAAAGTAAAAAGTCCAAAACTCCTCCCTTCCAGGCCGCAGCTTGTAAACTGGCCCAATCTTCCTTGTGTTCCCCACCCGGTAAGGTATTATGAACACGAAGATCTACTACGGAAGGAAACCATTGAAGATCACTGTTAGATACAACTAAATCAGCCACAGCTTGAATCAGTGGAGCAATTTCCACCCACTTCCCGTCAGAAGCTAATAAATCCACTTTCTTTCCGTAAAAAGAAGACCGGCTATCTTGAATTAAAATCTGTTTGAATAAGATCCGCATTTGTTTTTGGCTTATAAAAAAACCCTGATTAACAGGGTTTTAAAATCAATGTCCGATAAAGGATTTGTATGTTTCTACATCCATCAATTGGGATAAATCACCTGCGTCAGCCGCTTTGATTTTCACAACCCAACCATCACCGTAAGGATCAGAGTTAATTAATTCAGGACTGTTATTTAACGCTGTATTGAATTCAACTATTTCACCTGCAACAGGCAAGAACAAATCTGAAACTGTCTTTACCGCTTCTACTGTTCCAAAAACACCATCTTTCGCAATTGTTTGACCGACAGTCTCTACTTCTACGAAAACGATATCGCCTAACTCACTTTGAGCGAAGTCTGTGATACCTACGATAGCTACATCGCCATCCACTTTAATCCACTCGTGTTCTTGAGTATATTTTAATTCGCTTGGAAAATTCATATGATTATTATTTGCGTACAAAGGTCACTAAAATCTCTATTTTATGCAAACGATTTCAGATTATTCACTTAAACTATAACGGATTTGGAAACCACCTGCTACAGTAGATCGATAGAAGGAATTAGAAACCAAGGGGTTATTCATCATCTTGTCAAAATAAGCCGTTACCGTTAACTTATTATTTACATTATAACTCAGCTGAGGACGGAATTGAAAATTGACAAATCCTTGCGTAACTATTGTTTCAGCATCAAGTTTCCGTTGCAAAGTTCGCGTGTCTCGAATCGTTAAATTCATATTGAAACGTAAGTCATTAGGTAATCGAACTGCACGGCCGTTAATTTTGAATGGAATCAACATATTGGATTTAGTAAATCCTACCGCCACCGTAAAATCCTTATTGGCTAATTCTGCCACCTGCGAATTCGCTAAATTCAAACCTACATTTCGATCTTGGTTATACTCTAACCGCAAGGAGATCTTACTCTTTGTCACCGCATTCACCCCAATCAAGGGAGAAAAACGTTCTACAAATGAAATCGTACTCATCACATACACCGGTATTAAGGTATTGGTAACAGGATCAAATCGAGACGAAAGTGGGTACAATAGACTGTTCAACGTTAAATTCATATAGTCCGTCGCAAATTGTCCGTATTCTAATGAGGAGACAAAATTCCCTACATTGTAGGTACTGGAATACATATGGGAAATTGTAAACGATGCGAACTTATTTTTTATTCCAGGAAATAAATTCAATCCATTATAGTCTACTTTCCAATTCGGTAACGGAATATCGTAGAATGGAGAATATTTAACGGTGTTTGCAGAAACACCCGAATAAGCCGCAAAAAAGGCAGGAATTAATACATCCTGTGAATTCTGATTGTACGTTCCTATCTCGGTTGATTTAATTTTATTAAGGCGTGACAATAAGATAGAACGATTTGATCTAAATTCTTCGAAAACCGTTTCAGGGTTTGAGAAGGCCGTCATAAAGGATAAGAATGACATCGAATAGTTCCCTGAACGAATCGGGCTTTGTGATTTAAAAGGACCATTCGCTACCTCAGGACGGTAAAATTCCTGGTAATTATCTCCTTTGTTATAATTCCCATCTACTTGAATCCGCAAATCTTTCGTGGGCTCTAATTGAGTAGAATACGTTAATTTTTGCGTACGCAACTGAGTGAAAGGTGTATTCTGAACCGTGCTTCGAGTTAACCAACCATTCTCAGCTGCCTTGAAACGAATTCCATCATCCTGTCCCCCACTAACAAAATCAAATCCCGGTGCTTGATTTAAGGCATTCATACCCAACATACCTGGATTAGGCATAAAACCAGGAAGCGTTGTAGATTCATTAATGGCATAATTCACTTGAATACCCCGAAGCGTTAACAATAAACGGGTAATCGATTTAAGCGCACCTTTCGCTGGAATCACAATATCCTCTTCGTCACCTGGATTTCTAGCCACATTTTTACCAAACGAACGAGGACTATTGGCCCAACGTAAAGCCTTAACACGGTTGTAAAGTGCCACGAAGTCAATCTTCCCATTAATGGCCTGTTCTCTGGTATTCTTAATAATATTGCCAAAAGGTAATCCCAAAGAATCCCTTATATCAAACGAATTCGCAAAATAGTTATACCCTATCCGATGCGTATAATCGGCATTCATCCAATCGGTTAAAACTGATTTCTGAAGAGGCAATCGCCAAACCATTCCAGCCTGTTGATCAAAATTTTTAGCTCTACCTAAAGCACGTAAACTAATCATCACCGAATCACGCTTTTCTTGTGTATCCAAGTCCCCAATTGGCTCATCAATGATCGAATTCACCTGTGCATTATAATTCAGCACCATACTCTTAGTTAAATTCCAATTTAGGGCATATTGGCGATTAAAGAACCAATACTTCTCAAATTGAGGTGCAACTCCTAGCGTGGTGAATTCCGCATTACGCATTTGCGTCTTAATGAAACTACGATCCATATCGAATCGGACCATCAATGAAGAGGGTACTAGATTCAGATTGAAATCTTTGATTAAATCAAATTTGGCTTTTTTAAATGGTTCTAAGAATCGCGATGAGCTCGTATAGGCATAAAGAACACTCCCTTTATGACTTAACTGGGTGTATTCCGCTATTAGTGGACTCGTTCGCAACATTTCTGCGTACGCATAGCTAAAGGTGAAATTAGAGAAGTCCCACGGATAGCTATACTTAGCTTGGGTATTTCTGCTCTTCTTCACATTGGAAAAATTAAACCCTTTTCGTTCCGTATTGTCTTCCACTAGGGCAAGGTAGGATTGTTTTTTGGCCTCTGAACTAAATTTCTGAATTGAGTTGCGTAAAAAGATATCCGGGTCAAAAGGATCAAATTCAGGTGAGATATTACGGCGATCGTAGGTAACAAAGAACGGTATTTTAAATCCCCACTTTTTAGGCAAGAGTTTGTCCAAATTCAAATTGGCTGTAATTCCATATTCTAAATTATTCTCGCGACTACGCTCTGAAATTTTAGCCTGAACGCCTCCGAAACCATAATTCCTAAAGCTACCATTCATTTGAATCGTTCCCAAGTCAGCTAACTTAATCCCCAATTTACCAATGGCGGCCTGCCCAGATGTCTGATCGAAACCTGAAGCACGCAATTCATTCACCCAAATACAGAAGGATTTATTCGTGTTACTCGTATTTCGAACACCAATCATCGTCACCATGGTGGCGCTTTGATCAGGTCGTCCCATCACGGTAATTTTGTATTTCTTACCCGTAGAACTCGTCACAATCATGGTAAAGCGCTCGTTAAGACTCTTCCCTTGCTTATCTCTTTCTGTTTTTACCTGTTTAACTAAGTCAAACTCGATGTCAAACTCATTCTCCATGGGCCAAACCTCCGTATCTAAACTTTGTCCCTTCTGCGTCTGAGTTAATCCTGTATTCTCAATTTCATAATAATTATCCGTCAAATCCGTTCCAATCCGCAAGAATGCACTTACTTGTCCATTAATCGCATCCGGACTTTGCATGGAGACAAACATCTTCAATCGCTTGTAATTGATGAAATCAAATAACGTATTTTTAAATACAGCACGGGCATCGTTTGGTCTTAAATTATCTACACAAAGACTCATTGACTGCTCATTCAGACGTGCGTTGTTAATCGTAGTAATGTCTTGATCACGTACAAAACCTGGTGGAACCACATAAGGGATGGCGGTCTCCCCTTTATTTGCTGGCCCATTCTCCTCAATATTCACACTCGATACACGGAACTTTGCATCGTAAGGTTCAGGTAAATCCTGTCCATTTGGTTTATCCAATTCTCCCACAAACTTGCGGTAGCTATAACCTGAAAGTTGTAATTGGGCAAAACGCAACACGACAGGCTCCTGGAATTCCTTCAAAACCATCCGCATAAAGCGAATCGATTTAAATGAATTTATCTCACCTGCTGGCGTTTTATAGTTGCGTTTATCTTTAATCGGAATGCGGAACAAATACCAATTTACGCCACCTTCCGTTATTTTATCCACCACAAAACCGCTTCCAATTTGTAGGTTACTAGGCTTTAAATCTACCTCATATTCAAAATAAGCCTCATTTTCATTAACCGTATTGTCATTATTCAAATCTTCTCGATCTGGAAGCATACTATTAGCCTCCGTAAAATTCGTATTAGAAGGATTAGCCGTAGTAGGGCTATTATTTTCCAACCCTAAGTAATTTTTATAGCGTTGAATTAACGATTCCGTATTATTGAATTTTTGATTCAGGTAAAAATCAAAGTCATCGGCGGCTGGGTCATTTTGGATTTTTGCTAAAGCGGATGCTTCTGTCACTCTCCCTTTAATTTGATCTAGATAAGCTTTGAAATGAGTCGCCTCTGTCACGGCGGTGGCATCATCAGAATTGTTAGGTAAACCATCTAAACCAATATCCTGCTTTTCTCTTCCTGCTGAATTATCAAATGCATTGATTACAAATTGGCGCGACGGCGCTAAGCCCCAATCAGTCGTTTCCACATTCTTTCCTGTACCTGAAGTGATTTTCTCCCCTGCAGGTATTCCATTCTCGAAATTAGAATAGCCATCCGGGATAAAATCCTCTGATACATCTCCTAGATGGAAAACTAGTTTCCCCCCTGTCTCGTTGTTTTTATTAAATACGCCATCCCGAATTTTACCTGCTTCACCCCCTATAAACGGATCCATTAACCAGAATTCAATTTGTTCTACGTTCGCATTATCGAAATCCGTATCAGAGCTGATGGCACGCGTTATGGCTCCAAAATTAGAGGCCGGGGTAGGCAATAAACCGTTGGAAGATAAATTTGGATTAAAGTTGTACAAACCACGCTCTGAAGGGAAATAAGCTACATCTAAGACTCCAATTGGCAAATTGGTAATGTTATTTGCAAAGTCTTTATTCGGGAACAACCCCTTGGGAGTAACGACCCTTTCATAGGCATAAGCGTTAATTTTAACAGGGTCTAAACCAGGAACGTCTAAAGCAAAACCTCCTTGCCCATAGATACTCGCATCGACGGTATAGGCTGCAATTTTTGCGCGGTTAAAACCAGCAGCTAATTTATTCCCGGCTAAAACATAGGACTTAGGTGTAGCTGCAGGCTTCCATAAATTTGCTTGGGAACTCAAATTATAAATAACGCGAGCAGCTTCAAAATCATCAATAAAGGCGTTTCCTTGCACCCGATCATTCACATTCGGAATTAGCTTCGCAAACTCTCCTTGGAAATCAATTACCGAAGTTTCCTTAGTAGAAATCAATGGCAATTTATCCAAGAAACGCGTAATTCCTTGTGAATTCTGAAGTATAGTGGCATCAAAACCTAATAAGGTATTGTTCACCGGCTCATTCCCCATCGCAACACGGCGGAAAAAGGCAGGCGGACTTTCTGACATGTTTTGAATGGTAGCCCCTAAATGAATGTTCTTGCCTACATTATAATCGAGACGAGTCCCTAAAAGCGTTCTTATTTGATTTGAGAATAAATCTGGCTTCTCATAGCAAACCTTAATCTCTCTTCCAGAAGCAAATACGCCTTCATTAATAATTTTAACCCGACCAGATTGAGGCTCCACAATATAATCTGTTCCAGCAGCTAGCGATTGACCTCCTGCAGTTACTGTCACTGATTTTGCTTCTACACCAAAAGGTAAGGCAATATCACCTCCAGCACCAGACTGAAAGGTTCCCTTGATAAAAAACTTATTCTTGGTAGATAGTTGAGCTGCATCGGTCTGTGTCCCTGTATACAATTTATCGTAAACGTATTTATCGACTAAATTGGATTCTGTGGATGTAAACTTAGCACGTAAATTAGCACCAAAGGGTTCCAGAACAGGGAAAATGATCTTACCCGCTTTGGAGTCCACCGTTATATCCTCTATATAATCGAAATTCCCATCTGGCTGGGAATCGCCTGCAAAATTCAATTTATCTAAACCTAAAACTTTGACGAGCGGAATATCCTTAAAATTCGTCCCTTCCAATAGGTTACTATTATCAATCCCCGTTGCATCATCTTTGTATACAATCCGTAACTGAAAATTTTGTTTTGTTAAGGCTGAGGTATTTAAAGAATAAATATTCTTCATCATCAAGTCCCACATTGGATGTGGTTTACCCGTGACACTCGAATTCAAATTATTCCGAATCGTGCTGGATTTTAACATTTTAAGGATTAACACCTCATCATCTTGACGTGCCTGGTAATCCTCCGTTAACTCCCCTACCTTGTACTTACGGCCATTCAACGTATACTCGTAAGAGACCGCTAATACCTCATCGTTACGCAAAGGAGCCACTAAGGAAATATATCCAAGTTGAGGATTAAACTTAAATTCTCGATCTGTTAACCTTTTTGCCCCTTTTAAAACATCAAAATCAGTACCACGTTTTAAATTATAAGTCGTCTCTAAACGATCTGTGGCTTCATTCGATTTACGTAAAGTAGGGTCTGCCAAAAGCTTTGCATACATCCCATTCGCCTTATTATCTACTGGGCTCGTAGGATTAATTGGCTGAAAAATCGGATTCGAGTTATTATAAGGACTCGCTTCCCCTAAATCATACAGGGAAACAAGGTTACGAAGCGTTTCCGTGCTCTGAGTTCGATTCGTGACATACACTTCCACACGCGTCACTGTAATCCCACTGGAAATTACAGGCAGATTTTTTAAAGCCCGCTCATAATTATTGCGGAAATACGATGATAAGAAAAAGTGCCTATTCTCATCGTACTGATCCACGCGCACTTCAAAATTCTTTCCTTGTGATCCACCTTTCAGTGTAATACAATCTTGCTTTGAACGCTGTTGTGCTGCCACAACGGTCATATCCAAGGCTCCGAATCGTAACAATGTTTTCACCCCAAACAAGTTCTGAATACCAGGAATCAATTGCGAATTCAAGGTCCATGAGGTATTTCCCACCTCGATGTTTTGGAGAATATCCTCTTCTTGCGTCTTCCAATTTAACTTTAGTTGATTTTGGAAGTTAAAACTTGCCTTTGTATCAAAATTGACATTCAGATTTAACTTATCACCTATCTTACCTTGGAAGTTTATCTGTGCCTGTTCATTAAAAAAGAGGTTACCTACATAACGTAATTGTACGGGAATGGCGGGATTATCCACAAATTGCCCCATGTAACCCACATCAAGCAAAAGAGAACCATTCGGCTTAAATGAGACTTCTGTGCCACCAAAAATTCGATCTATTGCCGGCGGTAACTCTATTTTGGGAAATAGTCCGCGTGATTTAAGATTATTTGTACCGTCTAAACTTTTAGAATAGGACCTCCAAAAATTACGAGAAACCTCTTGACTTTGCCTTTGATTAAACGTATTAAAATCGTTGATTTCCACTGTCCCTGTTGCATCCTTTTTAATAACTAACTTAGGATCTGTCTGATAGGAGTAATTGAGTTTAGATTTTGAGGAATAAATGGAAAAGGGAGACTTTCCCTCCATTTGACTCGTTTTTTTAAGACTTAAACGGGGCTTCTTACCCGATTTAGCTATTGAATCTACTTGTGAGAAACTCGAAAAAGACAACACGATTCCAAACCCAAGAATAAAGGGAAACCAGGTGGAATAGTTATATTTATTTCTCGAATACAATTATCGCAAGGCTAACTTGATTAAATTTTCAACGGTGGCATCAGGATTTGACTTTAGGATAGCATCTAAACTCTTTTCTGCCGCGCTCCGAGGGATTCCCAATGTAACTAAGGCGGCTAACGCTTCCTGTTTATTTCCATAATTCGCATCATGTGAAGCTATTCCCGCTTCGACAAACAGCGTATCCTTCTTACACTTATCTTTTAGTTCCAGAATAACTCGTTGGGCCGATTTAGATCCAATACCTTTGATAGATTGTATCAAGGCAATATTTTCATTCATAATAGCCGAACGAATTTCATTGGAAGAGAAGGAAGATAACATCACCAAAGCCGTACTTAAACCAATCCCTGAAACAGATATTAAATCAAGGAATAACAACTTTTCATCCATGGAATGAAAACCAACCAAGGTATGGGAGTCTTCTTTTACCTGCAAATGTGTAAAAAGTTTACAACTCTCTTCTCCATCCGCCAAAGCAGCATACGTTTGCAAAGAAATTTTAACCTCATACCCTACACCATTCACATCTATGATCACGTGAGCGCGATCTTTGTGGGCTAATTTACCTCTTAAATAAGCTATCATAATTATCTGCGTTTACGGCGTTTGTTAGATTTAGTCTTTTTCTTTTTACGAGTAGTCTTTTTGTGTTTCCTAAATGCGTTTCTCTTGCTGTATTTCTTTGAAGCTTGGGAGAGTTTAAAATAAACAATCATTTGCCCTTTCTGTAACTTGCTCCCCTTGATGCGATTAATTCGCTTCAATTCAGATACACTCAACCCTAATTTACGGGCAACTCGTGATAAAGTTTCCCCTCGTTTAACACGATAGGTATGACGCTGAGCAATGGGAATTGGTTCTACCTTTTCACTTGTATCAATCTCAGCTGAATCCAGTATTGATAAATCTACCCTCGCAGAATCCAGAATACGAGACCTATTTTGTTCAAAATAGGGAAAATGACTCTTAGGAATATGTACTTTAACTTTATTAGCGTTCCTTGGTAAAAAGTGTGAAATAATATGGGGATTAATCCGCTTTAACGTATCTAAAGAGAATCCTGTCAACCGCGTAAGCGTGTTTAAATTCAGATACCCACTCACTAAAATACTATCCTTTGGAATATCAATCACCCAGTTTTCAGGCTGAATAGAATGATCCCAATGGAAATTCATCATATAGGTAATCGCTATAAATTGAGGTACATAAGCCCGGGTTTGAGCAGGTAAACACGCATAAATACCCCAAAAATCATTTGCTCCTCCACAACGACGCATAGCTCTTTTCACATTAGAAGGACCTGTATTATAGGCTGCTAACGCTAAATGCCAATCTCCAAACGTTTTATAAAGTCGCTTCAAATATTGACAAGCTGCATCCGTTGCTCTTTCGGCATCGAAACGCTCATCAATATATTGATCCACCCGCATCCCAAAATCACCTCTTGCCGTGTAGGGCATAAATTGCCATAATCCGCCAGCCCCTTTATTCGAAATGGCCTTATTTTCTAAACCAGACTCTATTAAGGATAAATATTTTAATTCATCTGGTAGACCGTATTTCTTCAAATTCTTCTCATAAAGAGGAAAATAGATATCCTTACGCTCCAGCATTCGTTGTGTAAAACTCGCCTTTCTAAAGGCGAAAATCTCAACAAACTGATGTGTAATTATATTATAATTAAGAGGAATCTCGTTTTCCAACTTTTTCAAGCGCTCTTGAATTAAACCGGGATCGATGCTGAAAACAGGTGGGCCACCTTGCTCCACTTTGGCCAAAGAATCAATCTGTTCTAAATCATAAGCAGGTTGATAGGCAGCAGTGACTTGCCCAAATGAGAAAGAGGAAATAAATAAACAGAAAAGAAGTATAATTCTATTCCGCATCTTTGTTAAGTAATTCGCCTAAATCTAACATTTTTGCCTCTTGAAAAGGACTTGTCATTAACTGAAAACCCATTGGTAGACCAGCTGAATCAAATCCCATCGGAATCGATAAACCTGGAATTCCCGCCACATTTGCTTGAACGGTAAACAAATCACCTAAATACATCTGGATGGGGTCTACTGTTTTCTCTCCTAAACGGTAAGCCGTAGATGATGTTGTAGGAGAAATGATATAATCGAAATCAGCTAAAATCGAAAGCGTTTTATCCTGTATTAAGCGACGCACTTTTTGTGCCTTCGTATAATACGCATCATAATAATCCGCACTTAAAACAAACGTACCTAACATGATGCGGCGTTGCACCTCTGCTCCAAAACCCTCATGACGGGTACGCTTATACAGCTGCATCAAATCAACCGCATTAGCGGTACGATGGCCATACTTAACCCCATCAAAACGAGCTAAATTAGAACTAGACTCAGCGGTAGTCAACACATAATACGTAGGCAACAATTGATCTATATAGGGAAAATCTACGGCCTCAACTGTATAACCTAAACTTTTCAATTTAGCCACTTGCACTTCAAAAGCCGCTTTAATCTCCGGCTGAAGACTCGGATGCTCCACAACTTCTTTAATAAAAGCAACACGCTTTTTATCATGTGTAGGTGCAGGAATATGGGAACTCAATGTACTATCTTGGCCATCCTCCCCTTTAATTACATCTAATACTAATCTTGCATCCGAAACATAATGAGCAATCGGCCCTATCGTATCAAAAGAAGACGCATAAGCAATTAATCCCCAACGAGAAACCAAGCCATAGGTAGGTTTCAATCCGATTACACCACAAAAAGCCGCAGGCATGCGTATGGATCCACCCGTATCTGTTCCTAAGGAAACTTGGCACATTCCTGCCTGAACAGCAACTGCCGAACCACCTGAACTTCCACCAGCTACGTAAGCTGGATTCGCAAAATTCAACACAGGACCATAAGCTGAATTTTCATTCGTACTACCCATCCCAAACTCATCACAGTTTTGACGACCTATGATAATGGCATCTTCATCCAATAAACGCTGAACGGCTGTGGCTGAAAAAGTAGATTCAAAGGTGTTCAATATCTTACTCCCTGCGTAAGAATGATGACCTTTATAACATAATAAGTCCTTAACTCCCACAACCATCCCTGCTAATTTACCTGCGGTACCTGCCCTCAATTTAGCATCCACTTGAGCGGCCCGAATCATCGCTTCTTCCTCATACACCTCTAAAAATGCATTCAATGTAGCATTATGTGTATGAATTTGTTGTAAATGACCTGCGACAATAGCAGAAACCGAAAGCTCGCCCGCTAACAATTTCTCCCTGATTTTCGCATAGGGTTGAATGGAATTACTCATTAATAAGTGGGAATCTGTATAAACACAAAAGCATAGTTGAATTTCTCCAACTATGCAGATTTAAGGCAATGGATACTAATTATTCTTTTGTATCCTCTAATTCTTTATTGATTTGATCTTTAACATCATTCTTCGCGTTTTGAAACTCGCGAATACCTTTTCCTAATCCTTTCATTAATTCTGGAAGTTTCTTTCCTCCAAAAAACAATAAAATCAATAAGCCAATTAATAGCATTTCGCCACCACCAAGGCTATTTAAAAATAATAATATGCTTGCAGTCATCATATCGTGTTGTGTCTAAAATTTCGTAAATATATTTAAAAAAGGTTAATTAATCGTGTATTTAAAGATGTTTTTCAAACTCATCCAACTCCTCCTTAATCGCTTTACCTACCCAAACTACAATTGCTAAATCATCCGCAAACCCAACTAATGGTAAAAAGTCTGGAACAAAGTCAAATGGCATCACAAAGTACAACAACGCTGCTGTAATTTTAACTAACGTAATGACAGGTAACTTAGTATAAGAACCTTGCACATAGGCCTTAATTAATTCACTAAAAAGAATGATGTAGCGATTTAATAATTTAACAACGGTCAAATTACTGGAAGAGGCCGTTTCTTGTACCTTTTTAAGAGCCCCTTTCAGCAAGGAAAGTAATCCGACTTTGTTTTGAGAAAAAAGCGCTTCACTCTTTTCCATCGCCTCTTTAAAAAAACGAGAGTCTACAATTCGCTTTACCCAAGTCCCTGATTGTGACATAATAATTTAGATTAATGCTTAAATATAATGAAATCATTTAAGGATTTGTCGTATTTTTGTATCGTTTTTTGAATCATTCTTACCAAAAATTATAACAATGAAAATCACAGTAGTAGGAGCAGGTGCTGTAGGAGCCACTTGTGCTGACAACATTGCCAGAAAAGAATTGTCAGATGAATTAGTTTTATTAGATATCAAAGAAGGTATCGCAGAAGGTAAAACATTAGATATGTATCAAACAGCTAGCTTGTTAGGTTTTGATACAACTTTAATCGGTTCTACGAATGATTACACAAAGACAGCTAACTCAGATGTAGTAGTGATCACTTCAGGGCTTCCACGTAAACCTGGTATGACTCGTGAAGAGTTAATCGGAGTGAATGCTGGAATCGTGAAAAGTGTAGTTGAAAACATCTTAAAATATTCGAAAAACCCGATTATCGTGATCATCTCTAACCCGATGGACACGATGACGTATTTAGCTAAATCGGTAGCAGGATTAGACAAGCACCGCATCATTGGAATGGGTGGTACTTTAGACTCAGCACGTTTCAAATGCTATTTAGCGAAAGCAATGGATGTGTCTATCAATGATATCTCAGGTACTGTTATCGGTGGACACGGAGATACAACAATGATTCCATTGAAGCGTTTAGCAACTTATAACGGTGTTCCTGTCTCTCAATTCTTGGATGACGCAACTTTAGATAAGGTAGTGGCTGATACCATGGTAGGTGGAGCTACATTAACTGGCTTATTAGGAACTTCAGCTTGGTATGCACCAGGTGCTGCAGGAGCTGCTCTAGTAGAAGCTATCGTTCGTGATGAGAAGAAAATTATGGCTTGTTGCGTATCTCTTGACGGAGAATATGGCCAAAAAGATATCTGCTTAGGTGTTCCTGTCGTATTAGGCAAGAATGGTTGGGAGAAAATTGTAGATTATAAATTAACTGCTGACGAGCAAGCTGCTTTCAACAAATCAGCTGATGCTGTTCGCAACATGAACTCGGTATTAGATACCTTGTCACTTTAATAAGTACTCAGTCATTTAAAAGCCTCTCCTATTCGTTTAGGAGAGGCTTTTTTATTTCCTCGAATATAGGGCAATTATTTCGATCGAATCGCGATTACTGGGTCCATTTTCGCTGCTACCCAAGCCGGAATAATTCCTGACAGGATTCCAATAAAGCTAGAGATAAACAAACCAGTTACAATATTCTTCATGGATAATACTAGTGGTAGAGCGTCTTGCGGAATTAAAGTTAGTAAAACAACAAGTCCGATTCCCACTAATCCACCAATCAAACTCAAAAAAACAGCTTCAAACAGGAATTGGAATAGGATAAAATAGTTCTTTGCCCCTAAAGACTTCTGGATTCCAATGATATTAGTGCGTTCTTTGACCGAAACAAACATAATATTAGCAATCCCGAAACCTCCTACCAATAAAGAGAAACCTGCTATTAACGCACCTGCTATATTCAACGCTGCGAAGATTCCATCAAAAAATTGATTCAATCCATCTAAGCGATTTACCGCAAAATTACTTTCTTGCTTCGGCTTAATTGAACTTAAAGAGCGCATTAAACCCGTCACCTCCCCTTCTAAATTCTCTTGACCTATATCATCATCCATCGCTTTAATGGCTATGTCGGGAGCTGGTTTGTCTTTTTGAAACACGGCTGAAAAAGTTGAGTAAGGAATAAATACTTTTTCATCAGGAGTCCCACCAAAACTCAAAATATCATTTCCTTTCTTTTCAATAATTCCTATGACCTGAAATTTAATACCATTTAATTTGATTTGATCGCCTATAGTGGCTTGTAGGTTTTCTGAGACTTTGGCCCCAATAATAACAACATTTAACGCATTCTCCGATTCTATCGGTAAGAAATAACGGCCAAACTGCACAGGAACGCTCGTGATTTGATTATAATCGTAACTCGCACCTGTCATATTCACATCCATACTAGAACTTCCCTTAGTCGCAGACGCTGAACGACCATTATCTATTATCGCAATGGCTTTCGCTGATTTTAAATTGTCTTTCAAAAATTGAAACTCGGAGTATTTCATCTCCGGGCGATTCAGATATTTCCACCAAGGATAATTGTTTTGCATAATCCAAGGCCATTTTCCTACATACAAAACTCCTGAACCGGCAAAAGAATCAATCTCAGAACGAATGTTCTTATTCAATGAATCCACGGCCGTAAATACGGCGACAATGGCAAAAATCCCCACACTGACACCTAAAAGGGATAAGGTTGTGCGCATAAGATTAGAGCGTAATGCCTGGTAGGCAAAGATCAAACTCTCGTAAACTTGAATTAAAAACTTCATAGAATTTTGCTTGAATTCAAATTTAGAAAATTAATCCCTAGAAATACGCTTGCTTTTTATGAACAGAGTGTATAAACTTTGAATGGCAATATGAAGGTAAGATTGGATTTTGTAATTTCACTTTTCCTTATGGAATTATGAGCTGGAGTAATTACGAAGTACGTTTGTTAAAAGACCATTTTGAGGGTCAGCTGTTTTTTGACGAGAACCAAAACTCGCAAATTGCTAAGCGTATTTACGCGACCGACGCCTCCGTATACCAAGTTAAACCTGCAGCAGTAGCTATCCCTGCCTCCATAAAAGACATCAAACGCCTTATACAATTTGCCTCTCATGCAAAGACAAGATTAATTCCAAGAGGAGCTGGAACTTCATTAGCTGGCCAGGTAGTAGGTGAAGGTATTGTCATGGAAATCTCTTCAGCTTTAGGCAAAGTCATTTCACTTAACAGAAAAGAAAAATCGGTTTGGATTGAACCAGGCATCGTCAGAGATGACTTAAATAAACACCTAGCAACAGCTGATTTGTTTTTTGGCCCTGAAACTTCTACGGCAAATCGTGCCCTTTTAGGTGGGATGTTGGGAAATAACAGTTGTGGATTGCATAGTATTGTTTGGGGTTCCGTTCGGGATCATATTTTGGAAACACGCGCTTTTTTATCTGATGGCACCGAGATTCATACGCATCCATTGTCCCGCGAAGAATTCTACCACAAGACTACCTTACAAAATTTAGAGGGCAAGATTTATCGGGAGATTCACCGCATGTTGAATAACCCGGAAATTCAATCCTTAATTAGGGAAAAGTTTCCTAAAAAGGCTATCAAGCGTAGAAACACGGGATATGCCTTGGATGCCTTATTGGAAATGCAGCCCTTTCAACCGGATGGCGAACCATTTAATCTTTCTAAGTTGATTGCGGGATCAGAAGGGACATTGGCGGTAGTACATGCCATGAAATTAAACTTACTAGACACGCCTGATCCAGAAGCGGCTCTTGTCTGTATTCATTGCCAAAGCCTACAAGAAGCATTACAGGTGAATATTGAGGCACTAAAGCACCCGATTCTTGCCTCTGAATTAGTGGATGATTACATCCTATCGTTCACAGAAGGTCATCCGAATTTCGAAAAAGACCGAGATTTTATTGAAGGAAAACCAGCTGCCATTCTAATGGTGGAATTTCGATCAACTGATCGGGCCACATTAGAGAATCAAGTTTCTAAGCTCATTGATCATTTAACGTCTAAAAACCTGGGGTATGCCTACCCTACCTTAAATGGTCAGGATATTGCCAAAGGTTGGGATATCCGAAAAGCCGGCCTAGGATTAATCCGAAACCTGAAGGGAGATACCCAGCCCGTCAATTTGATCGAAGACTGTGCAGTGGACCCTTTGGATTTACCGGCATATGTGGCAGAAATACAAGCTTTACTCGCTAAATATCAGACGAATGCCGCCTACTATGCACATGCTGGTGCAGGCGAATTGCATATAGAGCCTTTTATTAACTTAAAGAGCCCTGAGGGTGTTTCCCTTTTCCGTCAATTATTGGCAGAAACGGTAGAAATACTAAAAAAATACAACGGATCCTTAAGTGGCGAACATGGAGATGGTCGTTTGCGTGGCGAATTCATCCCGGAATTAATGGGAAAAGAAGTTTATGGCCTTTTCAAAGAGATTAAACATGTATTTGATCCTCATAACCTCTTTAATCCAGGTAAAATAACAGATAGCCCACCCATGGATACGGCCTTCCGATTTACGAACAGCAAAGCGGATGAACCGTCCTATTTCTTTGATTATGGGGTTTGGAGAAATCCGCTAGGCCTCGCTGAAAAATGCTCTGGTTCTGGAGATTGCAAAAAAACAGTCTTAAGCGGTGGCACCATGTGTCCAAGTTATATGGCTACTTTGCAAGAAAAAGATTCGACCAGAGCGAGAGCCAATATGCTCCGGCAACTCTTACAATCACCTAAAGAGGAAACGTTTAGCAACCCCGATTTGCATGAAATTTTAGACTTGTGTTTGTCCTGCAAAGGTTGCCAAACGGAATGTCCTTCCGGCGTGGACATGGGCAAACTAAAGGCGGAAACGCTACAACAGTCCTATTTGAAAAATGGTGTTCCCTTGCGTACTAAACTCATCGGGCATTTCCCTACCCTGCAACGCATTGCTAGCTACGTAGCACCTTTGTATAATTTTATCGTTGAATTCCCTCTCACATCTAGCCTAGTGAAATTAACCATGGGTTTCTCCCTCGAGCGAAGTCTGCCTACTGTTCAATTCACCAGCTTAGAAAAATGGTTTGATCGTTATGCGCGAAAAAACCCACAAGAGAACTACGAAAAGGGATTTGTCTATCTCTTAGCAGATGAATTCACGAATCACAATGAGGTTCCTTTAGGCCAAAAGACCGTTAAATTATTAAATCAATTAGGATACGGGGTTCGAATTCCGAAAGGGATTGTTAGCGGTAGAAGTTTTATTTCAAAAGGAATGTTAAGGGAGGCAAAAGCGTTAGCCAATGCTAATGTAGACCAATTAGCAGATCTCATTTCGATTGACCGACCTTTGATTGGAATTGAACCAAGCGCCCTATTAACCTTCAGAGATGAAATCCCTTCTCTTGTTGATGCTGATAAACGCGAAAAAGCGGAACAATTAAAACCGAATTGCCAATTAATCGACGAATTCATCGCACGTGAATTCAAAGCAGGAAGAATAACTTCCGATTCTTTCCACGGAAAACAGCAAAAAATCCTGTTACACGGTCATTGCCACCAAAAATCCATAGCCGGATTAAGTGCAACCCGCATCGCCTTGACCATTCCATCTCAATACGAAGTAGAATTATTACCCACGGGCTGTTGCGGAATGGCGGGATCTTTTGGCTATGAGAAAAAACACTATAAAATCTCTCAGCAAATCGCGAACCTTGTCCTTTTCCCTCGCCTATTAAATAAACCCATCAAAAGTATCATCGCTAGCAACGGTACTTCCTGTAGACACCAAATCAAAGATGGGATCGAACAAACAGGCTTCCACACAGCAGAAATCCTTTATAACGCCCTAAAATGATACAATATAACCTCTCGCTCTTCATTGAGCCCAGTATTACGGAAACAGCTTTAAAGGCCTTAAAAACAGTAATTATTCCCGAAATCGAGAAACAAGCCTTCATTGACCAAATTCATTTATTTGAAATCACTTCTCACCAAGAACCTGATTCAAATGGCTATTCCTTACAATGTTGGCTGCCTGAATTTAAGGAAGAGCAAAAAGACTTTATTGAAGGAATTGTTTCTGGTTTTTTTCAAAAAGAATTCGCGAATCAGTATGTGTACTTTCCGAGTCAGCTGAAAAGAGTGTAGAGTTTAGTCATCGCTGCGCGATTTAGTCGCCTGCGGCTTAGTCACGACTGCGTCGTTTAGTCAATAGTCAGAATATGTTTTTTCGACTAAGTTGCTAAGCAACGACAAGTAAATAGTGAATACATCGCCAGAGGCGATTCCACCTTTTTGCTTTATGCTTTGCTCTTTGTGCTTTATTTACCCCAATCAATAGGAGTTTGACCACTCCTCAATAAATATTCATTAATCTTAGAAAAAGGTTTCGATCCAAAAAATCCTCCTCTATTGGCCGATAACGGCGAAGGATGAGCAGCCTGAATGATAAAGTGACGCTGAGGATCGATGAACTTTGAAAGCTTTTGGGCATAAGCACCCCATAAAACGAATACGACATTTTGTTTCTCATCATTTAAGATACGAATAACATCCTGAGTAAATTCTTCCCAGCCCTGCTTCGCATGAGAATTGGGTTCACCAGATCGAACGCTTAAAACGGCATTCAAGAGTAAAACGCCTTGATCTGCCCAAGAACGTAAATCTCCATCCATTCGAACTACCTTTACATCATCGTAAAGTTCTTTGTAAATATTACGAAGTGAAGGTGGCAAAGGAAATGAAGCAGGAACGGAAAAGGATAAACCTTGCGCTTGTCCTAATCCATGGTAAGGATCTTGACCGATAATCACCACTTTGGTTTGTTGAAGACTACACCGTTGAAAAGCAGTAAAAATTTGATCCATTGCTGGAAATATATCGTAAGAAATAAGTTCCCATTCCAGAAATAAACCTAAGTCCTGAAAATAAGCAGCAGAAATAGTGGAATTCAAGGCTGTTTTCCAATCATTATTCAAAGTTTCGGCTAATTTTACAACAAGATTATTCATTATTCCAATTTACAGGATGTCAGAAGCATATTCTAACGGATTCTTAATTTCAGTAGACACCACTCATTTACCTGAATTTGAACTAAATCCGCCTTACAAGCATTTTTTCTCCTACCAAATTACGATCAAAAACTTGAGTAATCAACCCGGTCAATTAGTGAGTCGATATTGGGAAATTGTGGATGGAATTGGATCAAAAGAAATTGTGAATGGTTTAGGCGTAGTGGGCCAACAACCCATCATAGAACCTGGCAATTCATTTACCTACACATCAGGCTGTCCTTTAATCGCCTCAATAGGTAAAATGAGTGGTCATTATGTATTTCTTAATCTAGAAAATCAAGCCACCTTCAAGGTTGACATACCGGCCTTTGAACTCATTCCCGCCTATCACTTAAATTAATGAATCGTCTACAATTCTATTTCAAGGCACAGACTGCACATGGATTACATTCACCATCCATCTATTCCTTGTATTGTGAATTGCTAAATCCCTATTTAAATGGGCAATTAAGCTATTCTCAATTGAAAGAAGCTTTGGCACATCGTTATTCGGATTGTAGCATTATGGAAATACAATCCTATGTAGATCTTGCCAAAATTCATCAAAACACCGTTATACTATTTGAGAAACCCCACAATCAAGAAGAAATTTGGAATGAATTACATTCCCATCCCAAGGTGATTCAGACCGTCGATTTATATAACCTTGGTCTGCTCTTTTTCAAACCGATTTGCCCTAAACAGCATTTCTATTTACGCAAAATGAACTAAAAAAAAGGGGCTCGAAAAGAGCCCCTTTAAATTATCTGTCTGCTTTTGCAATATCGACGTTCACTCGCTTGCCCTTGATTTGGGCGCCACTCATTTTGTCTAATACTACATTTGCATATTCTTTCGGCACATCCACAAATGTGTGTTTGTTTTCGATTTGAATTTGACCCAATACGTTGCCTGGTATTCCTGATTCACCAGCAAAAGCTCCCACGATGTTCGACGGGGAGATTTTTTCGTTAAATCCAATATTTACCACTAGACGTACCATATTTTCATCAGAACGATAAGGTTTACCATCGCGATCCATACGAGGCCCACGAGGAGCGGAATTACGATCTCCACCTCTTTCAAAACGACCACCGCGATCACCACCTCTTTCGAAACGACCCGCACCACGACGTCCTCCGTCACGGTCTCCTCCCCAACGATCTCCGCCGCCACCTCTTTCGAAGCGACCACCGCCACGTTCGTCACGACCATATTTACGAGAGCTCCGTTCCATTTCTCCTTCGAGATTCTCATCACCGAATTCGTTCTTCACGACACCCATGTTCATTTTCACTAAAGCTGCAACAACTTGTTCTACTGTGAACCCTGCATGTTGTAAGTTTGGCAAAGCATCATCAAATAATTCTAAACCACCTTCAGCAATCGTATTAGCGACACGATCAATAAACATCCCTTTCTTCACTCCCACTACGTCAGAGAAAGTAGGAATAACACCTTTATCGATCTTCACTTTAGTATAGTTCATAATTTCACGTAAACGATTGCGCTCAGAACCCACCACTAGTGTAAATGCCTTTCCTGACTTGCCAGCACGACCTGTACGACCGATACGGTGAACGTAATATTCTTCATCTAATGGAATATCGTAATTAATTACAGCATCTACATTATCTACGTCCAAACCACGTGCAGCCACATCCGTCGCTACTAAGAAACTCACATTTCCAGAACGGAAACGGTTCATCACTTGTGTGCGCTGAGATTGACGCAAGTCACCATGTAGACCTTCCGCTGCATAACCGCGCAACATCAATTCTTCCACAACTTCGTCTACACGTTTCTTTTGATTACAGAAAATCAAAACCAATTTCAAAGAATAGAAGTCAATTAAACGAGTTGTTACTTCCATTTTTGCACGTCCTTTCACATCGTAATATAATTGCTCGATGTTTACGTTCGTGATCTCATTCTTAACCACTTTCACTAACTTAGGGTTAGTCAAATAACGGTTAGTCAAGGCCATAATTGGCTTAGACATGGTTGCGGAGAACAAGACTGTTTGACGCTCATTTGGAATTTCTTCCAAAATGCTTTCAATATCCTCACGGAAACCCATATCTAACATCTCATCAGCCTCATCTAAAACGATCATCGATGCTTGATTTAATTTCAATGCACGACGTTCGATTAAATCGATGACACGACCTGGTGTTCCCACCACGATATTTGCCCCTGCTTTTAAAGACTTAATTTGACGATCGATGGAATCTCCACCATATACGGTTGTCACCCAAACCCCTTTAGTATACTTAGACAACTTCTTCATTTCCTCAGAAACTTGAACAGCTAATTCACGCGTAGGACATAAGATGATGGCTTGAACATACTTCTCAAAAGGAATAATATGCTCAATCATCGGAATACCAAAGGCGGCTGTTTTACCAGTACCTGTTTGTGCTTGTCCGATGACATCACGACCTTCCATAACGAAAGGTATTGCTTCTGATTGAATGGGAGAAGCAAACTCAAAGCCCATTTCTTTTACTGCTTCCTGGATTCCTTCCGACAATGGAAGCGAATCGAAGCGAATTTTTTCACTCATTTGATCTATTTAATTACGATGCCCGAACACATCCGTAATTTAACTCCTGCCGATAGCCTTTGAAAAAGGGAAAAAGAGAGTTCCTGCGGATGTATTTAATAAACAAAGCACAAAAGTACCGCTTATAAAATTAGCATGCAATAAAATTGTACTATTTTAATGCTGAACGCTTCTTAAAGCTAAAAATGATTTGATTATTCGAGGAATTGGGTAATGTAGCAACAGAAATTCGCTTTTGATTTAATCCCTCTCCCACTAGCCTATTTTTCAATACATAAGCATGCTCTTTAGCCACCATTGCTCCTTTCTCGGACGCAACCTGTACCTGTACATCCACCTCTTTAAATTTGTTCATCCCCAAGGCTATCTGCTTAAATAAGTAGGTTGTAGGAGATGCAAGCAATTCTGTTTTATCACTAAAATCTAGTTCAGTACACGTGAGATCCAAAGGGGTAACTACAGTTGAATCGGTAACATACGCATGAAAAGCCACCACAATGGACTCCTTAGGCACCTGAAATGGTTTACCTTCCGGCCATGCTAATGAAACCAGGGAATCATTCGAAGCCTTCGCTGAATCTACCACCGCTTTTGTTAGGCTATCATTTAATTTTGTCAAACTATCAATGGGGATAATTTGATCCGTTTCCTCTTTATCTACTACCTCCTCTGAACCGCCACTTCGTAAAACTAAAAACAAACCCAAAGACAAAAGAATTATACCGCCTATTACCCCAAAAATCAACTTATAATTTCGAGCAGGTCGATCATCTGACGCAACAAATGGTTCATCAAAGACGAAGGTATCCCCTTTCAAAACATCCTTTAAAACTAGGATATCAATTAAAGCTACCTGTATTTTAGTGGGAGCTAAGGTATAGAAATCACTCGTAGCTGGTAAATAATATTCACCAAAAGACTTGTAGTCACGAAGCGCGTCATAATCAAACTCCTTCAACCGATAACCATACAAAGCATAACTCAACGTTAAGCCTTTAATAATTGTAGAACTTTTAGCCCCTAATTGCCCTCCTAATAATGTAGCAATGGCACTTTTCTTGTCTGGCAATAGAATACCCATCATCCCTTCCCCAAAACGGTACATCGCCTCATAATCTGGCATTCCTTTACCTGAACTCAATAATTTAGCCACATCCTCCGCAGGAGCCGATTTTGCTAACATAAAATTATAGAGCGCATTAAATCGAATACGATTTCTAAATAACTTCAATACACTCCCTAAAACAACCGCTTCGAAGGCTGGTATCAATTCCATCACCTTCTCCTGCTTCTCTGTACAAAGATCCGCAAGACGCTTTGCAAAAAAAGCTTTTTCATCGGGAGTAATTAATGTAAATACCTGGCTCATATAGATTATTTCTGACACAAAATTACCTTATTTTTTTTATTTGCTTACCTTTGTAAGATGAAAAAGGTGTTATTTATTGATAGGGATGGGACTTTAATTGAAGAACCTAAAATTGACCAACAGGTGGATAGCTATGAAAAGCTCGCCTTCTTACCTGAGGTCATCTCTAATCTGAAGAAAATAGACACGATTACTAACTTTGAATTAGTGATGGTGACTAATCAAGATGGCTTAGGAACGGATTCTTTTCCAGAAGAAACGTTTTGGCCTGCACACCAAAAAATGTTAGATATCTTCGCATCAGAAGGTATTATCTTTCAACAAATTCACATAGACCGTAGTTTCGCTCACGAAAATAAGCCTACGCGCAAACCAGGTATTGGTTTATTAGGCGAGTATTTTTCCACTGAGTATGATTTAGCGAATTCATTCGTCATCGGAGATCGTTTAACAGATATTGAATTAGCGAAGAATTTAGGAGCCAAAGGAATCTTCATAGGTGACATAGAAATCCCAACTGAATTACAACCACATACAGCATTGCAATGTGCAAATTGGAATGAAATTCACGAGTTTTTCCTTTTGCCAGCAAGACGTGTCCTTCACGAACGCAATACGCATGAAACGAAAATCTCCATCGACTTAAATTTAGATGGAAAAGGCATCGCTAAAAATGAAACAGGCTTAGGCTTTTTCGATCACATGTTAGATCAAATAGCGAAACACGGCAATCTAGATTTAGCCGTAAAAGTAATAGGAGATCTACATATAGATGAGCACCATACCATTGAAGACACCGGCATTGCTTTAGGCGAGGCATTTGCTATCGCTCTAGGGAACAAGAAAGGCATTGAACGTTATGGCTTCTTATTGCCTATGGATGATTGTTTGGCACAGGTGGCGATTGACTTCTCGGGACGTAATTGGTTAGTTTGGGAGGCCACATTTAAACGGGAGATGATAGGTGAAATGCCTACTGAGATGTTTTATCACTTCTTCAAATCCTTCTCAGATGGTTCTAGATGTAATTTAAACATCCAAGCTTCAGGAGAAAACGAGCACCACAAGATAGAGGCTATCTTTAAAGGCTTTGCAAAAGCCATTAAAATGGCGGTGAATCGTGATCGAAAAAATTTAGATTCTTTGCCAAGTACCAAAGGACTTCTTTAAAATAATTTGTAAATTTGCATTATTAAATAACAATACAATGGGATATTCAGGAGCAGCGTTTTTTATCATCTTATTTGCAATTTCAATTGTAGTAGGTGCTAAACTTCAAAAAATTTATAAAGAGAGAGGAAAATAGTCCTCTCTTTTTAGTTTAATTTCCCATCGTCTGCGAAACTATAAAAAGTAGTAGATCCTATGATGAGGTGATCTACCACATCAATATCAAAAATCTTACCTGCTGCTACTACTTGCTTCGTCAAATCCACGTCAGACTTACTAGGACGCATTTGATCGCTTGGGTGATTATGCGCCAGAATAATGGATGAGGTCAATCGTTCTAAAGCAGACTTATACAATAACCGAAGATCAACTGTCGTGCCTGAGACACCACCCATACTTAATTTCTCTGCTAATACGACAGTAGAGGCTCGATTAAGATGAAATACCCAGAACTCTTCTCGGATCAAATCAGCTAGATATGGCTTAATTAAACTATACGCATCATTGGAATTCCGAATGACTAGCTTAGAACCAGATTCATAAATCTGGCGCCGCCTTCCTAATTCCAAAGCTGCCACTAATAAAGCCGCTTTAGCTGGACCAATACCTTTAATTTTATAAAAATCGAAAGAATTGTAACGGGCTAATAAACACAAATCCCCATCAATGGCATCTACTAAAAGTTGTGCTAAATCAGCGGCTGAATGTTCTGCGAAACCAGAACCAATCAGAATGGTCAAAATCTCGACCAACGACATTTCACTTGCTCCTAATCGAGCTAATTTTTCCCGAGGCATATCCTCCTTCTTGACAATTTTCATTCAAGAAAGGTAACCTATATAAACGAATAAACCCCTCTTGCGGAGGGGTTTATCACTATCTTGATAATCTAAAATTAAGCAGCTACTTTGTTCACTAACTTAGCTAATTTAGATTTTTGATTTGCAGCTTTGTTCTTGTGAATGATGTTTTTCTTAGCCAATTTATCCAAAGAAGAAGAAACTTGTTTGAAAAGCTCCACCACCACAGATTTATCAGTCGTCAATCTCAATTTCTTGATTAATGTACGAGTTGATTTGTGTTGGTAACGATTACGTAAACGCTTTGCTTCGTTAGAACGGATACGCTTTAGTGCTGATTTATGATTTGCCATCTGTTAAATAAAATTCTCTTTTTACAAAATTGAATTGCAAAAGTACGTAATATGAAATTAAATAACAAGTCCTCTCTTAAAATTTATGTGTTTATTCTTTGTATATGGACTGTACATACTGAAACTAGAGGCACTTGGGGATTCTTTGGACATCGCAAAATCAATTTGCTGGCCACTTACACACTACCTCCCCCACTTCATTCTTTTTATCGAAGACATCAAAAGGAGCTGCAAGAGCTCGCAGTTCTACCTGATTCAAGGCGCTATATCCTTGATGAAGAGGCGGCTAGACATTACATAGACCTCGATCAATATGACCTTAATCAAGTCAGTTTTAGTACTTGGGAACAAATGTTACGTAAAAGGCCAGTAGATTCACTGAAAAAACATGGGATTGTGCCGTGGCATATACCCATTGTCTTTCATAGGCTAGTCCAAGCGTTCCAGAAAAAGGATACCTTGCAAATAATTAAACTATCTGCAGAATTAGGTCATTATGTGGCAGACTCGCACGTGCCATTACATACAAGTTCAAATTATGATGGCCAAAAAACAGGGCAAAGTGGCTTGCACGGTTTTTGGGAATCACGTATACCGGAAATTTTAGGAAATAAATTAGATCAATTTAGTGGACCCGCAACCTTCATTTCGGATGTACAGCATAGCGCATGGACCTGGGTGCTTTCTTCTCACAAGCAATTGCCCCTCTTATTTTCAATGGCTACACAAGTGAGTAATCAATTAAAAGAAAGTGAAAAATATAGCTTTGAGCAAAAAGGGCAAGCTTTAGTTAAAATACAAAGCGTTAAATATAGCCTAGCGTATCACAAATCACTAAATCGCCAAATTGAAACAAGGTTTTTAGCCGCCGTACAACACGTGGGAGATCTGTGGTATTCCGCTTGGCTTTCCGCAGGGCAACCATCTTTCGAATAAATTTTGCAATTTTGCAGGATGAAATCCACTCTTTTTATTCAATTGAAGCCGGGAAAAGACGCACCGGTCAAACGTTTTCACCCTTGGGTATTTTCTGGAGCTATTGCAAAACAAAGCCCACAACTTCAAGACGGAGACTGGGTGAGTGTCTTTAGTTCGAGAGATGAATTTTTAGGAACAGGTCACTACCACAATGGAAGTATCGCTGTTAAAATCATCTCATTCCAAGAAATTGAATCGAAGAGCACCTTTTGGGAAAAACGCATTCAAAATGCGTGGGATTTACGCGCCTTGTTGCCATTAGAAAAAACCAATGCCTTTCGCCTCATTCACGGAGAAGGTGATGGTTGCCCGGGCTTGATTATGGATTTATACAAGGACGTACTTGTTTTTCAAGCACATACCATCGGGATGCACCGCGATCGCGATGAAATTGTAGAAGCTATTAAAAAAGTATTAGGTAAGAAAATCAAAGCTATATACGATAAAAGCCGGGAGACATTGCCCACTGAATATGCACAAAATTGCACAAATGGCTACGTTTTTGGGGAAGTTGCTGTGCCATATACGGTTAAAGAGAATGGCATCTCTTTTTCTATCAATTGGATTACTGGCCAAAAAACAGGTTTCTTCATCGATCAACGTGAAAACAGAGCACTACTTGCAAAATATGCAAAAGGTAAATCGGTATTAAATACGTTCTGTTATTCCGGTGGATTCTCACTTTATGCCCTAGAGGCAGGAGCTGCCTCAGTTATCTCTTTAGATGCATCAGCCAAGGCTATCGATTTAGTCAAGACTAATGTCGAACTGAACAAGATGCAAAGCCTGAAGCATGAAGCCATTGTAGGAGAAACTCTTCCCTATTTAAAGGCTAATGAAGATGAATTTGATATCATCGTGTTAGATCCGCCTGCCTTTGCTAAATCCTTAAATGCAAAACACAAGGCACTTCAAGGCTATCAAAAAATTAATGAATTAGCCTTAAAGAAAATTAAGAAAAACGGACTACTCTTCACCTATTCTTGCTCTCAAGTAATTACGCGTGATTTGTTTTACAATATGCTCGTGGCTGCCGGAATCGCAGTAGGACGTGAAATCCAGGTTATTCACCAGATGACACAATCACCTGATCATCCAATAAACCTTTTCCACCCGGAAAGTAATTACTTAAAAGGATTTGTACTGAAAGTAATTTAATCAAAAAAGGCAGCCCTCAAGCTGCCTTTTATATTAGTTTACAAATCTGAAAAGTCGATTCCAGCGGATGACCTCCCAAAATTTCCAAGAAAATAAGGGTTTATTAGCATCAATTGACATCCACACAAAGAACGCTTTACCTACAATGTGATCTGAAGGAACAAAACCCCAGAAGCGAGAATCAGCCGAATTATGGCGATTATCACCCATCATAAAATAATAATCTTGTTTGAAGGTGTATGAGGTAATAGACTTACCGTCTATAGAAATTTGGTAGCCATTCACAACCACATTCTTATTTCCTTCGTATTTCTGAATCGCTTCACTATATAAAGCCACATTTCCTGGTGTCATAGGGACTGTTAAACCTTTTGCAGGTACTTTTAACGGGCCATAGAAATCACGATTCCATTTATATAAAGTGGTATCATGTGGAAATATATCTACAAAGGTTACTCCCTTAGGATCTTTGAATAAATTCGTATCAAATGTTTTTGCAAAAGGCAAAGCTTTTATCTCATCCATCATTGCCTTGGACGTATTCAATTTATATCCCCAAAGCACATTTTGCGAATCTGGTTCAGCTAAAGGCAACCAATCCGCCGAATCATAGCTAGCATCTGGCGCATTGCGAATACCATAGTCTTCAAAGAATTTCTCATCTAAATTCTCCTTTGTCTTCATGAAAATAGGATGCTGCATCCGTTCTGGATTTTCCATCGCTTTTCCATTCACGATCACTTGTTGGTCACGAACCTCCAAAACATCACCCGGAGTCGCCACACAGCGTTTTACATAAAACGTGCGTAAATCAACCGGTGCATCACCATCCTCCTCGAAATTAGGCACATTAAAGACTACCGCGTCACCTTGCTTCACCGAAGAGAACCCTGGAAGACGGTAAATAGGTAAGTCTAACCAAGGTAAATACGATGGAATATTTGTAAACCAAATCTTTTGGTGAGTCAAGGGTAATTGCAAAGGCGTCTTAGGTGTGCGCACCCCGTAGTGAAGCTTACTCACAAATAAGAAGTCCCCTACCATCAAAGAACTCTCCATTGAAGGAGTTGGAATTGTGTAGGCTTCAAATATAAAAAAGCGAATTAAAGTGGCTGCTACTACAGCAAATGCTACCGAATCCAACCACTCTCTGAATGCCGATTTTTGTTTTTTAGGTGTTTCTTTCGTTTCCTGCATCTTATTTTAACATATCGTCCATACCAAGGACTCCTTTTTTATCTTGAACCCATTCCGCTGCAATCACAGCGCCTAAGGCAAATCCCTCCCGGCTAAATGCCTCGTGGGTAATCTCGATCTGATCTACTTTGGAAATATACTTTACCGTATGCGTGCCCGGAATAATTGACTCGCGCTGTGACCAAATCGCTACCTCATTCGCCGCCGGAATCTCATTATTCACCCACTTGTCTTTGGTCGCATAGGCGTCTATAATTCCTTCAGCGATCGTAATTGCCGTGCCACTCGGAGAATCTTTCTTTTCTAAATGATGAATCTCATTGGTATAAATATCGTATTCTTTCTGTGGAGCCATCAATTGAGCGAGCATTTTATTCAAACGAAAAAACAAGTTCACACCAATTGAATAATTAGACGCATAAAAGAAGGTCGAATTCTTTTCTTTCGTCAAACTCTCTACTTCTGACTTCTTTTCTAACCAACCCGTTGTACCACAAACCACCGGAATTTGCTTATTAATGCAAGTTAATATATTCGTGTAAGCAGACGCTGGATTCGAAAATTCAATCGCCACATCAGCGTCAGCAGATGTTAAAGCCTGCAAATCGGCTTGATTATCTACATCTATTTTAGCTACAATAGAATGGCCGCGACCTAACGCAATGCGTTCAATCTCTTTGCCCATTTTACCATAACCGATTAATACTATCTTCATCTCTATTTAAAATTAAACGTTAAGGTGAGTCCGGATACCAAGCTTTGGGAAAAAGGCTGGTAATCTACTGTCGGTTTCACCTTTAAACTGATATCATCCGACACATCAAATGTTTTCAAATGTGCACTCACATTCGCATCCACCACATTCAAAGTCCAGGCTAAAACCATACCAATATAGGTATAATCTCTATTTCTTCTATATCCGTCGGTTAAACGCTTTAACTGATTGACATCTAAATCCCGAATTGTTCCATCCTCATAAGGAACCGCCACTGTCGTAGGTGGTTTATACGTAGGATCATCCGGGTGGTTAGAAACTTCATAATAATAGGCTCTATACTTTGCATAGCGGACATCATTCCAATTCGCAATCATACCTAAGGATACAAATGCCCCAGCGACAAGAGGTAATTTCCAATACTGCCTATTATACAATTGTCCCCAACCTGGAATCATTAAGGACTTAAGCGTGGCTTGTCGAGGAATGATTTTATAGGGTTTTGTTACAGCTTTCACTGCCGGTTTCAATTGAACCGAATCCTTCACGTCCTTTGCATGAAGGCCTAATGGTATAAACAAAACTAACAGGAAGTACCGAAAGTACATTATTGAACTTTGTTAAGAATGGTTAAAAGCTCTTCTTTCGACTTAAAACTTAACTTGATCTCTCCCTCTCCTTTTTCATTGATTTTTAAGGCAACGGGAGCCTTAAAAAATATTTTCAAGGTGGCTTGCCAAGCTTGTAGCTCCTGTGCAGAAACTTTTACAGCATTTGAACCTGAGATGGGAGCATCTATATTACCAGATTGGCGAACGGCATCCTCTAAACGACGAACCGACCAATCCTCAGCCATGGCTTTTTGAAATAAGGCATTCTGCAAAGCCGTATCCTCTAAAGAAACCAAACAACGGGCGTGACCCATCGATAATTTATTGTCCCGAATCGCCACTTGAATGTGAGGTGGCAACTTCAATAAACGCATATAATTCGTCACCGTCGAACGATTCTTTCCTACACGAGAACCTAAATCCTCTTGTTTCAAATCGCACTCTTCCATTAGCCGTTTGTAAGAAAGTGCAATTTCTATAGCGTTAAGGTTTTCTCGTTGAATGTTCTCAATCAAAGCCATTTCGATCATTTGTTGATCATCAGCCGTTCGAACATAAGCTGGAATCGTCTTTAAACCCGCAATTTTAGAGGCTTGAAAACGACGTTCGCCAGAAATAAGTTGGTATTTCTTGGGAGATACCTTACGTACCGTGATAGGTTGAATAATACCCTGCACACGAATCGATTCTGCTAATTCTTGTAAAGCTTCTGGCGCAAAAAATTCACGCGGTTGAAAAGGATTGGTCTCAATTAATTCCAATGCTATTTCATCCATCAAGCTTACTCCTTCGAGACTTCCAGCGAAATCGGAAGGATGGCGTGCTTGCAAGCCACCTCCATCAGAATCCTCTAATAAGGCACCCAAACCACGACCTAAACCCGTTCTCTTCTTTGCGTTTTCTTGCTTTGCACTCATATTACTTTACCTAGATGGTTACTAACAAACCATTCTTACGAATAATCTCTTTGGCTAAATTCAAATAACTAATCGCCCCCTTACTGTCCGCATCATGAAGGATAGCCGGAACACCAAAACTAGGGGACTCAGACAAACGAATATTACGCGGAATAATCGTCTCAAAAACCATATTTTTAAAGTGAGAATTTACTTCATTTACTACTTGATTCGATAAGCGTAAACGTAAATCGTACATCGTTAATAAAATCCCCTCAATTACTAATGAAGTATTCAATCGAGATTGAATAATCTTTATTGTATTTAATAATTTTCCTAAACCCTCCAATGCATAATATTCACATTGAACCGGAATAATTACTGAATCCGCTGCGGTAAGGCTATTTATCGTAATTAAACCTAAGGAAGGTGAGCAATCCATAATGATAAAATCATATTGATCTTTAACTGCCTCTAAGGCTTCTTTCATCTTTCGTTCCCGATTGTTCAAATTAATCATTTCTATCTCAGCACCAACTAAATCAATGTGGGATGGAATGATATCTAAAAAAGGAACTTCGGTAGGTAAAATACTATCCTGAACGGTAGAAAGCCCCACCATACATTCGTAAATACTATTTTTCACTTCTTTCGGGTTAAAACCTAATCCAGAAGTGGAATTAGCCTGAGGATCCGCATCGATCAAAAGGGTCTTGAATTCAAAAGCAGCTAAACTGGCAGCTAAATTAATAGCTGTTGTTGTTTTCCCTACTCCCCCTTTTTGATTTGCAATCGCGATTGTTTTGCCCATAGGATGTTTAACGAAATGAATTAACAATATTACAAAAAAGGTTTCACATCTATCTCGAATTTCTTGTATCTTGTCATCAAAAATTCAGCAAACCTATATGTCTTCAAACAATACATCACACCCTAAAGGACTTTATTTTCTTTATTCCACGGAAATGTGGGAACGTTTCAATTTCTATGGCATGCGCGCCATTCTCTCGCTCTTTTTAGTAAGCGCCCTTTCATTTAAACAAGACGAAGCGGCCATTTTATATGGAGGATTTTTGGGACTTAGTTATCTGACTCCCATGCTAGGCGGATATATTTCGGACCGTTACATTGGAAATCGAAATAGCATCATCTGTGGAGGATTTGCTATGGCCTTAGGTCAACTCTTATTATTTAGTTCTGCCAGCACTTTTACTTTAGATGTTCCTTTCGCTACCAATTTAATGTGGGGTGGTCTATTATTTTTAATCTTAGGAAACGGTTTCTTCAAACCTAATATTTCTTCCATGGTGGGTCAGCTATATGAAAAAGGCGATAGTCGCCTTGACGCAGCCTTCACTATTTTTTATATGGGTATTAATACAGGTGCCATGCTAGGGATGCTTATTTGTCCTTGGTTAGGTGACGTGAAAGTGGATGGTGTTAGGGTAATTGAAGCCTTCAAATGGGGGTTTTTAGCGGCTGGAGGGGCCATGTTAGTGGGTACCATTTTATTCATCTTATTAAAAGGGGTGTTTTTAAAAGCTCCTAATGGCAGTGAAATTGGTTTAGCACCTACATTTAGTGAAAGTAAACCAATGGACGCAGAAACCGAAAAGGCTGAATTCACTACTCAGTCCATTGTTATCTCTGCTGCCTTATTTATTGGATTAATCCTTGGATTCCATTATGCATTTGTCACCGAGGTGGCTAATCCAATTAAAGACTGGATTTATCCGGTCATCTATTCAGCAGGAATTAGTTTAGCCTTCTTAATTCTTAGAGACAAGACCTTGACTAAAATTGAACGGGATCGAATTTGGGTGATGTACTTTGTCGCTTTCTTTGTAATTTTCTTCTGGGCAGCTTACGAACAAGCTGGATCCTCCTTAACGTTTATTGCTGATCAACAGACGGATTTGAATTTCTTTGGCATTATGTTGCCTCCTAGCTCTGTACAAAACGCCAATTCGTTTTTTATCATCCTCTTAGCCTTCCCTTTCTCCTGGCTTTGGATGCGCCTTGCAAAAAAGGGGATTGAACCTAATTCTCCTGGTAAACAGGCAATTGGCTTGATGTTATTAGCGATAGGCTACTTAATCATAGCGCTTAAAGTGAAGAACTTAGGTACAGATAAATTAGGCGTGATTTGGTTATTCATCATGTATTTGTTCCACACCATGGGAGAATTGAGTCTTTCACCCATCGGATTGTCTTTAGTATCTAAGTTAGCACCCAAGCGATTCTCTTCTTTATTAATGGGGGTTTGGTTCTTAGCGAATGCAGCAGGTTATGCTTTATCGGGTACTTTAGGAGCCCTATTACCTCCTGCAACAGCGGTGGTAGGCCAAACGATCTTCCCTAGTTTCTTAGGGTTTGAAATTAAAAACCTCTATGATTTTTTCATTGTATTTGTAATAATGGCCGGAATTGCATCTGTAATTTTGTTTGTACTTGCTAATGGTCCACTTAAACGTATGATGCACGGCATCCGATAATATGAATTCACACGATCATCATTTACACGAACAGCATTTAAAAAGTTCCGATTTTATCACAGATGTAGTTATCGGAATGTCAGATGGATTAACAGTACCTTTTGCCTTAGCTGCTGGACTTTCTGGAGCCGTTGCTTCCGCAAGTATCGTTACCACAGCAGGTATCGCAGAAATTGTTGCCGGTTCCATTGCGATGGGGCTAGGCGGTTTTTTAGCTGGCCAAACGGAACAAGAACACTATGAATCTGAATTGAAACGCGAGTACGATGAAGTAGAACGCGTGCCGGAAAGAGAAAAACAGGAAATCAGGGATGTTTTTGAAGATTATGGATTAAGTCCTGAGGCGCAGGAAATCGTCGTAGAATGTATTTCTAAGGACAAAGACAAGTGGGTAGATTTTATGATGCGATTTGAATTAGGATTAGAACGCCCTAACCCCAATCGTGCTAGAAATTCAGCCTTAACAATCGGTATTTCATATATCGTGGGAGGACTCATTCCACTTCTGCCCTATTTCTATGTAGAAAAACCACAAGACGGCTTATTGTACTCAGCTGAAGTGACTATTTTTGCATTATTGGTATTCGGTTACTTCAAGAGTAAAGTGACCGGGCAAAATCCCATCATAGGATCATTAAAAGTAACTTCTATAGGTGCGGCAGCCGCAGCTGCCGCCTATTTTGTCGCTACCTTATTTCAATAGGCAGATACGGTATCATCACCTCGGGAATCTGCACCACCCTGCAGGTTCCCATTCGGTAATACTACAATTCCCTCCACTAAACCGATAGCCGATACAGGCGCAAAGGTGTATCCTTTTGTTTGAAGCCGAATTTGTTGTTCCTCTGAAAAACGCTTAGGTTCTATAGAGATTTTCTCCGGCAACCATTGGTGATGAAAACGAGGATATTCAACCGCTTGCTGCATATTCATTCCCATTTCCAAGGTATTCAACACTACCTGAAATACACTGGTAATAATCGTGGAGCCTCCTGGAGTTCCTACTACCATTTTCAATTTACCATTCTCCTCCACAATCGTAGGAGTCATACTAGATAGCATGCGCTTATTAGGCTGAATTTCATTAGCCTTTGAACCGATTAACCCATACAGATTAGGTGCACCTGCTTTAGCAGAAAAGTCATCCATTTCATCATTCAACAAGAAACCTGAACCACCGACAAATACTTTTGAACCATAGGAGTTATTTAAGGTGGTGGTAATCGAAACTGCATTTCCCTCGTTATCTACAATACTATAATGCGTTGTTTCAGGACTTTCATAAGCTGGAAATACACCTGCTTGAATATCTGCACTTTTAGTAGCTTGAGTAAAATTCATTGAAGACATACGTGATTTTGCATAAACAGGATCGATTAATTCTGTAACCGGAACTTTGACAAAATCCGGATCTCCTAACCATTTTGCTCGATCAGCATAAACCCGTCTCTCTGCTTCCACCATCACTTGGATTGTCGAATCAGAAGTAGGCCCCCATTTATTCAAGGGGTAAGGTGCCACCATTTGCAATAATTGAGCTAAGGCTACCCCACCGCTACTAGGAGGTGGCATACCAATAATTTGATAATTTTTATATTGACTCTTGATAGGTGTACGCCAAACAGCTTGGTAATTTCGTAAATCTTTCTTCGAAATAAGGCCGTTTTGGACTTTCATCTCCTTAACGATATTACGAGCGGTTTGACCCTTATAAAAGCCTTTGGCCTTCTTTTTTAAAATCAACTCTAATGTATTTGCTAAATCTTTTTGCACTAACAAATCGCCCGCTTTCCATTCTTTTCCCTCTGCAACTAAAAGGTAATTTTTTCCGGGATTCTCTCTCAAAAATTCGGTTCTTTGTCGGTTCAATCCTCTGGCTTCCTTTTCTGTTAATATCAATCCATTCCTCGCCAAATCCACAGCAGGCTGCAAAAGATCAACCCATGGTAATTTACCTAACCTATCATGCATCTCTTGCATCCCAGCTACGGTACCAGGAACACCCACAGAGAAAATACCTGTCATACTTTTACCTGGAATAATCTTACCCTCAGCATCTAAATACATATCCCGACTGGCAGCAGATGGCGCTTTCTCTCGGTAATCTAAAGCCTTCACATTTCCTGATTTATCCCGATAAACAAGAAATCCTCCCCCGCCAATATTTCCCGCAGAGGGATGCGCAACAGCTAAAGCAAAATTTACTGCCACCGCTGCGTCTATCGCATTGCCCCCTTTTTTTAATATAGCTAAGCCAATTTCAGACGCAGCAGGATGGGTAGATACTACCATACCTTGCTTTCCTTCGATTAAAGGCTTTTGAGTAGTTTGTGCTAAAAGGGAGAAAGACAGGCATAAAAGCAGAAAATACTTCGTCATTTTAGAAATGTTTTAAATGAAACGACAAATTAATAGAATCCGATGATTTACTAACATTGCGATAATAAAAATATAATTTAACTTTGTGATTATTTAAAGATTTTTTCAATAAAACTTATACTAACAGTGGATATTTTCGAGAAGGTAGCTAATAACATGGGGCCCATTGGTGCACACGCCCATTATTCCCATCACTATTTTTCATTCCCCAAATTAACAGGTGAATTAGGCCCAAGAATGACTTTTATGGGTAAAGAAATGTTAAACTGGTCTCTAAATAACTATTTAGGTCTAGCGAATCATCCTGAAGTTAGAAAAGCAGATGCTGATGCTACGGCAAAATACGGTTTAGCCTATCCTATGGGAGCTCGAATGATGTCGGGTAATACAGATGAACACGAAGAGTTTGAACGCCAATTAGCTGAATTCGTAGGAAAAGAAGATGCCTTTTTATTAAACTATGGATACCAAGGTGTCATGTCCATCATTGAATGTATGGTAGATCATAAGGACGTAATCGTCTACGATGCTGAATCTCACGCCTGTTTAATTGATGGTATTCGCCTACACAAAGCGAAAATGGGACAATATTATAAGTTTAACCACAATGACATGGATTCATTACGTAAAAACTTAGAACGTGCCACTAAAATTACTAATGAGACAGGTGGTGGCATTTTAGTGATTACGGAAGGTGTTTTTGGCATGTCGGGTAAAGTAGGCTCACTAGATAAAATTGTGGAAATGAAAAAAGATTTCAATTTCCGACTTCTTGTAGATGATGCGCATGGATTTGGTACGATAGGGGAAAATGGCCGAGGAGTAGGTGAATACTTAAATTGTACAGAAGGCATTGATTTGTATTTCTCTACTTTTGCTAAGTCCATGGCAGCTATTGGTGCCTTCGTAGCGGCGCCCAAGGAGATTATCATGTATTTAAAATACAATATGCGCTCTCAAACCTATGCAAAAGCATTACCCATGCCATTTGTTATCGGCGGAATGAAGCGTTTAGAATTGATTAAAAAACATCCTGAATTAAGAGAAACTTTGTGGGCTAATGTACGTGCCCTACAAAAAGGCTTAAAGGAGAAAGGGTTTGATATCGGTGAAACGCAATCACCCGTGACTCCTGTATTCTTGCACGGAGAATACGATATTGCAGCTGTTACAAAACTCGTACGTGACTTACGTGAAAACATGGGAATTTTCTGCAGTATCGTCGTTTATCCAGTAGTTCCTAAGGGGCAAATCATGCTACGAATCATTCCAACTTCCTCTCATACACTTGCGGACATAGATTACACCTGCAATTGTTTTGCAGAAGTACAAAAAAGATTGAAATCTGGCTATTATGCGCAATAATTGATTGATTTAACGGTAGTTTTAACTAAAATTGGATTTTTTTGAATTTTTTTTCTGTTTTTTCTTGATTTTAATTTGCACACAACAAGTTTTTTACTAAATTTCGCTTATTAAAGCTCATTAAAGGGCATAAAGACAATCTAATATTATTTACACAACCTAAAAAACAAATTATCATGAGTAGATTTGCACAAGTAAAAGACTTAGTTTTATCTTTAGAAGGAGATTTCGAAAAATTCTACGAAAAAGGAAATCAAGCAGCTGGTACTCGCGTTAGAGGTGGTTTACAACAATTGAAGACTTTAGCACAAGAAATTCGTACTGAGGTTCAAAACAAGAAAAACGCAGGAAAATAATTTTTCCCCTCTTGAATAAAAAAAGCCCGATTTTCGTCGGGCTTTTTTTATGTTAAAATAGTTCTGCATGCATGGCTGAGGCTATACCATCGACCATTATCTTACCTCTTTCTAGTTCAAACACTTGAGTAGAAATCTCAGCGGTATGTTTAGCAGGATTAGTACTGATAATTTCAAACTTAGCTTTATAGCTTGTTCCTACATACAGAGGCCGTTTAAACTCAGAAATCTGCTTTAAATACACACTTCCCTCACCAGGAAATTCCATACCCATTACCCTAGAAAAAACGCTGGCAATTAGAGCACCATGTATAATGGGCTTCTTGAAAGGAGTAGTAGCGGCATAAGCTTCATCCCAATGTAAAGGATTAAAATCACCCGAAATTTTACAAAAGTCATTTACCTGCTCTTGTGTGAATGAGAATTCAATCTCATACGTGTTTCCAACTTCTAACATAGATTGATCATTTTTTGTAAAATTAAATCAAAATTTGATTCTATTTTTGTGCAAATTTAAATTGACTCCATGATTCACTTTATTCTAAACCCAAATGCAGGGACAAATTCTTTGCAAAAAAGGGAACGAATAGTAAGGCTGCTTAATGCTATACCTAATTCAAAGGTTTGGCAAACTGAGCGAGTGAAGCATGCCACAGAATTAACACAAATTGCCCTAACTGAAGGTGCCACCAAGGTAATTGCTATAGGCGGAGATGGAACTATCAACGAAGTAGCTTCTGCACTTTTAAAAACGAACATTCCTATGGGTATCATCCCTATGGGATCAGGTAACGGTTTAGCTAGACACCTTCAGATTCCACTCCAGTTCGAAAAAGCTCTTTATAGAGCTATCGATGGTAACATCATTTCGATAGATGCTGGTATATGGAATGAGAGGCCTTTCTTTTGCACGGCAGGTATTGGATTTGATGCACAAGTAGCTTCACATTTTGCGAGTAGAGGTAAAAGAGGATTTCTGAATTACTTGTATTCCACACTGCTATCCCTCAGCCGGTACCAAGCCATTGAAATCAAGGAAATAGGACGTGTTTTTTCCTTTACTGTTGCTAATGCAAATCAGTTTGGCAATAATGCCTATATTTCTCCTGAATCCGACTTACAAGATGGATTATTAGAAACTATATTCATTAAACCAGGTGGAATTTTAGCCTTGGCCAATCTTGGAATAAGCCTATTTTGTAAAAAACTACCTTCGCACCCACTTGTTACTATATCCTCCATACAAACCCTTGAATTAGAAGCAACAAAAGGATTGCCTTTTCATTTAGATGGAGAGAGTCTTACCCTCACATCGAATAAAGTAGAGATCTCAATTCTTCCATCAGCTCTATTAGTGGTGAAATAATTTTTCTTATACTTTTTCAAGGTAAAGAATGATTTACCCTCACTAAATTTGAACAATTTTTAGAAGCAAATTTTAGGTCATTTTTTTTCGAAAAAAAACTGGATTTATTTTTGTTTCCAAATTTGGAACGACATCTTATTTTACTATTTTTGTCTCCCCGCTTAAGAAAAAAGGTAGTCGTTTTCTTAATTAGAACCATTTTAAACTTATAAATGTAAAACCAAGGTGAATTCCTTTAATAATTCACCCTGAGGACTGTTTGACCCTTAAAATTAATGCAAATCGAAGTTAGAGACTTGTGGAATCAATGCCTGAATATCATCAAAAATGATATTTCAGAACAAAGTTTCGCTACTTGGTTTGCTCCTATCGTTCCCCTTAAGTTTCATAACAATACTTTAACCATCCAAGTCCCTTCACAATTCTTCTATGAATGGTTAGAAGAGAAGCATGTATCGGACTTAAGAAAGGCTATCGATCTAACGATTGGTCGCCAAGGAATGTTAGAGTATTCCATCGTTGTAGACAAGGGAGATCGCAAGAATCCGCCAATCACTTTCAATCTACCTCCTACTAATCAAGCTCAAAATCAACAGAGTAAACCTAACAACTTCCCTAATACAGCGAAGAGTCCTTTTGAGTTAAAAAACTTAGATTCCTTAGAATTAGATTCTTATTTAATTCCAAAATATACTTTTGACAGATTCATCGAAGGAGATTGCAATCGCCTGGGTCGTGCTGCTGGAATGGCCGTGGCAAATAAGCCAGGTTTAACTGCCTTCAATCCATTAATGATTTATGGCGGTGTAGGTCTAGGAAAAACTCACTTGATACAGGCCATTGGTAATCAGATTAAAGATACGTTTCCTGAAAAATTTGTCCTTTACGTTTCCACAGAGAAGTTCACTAATCAATTTGTAAATGCCATTCGGAATAATTCCATTGAAGCTTTTACAAACTTCTACTTACAGGTAGATGTCTTAATTATTGATGATGTTCAATTTCTTTCAGGTAAAGAAAAAACGCAAGAGACCTTCTTTAATATCTTCAACCACCTCCACCAATCAGGCAAGCAAATCATTCTTTCTTCTGACCGGGCTCCAAGAGACTTAGCGGGAATGGAAGATCGTTTACTATCTAGATTTAAATGGGGTTTAACTGCTGATTTACAACAGCCTGATTTTGAAACGAGAATTGCCATCATCCAAAAGAAATTGCAAGAAGACGGTATTCAAATCGACTTTGATGTTTTAGAATATTTAGCCCATTCAATTCAGACCAACGTGCGTGAATTAGAAGGTGTGATCATTTCATTAATGGCACAGGCCTCTTTGACTCGTAAGGAGATTGATTTAGAATTAGCGAAGGCTACTCTAAAAAGTATTGTTAACGAGCAAGAAAAAGAATTAAGTGTAGAAAGTATTTTAGATGTTGTAACAAATCATTTTGATGTAGATTTAGATACCTTACGAGGCAAATGCCGCAAAAAGGAAAACGTATTCCCTCGTCAAATTGCGATGTACATGCTCAAAGAGTTAACGAATCTACCCTTAAAATCAATTGGTTATCATTTTGGAGGGAGAGATCACAGCACAGTTATTCACGCAGTGCAGGCGGTTTCTGAAGCAATGGAAACGGATCAAAGCGTGGAAAAAACCATTCGAAATCTCTTCACCCGATTTAATCTCAAAGGAGTTCAATGATAAAAAAAGCGACTAATCTTCATTAGTCGCTTTTTTATTGGGTGATGATAATAGCTTATTCAGCTACAGCGTCTTTGTCTAATAGAGCACTGTCATCCACTTTTACTTTGTCCTTTATCTTCGCTTCCAGTTCTTCCATTAATTCTGGATTATCCTTAATTAAATCTTTCACCGCGTCGCGACCTTGACCTAATCGATTACCATTATAGGAGAACCAAGAACCAGACTTATCAATCACATCTAAATCAACGCCTAAGTCTAAAATTTCACCTGCTTTCGATATCCCCTCACCATACATAATATCGAACTCAACGACTTTAAATGGAGGAGCCAGTTTATTCTTCACGACTTTCACACGCGTTCTATTACCTGTAATGGAATCAGCACTTTCCTTAATTTGACCTGCACGACGAATATCTAGACGAATCGAAGCGTAGAATTTTAAAGCATTACCACCGGTAGTCGTCTCTGGAGACCCAAACATTACCCCAATCTTATCACGTAATTGGTTAATAAAGATGCAGCAACAGCCTGTCTTGTTTATTGTACCTGTTAATTTACGTAATGCTTGAGACATCAAACGAGCTTGAAGCCCCATCTTCGAATCCCCCATCTCTCCTTCAATCTCTGCTTTAGGAACTAATGCAGCTACGGAGTCAATGACGATAATGTCAATCGCACCTGATGAAATCAAGTGTTCTGCGATTTCTAAAGCTTGCTCTCCGTTATCTGGCTGAGAGATTAAAAGATTCTCACAATCGATTCCTAATTTTTCTGCATAAGAACGATCGAATGCATGCTCAGCATCGACAAAGGCAGCTAAGCCACCTGCCTTCTGGGCTTCCGCAATCATATGTAAAGTCAAGGTAGTTTTACCAGACGATTCTGGACCATAAATCTCCACCACACGACCTCTAGGTACACCGCCAATTCCTAAGGCTAAGTCTAACCCCAATGAACCCGTTGAAATAACCGGCACATCCATCACTTTACTATCTGATAAACGCATGACGGTACCTTTCCCGTACGCTTTATCTAATTTCTCTAACGTAGTTTGTAAAGCTTTTAACTTTTCAGCCGCTAGGCCTTGCGCATCACTAGCTTGTTTCGCCATTTTCGTTTTTTATCTAAAAATTTAAGGGCCAAACGACTATATTTGCTATATCTTTTGGCCTATACAAAAATAGAAAATTGCCTCTAATTTTTTATACAATCAATTGATAATAAATTGTGCTTTGGCGTGAAAAATCAGCCCCTTGTTATTTTTCTATTCGTATGTTCTTGCTTGAGACTTTTCGCTCAAGAAAATAATGCATTAATCGCTGGGGAAAATTTAAAATACCGAATTCATTTAGGATTTATTAATGCGGCAGAAGCAACGATTAAAAGTAGCCCCAATACGTCCACCATCGATGATCAAACGGTTCGAAAGGTGGAGATAGAAGGGAAAACCACAGGCGTTTTTGAGTTATTCAGCCCGTTAAAAGACTATTGGTCCGCTCAAATCGATATAAAATCCTTACTTCCGATTAAGACTGAAATGCGCAAACGTGAAGGGCGTTATCGAAAAGAAGAAACAGTGCTGTATCAAATGGATAAAGGTTTTGCGAAAATAACATCGCCACAAAACAAACCCGTATCCAGTATTATAGCCGGACCTAAGGATTTACTAGATCTAATTTCTGCTTATTATTTCTTACGTAGCAAACCCGTATCTGATAAAAAACCAGGTTCTAGATGGTCTGCACAGGTATTAGTTGATAGTAAGATATATGAATTGGTTTTAGTGGTAAGAGCTAAGGAAGTCATTGAAACAGAAACGGGAAAAAGAACGAGTATAAAAACGAACATTTTATTGCCGAAAAACAATTTGTTTAAAGAGGAAGACGCAATTCGTTTATGGATCAGTGATGATGAATACCAAGTACCGCTAAAAGTTCAGGTTAATTTAAAAATTGGCTTCTTAACCATCGACTTGGTTGATTATAGCATTCAAGGAAAGAAAATCTATTTTCCTAAAGCCTCCTTGTAAGCAGCTAAAACGCGTCCGCGTGCAAATTCATGGTTAACAATGGGAGCAGGATAAGTCATCTCTTGTAATTCAGGAACCCATTTCTTGATGTAAACCAAAGAAGGATCGAATTTTTGCGTCTGCAAGGTTGGATTAAAAACTCTAAAATAAGGAGCAGCATCACATCCAGAACCGGCTGCCCATTGCCATCCTCCATTATTGGCAGCAAAATCAAAGTCTAACAACTTTTCAGCAAAATAAGCCTCACCCCAACGCCAATCAATTAATAAGTGCTTCACTAAAAAGCTCGCTACAATCATTCGCACGCGATTGTGCATAAAACCAGTCGAATTCAATTCCCGCATTCCTGCATCGACTATGGGGTAACCTGTTCTACCTTCACACCAAGCTTTGAATTCCTCTTCGTTATTACGCCACTTCATACGATCGTATTCTTTTCTGAATGAAAGTCCCTCTGAAATATGCGGAAAGTGATGTAGTATGTTAAAATAAAAATCACGCCAAATCAATTCGTTCAACCATACTTCTGACTTTCCCAATGCCTTGCGAACTAAAGAACGAACCGAGACAGTTCCAAAACGCAAATGAACCGAGAGTCTAGAAGTACCAGGTTTGGCAGGAAAATCTCGGTCCTGGGCATAGGAATTAATCAACTCATCTGCCACCATAGCATGAGGGAAATGTAAACCAGATGGTAAAAAGCCAATATCCATTAATGATGGGATGCTAAAAGTTTCAGAAACATAATTTCTGCTAGCGGAGGAAGGATAATGGGGCAATACACTTTCAGCTAAAAGGGCCTTCCATTTACGAGAATAAGGTGTAAAGACGGTGTAAGGAGTTCCAGCACCTGATAAAACTTCATCCTTCTCAAAAACTACTTGATCTTTAAACGATTTAAATTCTACTCCTTTTTCTTTTGCCAATGAGTTAACTAAGGTATCACGATCGATACCATAGCGTTCATAATCGTGGTTCGTATAAATACGGGCCACATCCCATTCATTCAACAACTCTCTAAAAATATCAATTGGATTACCGTGTTTGACACAAAGATGACCTCCTATCGCCTCATTCAACTGCGTGATGGATTGATGAATAAATTCTACACGACCATCGTTATTAGATGAAAGTCTATTTAGGATAGTAGTATCAAAAATAAAGAGCGGAAGAACGGGATCTTTTTCAGCCAAGGCTTGGAATAATCCAGCATTATCTTCTATCCTTAAATCACGTCTAAACCAAAATATGGAAACTTTTTTCATACTCTATGTATCTTAAAGGGCTAAACTACGCAGATTCTATATTGTTTCAAAAATTTACCTTGACAAGCCCCCCTTCAATTTGGTATATTTGTAGATTATAAAAATTCAAACCCGCTGAGAATGAAATTATCTGAATTCAGATTTGATTTACCCCAAAACTTAATTGCCCTTAACCCTACTGAGAATCGCGAAGATGCGCGAATGATGGTGGTTAATCGTAAGAATAAGACGATTGAACATAAGAAATTCACGGATATCATCGACTATTTCGGCGAAGGTGATGTCTTGGTTACAAACAATACCAAGGTATTCCCTGCTCGTCTTTATGGAAACAAGGAGAAAACAGGAGCTCAAATCGAGGTTTTTTTATTACGTGAATTAAATAGAGAACACCGCCTATGGGATGTATTGGTAGATCCTGCACGTAAAATCCGCGTCGGCAATAAATTGTATTTTGGTGATTCTGACCTTGTAGCAGAGGTTATTGATAACACTACTTCTCGTGGACGAACTATCCGTTTCTTGTATGATGGTGATCACGATGCATTAATGCAAGCCATCCATGAATTAGGCGAGACACCACTTCCGGATGAGATTCGCTTTAAAAGAGCAGCGACTGAAGATGATCGCGACCGTTTCCAAACTATTTATGCTGAGCACGTAGGTGCGGTGGCAGCTCCTACAGCGGGTTTACACTTCTCAAAGATCGTCATGAAGCGGATGGAATTAAACGGAGCTCAGTTCACTCCTATCACGTTACACGTAGGTTTAGGAACTTTCCGTCAAGTGGACGTAGAGGATTTGACAAAACATAAAACAGATTCAGAACATTTTATCATCGACGAATCGACTTGCAACTATGTTAACGAAGCTATCGATAATAAAAAGCAAGTGTTAGCTGTAGGAACAACTGTTATGAAGGCATTAGAGTCTTCTGTATCAGCGAGTGGCCACCTTAAGCCTATTAATAGCTGGACGGATAAATTTATCTTCCCTCCATACGATTTTAAAATCCCTACGGCTTTATTAACGAATTTTCATCTTCCAGAATCGATTCTATTAATGATGGCGTCGGCTTTTGGAGGTCACGAATTAATCACAGAAGCTTATAAACAAGCCATAAAAGAGAAATACCGTTTCTTCTCCTATGGTGATGTGATGTTAATCATCTAACAGTAATAATCGGGTTTGCTTTGAAAAAATATGCCATTATTGTCGCAGGGGGCTCCGGCCAGCGTATGCAAAGTGCGGTCCCTAAGCAATTTTTGCTTTTGCAGGGCAAACCCGTTTTATACCATACCATCACTGCATTTTACCAAGCAGATGCATCCACAGAAATTATTCTGGTTTTACCAGTTGATCAGTTTGCCTATTGGGAAACGCTCATTGCTGAATTACCCCCTATTCCTCATCGATTAGTTGCTGGAGGCAACTCTAGGTTTCAAAGTAGCCAAAACGCCATCCAAACACTGACAGAAGAGGGAATGGTAGCTATACATGATGGTGTTAGACCCTTGATAGAGCCGGCCTTGATTACGGCGAGTTTTCAAGTGGCACTTGAAAAAGGAAATGCAGTGTTAGCAGTTGCATCTAAGGATTCTGTTCGGTTTTATGCTGATGATAAAAAAAGGTACGAACACTTGAATCGAGATGCCATACGTCTAATTCAAACTCCCCAAATCTTCTCCGTTAAAGACCTACAAGAAGCCTTTAAACAAAGTTACTCGGAAGATTTTACAGATGATGCACGTGTTGTAGAGGCTTTAGGAATATACATTAACCTAGTAGAAGGATCTTATAAAAATATCAAAATCACCACACCCGAGGATTTGTTATTAGCTGAGGTCTTAATGAAATAATCTATGAAAAACGCTTGGAATTGGATTGGTAAGAGCATCCTACAGTTTAAATTTCCCCTTTTAGGATTTATACTTTTACTGACGATTGGCTTAGGATTTAAGGCGAGTCAAATCCAACTCAGCTATGAATTAGCCAAGATCCTACCTGCCTCAGATGAGCGTTTTCAACTCTACGAGGGATTCAAAAAGAAATACGGTGAGGATGGTGCTGTCATCGTGATCGCAGTGGAAAATCCTCAAATTTTTAATCCAGTCGAATTCAAAGCTTGGCGCGACTTGAGTAATGAAGTCAAAAAACAAGCAGGAATCAAGAATGTACTTTCACTTGCAACGGTGCCGGAATTATACATTGATTCCACGCAGAAGAAATTCAAAACGCGCTTGTTGTTAGATTCAACTTTGGTAATCGACGAAAGTAATTTAGCTGCATTTAAATCTAAATTAACGCAATTACCTATCTACAGAAACTTCCTTTTCACGGAAGACTTGAAAACTCATTTACTTTTAATTACGTTAGATCAAAAGGTCATCAATGATAAAGGACGGATTACGTTGGTTAGAAAAATCAAAGCCTTAGGTGAGCAATACCAAACAAAAATGAAGCATACAGTGCATATGACAGGTATGCCTTTCATACGCACCGAATATACTTCTCAGGTAACCAAGGAATTAAGTTTATTCCTAGGATTAGCCATTTTAGTAACATCACTCATTTTGTTATTCTTCTTCCGTTCCTTTCAGGTCGTATTCTTTGCGAATATCGTGGTCTTGGTAGGCATCGTGGCTTCATTAGCAACGATTGTATTCTTCGGATTTAAAATCACTTTACTTTCTGGTTTAATCCCACCGCTCATTGTTGTAATCGGAATTCCGAATGTCATTTTCTTATTAAATAAGTACCATGAAACCTATTTAGCAGGAAAAAGCAAGGAAGAATCCCTAATCGAAAGTGCTTCTAAAGTGGGTAGAACGTTATTCTTAGCTAATTTGACCACATCGATTGGCTTTGGGGTTTTTGCCTTTACCGGATCCGCTTTGTTAGTTGAGTTTGGGGTTGTGGCAGCGTTAAATGTGATGATTACCTTTTTCGTTTCGCTGGTATTGATTCCCATATTCTTTAGCTTTTTAGCTCCTCCAAAGCAGAAAGATTTAGCGCACTTTGAGTCTGTGAGAGTAAATAAATTCTTGAATCGAGTGGATATTTGGGTGCTACATCACCGGAAGTTTATCTATGGATTTATTTCAATCGTATTAGTCATCTCTTTCTATGGATTGAGTAAGATTCAAGCTGTGGGTTATATTGTGGATGATTTACCTCGGGACAATGCCATTTATACCGATTTAAAGTTTGTGGAAAATCGCTTTAAGGGTGTAATGCCCTTTGAAGTGAATATCGATGCGTTTGAAAGAGGAAGAGCTTTGACTCCGGAACTTTTGGCTAAAATCAAACGTACCGAAAAATTAATAGCCAAATATCCCGAATTCACCCAAGGCCTTTCCATCTTGACAGCCACAAAATACCTATATCAAGTATACCGTGGTGTAGACCCTAAATACTTCACTTTACCAGGAATTGATGAATTAGCCAAACTAAAGGACTTCCAATCCAGTTTAGATGGTAAAAACAACAACCTATTCGCCGGATTTATCGATAAAGACAAACGTTTCACACGCATCAGCTTTCAAATGCAAGATGCCGGAACGGTACGTACCAAACAATTATTCGATGAGATTCAGCCTAAAATTGATAGTATCTTTAGAACCGATATCGAATCTGGCGAATTACTCCCGAAAGGTGATAAAAGTGGCTACCAAGCCGATGTAACAGGTAATTCTGTAATCTATGCATTCCAAACAGAATACTTGCAAGTCAACCTTATCGAAAGTACCATTACAGCCATTATCTTAATTTGTATCTTAATGGCACTCTTATTCCGTTCTTGGAAAATGGTGTTGATCTCTACCCTACCTAGCTTAATTCCATTAATTATCACTGCTGGTCTAATGGGATATTTTGGGATTGCCCTGAAGCCTAGTACCATTTTGATTTTCTCCATCGCATTCGGAATCTCCAGCGATGGTACTATCTATTTCTTGACGCGCTACAAAGAAGAATGGGGTAAGAACAAACAAAACGTTCAAAGAGCCGTTCAAACTACCATTTTAAAAACAGGGGTTTCTATGTTCTATACAGCGATGATCCTGTTCTTTGGCTTCTTTATCTTTACGGCATCTACTTTCAAGGGAACACAGGCCTTAGGGATTTTAGTTTCAGTCACCTTATTAATGGCAATGATTTGCAACTTGATCTTATTACCTGCCTTCTTATTAGGATTAAATAAAAAGGAAATATCTACCATTTTAGAGGAAGATTTGTAAATGACAGAGACTAAACCTTCCTTATATACCTTATCCTTTTTTTTACTTTGCCTGAGTAACTTTTTGTTCTCAGCCAGTTTTTCGATGATAATTCCAGAATTGCCGGATTATTTAGCAAGCCTTGGTGGAAAAGAATACATCGGATACACCATTGCATTATTTACGCTGGCAGCGGGATTATCACGTCCCTTCTCAGGCAAATTAACAGATCACATTGGACGTATTCCTATTATGGCGTTCGGATCACTCGTTTGCTTTATCTGTGGTGGACTTTACCCGCTTTTACATACGGTTCAGGGCTTTTTATTTCTACGTTTTATTCATGGAATGTCAACTGGAACAAAACCCACTGCTACGGCAGCTTATGTTGCAGATGTCATTCCAGAGGATCGCAGAGGAGAGGCTCAGGGCAGTTTAGGCATTTTTACAGCAACCGGAATGTCAATTGGACCTGCTATTGGCAGTTTTTTAGCCTCAACCTATGGAATAGACCAAATGTTCTATATTTCCTCCGTATTTGCCCTAGCCTCTATTCTTATTTTAAGTCGAATGAAAGAGACATTGCCGAAGGCTATGAAATCAAGATTCACTCTATCACTCTTTCGAATTGGGTGGAAAGATGTGTTTGAGCCCAAAGTAATTCCTGTATTTTGGGTAATGCTTTTTGTTTCCTTTTCTGCGGGCGCAATGATTACCTTGATTCCAGATACATCTAAGGAAGTAGGTTGGACGAATAAAGGCTTGTATTTCACCCTATACACCGTTTCTTCTATTGTAATTCGATTCTTTTTTTCCAAAGCATCAGATCAATATGGACGCGTACCTGTGTTGATTTTCGGCTGCCTTATGTTAAGTCTTTCGATGTTCTTACTCGTCTTTTCAGTGAATTCGTACCTTCTAATTGCCTCTGCCATTATTTATGGAATCGCCTGGGGATTCAACACGCCTACATTAGCTGCATGGACCAATGACCTAGGCGATAGGAACCATATGGGTCGAGCCATGGCCACCATGTATATTGCATTAGAGGCCGGAATCGGTATAGGTGCTTATGTTTCAGGCGAAATTTACCAAGGTATAGCAAGTCAAATACCCATTCCATTTTTACTTGCCGCCTTATTATCTTTGTTAGCCTTTTTCTTATTGTGGACAAAAAAACAAAATTGGACCTATGGAATTTAGCGACTACTTAATTCAGAAAAACATCTGTTCCGCTCGTTTTTCAACGGCTGACCCAATGCTCTTTCAAAATTGGTCAAACACCTTTATGCTGTTGCATCCTGCCAGTTTTACCGAACAAAATAAGTTCATTATCAATAAAATCAGGAGAAAATACCCTTTGAAAAAAGAGTAATTTTCCCCTTTTCTTGACTTTATATTAGTAAATAACCGGAAAATCATTGCACTATTTAAATAATTGTTTCAGTCATTTATTTGAAATGTACTAAATCCGGAAATTTGTAAAAATTAATAAGCAAGAAAATGCCAGATAGCAATTTACAAACCCTATTCCCTGTTGCAGGGGAAATTCCTAAAGAATACGATTTAACGCAACCCATTGAACAAAAAGAGTATTTAGTCAATGGAGAGATGCGTCAATGGAAAGGAAAAACGCAAGACGTTTGGTCTCCTATTTATGTAAAAACTGACAAAGGTTTCGAACAAAAACGAATCGGCTCCTATCCTATTACAGACGCAGCAGACGCAATGGAAGTTTTGTATGCCGGTGTGAAGGCATATTCTAATGGACGTGGCGAATGGCCCTCGATGACAGTTGCCCAACGAATTGAATGTGTGGAGAAATTCACACAAAAAATGATTCAAAAGCGAGACGAGGTTGTCAAGTTATTAATGTGGGAAATTGGTAAATCACTAGGCGATTCACAAAAAGAATTTGACCGTACTGTTCAATACATATACGATACCATCGGTGCTTTAAAAGATATTGACCGCAACTCTTCTACTTTCTTAATCGAAGAAGGTATTATAGGTCAAGTGAGACGTTCGCCATTAGGCGTAGTTCTATGTATGGGACCATTCAATTATCCATTGAATGAAACTTTCACTACGTTAATCCCAGCGTTAATTATGGGAAATATCGTCTTGTTCAAACCACCTAAACACGGTACTTTATTGCACTATCCTCTATTAGAGGCATTTAAAGATTCCTTCCCTGCAGGTGTAATCAATACACTTTACGGACGTGGAAATTCAATTATCCCTCAATTAATGGAATCAGGTAAGATCGATGTTTTGACTTTAATCGGTTCCTCTAAAGTAGCGGATAAATTGAAGAAAATGCACCCGAAAGTAAACCGACTACGTGCTATTTTAGGTCTAGACGCTAAGAATGCGGCCATCGTAACAGAAAGTGCAGATTTAGAATCAGCCATTAACGAATGTTTACTAGGTTCACTTTCGTTCAACGGACAACGTTGTACGGCCGTGAAAATCATTTTCGTTCACAAATCGCTAGTAGACAAATTTAATGAAGGATTAGCGAAACGTATTGAGTCGCTAAAATTAGGTATGATGTGGGAACCAGGTGTTCAAATCACGCCTCTTCCTGAGCCAAACAAACCTGCTTATTTAACCGAATTAATTGAAGATGCTAAGTTGCACGGAGCTAAAGTAATCAATGAGCATGGGGGTGAAAACTTTAAATCGATCTTCTTCCCAGCGTTATTGTATCCAGTGAATAGTAAAATGAAGGTTTGGCATGAAGAGCAATTTGGGCCGGTAGTACCAGTAGTTCCATTCGAAAGTTTAGATGAGCCTATCGATTATATCCACGAATCTTCTCACGGACAGCAAGTGGCAATTTTCGGGACAGATGTCAATCAAATATCTGAGTTAATTGATGCTACGGTAAATCAAGTTTCACGTGTGAATATCAATGCTCAATGCCAACGTGGACCGGATTCTTTCCCTTTCACTGGCCGTAAGGATTCTGCTGAGGGTACTCTTTCTGTTACGGCAGCATTACGTTCGTTCTCAATTCGTACTGTAGTGGCTACTAAAGCAACTCAATCGAATAAGGATATCGTGAATGCAATCGTAGAGAATCAACAATCGAATTTCTTGTCGACAAGATTTATTTTGTAATCAGTTTATATTGCATAAAAAAGGCCAGCGCTTTCGTGCTGGCCTTTTTTTATGAATCCTTAAAGTGCGGCTCTTTGTGCTTTCACCGTAGGATCTGTTATGAACTCATCATAGGTCATTAACTTATCTAATTGACCCTTAGTACCTATCTCGATGACACGATTTGCCACCGTATTTGTTAACTGGTGATCATGACAAGTGAAAAGGATCGTTCCTGGGAACTCCATCATCCCATTATTCAAGGCAGTAATTGATTCTAGATCCAAGTGGTTCGTAGGCTCATCAAATAACAATACATTTGCCCCCGACAACATCATACGAGAGAACATACAACGTTGTTTTTCCCCTCCTGATATAACCGTACATTTTTTCAAAGCTTCATCACCGGAGAACAACATGCGACCTAAGAATCCACGTATAAAACTTTCATCTTTCTCGGTTGAATACTGACGTAACCAATCCACTAGATTCAAAGAGTCATCTTGGAAATATTTAGCATTATCATTAGGCAAATAGGTCTGCGTCGTGGTTACGCCCCAAGTGAACTCTCCTGTAAAATTCGTGTTCTCTCCAGCTAAAATGTCTAATAAAGCAGTGATAGCTAATGAATCTTTCGCTAACAAGGCTACTTTATCACCCTTGTTTATCGTGAATGAGAGATTCGTGAATAAAGGAACTCCATCTTCTGTCTTAGCAGATAGATTCACCACACTCAATAATTGATCTCCTGCTTCACGTTCAGGTTTAAAATTGATGAAAGGATATTTACGTGAAGAAGGTTTGATGTCATCGACTTGTAATTTGTCTAACATTTTTTGACGTGAAGTCGCTTGTTTTGACTTAGCTACATTCGCAGAGAATCGGCGAATAAACTCTTCTAATTCTTTTCGTTTTTCGTCCGTTTTCTTATTTTGATCTGCGCGTTGACGTGCGGCTAATTGAGATGATTCGTACCAGAAGGTATAGGTACCACCATATAATTGAATTTTGCCAAAATCTAAGTCAGCAATGTGTGTACACACATTATCTAAGAAGTGACGATCGTGAGAAACTACAATCACCGTATTTTTGAAGTTCATCAAATAGCCTTCCAACCATAAAATGGAGTCTATATCCAAGTTATTCGTAGGCTCATCGAGCAATAAAATATCAGGATTACCAAATAAGGCTTGGGCTAATAAAACCTTGACTTTATCAGATCCATTCAAATCCTTCAATAAAGTATAATGCAAATCTTCTTTAATCCCTAAACCACTTAATAAGGATCCTGCTTCTGATTCTGCCTCCCATCCATTCAATTCAGCAAACTCAGCCTCTAAATCTGCTGCTCTATTTCCATCAGCTTCCGTAAAGTCTTCTTTCAAATAAATAGCATCCTTTTCTAACATGATGTCATAAAGACGCTTATTCCCCATTATCACCGTTTGTAAAACTTGAACTTCCTCGTATTCGAAGTGATTTTGTTTCAAAATCGACATACGCTCACCTGGATTCATCGAAACAGAACCTGTTTGCGATTCAATTTCACCCGATAAAATCTTTAAGAAGGTTGATTTTCCGGCCCCATTTGCACCGATTAAAC
>JACCDL011208661.1_pt1 | contig 52991 bp, 49 predicted proteins | sample 7441931 | NCBI WGS metagenome assembly JACCDL01 (sample SAMN15323437, study PRJNA562643) | freshwater metagenome | isolation source: river surface water | place: USA:Blue River Watershed | collected 2017-08-16
ACAAGAATCAAGGTCTTTTCGTTCACATGCTGTAAGAAATACCGCATATTACTTAAATGGGAGGAATAGGTACTTAATTCGTTTTCTAAATTTTGTTCATCTCCCATATCTAAGAAGAGTTGGGAGAAGAAGCCCATGGTGCTGCCTTCTGCTAAGGGTACTAAACAGCCAGATTGAAATAAGAATTGCAATAAGCCAACAGTACTCAGCGTTACGGATTTACCACCTGCATTTGGACCCGAAACGACCATTATTCTTCGATCGTCTTCTAATCGAATGCTTAGGGGTTTAATCTTTTTTCCAATTTTTTCGAGCGATTTCTCCAATAAGGGATGGCGCGCATCGGTCCAATTGACAATCGGTTTATCTTGGATAAACGTCGGTTTTATGGCTTTGTGAGCGCTTGCCCAAAGGGCTTTGGCCCGAATAAAATCAATCAAACCTAGCCAGGAAAAGGCATGCCCTAAAAAAGGCGTTAAAGGTCGAATGCGATCTGATAGTTTCGATAAAATTTGGATGATTTCGCGACGTTCTGCTGACTCTAAAGACTTAATTTCATTATTCATCGCTAGCGCATCCGCGGGCTCTAAAAAAACCGTTTTCCCCGTATCTGATTCATCCTGAACGAAACCTTTAATCTTCCTTTTGTGCTCAGTCGCTAAAGGAATCACCATTCGGCCATTGCGTAAGGTCAAAGAAAAATCCTTGCTCACCCAACCCTCTTTGTAGGCCTGGCTTAAATACGAATCGAGTTTTTTTCGTAAACCTTGCTCCTCTGCTATCCGTTTGCGTCGTAAATCACCTAAAGCAGGGGAGGCTGTTTCCTTGATTTGACCATTTACATCAAATATGCGATCTAAATCTTGAATGATTGGAATGATTTGCCTGAAATCACCATCGCTTTCAGCTCCTTTAGCCAGAAAATGCTGGGTGATTTTATGTATTTCAGGGTATTCCGAAGAGTCAATTGCCGCAAAAAAGCGGATGGTTTCATACAAAACCGTTAATGCCCTTTGCCAATCTCTCCATTCATCTGCTGATAGATAATGGCCTTCCAGCTGCAGTGGATTTAGATAAGAACGTAAATCGTAGTAATCTGTCTGGGGAAATTCGCCGCCATGTTCACCTAAAACACGGCTCATTTCATCGACTTGTTCCACCCATTGTTTGACCAAAGGGAACCGGTCCGAAAACCGCATTTTATCGGCATATTCCAGTCCCATCTGACTTAAACAAAGTTGCTTAATTTCCTCTTTTACCTGGCTGAAGCCCAGTTTTTCGGCAAGATTTAGGGGGTAATTCATAAAGAAAAATGCACCTTTATTTTATCGAGCAAAACCTCGTTGATTTTATAATAACTTTCTGTCGTCCAACCCGCTACGTGTGGACTGAAAATAGTCGCCGGATAAGCAGCTATTTCGGCGAAAAGCGCTTTTTCAACCGGTGACCAAGTAGTCAATTTTTCATTCGGTAGCACATCCAAGGCCAAGCCCCTGATTTTGCCTGAGCGTAAACCATATAACAAAGGTTCCAGTGGAGCTATCGGCCCACGGGAACTATTGATCAAAATAATGGGCTTCCTGAATGAGTTTAAAAACTCCATGGAAACTAATCCGCGTGTCTCGGATGTCAAAGGAATGTGTAAACTCAACAGGTCAGCTTGTTCGTAAATCTGCTCCATCGTAGCTGGGAAATCGGCTGAAGGAGCGTATTTATCATAGGCTAAAATGCTCATACCGAAACAAGAAAGGCGTGAAGCAACCGCTTTACCCATGTTACCGTAACCGATTATCCCCAAGGTCTTACCTTTCAGTTCAAATCCTCTATTACCTTCCCGTTCCCACAAACCTTGACGAACTTCGGTATCAGAAGTATGGAGTTTGTGTGCTAGGGATAATAATTGACCGATAACATGTTCTGCCACTGCATCTGAATTACCCTCATTAGCGGAAAAAACCGCGATTCCCCGAGATAGGCAGGCATCTACATCTACTAAGTCGAGTCCTGCGCCTGCTCGCGCGATGAAAGTCAAAGAGGTGTCTTTCAGTATTTCAGCTGTGATTTTAAATTTGCTTCGAACGACTAAACCCCCATATGTAGGTAAAACCGATGTGAATTCAGCGAGAGTTAAATCGGTACGCGTTTCCACCACGAATCCCAGATTCGTTAGCCCTTCTGCCATGGAAGGATGAACCTCGTCGACGATTAACACTTTACGCATTCATTCGGTTTTTTACGAGATCTAACGCTAAAAATAAAGCCTGAAGGAATGAACCTGGGTCAGCTACATTTTGACCCGCAATATCATATGCTGTACCATGATCTGGTGAAGTACGAATAACGGGTAAGCCTGCAGTAAAGTTTACACCAGAGTCAAAGGCGATGTATTTGAAAGGAATTAATCCTTGGTCATGGTACATCCCTAAAACGCCATCAAATTCCTTGAATTGCGCTTTTCCGAAGAATCCATCCGCTGGGTAAGGACCAAAAACCAAGTTTCCTTTCGACCTAAATTCATCTACAACGGGTTGAATAATTTCCAATTCCTCTTGACCTAATAGTCCTGCCTCTCCTGCGTGTGGATTTAAACCTAATACGGCTAATCGAGGTTTGTCTACAGAGAAATCCTCCTTTAAACTCTTTAAGAATAAAGTGATTTTTGTACGAAGTAAATCGGCGTTTAAGGCCTTAGAAACCTCTAATAGAGGAATATGGCCCGTTGCTACGCCCATTCTAAAACCATCAGAAACCATCATCATTAGAGACGATTTAGCTTCGAAACGATCGGTTAAATATTCCGTATGACCCGGGAATGTAAAGTCTTCAGATTGGATATTGTGTTTATTGATAGGAGCCGTAACCAGTGCAGAAATCAATCCACGATCTAAGTCATTTGCGGCTTTTTCTAAACAATCAAAGGCTGCTTTTCCCGCTTCTTTCGTTTCTTTTCCTGGTTCTACTACCGTCGATGTGTCGTCCCAACAGTTGATGACAAAGCTTTCACCCGATTTTGCCTCGGATGCTTCTTTAATTACCGCGATGGACCATTCCTTTAATTCGAATTTTTGGCGGTAAAAATCCAATACCTTGGCAGAACCGTAAATCACAGGTGTACACCACTTTAGCAAGCGTGGGCTGGCTAAGGATTTCAAGATTACTTCGGGTCCGATTCCGTTGTAATCTCCTAACGTGATACCGATGATGGGTTTCATAAAAAGCAATTTTTTGTTCGACCTGCAAGTTAAGAAAAATCGCTCGAAGGCGGTAGAATTATTTTTCTTGGTAACGAACCTAATAAATATAGTATTTTTTTAAGTTTTACCAAATAAAATGCGGTATTTGATGCGAATTTCACAATATATTTAGCATTTTTGTTAGAATCTCCTATTAAACTGATTATGCCAAAATCATACGTCAAAAAAATCTCCAGTTTATTAATTGCTAATCGTGGCGAGATCGCTATTCGAATCATGCGCGCTGCATCCGAATTAGGAATTCGCACCGTTGCTGTTTACACGTTCGAAGATCGCTACTCTCTGCACCGTTACAAGGCGGACGAAGCTTACCAAATCGGGAAAGACGACGAACCTTTAAAGCCCTATCTGGATATTGAAGGTTTGATTTCTTTATGTAAATCGAAGAAAATCGATGCTATCCACCCAGGATATGGTTTCTTGTCTGAAAACGTGGTTTTAGCGACTCGTTGCAGAGAAGAGGGAATCGTTTTTGTGGGCCCTTCACCGGAAGCAATGAATGCCTTGGGAGATAAGGTAGCTGCGAAAGTGGCTGCTTTGAAGGCCAATGTGCCCATGATTGAGGATTCAAAAGGGGATTTATCGGATTATTCATTGGCCCTATCAGAAGCAAGACGTATTAAATTTCCTGTGATGGTGAAAGCGGCTGCCGGAGGTGGTGGTCGAGGAATGCGCGTGGTGAGAACGGAAGAGGAATTAGAAAAGGCCTATCAAGAGGCGAAGAATGAAGCGAAAAACGCTTTTGGAGATGAAACCTTGTTTATCGAAAAATTCATTGACGACCCTAAGCACATCGAAGTTCAATTATTAGGAGATCAGCACGGAAATTTAGTGCATTTGTATGAGCGCGATTGTTCGGTGCAAAGACGTTTCCAGAAAGTGGTTGAAATTGCTCCTTCTTTCGGATTAAAGGAGGAAACCAAGCAAAAATTATATGCTTACGCGCTGTCTATAGGTAAAGCAGTGAATTATTACAACGCGGGAACCGTGGAGTTTTTGGTCGATAAAGATGAAAATATCTACTTTATTGAAGTTAATCCGCGGATCCAAGTAGAACATACTATTACAGAGGAGGTGACAGGGATCGATATTGTCCGCACTCAGATCCTAATTGCACAAAATTACAAGTTGTCGGATCCCGGTATTTTCATTCAAAACCAAGCGGAAATCCCGTTAAAAGGCTTTGCGATTCAATGCCGTATTACAACGGAAGACCCAGCGAATGGATTTAAGCCGGATTTTGGTACCATTATCGCCTACAGAAATGCCGCCGGTTTTGGTATCCGTTTGGACGAAGGTTCCTCCTATCCAGGGGTGAAAATTTCGCCGTATTTCGATTCGATGTTAGTGAAGGTGTCTGCTAAAGGCCGTACCCTTCGCGGTGCGTCCGAGCGCTTGAACCGCGCGCTGACTGAATTCCGAATCCGTGGTGTAAAAACCAATATCCCGTTCTTACGCAACGTAATCACGCACCCTGTCTTCCAAGAAGGCCATTGTACGGTTCCATTTATTGCGAATCACCCGGAATTATTTAACTTCAAACCTACCCGTGATCGCTCTACGAAGGCGATTCGCTACCTAGGAGAAGTCATCGTTAACGGAAATCCGGATGTAAAAGTGAAGCCAACGGCTCCCTTCCGCACTCCGATCATCCCTTATGTGGATCCGATGGCTGAATATCCGAAAGGCAACAAGCAGTTATTAACTGAAATGGGTCCAGAAAAATTTGCGAAGCACATCCGTGATGCGAAGCAAATTTATTTTACGGATACAACCTTCAGGGACGGACATCAATCGCTTTTAGCGACTCGTGTTCGTACCCAAGATATGCTAGCCGTTGCGGACGGTTTTGCAAAATCCTTCCCTCAATTGTTCTCTATGGAGGTTTGGGGAGGGGCCACGTTTGATGTGGCGATGCGTTTCTTACAAGAATCTCCTTGGAAACGCTTGCAGGAGTTTCGCGAGGCAATGCCTAACATGCTGTTGCAAATGCTTTTCCGCGGTTCAAACGCGGTGGGATATTCCGCTTACCCAGATAATTTGATCGAAAAATTCGTAGAAAAATCCTCCGAAGCAGGAGTCGATGTATTCCGAATTTTTGATTCCTTGAACTGGATCGATGCGATGAAAGTATCGATCAAAGCGGTTCGGGAACGCACTCCGGGCCTTGCTGAGGCATCTATTTGCTATACGGGTGACGTCTTCACGAACGAGAAATACAATCTGCAATACTACGTGGATATGGCACGTCAGCTGGAAGATGCCGGCGCTCACCTGTTGTGTATAAAAGATATGGCAGGACTTTTACGCCCTTTTCAAGCGGAGAAATTAGTTGCCGAATTAAAGAAAGCGGTTGATTTACCGGTTCACTTGCATACCCACGATACGGCCTCTGTTCAATCAGCGACCTATTTAAAGGCCATTGAGGCTGGAGTAGATATTGTAGATGGCGCGTTAGGTGCGATGTCAGGTTTGACATCTCAGCCTAACTTGAACTCGTTAGTAGCCATGATGCAGGGTCATCCGAAAGCATCCGATTTGAATTTAGACTTACTAAACGAATACTCGAATTATTGGGAAGCAGTTCGTACGATGTATGCGCCGTTTGAATCCGAATTAAAGGCAGGAACGGCTGAGGTATACAATAATGAGATACCGGGCGGACAATACACGAACTTACGCGGTCAAGCGATTGCCTTAGGAGTAGGCGATAAGTTTGAACAATTAAAACATAATTATTCTGAGGCAAATACACTTTTTGGCGATATCGTTAAAGTGACCCCATCCTCGAAAGTAGTAGGGGATATGGCAATCTTTATGACAGCCAATTCCTTAACGGCGGAGGATGTATATGCCAAAGGTGCTACCTTGTCTTTCCCTGAATCGGTGAAAGACTTCTTCAAAGGTGGATTAGGTCAGCCATACCAAGGCTTCCCAAAACAGTTGCAGGAGATCATCTTAAAAGGAGAACACGCGATCGAAGGTCGTCCAAATGATCATTTAGCTCCGATTGATTTCGACGCTGATTTCAAGTCATTTACTAAGAAATTTCCAGAGGCTGAAGACGGTTTCTTCGATTACTTATCCTACAAAATGTACCCGAAAGTATACGAAGATTATTACAAGAATTCGGCCTTATTTGGTGAATTATCCGCCCTTCCAACTCCGGCCTTTTTCTACGGCCTGAAACAGGATGAGGAGATTATGATTACGATTGAGCCGGGTAAAACAATAATTGTTAAGTTCTTATATATGTCTGAACCTGATGAGTCAGGTTTACGTAATGTAACATTTGAATTGAATGGCCAAGCTCGACGCATTAAGATTTTAGATAAAAACGTCAAAGTCGAACGTGCGCAACACGCGAAAGCAAAAGTAAAAGGCGACATCGGAGCACCATTGCAAGGACGATTGTCCCGTATTTTGGTGAAACCGGGCGATGAGGTGAAATTAAATGCACCACTGTATGTGATTGAGGCGATGAAGATGGAATCGATCGTTTCCGCGCCATTTGAGGGAATTGTGGGAAATGTGATATTAACCGAAGGAACGGTAGTGGAGCAAGAGGATTTGGTATTGACCTTAGAAGAAGCTAAACTGCCAGAGCCAAACGTGGAAGAATACTTATTCGTGTACGGAACTTTGCGTCGTGACTGTGGTAACGATTTACACCGCTTAATTGCCCGTAATTCAGACTACATAGGTATGGCGACTTACCAAGGTCAAATGTACCAAGTAGCTGATTATCCGGGTATTATTCCGTCAAATGATGCGAAAGATCAAGTAATAGGTGAATTGTATTTATTGTCCAATACGATTAAATTATTGAACGTGTTAGACGAGTATGAGGAATACAATGCCGACATGCCTGCAGAAAGCCTATTCGTCCGGGAGCAAGTGAAAGTAAGCTTGAAAGGCAAGGAAATCGAAACGTATGCGTATTTATATAATAAGAAGATCGATCCTAAAACACGCATAGCATCTGGTGATTATGTGAAAGGCTAATGAAAAAAATCGCCCTTTTTTGTTTGTTCTCCATCGCCCTACAAGCGCAAAGTCCGCTATTGAAGACGCATGCTCATAATGATTACGAACACGAAAGGCCCTTTTTTGATGCTTTTCAATTAGGTTTCGGTTCTATTGAGGCAGACGTTTATGCGGTGAATGGCGAATTATTAGTGGGGCACGAACGCGCCCACCTAAGCCTGAATCGGAATTTAAAGGATTTGTATATTGATCCGATTATTCGCGTTCTGAAAGCCAATAAAGAAGGTAATTTCCATCAATTATTGATTGATTCAAAGACATCAGCTGATTCTACTTTGCCACTTATTATTGCCGCTTTGAAGCCCCATGCGGAAATTATTCAACAAAAAGGTTTTCGGATAGTTATTTCAGGCAATCGACCTACACCTGCTAAGTACATTGAGTCACCCGCTTGGATTACGTTTGATGGGCGCTCAGATGAGCGTTTTCCTACTTCTAAAGTAGTGTTAGAAAGTGAATCGATGTTGAAGTTTGGCTTTTGGAATGGTCAAGGTCCTATCCCTGCCACTTTAAAAGAAAAACTCAAAAACTACGTGGATCAAGTTCATGCAAATGGCCGAAAAGTACGTCTGTGGGCTACCCCAGATTCGCTATTAGGCTATCAGGCCTTGTTAGCTATTGGAGTAGATTACATCGGGACCGATAAGCTCAGTCTTTTAGCAGATTATTTGAAATTCAGCGAGAGTAAATAAGCTGGGATAGAGGCTTTTAGAATAAAACCTCTTTCTATGACAACTAGACGCGAATTTCTGATTAAATCCTCATTGTTTTCGGTAGCCCTTAGCCTTCCGGCTTTTGGAAAAGCGAAAAAATCCTATTCTATGGGTTATTCTGCCATTACTTGGAGTGGCCAAGATGAACAAGCGATTCAAGAAATTTCAGCACTGGGCTTTAAAGGTATTCAGTTACGTGCAAATACCTATGCGAAATACAAGGATAATGTGGCTGCTTTAAAAGCGTTATTGGATCAATCAGGCTTGCAATTATGCATGTTTTCGAGCGGAAATGTGGAGATTGATCCTGCCAAAGTAGAGGCATCTATCGCCCAGCATGTCAAACATGCTTCTTTTGTCAAAGCTTTAGGTGGAACCTCGATTCAATTAACTAACTCTTTGCGCAAGAAAGGGGTGAAGCCGGAGGAGAAAGACTTAATTCGTTTAGCAGAAGTGATGAATGAAATCGGTGCTAAAACGAAGGAAATTGGCATTCAAGCCACCTACCATAACCACATGGACCAGTTTGGGGAGACGCCAGAGGAAGTTGAATTGCTGGTTAATCACATGGATTCTACTAAAGTAAAATTACTTTTAGATGTTGCTCATTATTACCAAGGTGGAGGTAACCCTGCAGAAGCGGTGTTGAAATACAAAAAGGTATTGCACTCGCTTCACGTAAAGGATGTTCGTCAAACGGAGCCTCGCTTTCGTTTTGTTGAGCTTGGCCAAGGCAAAGTGAATTTAGAGGATGTGTTCGCGAATTTGGACAAAATTAAATTCAAAGGCTTCGCCATTGTGGAATTAGATGCAGTTCCAGACGCCGGAAAAACACCATTATCTTGTGCACAGACCAGTAAGGTATTTTTAAAAGATAAAATTCAGTATCCTTTTTCTTAAATTGCAGCCTAATTGATATTCAGATGGCTAGTAAAAAGGATCCTGCAATTGGATTTATCTTCGTTACCTTATTAATTGATGTTCTTGGAATTGGATTAATTATCCCCGTTTTACCCACCCTGATCAAGGGTTTTGTGGGAGGAGATATATCCGTAGCTTCTCAATATGCCGGCTGGCTAATGGCCTCTTATGCGATAATGCAGTTCTTATTTTCCCCAGTTTTGGGCGGATTATCGGATCAAGTGGGTCGCCGCCCCGTTATTTTAGCCTCTTTATTTGGCTTTACGATTGATTATTTAGTGCTGGCTTTTGCTCCTAATATCACCTGGTTGTTTATTGGTCGGATTATGTCAGGAATTACGGGAGCCAGTTTTACCACGGCTCAGGCTTACATTGCTGATGTTTCAAAGCCAGAAGATCGCGCGAAAAATTTTGGCGTGGTTGGTGCAGCTTTTGGTGTTGGGTTCATCATTGGTCCTGCGATTGGAGGAATGCTTGCTTCCTATGGAGACCGAATTCCATTCTTTGCTGCAGCTGGTTTGACCTTAATGAATGGAATTTATGGCTATTTTGTCTTGCCAGAGTCATTGGCAAAATCAAATCGACGCCCGTTTGATATTAGCCGAGCAAATCCTTTGGGATCCTTAAAAAACCTAACAAAATATCCTTTGATTGCTGGTTTAGTGGGGGGATTTTTCTGCTTACAATTAGCGGGTCAAGTACATCCAAGTACTTGGTCCTATTTTACGATGAAAGTATTTGGCTGGACACCTGATCAGGTAGGCTATTCCTTAGCCTTTGTGGGATTAATTGTAGCGATTGTCCAAGGAGGGTTAGCTCGGGTGATTTTGCCCAAACTAGGCGAAATACGAGCCATTTCTTATGGTCTATTGCTGTATGGTATGGGATTTTTTATGTTTGCTTATGCGACTAAATCGTGGATGATGTATGCCTTTATGATTCCATTCGGATTAGGTGGAATTGCTGGACCAGCGCTTCAAAGTCTGATTACCCAGCAAGTAGGTCCGAATGAACAGGGTGAATTGCAAGGAGGATTAACCAGTTTGCAATCGATTACGACGATTTTTGGCCCACTCTTAGCCTCTAATTTATTTGCCTATTTTGCATCTGAGCGCGCGCCTATATTATTTCCAGGAGCCGCCTTTTTTATGGCTGCTATTTTAGTGCTTGTTGGATGGTTTATCGTTATGCGTTCCATCCCTAAGAAAGCACAATAATTTTACTATCTTTCGAAAAATAAATCCTTAAAGAATGAAAACAATGTTCAAATCAATTTGCCTTGTGGCAGGAATTCTTTTCACAACGGCAGTTTCTGCGCAATCGACGGAGGAAATTTTAGCTAAACACGAAGCGGCCATGGGTGGCGCGGAGAAATGGGCTGAAGTGAAGACGGCAGTCGTAAAAAATAAATTCAGTGTTCAGGGAATGGACATTGAAAGCAAAACTTCTTTAGTAATCGGAAAATCATTTCGAACAGAGGTAGAAGTAATGGGTAATAAAATTATTACCGTCATCGATGGTGACAAAGGTTGGATGAATCGCCCGGCTATGATGGGTGGAACTGGTCAACCTGAAGATATGCCTTCAGATCAGGTTAAAATGGCTAGCTCTCAAAAGACACTAGGTTCTATTTTAACCAATGCGAAAAAAGAGGGTTACAAGATCGAATTAGTTTCTAAGGAAAAGTTGGATGGAGCTGATGTGTATCTTTTGACGGTTACGAAGCCTTCTGGTGAAGACAGTAAGGTATATGTTTCAACAGCTACTCATTTTGTGGTGAAGACTCAGGCTAAAGTTCAGGTAAATGGCCAAGAAGTTGAATCAGAAGTGAGCTTTTCTAATTATAAAATGGTCAATGGCTTAGCTTTTCCTCATACGGTAGAAACAGCTAATCCTATGGGTGGTATGATGACGGTAGAAACCGTATCGGTGGAAATTAATCCTACTATTGATCCAGTAATCTTTGCTAAACCAAGTAAATAATCAAGTGATTTTCGCTTCATAAAAAAAGGGCTTCAGAAATGAAGCCCTTTTTTTAGGGTAAAAATTGTTGGATATGATTTCGGGCACTTCGAATCGCCTTGTCTATATCCTCTTCAGAGCCTTCATAAGCCTTATCTTCTACTTCAATCACGATAGGTCCTCGGTAACGAACGTCGTTCAAAGCAGAAATGAACTTACCCCAATGAATATCGCCTTGTCCTGGTATTTTAGGTGAATGGTAGTCAAGTGGATTCGCTAATATCCCAACTCGGTTTAATTTCTCAGGATACACTTTTACATCTTTTAAGTGTACATGGTGAATTCGGTCCGCATAATGATAGATAGGGTAGGTGTAGTCCATCATTTGGAAAACCATATGGGATGGATCATAATTTAGGCCAAAATTCGACGACGGAATTATCGTAAATAACTCATCCCAAATCTTGGGAGTAGTCATCAAATTCTTCCCACCTGGCCATTCGTCATCCGTGAAAAACATAGGACAATTCTCGATCCCTATTTTGATCTGAAGCGAATCTGCTAAAGCGATAATTTCTGGCCAAACCTCCGTAAATCGACTGATATTAAAGGCCACATTCTTGGTATAATCACGTCCTACAAAGGTATTCACACGCGAAATGCCTAAAACGGCGGCCGCTTTAATGACTTTCTTGATATGCTCTCGATAAAAAGCAGCTTGTGTTTCATCTGGATCTAGTGGATTTGGATAATACCCGAGAGCGGATATTTTAACCGGATGTTGGGCTAATTTATCTTTTAGCGCGATAAGATCCTGGTTGGACATTTGGTCAACTGAAATGTGAGAAACGCCTGCATACCTCCGTGCATCAGAAGAGGAAGATGGCCAACACATCACTTCAACACAGGCAAAGTGTTGCAGCTGAGCGTAATCTAAAACCTCAAAAAGGCTTTTATGAGGAAGTATAGCTGAAACAAATCCGAGATCTAGCATCTTAGTATTTCTTTTTTTCTAAGCCATAAAACAAAGCAAATGAAGCGGTCGCAATCCAAAGGCCGACAGCCTCTCTTGCTAATTCTTGATTATGAGTCTTCATACTCAAGCCATCTGTTAAGAATCCTTCCCAAGCTGTCATTTCTACCCATAATTGCAATCCGGCAAAAAAGGATAGGGCAACTAATACAATTAATAATTCAGGATTCGTTTTTCCCCGCATTGCTTGTAATGAGGTATAAACGGCAGTTGCATATACGGGAACCCACAAAATAGGATCAGGATCATTCAACTGCCAATACGTGAATAGCAAAAAAACAAGGCTAAAAAAACCTCCCAAAATGAATTGCACGTTTCTCATATTAATTACATAGGTTTCTTACAGCCTCTGAAGCTCCAGGATAATTCAGTTTTTGAGCTTGCTGAAAGGCTAGGCAGGCTTTTTCGTTTTCTTTTGATTTTATATAACTAAGGCCTAGCGCATAATAGGCTTTACCAAAATTCGGGTTTATCTCCGCCGCTTTGGCAAAATCAGCAATAGCCCCGGTAAAATTTTCTTCTTGGAATAGAATATTCCCTCGATTGTAATAGGCATTTATGTCTCGAGGAGCCAATTTGATGGCTTGTGTAAAATCAATTTTAGCTTTTGCTGGTTGCGCTAGGGCCGCATGGATAATCCCTCTTTGGAGATATCCTGCGCTGGAATCTGGCTGTGAAGTGATGGCTTTATCCGTTGGAGCTAAAGCTTTATCCCAAACACCTTGTTCCATTAAAACAGCCCCTAGATTCATTTGAGCCGTATATAAGGAGGGTTTTAATTCAATGGCTTTGCGATAAGCTGCTTCTGCCTCCGGATAATTTTTTTCTTGAAATAGGATGACGCCTCGTAGATTATATGCTTCTGCTAAACCGGGGTTTTTCTCAATTGCTTTCTGTAATGCTTCTTTAGCAGAAAGCGTTTCTCCTTTCTTAAGACGTGCTTTCGCTTCATCTAACCAAGCCTCTCCAGAAGTAGAACATGCCCAGGCAACGCAAAGGCTTAAAAATAGAATCAATTTTTTCATCATTTAAAGTTAAGGGGCTATTCCAAAAAAACGATATTTATTTTGAAAAAACCTGCTTTTTTGCCATCTTTGTCCTGGCAAATTACCAGCTCCCGCTGAATCCCCCAGGTCTTGATCGAAGCAAGGGTAGGTCGGTCGTAGCGGTGAATTTGCCATTTTTTTGTTATAAAAATCTGACCTATGAAATTTTTTATCGATACAGCGAACCTAGCACAAATTAGAGAAGCACAAGATTTAGGTGTTTTAGATGGTGTTACAACAAACCCTTCCTTAATGGCTAAAGAAGGAATCACCGGAAAAGACAATGTATTACGTCATTACAAAGCAATTTGTGATATTGTAGACGGAGATGTGTCTGCTGAAGTAATCGCCACAGATTATGAAGGTATGATTCGCGAAGGTGAAGAATTAGCGGAGCTCGATGAGAAAATCGTAGTTAAGATTCCCATGATCAAGGACGGTATCAAGGCCTTGAAATATTTTTCAGAAAGAGGAATTAAAACGAATTGTACACTTGTATTCTCTGCAGGGCAAGCTTTGTTAGCTGCTAAAGCAGGTGCAACCTACGTTTCCCCTTTCATCGGACGTTTAGATGATATCTCTTTCGATGGTATAGAATTGATCGAACAAATTCGGTTAATCTATGATAACTATGAATTTGATACTCAAATCTTAGCAGCCTCTGTTCGTCACCCTATGCACATCATTAAATGTGCAGAAGCTGCAGCTGATGTGATGACAGGTCCTTTATCTGCTATGCTTGCTTTATTAAAGCACCCATTGACAGATAATGGTTTAGCACAATTTTTAGCGGATCACGCAAAAGCAAATTCTTAATTAACCTAGGCGATATTTATGTCTGTTTTATCTTTTGAACAAGTAAGTATTTCACAAGAAGGTGTTAACACACTAGAAGACATTAATTTAACAATTAATGAGGGGGATTTTTATTATTTAATTGGTAAAACAGGTAGCGGAAAGAGTACTTTTTTCCGTAGTATCATTGCGGAAATTGGTCTACAATCTGGGACAGCCTCGGTGGCAGGGTATTCATTGAATACCATCAAGCGATCAGAGGTTCCTTATTTAAGACGCAAGTTAGGCTTCGTTTTTCAAGATTTTCAATTGTTGACAGATCGCAATGTCGAGAAGAATTTGGCTTTCGTTTTAGAAGCGACAGGACATACAAGCAAGGATGAAATTCGATTCAAAATTGAGGAGGTTTTGGCGCGCGTGGGAATGAGTTCTGCCATTACTAAGCGAATTCATCGACTTTCTGGAGGAGAACAACAACGCATTTGTATCGCACGTGCCATTCTGAATAATCCTGTATTGTTGTTAGCAGATGAGCCTACAGGCCATTTAGACCCAGAGGTTTCTTTGGAAATTATGCAGTTATTTAAGGAATTGAATCAAAGTGGAATGGCCATCATTATGGCGAGTCACGATTACACTACCATGGCTAAAGTTCCAGGCCAAATCCTAAAATGCGAAGGTGGTAAAATCTTCCCTGTCGCAAGTCTGTAGTCCTATTTTCCCGTATAGTAAATCACTGGAATAATACATTCCTCTAACGAGATGCCTCCGTGTTGGAAGGTATTTCTATAGTGGTTTACGTATTGGTTGTAATTATTAGGGTAAGCAAAAAGATTGTCCTCTTTAGCGAAAACATAAGTAGTAGATACGTTTGGTTTAGGTAAGAAGATATTCTCCGGCTTACGGCAAACCATCATTTTGTTCGTCGCATCCCAGTTTAAATTTTTCCCCTGTTTGTAGCGCAAATTCGTATTGGTATTGCGATCTCCTACGATTTTAATGGGATTTTGTACGCGAATCATCCCGTGGTCCGTGGTGATAATCACGCGACCTTTTTTCTCCGCTATCTTTTTCAATAAGTCGAAGAGGGGAGAATGCTGGAACCAGCTAGACGTTAAGCTGCGGTATGCTGATTCATCTGGGGCTAATTCTTTAATCATCGCCATATCTGTTCGGGCATGGGATAGCATGTCGACAAAGTTGTAGACGATGACATTAAAATCATTCGTTGCTAATTTGTTGAAATTATCAACTAATTGTTTTCCTTGGTATTGGTGAACAATCTTGTGATACGAGCTTTTAGCATTGATTCTCAATCGTTTCAATTGCTCCTGCAAGTAAAATTCCTCGTATTTATTATACCCCTCTTCATCTTCCGAATCCCCTAAATCATACACCCATTTATCAGGATAATTCTTCGCCATTTCAGATGGCATCATCCCCGCAAAAATGGCATTTCGGGCATAAGCCGTGGTGGTAGGCAATATAGAGTAATAGTTGTTCTCAGACTCTAATTGGAAGTATTCTTGAATGTATTTATCTAGGGTTTTCCACTGATCAAATCGCAAATTATCAATCAATATAAAATAGAGTGGGCTCTTGTCGTTGATCTTCGGAAAAACGTGCTTTCGAAGCATTAGATGCGATAAAACAGGAGTTTCAGCATCTGGCTTTTGTAACCAATCTTCGTAATTGTTCTCTATGAATTTACTGAAATGGGCATTTGCTTCATTTTTTTGATTGTTCAAAACCTCTGCCATTGATTTGTTTTCAGTGGTGTCGATTTCTAGTTCCCAATAGACTAGCTTTTCGTAGATGTCGGACCATTCTTTGGCATTCAAATGATCCTGGTATTGCATCGATAATGCCAAAAACTCTTGCTGATAGGTGATATTTGTTTTCCCTTCCTCGAGTCTTTTCTTATCGAAAATTCGCTTGACAGAAAGTAGTAATTGATTGGGATTCAATGGCTTAATAAGGTAATCAGCAATCTTAGAGCCAATGGCGTCTTCCATTAATTCTTCCTCCTCTGATTTAGTAATCATGATCACTGGAAGGTTGGGTCTGATCTTTTTGATATGCAACAAAACCTCTAAACCGGACATTCCGGGCATATTTTCATCCAAGAATAAGATGTCAAACTTTTGAGTTTCTACTAATTCAAGCGCATCAGCTCCAGAATTAACCGTATAAACTTCATATCCTTTGCTCTCTAAAAACAAGATATAGGGTTTCAGTAAATCGATTTCATCGTCCGCCCAAAGTATTTTATACGTCATTGCTCTTTTATTTACCTTTCAAGTCTAAAATTAGCTAATTTTACATCCACATCCACGTTAATACATGTTAATAGATCCTCCTGTTTATTTAACGGAATCTGCAGTTGAAAATCTGCGTTTAATCTCCTTCCCTGAGCCTTTTCTTCGGGTGGGAATGCGCGGGGGAACTTGTGGAGGTACGTTTGTATTAGGATTCGATACTAAAACAGAGAATGATGAGGAGTACCTAATTGAAAATATACCCGTCATTATTGATCGAAGAGAATTGTTATTTGTCCTAGGTACGGAGATTTCCTATGAAGTCCAAGGCAATGGTTTTTACCTTCATAAACCCGCTAAATCATGAAATTTGCAGCCATAGATATTGGATCTAACGCCGCCCGCCTTCAAATATCGAGTGTGTTAGAAAATGATGGTATCATCAGTTTTAAGCGGATTGAATATGTTCGTTTTGCCCTTCGATTAGGACACGACGTATTTAGTGATGGAGCTATATCCCCAGAATCAGAGGTTCGGATTTTCAAACTCTTGCATGCCTATAAATTATTGATGGACCTGCACGAAGTGAAAGATTATGCCATTTGTGCGACATCAGCCATGCGCGAAGCATCTAATTCCGCCGAAATAATTACGCGTATTCACAAGATTTTGGATATGAAAATCCAAATAATTGATGGTAGCCGTGAAGCGGAATTAATCAATGATGTGGTGGTTCAGTCTTTACATCCGAAAAAAAACTACTTGCATATCGATGTGGGCGGAGGTAGTACGGAATTGAATATCTACCGTCATAGAGAAAAACTAGCTTCTAAATCCTTTAAAATTGGCTCTGTGCGCTTGCTGGAAGGGACAGAAAAAGAGGGGGATTGGGAGAAGATGAGGAATTGGATATCCCACCAAAAAGAATTGATTTCTGGTGATATTGAGGCAATTGGTACAGGTGGTAATATTGCCAAATTATTTAATTTGTCGAAGCCTGCAGCGGAAGAAAAATCCATGACATTTGATGCCTTATTTGAGATGGCAGCCTATGTGGGCTCTTTTTCGTTTGAAGATCGTGTAAATAAATTACGTTTGAATACGGACCGGGCTGACGTGATTGTACCGGCAGCATCCATTTATTTGACAGCGATGGAATTAGGAGGTTGTAAATCGATTTTAGTGCCTGATCTAGGGCTAAAAGATGGGATACTTCAAATGCTATACGATCGTTATTTAAATCGGAAGAAATAATTATTTTTCGATTCGATAAACCAAACCCATCGATAAGATTTGCGAGAACTGCCAGCTCGGATCTTGATCGTAATCTCTGAATAAGACGATTTGTAGGTTTGTACTCACGTATTTGTTTACCTTCATGGTAACATTAGCATCAAATCGATGCACTATACTATTGGAGAGTGTAAGTCTGAAATAATCGATTAAGGCAGAATAACGCGCTTTTACATTGATGTTTTCCCAAACATCCTTGTCCACGTTCACTAAATATTGGAATACAAACTGGTTTCTAATATTGTCTCCTGGTTTTTCTAAACCATATAAACCCGCTCTTGAGATGGCTTGATCAAAAACGAATGTTTGACGTAAACTACCTATACCTATTCGTGTGTAAAAGGATTTGTCAGGATGAAATTCTAAACCCATGGATGAAGTCAAATAGGCCGGTGCAAATATGCTCGAAACTAAAGAGTCTACAGGAATTCCTGCTTTATTTTTCTTGCCATACTCATATCCATTAAAAAATTGTGACTGAAAGTTCGTTGAACCGTAAAAGTCCCATTTAGGGCTAATTCGGTAACCTGCTTTAAATTCGTAGGCGATACGGTCGATGTTTTTCCGGAGACTTTGGGTTCTATTTTGGAGAAATCCTACTTGTAACGTTAGATCTGAATTAAGGCGCCACGATTCATTGGAGACATTCGCGGTATGATTTAAATACCAGCCGATCGCTAAGGTATTCGTACCCCCACCTTTCCAGTTATCGCTGAAACTTGATTGATTTAGGTTGATGCCAGAAGTCATGACTTGCTTCCATTTCTTTGCCGTTGAATCAGCTCTAGATTCTGCGAGTGCAGGCTCTAAAGCAGTTAAAAACAACAAGATGAAAAGTAAATAAAACTTCATGTGACAAAGGTACAAAAAACCTGAATGAATGGTTTATTTTCCAATAGATAAACGGATCTGCCCTGAAAAGACCTCTTTAGGAGCTAATTCAATTAATCCATCACCCGTGTTGAAGGCATCCGTATTAGCGGTCATCGGCTCTATCGCCACAGAATGATACCCTTCTGGTTGGAATACTACCAGGAAAGGGAACTGTAAGGAGGATTGTTCTAAAATGAGAGAACGGTGGTGTTTATGGTCAATAAATTCCGTTAGATGTTTTTCCATGGCCTTTAGTCGAAAGACATGGTCTACTTTTTCTTGGCTAAAAATAAATTCGGTCTGACCTTGTAGATTTTCCTCCTTCCATGGAATCATCTGCGAATCCGATAAAAAACGGCTAATAGGATGAAATTTGATTGATAAATCAGCTGCATTTGTATCTGGAAAACTAAAATAGGGATGCCAGCCGCAGGCGAATGGCATCGGATTTGTTCCAGTGTTTTTAGCTTCAAAAGTTATTTCTAATGCTCCTTCATCGGTTAAGGTGTAGGTATATCGAAACGTAAATGGAAAAGGGTAATTAGGTTCTTCACCTTTGTAAGCGTGCTCTAAGGTAGCAGATGAGTCAGTTTGTTGTATGAGGGAAAATGGTGCTCTAGCGAGTAATCCATGGATGGCGTTGCCTAAAGCGGGTTCGTTGATGGGTAATTGGTAATTTTTACCTTTGAAAGAATAGTTGCCATTGCGAACTCGATTCACCCAGGGAGTTAATAGGGCGCTTGGGTGGTAAGGATTACTGGCTAATGGGTGACTGTCACTTCCAGGAAGGTCGATAAGTGAAATGCCTGATAAGTGTAATTCAAGTAGGCTTGCTCCTGTTTGTGCGTCTAAAATGAGGCTATCGCCCGTTTTGGGGTTAATTATTTCCATAGCGTTTTTTCTTCGATGCCCACTCCATAGAGGGCGAAATCATATTTAACTGGATCGTTTGGATCTAGCTCTCGTAACGTTTCAGTGAGGGCCAAAGCCGTTTTCCAATTCGCCTTCTCTTCTTTCATTAATCCTAGATTAGCTGCCGTTCGCATCGCGTGTACATCTAAAGGGCAAACTAATTGTGCTGGTTTAATAGTGTTCCAAAGCCCAAAATCTACTCCTGCTTTATCTTTTCTGACCATCCAGCGCAAAAATAGGTTGATACGTTTACAAGCAGAGTTTTTTAAAGGAGAGGCAATATGCTTCTTCGTACGCTCTGGTGCCCATTCGGATTCGAAAAAATAATGATAGAAGCCATTTAGGCCATTTTCGACAGAAGTATCATTTTCTTTCAAACCTTTGCTGAACGCGCTTTCGAGGGAATTATTGTTTTGATAATGCCTTTGAAAGAAATCTATAAAATATAGAGTGTCCGGGTATTGAAAAGTTCGGTGCTTGAAATGCTCGAATCGCTTTAAATCACTCGCTTGATGCCCTAGAATGAACTCATATGGAGCTCCATCCATTAAATCGATAAGCGTTTTTGCATTTTGAAGAATCGTTTTCCGCTGACCCCAGGCTAAAATGGCCACCCAAAACCCCATTATCTCCTTGTCTTGTAATCGACTAAATAGATGGGGAATTTGAATAGGATCGTGTTCTATGAAGCGCGGATGATTGAAAAAAGCGAATTTCTCTTCTAAGATGGCCGCTATTTTTTCTGAAATCATTTTCGACTAAATAGGGCAACTACCCTGGAGGGAAGGGAAAAAATCCAAACCAAAACCGTTACTGCCATGGAGAATGCTGCAATAAAAGGGTAGGATAGAATAAAGAATATTTCAAATACCACATGGCCAGCGGTGATAGGCCTCTTTCTCTTGTTCATATTTATTGGAGTAAATAAGAGATTTCAGCTCTAACGCGCTTATCCACAGCATTTAATTTCTCAAAAGCTTTAGGAGAAAGTTTGATGATTACTTTGTTATCACCATTAGGTAAACGTCCGATTACCTTCACCCAAATACTTTGGTTATTGGTTAGATTCTTCACTAAAACCAACGTTCCGATAGGGGCCGTGCGGTGTAGGGCTAAGAATTTTCCGGAATTATCTGGTACATCAATTAGTTCTGCAATTCCAGTTTCAATCTTCTTTTTAATGTCCTCTGGGCCTTTTTCTTTCGCGGGAGCAATTACGGCCTCTGTAGGTACTGGTGCAGCGGGTGTTGCCGCTTTAGCTGGTAATAAATTGCTTTTATCTACCGCAATAGTAGATGCGGATGCAGCAGGATCTGAAACGATTAGGCGTTGTCCTTCTTGCAAGCGATCAGAAGTTAAATTGTTCCATTTGCGCAATTCGGCCATGGTCACTTTGTGCATATTCGCTACTGAAAGTAATCCTTGTTTAGGGGCTACGATGTGAATTTTTGTTTCTTTAGGCGATTCTGGTGCTTTCTCTTCCACTATTTTAGGGGCTGGATTGCTTTCCTCTAAATAATGCAAAGGAATATAAACGATTTCGCCTGTTTTTACTGGAATTTGAATATCAACATTTGCCGATTTGAATTCGCTTAAGGATAAATTATAGCGCTTTAGGATTGAAAATAGGGATTGTTTGGGACCTACTTTGAATAATAAAAAGGTCTTATTGTTCTCCTTTTTTAAACCCAATGAATCAAGAGTACTTGCCTTTGTCGTTAGCTGAAGCGCGCATAAAAAGGCGATGAATAGGGTTAGTTTATAATTTTTCATAAATCTTCAATTTCAGTTTATCCTTTACAAAAATCAATTGTCCATTGAGAAGTGTAAAGGTTTGGTATCCGATGGTTTCTCCTTCCGCGATCTGTTCTAACAGAATCGTTTCAAAGGCTAAATTACACACTCGAAGGTAGTTTTTCCAGCCATTATCGTAAAGATAATAAGAAAATAATAGCTTATCCTCACCTTCCAAATAATCTATGCCTTTCGCGATCTTTTCATTGAATTGCTGTAGAAAGAAGCTCTTGAAATCCTTGAAATAGTCCTGGCTTTCCTCGTAATGTTGAGGAACTTGAAATGAAAAAATACTTTCTGGGTTAATTAGCCTGGGTTTTTCTTCTTTTAGCAATTGCAGTGGTTCCAAAGAATACGTTTGTATAGACTCAATGCCCGGATTTTTCGATTGCTGTAATTTAATGAAGATTGCCTTTTTTTCCGAACCTTGTACAAAGTTCAATTGGGCATAATCAGAGGGAGCCTTTCCTAAAAAAGTAAGCTCTTTGGTCAATAAATCAACTGAATGCCAAAAAGCCTCATTCGACCCCCTCGTTTCCACCCACAATTGAGGCTTTTCTGGTTTTCCCCAGAAGCGGATACTCCAAATTGGTTCAGTAAAGGAATGTTCGAAAAATGCAGGCAAAGGGTCGAATGTTTGGAAATTATGTGCAAATTTGGCAAAAATCTACCGAAAATACGTAAATAATATGATGCATGGCAAAAAGGTGGTCGCTATTATTCCGGCTCGATTCGCCTCCACTCGCTTTCCCGGGAAACCCCTTGTTGATCTAGGTGGGAAATCCATGATTCAACGGACTTACGAACAAGTAAAGGCAGTTGGAGGCTTTGATCGTATCGTGATTGCGACGGATGATCAACGTATTTTTGATGCTAGTGTGTCTTTCGGAGCTGAGGTAATGATGACGGCAGAAACGCATTTGACGGGAACCGATCGATGTGCTGAAGTATTAAGTCGTTTAGGTGAAACGGTTGATTATGTGGTGAATATTCAAGGGGATGAACCATTTATTGATCCGGAACAATTAAAGGAAGTGGCAGCAGGATTTTCGTCGGGCGCGCCCATATTAACCCTCATTAAAAAGATTACAGACGTAGAAACCCTTTTTAATACGAACACACCTAAAGTGATTAGCGACGAGGAGGGACACGCGCTTTATTTTTCACGCCAAACCATTCCTTTTTTAAGAGGGGTCGAGCCTTCCGAATGGTTAGGCAAGCATACATTTTTCAAACACATTGGTTTATACGCTTATCGGGCTGATATTTTGCCTGGTTTAAGTGCCCTAAAACCTACTTCTTTAGAGTTAGCCGAATCCCTGGAGCAGTTGCGTTGGATTCAAAATGGGATTCGAATCAAAGCCATCGAAACGCAATTTGAAACGATAGGAATTGATTCCCCGGAAGATCTCGAAAAAATTCAAAAAATGGGCCTTATTTAGGCTGAAAAGCGGTATATTTGCTAGATTTTTGGCATAAACATCTGTCAAGAACTCGATTTTATTTATGCAAAGACCACCTATCAAAGACGTATTGCGCGAAAAGATTTTAATTCTGGACGGTGCAATGGGTTCTTTAATTCAACAATACAATTTAACGGATGCTGATTACCGCGGCGAGCGCTTCAAAAATTTCCCTCACGAAGTAAAGGGAAACAATGATTTGTTGTCCATCACGCGTCCGGATGTAATTAAGGAAATTCACGCTAAATACTTCACTGCAGGAGCTGATATTGCCGAAACGAATACCTTCTCTGGGACTTCCATTGCGATGGCAGATTACCACATGGAGGATTTGGTATATGAATTGAACTTCGAATCAGCTAAAATTGCCCGCGAAGTAGCTGATGAATTTACAGCCAAAGATCCCTCAAAACCACGTTACGTAGCTGGTTCTATTGGACCGACAAACCGTACCCTGTCGCTTTCCCCAGATGTCAATGATCCGGGTTTTAGAGCGGTCACTTTCGATGAATTAGTAGAAGCTTACACGGAACAAATACGTGGTTTAGTGGATGGGGGAGCTGATTTGCTCTTAGTGGAAACCATTTTTGACACGTTGAATGCGAAGGCAGCTTTGTTTGCCATTGATCAATTTTTTAAACAAAATCCATCCAAGCCTTATTTGCCGGTGATGGTCTCTGGAACGATTACAGATGCCTCAGGGCGTACATTATCTGGCCAAACAACGGAAGCCTTCTTGACTTCTGTTTCACATATGCCTCTACTTTCCGTGGGCTTAAACTGCGCTTTAGGTGCAGATTTAATGCGTCCTTACGTGAAGACTTTGAACGATAAATCCCCATTCTTAGTTTCTGCTCACCCGAATGCGGGCTTGCCGAACGAAATGGGTGAATACGATCAGTCGCCCGCTGAAATGGCTGTGATTATTGATGATTTCTTAGCGAATGGCTTCCTTAACATCATTGGAGGCTGTTGTGGAACGACACCAGCGCACATTCAAGCAATTGCGGAAGTGGCTGCGAAGCATAAGCCACACGTGATTCCAGTTGAAAATGCAAACCAAAAGTTGTCGGGTCTTGAGCCTTTGGAGATTACAGAATTAACGAATTTCGTGAACGTAGGGGAGCGTTGCAATGTGACCGGTTCTAAGAAATTTGCCCGTTTAATTCGGGAGGAGAAATTCGAGGAAGCGATTGCCGTGGCACGTGAACAGGTAGACGGAGGTGCTCAAATTTTGGACATCAATATGGATGAGGGAATGATTGATGGCGTGAAAATGATGCCTCAATTCCTGAATTTATTGATGGCAGAGCCTGATATCGCTCGTTTACCGATCATGATTGACTCCTCGAAATGGGAAGTGATCGAAGCTGGTCTAAAATGCGTACAAGGTAAATCGGTAGTTAACTCGATCTCTTTGAAAGAAGGGGAGGATAAATTCATCGAATCCGCGAATAAAGTGAAAATGTACGGTGCTTCTGTGGTCGTAATGGCCTTTGATGAAGCCGGTCAAGCCGATTCGTATGAACGTCGGATTGAAATTTGTAAAAGAGCGTATGGTATTTTAGTCGATAAGGTAGGTTTCCCAGCGCAGGATATCATTTTTGATCCTAATATTTTAACGGTAGCGACTGGAATTGAGGAGCATAACAACTATGCTGTTGATTTCATCAAGGCTACGAAATGGATAAAAGAAAACCTACCTCATGCGAAAGTCTCGGGGGGTGTTTCAAATATTTCTTTCTCTTTCCGAGGAAATGAGGTAGTCCGCGAGGCGATGCACACCGTTTTCTTATACCATGCCATCAAGGCTGGTATGGATATGGGAATTGTAAACGCCAGTCAATTAGGTGTTTATGATGATATCGATGTAACATTACGTGATTTATGCGAGGATGTGCTACTAAATCGCCATCCAGAAGCGACGGAGAAATTGGTCACTTATGCAGAAACGGTTAAATCGGCAGGTAAAGAGCAAGTTGTGGATGATGCCTGGAGAAAAGAACCCGTTAATAAGCGTTTAGAGCATGCATTGATTAAAGGTTTGACAGAATTCATCGATGAAGATGTAGAGGAAGCTCGTCAATTAGTAGATCGTCCGATTGAGGTGATTGAAGGACCATTAATGGACGGTATGAATGTGGTGGGAGATTTATTTGGTGAAGGAAAAATGTTCTTGCCACAGGTAGTCAAGTCTGCACGGGTGATGAAAAAGGCGGTAGCTTATTTATTGCCGTTTATAGAGGCAGAAAAGAAAGGTGGGGAAAGCTCATCTGCAGGAAAAATTTTGATGGCAACGGTAAAAGGTGATGTGCACGATATTGGAAAGAATATTGTGGGCGTGGTTTTAGCTTGCAATAACTATGAGGTGATTGATATCGGCGTGATGGTACCTTGCGATAAGATCCTAGCGGCGGCAAAGGAGCATAACGTAGATATCATCGGTTTGTCCGGTTTGATTACGCCGTCTTTAGACGAGATGGTGTATGTGGCCAAAGAAATGGAACGTCTTGGTTTTAAAGTCCCTTTATTGATCGGTGGAGCTACTACATCGCGTATTCATACAGCCGTAAAAATTGACCCACACTATTCAGGACCGGTGATTCACGTTTTGGATGCGTCCCGTTCCGTGCCAGTGGCAGGTCGTTTATTGCAAAGTGAATTGACCTCTCAAGAAATCTTTAATGAGATTAAAACAGAATACGCAGAGTTAAGAACGGCACACGCCGCTCGTCAGCAAGAGAAAAATTATTTGTCGATTGATCAAGCGCGGGCTAAACCAAGTGGAATTGATTGGACTGGATTTAAAGCGAAAAAGCCGTCGTTCTTAGGGGTGAAGTATTTTGAGGATTATTCTTTGGAAGAAATTGCGAAATACATTGATTGGACCCCATTCTTCTCAACTTGGCAATTATCGGGCAAGTACCCACGCATTTTTGATAATGAGGTGGTGGGGAAAGAGGCGAAGAAATTATTCGATGATGCGCAGGCCTTATTGAAAGAAATTATAGCGAATAAATCGCTGCAGGCGAAGGCTGCGCTAGGTTTCTTCCCAGCGAATTCGCTTGGAGATGACATTATCTTGCATGATTATGTAGAGAAAGCCCTAGAAGTAGCTTGCGAAAAACACGGTTACCATAAAGAGATTTCTTATGACATTAAACGCAAAGATGAATCCTCTGATAAGAGTCAATGGCTGCATCATTTAAGGCAACAAGGTCAAAAAGCGAGTACGCTTCCGAACCGTTGTTTAAGTGATTTTATAGCTCCATTAAACTCGGGAGAGACAGATTATATCGGTGCTTTTGCGGTAACTACTGGTCTAGGAATCGAAGCGCTTCTAGATAAATATGAAAAAGAACATGATGACTATAACTCGATTATGGTCAAGGCTCTAGCGGATCGTTTAGCTGAAGCATTCGCTGAATTATTGCATGAGCGTGTGCGTAAGGAATTCTGGGGTTATGCGGCTGATGAGGCGCTGAGCAACGAAGACTTGATTTCGGAGAAATACCAAGGTATTCGTCCAGCACCGGGTTATCCGGCTTGTCCAGATCATACGGAGAAGAAGCGTTTGTTTGAATTATTGGATGCGGAAAAGCAAATTGGAATTCAATTAACGGAGAGTTATGCGATGTATCCGGCTTCTGCAGTGTCTGGATTCTATTTCTCTCATCCGGAGAGTACGTATTTCGGTTTAGGAAAGATAGCTAAAGACCAAGTGACTGATTATGCGAAACGCAAAGGCATGTCCTTAGACGACATAGAAAGATGGTTAAGCCCTGTATTGAATTATGACTAAGATTACCAAATACTTTGAAGAAGCGGCGGGAAAAACCCTTTTCTCGATCGAGATTATTCCACCGATGAAGGGACAACATTTGGGCGAATTAATGTCGCACATTGAGCCATTGATGGAATTTAAGCCGCCCTTTATTGAGGTGACTTATCACCGCGAAGAATATGTCGAGAAAGTGGTAGATGGCGTTACAAAGCGCATCCCTATTCGCAAGCGTCCAGGTACTTTGGGTATATGTGCGTCCATCATGCAGCGTTTTCAGATCGAGGCAGTACCCCACGTAATTTGCGGCGGGTTTACCAAAGAGGAAACGGAAGACTTCTTAATCGATCTTCATTATTTAGGTATCGAGAATGCTCTTTTATTGCGTGGTGATCAAGAGAAAGGCGAAACTCATTTTGTTCCCAAGCCCGGTGGTCACGCCTATGCGAACGAATTAGTGGAGCAAGTGGCGGCCATGAATAAAGGTATTTTATTGCATGAGGAAACAGAATCTCTACCTACGAATTTTTGTATTGGTGTAGCTGGTTATCCGGAGAAACACATTGACGCAGTTTCATTTGAAGAAGACTTGCGCTATTTAAAGCAAAAAGTAGAAGCAGGTGCAGATTACATTGTGACTCAAATGTTCTTTGATAATGCCAAGTATTTTGATTTTGTTCAAAAATGCCGTGAAATGGGTATCACAGTACCCATTATTCCAGGTTTAAAACCTTTAGCGACTGAACGTCAATTGGATATTTTGCCGGAGATTTTTCATTTAGAGATCCCTTCAGACTTTGTGGCAGAAGCCCGTAAATGCGCTAATAATGCGGCTATTAAGCAATTAGGCATTGAGTGGGCGGTACAACAAGGGAAGGAATTAATGCAGGCGGGTGTGCCTGCTTTACACTTCTATACGATGAGTAAATCCGATAGCGTACGCGCTATCGCGGAAAAATTATTCTAATGAAAGTTTTGGTCTATGGTGCGAGTACAAATCCAAGTCGATATGCTTATATCGCGACGGAATTGCTTTTGCAGCATGGCCATGATGTTTCTTTGGTAGGAATTAAAAAAGGGGAGGTGTTTGGCTTACCAATTCAACAGGATCAACCAATGCTGGAAGAGATCGATACGGTGACTCTATATGTAGGTCCTGCGAATCAGGAAGGACTTTTTAATTACCTTTCATCTTTATCGCCTAGAAGGGTGATTTTCAATCCAGGCACTGAAAATCCTGAGCTCGAAAGGGCATTAGAAAAATTGGGAATTCAAACCGAAGAGGCCTGCACGCTGGTATTATTGCACACAGGCCAGTTTTAGTGGCTTATTGAGCTGTTAACGTAAACTCAAATTCCTCCATAATCAAGTTTGCTAGCAATTTCTTGCAGGCGTTAGTTACCACCTCATTTGCTTCAGCTTCAGAAGCTGCATCCACGGTTAATGTGATGTGCTTGCCTATACGAACGCCTGCCACTTGGTTGATACCTAAGTTTTGTAAGCCAATAAGTACCGCTTTTCCCTGAGGATCAAGGATTTCTTTTTGTGGCATTACGTTGATTTCAGCTAAGAATTTCATTATTTATTTGGATTTAAAAGGAAAATAAGGCCGGAAAGGAGGATGTATGCAATCACTAAAACCGGAATTGCTGCAAATTTAAGCATAACAAGGGCAGCAATGCAAAAAATAAGGAAAATGAATTTTACTTGATTGCTTTTCCAATCCCAAGACTTGAACTTAAACGCCAGTAAAGGTAATTCACAAACCAACAAGTAACTCATCACGACCGAATAAATCAATAGGCCTTTAAAGTGTAGAATATAGGCACTGTATTCTGGTTGGAATTGTAGTATCAGCGGTAAGGAAGCAATGAGTAAACCATTTGCTGGGGTAGGGACACCGATGAACTGATCACTTTGGCGCGTATCTATATTGAATTTGGCCAAACGGTAGGCAGACATTAAAGCCAAGGCAAATACCAAGAAGGGCTTGTAGAACCCGAATAAACCCACAGTACATTGTGTCCCGCAACTTTGTTCTACTAATGAAAACAAGATAAAGGCTGGTAAAACCCCAAAAGAGACCATGTCTGCTAACGAATCCAATTCTTTACCTAGATCAGAATAGGCTTGTAAAGCTCTAGCTAAAAATCCGTCGAAGAAGTCGCAGACAAGGGAGATGAACATACAATAAGAGGCGCTCACTAAATCGCCTTGCATCACGAACCAAAGTCCGATGCAGCCCGCCAATAAATTACCTAGTGTTAGTAGGTTAGGGATTTCTTTTTTCATGCTTTTACGTATGGATTGGATGCTTTTTCTTCTCCGATCGTTGTGCTACCGCCATGTCCGGGATACACAATAGTGGAATCAGGTAAGGTATATAATTGTGTTTGAATGCTGTGTACTAAATCTGCGTGGTTACACAAAGGAAAATCCGTTCTTCCTACACTGCGTCTAAACAATACATCCCCATCAAACAAAAGGCCTTCTTTTTTAAAATACAAGGCCACATGCCCTGGTGCATGACCCGGCACAAACAAGATTTGAATTTCCATTTTGCCTATATGCAAAACTTGATTGTCCTCGTACCAAACATCGACTTCAGAAGGCTGGTAGTGGGGAAAACCATACACTTGTGCTCGATTTGCCGCATCTCTTAAAAGTGGTTCATCTTTTGGGTGTAAGTAAAATGGAATCTTGAATTCTTGTCGGAAATATTCTACTCCTAGCACGTGATCGATGTGTGCGTGCGTGTTCAAGATATGAGTTAACGTGATGCTTTTCTCCTCGATGAATGCTTTTAATGTTTGGCGCTCCTCGTAGGTGTAACAGCCAGGATCCACAATAATACCCGTCCCATTTTCATCCCATATGAGGTAGGTATTTTCTTGAAATGGATTTAACGAAAAAGCTTGGTGAAAGATCATATTTATTTGCCTAAGAGAAATATACAAGGTTTTTTGTGTAAATCAGGTTGCGCTTTTGCCCAATCGCTTGCCTTTTTTGTTTGAACAAATCCGGTGGGTGACGTCACGTCACAAGCGATGCAAATGAGTGAATCAGGAGCACATTGTGCAACCAAATCTTCCAGCATCGCCTTGTTCCGATAGGGCGTTTCAATAAAGATTTGTGTTTGTCCCCATTTAGCCACCTCTCTATCCAATTGTTCAATTTTGCGAATGCGAGCAGCTTTGTCGATGGGAAGGTAGCCAATAAAAGCGAAGCTTTGGCCTGAAAAACCAGATCCCATTAAACTGAGTAGGATGGAAGAAGGACCTACTAAAGGAATCACTTCTATGTTTTGTTGCTGTGCAATCGAAACGGCTAAGGCGCCAGGATCCGCTATGCCAGGGCAACCTGCCTCTGAAATAACACCGATATACTCGACTGAACTATGTTTTTTGTAAAAATCAGTAACTGATTTAGGTTGGGTATCTTTGTCTAATACCTCAAAAACTAAATCATCTATCTGAATCCCCAGTTTCAATTCACTAATAAATCGCCTCGCTGTGCGCACGTTTTCAACTAGATAATGCTTCGTTTGCTGTATAGCCGCTAATATTGCAGGGCTTAGAACTTCGGAAGAAGTGTTTTCAGCAATCGGGCAGGGGATCAGAAATAGTTTCATAAATACGGTTGAAGCGCCTGTAGAAATAATTCAGGTTGGTCTGCTTGCACCCAATGGCCTGCATTTGGAATCTCTACCACTTCAAAATTAGGGAAAATTTCCGCAATGTATCGCTCGTCTTCCGGTTGAATATAATGAGAGTCTGCTCCTTTAATGAATAGCGTTTCGGTGTTCGAGGCGGCAGGAACAAATAATTCGTGCCCCACCACATCGATGTTTTTTGTGATTACTTTGAGGTTGATTCTCCACGCAAATTGTTGCTCCGCGTTCCGATAAAGGTTTTTTAGCAGGAATTGACGTACACCCTCTTTTTCTTCGAAGCGCTTTAAATGTTCATTGGCTGCTTGGCGACTCTCGAGTGTGCTTAAGTCAAGGCTGTTCAACCCTTCCAAAATGTGCGTATGATGCACCGGATAGAATTTAGGGGCGATATCCACAATAACGATTCGAGATGCGATGCCCGGATACAATAAATCGAATTGCATCACCACTTTTCCACCCATACTGTGACCGATGAGAATAGGTTTTTCTAATTGATGCTCTTGAATGAATTCTAACAGATCAGCCGCCATCACCTCATAATTGAATTCGTCTCCCCAGGGTGATTGTCCATGGTTCCTTTGGTCTACTAAAAATACGCGGTGATTTTCGGAGATGGCTTTTCCAAACCCCAACCAATTATCAGAGGTCCCAAATATGCCATGTAGTATAATAACCGGTGTGCCCGATTCTCCAAGTGCGCGATAGAATAATTTCATTAGGCTATATAAATGGCTTTTTCTTTGCGTTCTGTTAATTCTCCAATCGGACTTAATTCAAATCCATTCTCCATTGCAAAGGCTTCGAATTCAGCTGTATGCTCTGCTTCAACGGCGATTAATAATCCCCCCGAAGTCTGTGGGTCAGCGCCAATGTATCTTTGTCGCTCGGAAATTTCCTCACTCAAACGTTCGCCATAGCTCGCTAAATTGCGTGCTGTACCACCTGGGAAGCACTTGAGGTCTAAATAATGATCAATATTAGGAAGCAATGGCAAGTTTTCAAACGCAATTTTTGCGCTCAATCCTGATCCATCCGCCATCTCCACTAAGTGTCCAAACAACCCGAAACCTGTTACATCGGTCAAGGATTTTACGTATTCTAAGGGCCCTAACTTTTCTCCAAATGAATTTAATGTACTCATTTGCTTCACCGCACGTGCTAAATCTGCTGGACTTACAATACCTCGTTTTTGGCCAGTCGATAAAATCCCAACCCCTAAAGGCTTCGTTAGATATAACATACAGCCCTTCGTAGCCTTATCATTCTGTTTCAAATGTTCTTTTCTCACTTTTCCTGTTACGGCTAGTCCAAAAATAGGCTCAGGTGAATCTATTGAATGCCCTCCCGCTAACGGAATGCCTGCCTCAGCACAGGCCGCTCTTCCTCCCTCTAAAACTTGCGCAGCGATTTCAGGTGCCAATTTATCAATGGGCCAGCCTAAGATGGCAATGGCCATCAATGGACTACCGCCCATTGCATAGATGTCAGAGATCGCATTAGTCGCGGCAATTTTTCCAAAATCAAAGGGATCATCAACGATAGGCATAAAGAAATCCGTCGTCGAAATTACCGCCTCGCCATTCTGCCAATCAAAAACAGCCGCATCATCTCGACTCTCGTTTCCGACTAATAAGAGGGGATGAGAGGCTTTTGGTTTATCAGATTTAAGGATCTTATCCAATATCTGTGGGGATATTTTGCATCCACAACCTGCACCGTGGCTAAAGGAAGTTAATTTGATTTGTGCTGACATCTGAAATAATTAAGTCACAAAATTATTCTTTAAATAATTAAAAATTAAGATTCTGTTAAATAAATGCTGTTTATAGGACTATAAGAGGCTGCTTCTGTTAGGAAATTGCAGGTTTTTTCAAGATTAGTCCTAAATATCAACGAATTACCCCATTTTATGTTAAAATACTTTTTTGAGATATTTTGGAGTATTTGATTTTTCTAGTTTATTTTGTGCTATCATTTCTCAAATTATTTTATAACTAAATTCCAAATTTATGCAGAGAAGATTTATTACTAAATCTGTGTTGTTAGGGGCGTTTTTTGCGCTTATGATGACACTTCCTATTGGGCAGGCCTTTGCTCAGGGGTCTACGACATCCGCCTTGTCGGGTACCGTTGTAGATGAAAAAGGTGAAGGATTGCCGGGTGCTACGGTAATTGCTATTCACGAGCCTACGGGTTCTCGTTACGGTGCATCTACTCGTGGTGATGGTCGTTACAACATTGTTAACATGCGTGTAGGTGGTCCCTATAAAGTGACTGTCTCTTTCGTAGGTTACAAGGAGTCTGTTCAATCAGGTATCTCTTTGACATTAGCTTCTGAGCTTCGTCAAAACTTCAAATTAGAATTAAATCAAGCTCAACTGGAAGAAGTGAAGGTAGTGGCATCTCGTTCTTCTGTGATTAACTCAGGACGTACAGGTGCTGCTACGACGGTTTCTAACAGCTCGATCACTACTTTACCTACGTTAAACCGTTCGTTGGGTGATTTTGCTCGTTTAGATCCTCGTGCAAACGGATTGAACTTCGCTGGTCGTAATGCATTGTACAACAACGTAACGGTAGACGGTGCGTTCTTTAATAATGCATTCGCTTTATCTCCTACGATTGGAGGTCAGGCTGGTGCTTCTCCTATTTCAGTGGATGCGATTGACCAATTCCAAGTATTAATTGCTCCTTATGACGTTCGTCAAGGTATGGCAACAGGTGCTAACATCAACGTTGTAACTAAATCTGGTACTAACGATTGGACTGGTTCTGCTTACTATTTTGGAACCGACCAAAACCAAGTGGGTAACAAGATCGGAGATGTAGTGAACCAATATGGTAAATTCCAAAGAGGTCAATTCGGTGGTCGTATCGGTGGTGCCTTAGTGAAGAACAAATTGTTTGTTTTTGCTTCATTTGAGCAAGAATTACAAACTCAACCAGGTTCTAACTTTATTGCTCGTCGTGCAGGATCTACTGCAGGTAACCAATCAGTTGCAACTGTTGAGCAATTAGAATCAATCAAAAGCTTATTGAAATCGAAGTTTAACTACGATCCAGGTGCTTATGAAAACTGGGATAAAGAAAATTACTCACAAAAAGCAAACATTCGTTTGGACTGGAATATTTCTGACAAGCACAAGTTTAACTTAAAGTACAATTACTTACGTTCTTATGCAGATGTTAGCCCGTCATCATCAGGATCTTTATCTGGTGGTCGTAATCCATCTGCAACGGTTTTACCATTCCAAGGTTCATTATACCGTATCAACAATAACTTAGATTCGTATATTGCTGAATTAAACTCAACTTTCTCTAGCAAATTAGCGAATAACTTGACTGTAGGTTATACACAGATGCGTGACTTCCGTCAATCTCCAGTTAACAACACTCCGTTCCCTACAGTGGATATCGGTAACAATAACTTGAATGAGTTAACGACATTTGGTTTTGAACCTTTCTCTGCTAACAACTTGTTAGATTCTGATATTTTCCAAGTATCAGATAACTTAACGTATTATGCAGGAAATCACGTGTTTACGTTAGGTGCGGCATTTGAAATGAATGCATTTAGAAATGGTTTTGCTCCTAACTATTATGGAGGTTATCAATTTAAATCAATCGATGATTTTATTGCTTCAGTTAATACAGGTGTTTCTAACGCAGTTCAATACCAACAATCTTGGTCTAACTATGCGACATTCCCATTTGCGGAAATGAAAGGTAATACTACCTCGTTATACGTTCAGGATGAAATCACAGCAGCTAAAGGTTTGAAATTAACTTTTGGTCTTCGTGCGGATGGAACTTCATTCCCTGTTGATAATGATCCCAAGTATAACAATGCGTATGTACCTAGCTTAACGTTCCGCAATAACACGGTTTTAAGAACAAACCAATTGCCAGACTTTACTACGTTATGGTCTCCGCGTTTTGGATTTAACTGGGATGTGAAAGATGATAAAACTACGCAAGTGCGCGGTGGTTTAGGTGTATTCTCTGGTCGTGTTCCTTATGTTTGGTTATCTAACCAATTGTCTAACAATGGGGTTTTATTTGGATCTGAGCGTTTAACAAATCCTACAAACCGTCCATTTAATGCGAATGTGGATGCTTATCGTCCAGCTGTCTCTACTTCAATTATCCCTACGTCTTATAACTTAGCAGTTACGGATCCTAACTTCAAATTCTCTCAGGTGTTCCGTGCTAACTTAGCGTTAGACAAAAGCTTAGGAAATGGTTGGTTAGTTTCATTAGAAGGTATTTATACGAAAGATATCAATGCCGTTTACTTAGAAAACGTAAACTTACCAGATTCGAAAGTAAAGGCGGTAGGTGCTGATAACCGTGTGATTTATTACACGGCAACAAATGGTATTCCTACTAACACGAAGATTAACCAAATCTATGGTAACGTGAAAGGGGTTAACGCTCCAGCTGCGGGTAATTCAGGTTTGAATCCAAACATCTCTGATGCAATCGTAATCAAGAATACGCAATTAGGTTATTCTTATGCTTTAACTGCTACGGTATCGAAAGCATTTGACAATGGTTTATTTGCTTCTTTATCTTACACGAACTCTGATTCTCGTTCAGTGAATGATGGTGGTTCTATCGCTCAATCTCAATGGAGAGACCGCGTAGTATCAGGTGATCCTAACGAAAACGTTGCGTCTTATTCATCTTATATGCAAGCACACCGTATCAACGCGTATGGTTCATATAAGTTGAATTACCTAAGCGAGAAAGCGGCAACAACTTTTGGATTTACGTATTCAGTTGCTCCTGCAGGTCGTTTCTCATACACATACTCAGGTGATATGAACGGTGATGGTCAAACAGCGAATGATTTGATGTACATTCCACGTGGTGAAGGAGAAATTCTTTTAAAGGATCAAGTTATTTCTTACAACGTATCTCAATCATTCACTTACACTGCAGCACAACAATGGGCTGATTTAGATAAATACATCTCTCAAGATGCTTATTTGAACTCACGTCGTGGTCAATACGCAGAACGTAATGGTGCTGATTTACCTTGGCAAGCAAACTTTGACTTTAAAATCATTCAAGATTTCTACATCAAAGTAGGAGGCAAGAAAAATACCTTACAATTTACATTAGACGTATTTAACGCTGGTAACTATGTTTCATCTCAATGGGGCTTAGCACAAACACCATTGCGTGCTGGTTTATTATCTTATACAGGTAATGATGCGACTACTGGTAAGCCAGTATTCCAATTCCCTTACCGTTATCAAGGTAACCCTACATCATCTGTACCATTGACAGATTCATTCCAACGTAGCTTTGGTTTGTCTTCTAGATGGCAAGCACAGTTTGGTGTACGTTATATCTTCAATTAAAACTAATTGGCTCTGCCAATTCAGTTTTAAGTCAAAACAAAAGGGAGCAAATGCTCCCTTTTGTTTTTTAGTCGAAAGTCAAAGAGTCATCGAAAGAATAAAGCAGAAAGCAAAAAGAATAGAGTTGGTTAACAAAAAAGGCGCAATCTGCGCCTTTTTTGTTTGTATCGTACCCAGAAGTTTTAAAAAATGCGAGGGCACAAAATTATTGCAAAGCACAATTTTAGCCCTCGCATTTTTTAAAACTCTTTGACTACGTTTTTGACGCGAAGCGACTAAAACGTTTTGTGATGTGCCATTCTAAACAAATCATCCTTACTCAACGACTTGAAATAATCGTACGTAATCTTCAAGCCCTCTGCGCGACTCACTTTGGGTTCCCAGCCTAGAATGCTGCGCGCCTTCGTAATGTCTGGTTTGCGTTGTTTAGGATCGTCAGTTGGTAATGGAAGTGAAATAAGCTTCTGCGATGTGCCCGTTAATTTGATGATTTCCTCTCCAAATTCTTTGATCGTAATCTCATCTGGATTACCAATATTCACAGGCTGTGCATAATCGCTTAATAAGAGGCGATAAATGCCTTCTACTAAATCATCTACATAGCAGAATGAACGTGTCTGAGAACCATCTCCAAACATCGTTAAATCCTCGCCACGTAAGGCTTGGCCAATAAACGCAGGTAACACACGACCATCATTCAGTCGCATGCGTGGTCCATAGGTATTAAATATGCGAACGATACGTGTTTCTAAGCCATGGTAGGTATGATAAGCCATGGTCATGGCTTCTTGGAATCGTTTGGCTTCGTCATAAACGCCACGCGGTCCCACTGGGTTTACATTTCCCCAATATTCCTCCGGTTGTGGATGGACGTTCGGATCGCCGTACACTTCAGATGTGGAAGCGATCAAAACGCGCGCCTTTTTAACTCTGGCCAAACCTAAGCAATTATGGATTCCGAGGGATCCTACTTTCAGGGTTTGGATCGGAATCTTTAAATAATCGATAGGAGAGGCAGGAGAGGCAAAATGTAGGATATAATCCAAATCGCCCGGAACGTGGATGAACTTGGAAACATCGTGGTGGTAGAACTCAAAGTGTTCTAATTGGAACAAATGTTCAATGTTCTTCAGATCGCCCGTAATTAAATTATCCATCGCGATAACGTGGTAACCCTCTTTGATAAAGCGATCACATAAATGAGATCCTAGAAATCCAGCTCCGCCGGTAATTAAAACTCTTTTCATATTAGTATATCGTTTGACGGCCAATCGAATAATAGGTGTAACCTAATTCCTGCATTTGGTTTAATTCGTATAAATTTCTGCCGTCAAAAATGACTTTATTCTTTAATAAACTATCCATTCGGTCAAAATCAGGCGTTCTGAATTGAGGCCATTCCGTCACGATCAGAAGTGCATCAGCTCCTTCTAGTGCTTCGTAGGGATTTTTAGTGAAAGTGATTTTATCGCCCATTAATTGCTTCACGTGCCCCATCGCCTCCGGGTCATAGGCACTCACGGATGCACCTAATTCTAATAAGGCATCAATGTTATATAAAGCAGGTGCTTCTCGGATATCATCCGTGTAAGGTTTGAATGCTAAACCCCACATCGCAATTTTCTTTCCGGCTAAATCACCATTGAAATGTTTTGTTAAGTGTGGTATTAGTTTTGTTTTTTGGCTTTCATTCACCTTCATGACAGAGTCCAAAATTTTAAACTCATAGTCGTTTTCTACCGAAGTTTTTGCCAATGCTTGCACGTCCTTAGGGAAGCAACTTCCTCCGTAACCAATACCAGCAAATAAGAAGCGTTTACCGATTCGTGAATCAGTTCCTATTCCCTTCCGTACCTCGTCCACATTCGCGCCTACTAGTTCGCACAGGTTTGCGATCTCATTCATGAAGGTGATTTTGGTAGCTAAGAAGGCATTAGCAGCATATTTTGTTAACTCCGCAGAACGTTCATCCATAAAGATGATTGGATTTCCTTGGCGAACTAAGGGGGCATATAATCGGGACATTAAGTCTTTTGCTCGCTCAGATTGAGTGCCTATCACGACGCGATCTGGCTTCATAAAATCCTCTACTGCCACGCCTTCGCGTAGGAATTCAGGATTGGAAACGACATCGAATTCGACTGTGGCATTTTTCGCAATAGCTGCTTTAACTTTATCTGATGTTCCCACCGGAACAGTACTTTTATCAATAATGACCGTATATTCTGATAAAATAGGACCTAAATCGTCTGCCACTTGAAGGATGTATTTTAAGTCGGCTGATCCATCTGCCCCTGGAGGGGTAGGGAGGGCTAAGAAAATAACTTTTGCTCCTTCAATTCCTTCTTTTAACGAAGTGGTGAAATGAAGGCGTCCTTCTTGGGTATTTCTTTGGAATAAATCATCTAAACCAGGCTCGTAAATGGGAATTTTCCCAGCCTGCATTTGCTGTACTTTTTCTTGATTGATGTCTACGCAAGTTACTTGGTTTCCTGTTTCAGCGAAACAAGTTCCCGTCACTAATCCCACGTATCCAGTTCCTACAACGGCTATTTTCATATAATTACTGTATTACTTTTCCGATACTTCCAGTAGGTTCACTGATTTTTAACCAATTCGCTAAGGTGCTTGAAATATCGCTAATGTTTGTTCTTACGCTTATTTCTCTCGGTTTTATATTCCATCCAAAGAATAAAAGGGGAACGTGCGTGTCATAGGCATACACCGTACTGTGAGAAGCCCCTGTTTTGTAACCTGAAACCCATTGTGGTCTTAATAAATACATGAAATCACCGCTTCTGGCTTGGTTGTATCCATTCGTTAAGATTTCTCTGTAAACGGCTGGAATAGGGCTTAATCCTACCTCCCGCATGTTAATGAATTCAGCAACTCCGGGTTGGCGTTTGAATGTTTTCTCCAAAATCGTTCCCACCACCTCTTTCGAAATTCGCAATCTATCCAGGTTTGCGTGATTCAAGTAGATTTGGTTGTTTTCCACTCCTACGATCAGGTTAACATCGCCAAACTCTTTTCTTAAGGCCTCTTTAGCTTCCGTCACCGCTTTTTCTGTCTCAAAAGTACCACCTGGCATTCGTTTGCTCTTCAGATAGTGTTGATTGTCAGCTACCGCATGATCTGCTGTTAAAAAAACGAGGTATTGATTTTTGCCTATTTTGGCATCTAAATAATCTAAAATTTCAGCGATGTCTTTATCCAAACGTAAATAAGTATCCTCTACTTCGATGGATTGAGGTCCAAAGGCGTGGCCCACATAATCCGTTGACGAAAAGCTCAGCGCTAAGAAATCAGTCGTTCCATTTTTACCTAATTTTTCTTCATCGAGAGCCTTCAACGCAAAATCTTTTAATAAACTGTTGCCATGAGGGGTTTTACGAAAACCCTCTAGCATATTCCTACCTTTTAAGTCGTGTGGGAAAGTGGGCGTTTTTTCATCCCCAATTTTGCCTTCATAAGGGCTATCATCTTCCGCTGATCGTGTGTAAGTGGCGATAGGATACAAGGTATTCCATCCTTGATTCAGGTATTTTTGGGGTCTACCTTCTAAATTAAATTTTTGCACCCAAGTGGGTAATTCTTTCATATAAAAGGTAGAAGAAATCCAGTACCCATCGGCTGAATCATACCAATAAGAAGCATCCGCTGTATGTCCTCCTGGAATGATTGAACCCCGATCTTTCAAGGATATGGCAATCGTTTTTGACTTGTAATTCTGAGCCATCTTTAATTGGTCAGTGATGGTAGAGGTAAAAAGATTGCGGGGAGACATCATGCCAGCTCTACTTTTACTCCCTACCGTTTGAACCGTTGAGTCATCCACACAGTATACTCTTTTGCCGGATGCCACATCAATCCAATCATTTTCAACAATACCGTGAATGGCAGGAACGGATCCAGTATATATGCTTGCATGTCCGGCTGCGGTGACGGTGGGTGCATAGTTGAAATGGTTATCGGTGCAATTGATTCCCTCTTTCATAAGCCTTTTAAAGCCTTTGTCTGAATATCGGTCATAGTATTTGTATAGGTATTCGTAGCGCATCTGATCTACGACGATTCCTACAACTAAGGCAGGTTTTTTCTGTGCCAAAGAGGGCAATGACAGTAGTCCTAGGAAAATGAAAAGTAATTTTTTCATAAATAAGGGGGGAATTCGTTTAAGATTTTTGTTGAATGATGTAGTATAATCGTTTCTAAGCCATTCGTAATAACGAGGTACTCGGCTTGCTGTATTTTCTGGTACTGGCTAATTTGTTGTAAGGTGTTTAAATTAATGTCTACGTGAGGTGCTTTGCATTCAATCAACATAAAAACCTCGCCGCTGTTCTTGAAAAGTCGAATATCAGTTCTTCTATTCAATTGATCCACCTTCATGCTTCCTTCAATTTGAAAAAGAGACGCTGGGTAGTTCAATACATTCACTAAATAATGTAAGCAATGCTGCCTAACCCATTCTTCAGGTGTAAGTAATCGATATTTCTTAGTGATCTCTTCAAAAATATACAATTTTCCTTCCTTTTTCTTTACTTTGTGTGAATAGGCAGGAAAGACTAAGTTTAATTCTGGAGATGTGATCATCTTTATCAATATTAGCTCTAAATTAATCTTTTTGCTTAATTAATTCATCACAAAGGAGTGTATAAATATGAAAACGAAAGAGGAAATAGTACAGAATTGGTTACCCCGCTACACAGGAACGAATACGGAGGATTTTGGACAGTATATCTTGTTAACAAATTTCAAGAATTATGTAGATATGTTTGCGGAGAAATTTGGTGTGGATATAAAAGGCCATGATCGTCCCATGCAGACAGCCACGGCACATAATATTACCATTATTAATTTTGGGATGGGTTCTCCCATGGCAGCCACTGTAATGGATATTTTATCCGCCATTAGCCCTAAGGCCGTATTGTTTTTAGGGAAATGTGGTGGTTTGAAAAAGAATCTTTCCTTGGGGGATTTAATTCTTCCCATCGCAGCAGTGAGAGGAGAGGGAACATCGGATGAATACATGCCTAAAGAAATTCCGGCATTGCCATCGTTCCGCTTGCAACGTGCGGTATCTTCGATGATTAAGAAACATGAGTTAGATTATTGGACAGGCTTAATCTATACCACTAATAGGCGCGTATGGGAACATGATGAGACGTTTAAAGCCTATTTATCAGATATCCGTGCGATGGGAATTGATATGGAGACAGCCACGATTTTTACGGTAGGTTTTAAAAACAAAATACCTCACGGAGCCCTTTTGTTAGTGTCTGATAACCCAATGACTCCAGATGGAGTTAAAACAGATGCCAGTGATAAAAAGGTGACAGCTAATTTTGTGGAAAAGCACCTTCAAATTGGGATAGATTCCCTCGAAGAATTAGCGAATTCCGGAGAGTCTGTGAAGCACTTACGTTTTGATTAATTTGATTAAATAAAAATGGCCTTCTGAATGGAAGGCCTTTTTTATTTAGTTACAATAATCTCGAATCACATTATAGGCGCCGGAGTAACCCAATTCACCCGCTTTACTTAAATCCAAGCAGCCTGTATTGTCGTTTAATGCAAGCTTGATGATGCCTCGTATGAAATAGGCTTCTGCCATTTTGCTGTTTAATGCAATGGCATTATTGCAATCTTGAATGGCGTTTCGTTGGTCACCTAGACTGGATTTTGCGATTCCCCTTTGGAAATAGGCCTCAGCGTAGGTAGGATGGAAAGAGATAGCTCGGTTATAATCATCGATGGCGCTCTTCGGATCACCTGATTTTAATTTGGCTAAACCACGGAGGAAAAATACCTCCGCTCTCCCGGCACTCATGTCGCTCATTTTGGATTTATCCACTAAACCATTGCGGAGTTCGTCTAATTGAATTTTGCCTAGCTTAGCTGTATACAGGATTTTTGCATTTTCATTATTCCCAAACTCAATAGCTTTAGTGAAATCTTCCATCGCTGCCCGTTGGTCGCCTAATTTAGCTTTGACGAATCCACGACCATACATTGCCTCGATATTCTCAGGATCTAATTCTAGTGCTTTATTGAAGTCTTCTAGTGCTCCTTTTTCTCCATTCTCACCTCTATAATTTTCCAATTGAGCTTTGCACAATCCTGAATAATACCAATCTTCTGATTTTTCCGGACTTAATTTTAATACTTCTGTAAAATCGGCTAGGGCACCCTTGAAATCTGCTATTTTCATCTTGGCAAAGGCACGGCCAGAAAGATAATTCGTGCGCTTTGGCGTTATTTCAATGGCTTTATTGTAGTCTTCTATGCTTCCAGCGTAATCGCCCAATTTTGATTTGCTATCCGCTCTAACAGCTAGTGTAGGGGCATAATCAGGTAGCAATTCGAGTGATTTATTGAAATCGGTGATGGCGCCACGGTAGTTTTCTAATTTGTTTTTAGAAATCCCTCTACTTAAATAGGCTGTTCCCTCTAATGGATTTAGACGTATTGCTTCGTTATAATCTTGAATGGCTAAAGGGTGGTTATCTTGCTTGCTGTAGCTTTGGCCGCGGGCAATGAAAGCTTCGAAGTAGTTAGGTTTTAATTCCAGCGCTTTATTGAAGTCCAAAATAGCCCCTTGAAAATCCTTTAAGTTGTATTTAGCAAAACCGCGGTTGTAAAAAGCAATGGGATTCGGATTAGCCGCTGTTTTCTCGATTTCAAGGCTGAAGTTGCGCAAGGCATCAGCATAATTCCCTGTTTTATTCTGGTTTAAACCAATTTCTAGATGATTTATTTCAGCTGTTTGTGCAGATAAGGAGAAATGGCAAGCCAAGATGGCGAAGGCTAACATGCCCACTTTGAATTTCATAGCAACTTATTTTTTTGTAAAAATAAGCGAAATTAATGGCTTGTTAAAATTTGAATCCCCCCAAAAACAAGGATCAAAAACAGCGTTCTCAAGGCCGTTTTTTTCAAATAAGGATCGATTTGTTCAGAAGTCATTCCAGGGTGTAGTTCTCGGAATAGTTGAATGATGGGATAAACACCCACCAGAAGTAATTGTTGATTTATTCCTATTTTAATTCCAGCGACTAATGGATAGGCATAGAAGCAAGCAATGGCGATTAAATAGAGTGCTTTTTGGTAATAGAAACCGAATGTTTTGCCTATTCGTACAGGAATTGAATTTTTACCCGTTTTGATATCATTTTCAATGTCTCGCAAATTATTCAAATTCAAAACGGCCACAGATAATAATCCGCATCCAGATGCCGGTAAGAAAATGGCATAATTTACGTGATAGGTTTGTAAATAATAGGTGCCCACCGTTCCGATAAGACCGAAAAAGAGAAATACGGAAAGGTCTCCAAGCCCCATGTAACCATAAGGTCTTTTTCCAACCGTATAGGCGATGGCAGCAGCTATCGCGGCAAGTCCTAATCCTAAAAAAGTGCCCCATATTTCAATGGATGCGTTTTTTAACCCAAAGTACAAAAGCGAAACTCCAGCTATAAAAGAAAGAACCGCTGTCCATAAAACAGCAGTTCTCATCTCTTGTTGACTAATTTTACCTGTTTGAACGGATCTTAATGCCACTTTGCGATCCACATTATCTACTCCGTTAGAAAAGTCTCCTAGGTCGTTCGCAAAGTTGGAAAGGATTTGTAATAAAAGGGTAGTTAGCGTGGCTAAAATGGCAATTAGGAAATCGAATTTCCCAGAGGCATACGCTAAAAAATTGCCTAATAAAATACTTCCGACAGCTAGCGGTAAGGTTCTTGGTCTTGCCGCGTCCACCCATCTATTCATAGTAACTTCCCTTTACTTTCCTATTGCAGCTAAAAATTCTGGACTGTTAGGTTTAATACCAGAAGCAAAGAAATTTTGTAACTCGCCTTTTTCGTTTATCACGTATTTGCAGAAGTTCCAGCTTGGTTCTTTGTCGTTCCAGCCATTCTTCGATTTGTCAGAAAGCCATTGGTATAATTCACATTTCCCGGATCCTTTTACTACCACTTTTTCCATCATTTGGAAAGAAACACCATAATTTAAAGAGCAGAAGGAAGATATCTCTGCATTTGTTCCTGGTTCTTGACCACCAAATTCATTCGCAGGGAACCCTAAAATCACGATGTCTTTGTTTTCCTTGTGGAATTTTTCCCAATCAGCGTATTGTGGAGTATAGCCACATTTAGAGGCCGTGTTCAAAACGATAATTTTCTTTCCTTTGAATTGTGAGAAATCAATTTCTTTTCCATCAATTCCTTTCATCTTAAAGGAGTGGAAATTCGTAGTCGATGCGGAAATTTCCATTTTTTCTGGTCTATTTAAGACTGTTTTTTGGGTGAATGGGAGGGCCAAAGCCGTTAATAACGATCCGATTTTCATAAAACTTGCGATCATAATGATGATTATTAAAAGGGTGAGGTAAAGGTATTTACGTTTCAATTTACATTCTATTAGGTGAAACTATACCTAATAACGAGGTAGCATGCTGAATTGTTTTTCCTGTCAGTTCAGCTAAGGTAAGTCGAATGTTTCGCTTCACCTCATTTTCCTCCGACAGAATCGTTTGTTCATTGTAAAATTTATTAAATGTCTTCGCTAAATCGTAGGCATAATTGGCAACGACAGAAGGAGCGAAGTTAGCAGCAGCTTGAGCGATTGTTGCCTTGTATTCGCCTAATAAATAGATTAATTCCTGTTCTGATTCTGCTAAGTCGGAATCAGTAGAAACAGGAGTAATTTCCCCGCCTTTGCGTAATATGGAACAAATACGGGCGTGTGTATATTGAATAAAAGGGCCTGTATTTCCTTGGAAGTCGATTGATTCTTCCGGGTTAAACAACATACGCTTTTTAGGTTCTACTTTTAGCAAGAAATATTTCAAGGCACCCAAACCCAAGTTGTGAAACAATTCGTTGGATTCCGCTTCTGTGAAGCCATCGATTTTGCCTAATTCTAAAGTGCGGTCTTTCGCTGTTTGAATCATTTCAGCCATCAAATCATCGGCATCTACTACCGTTCCTTCACGTGATTTCATCTTACCGCTTGGTAAATCCACCATGCCATAAGATAGGTGGAAATTACCTTGAGAGAAAGGCTTGTTTAACTTCTTTAGAATATGAAAAAGTACCTCGAAGTGGTAATCTTGCTCATTACCCACCACATAAACCGATTGATTCGCTTTGAAATCTTCGTATTTTAATTGGGCAGTTCCCATATCTTGCGTGATGTATACGGAAGTTCCATCTTTGCGTAAAACTAATTTCTCATCTAAACCTTCGGCTTCTAAATTAATCCAAACAGACCCATCTGGCTTTTGGAAAAATACACCCGATGCTAATCCTTCGTCCACTAATTGTTTGCCTAATAAATAGGTATTGGATTCGCGGTAGATTTTATCGAAAGATACGCCCATTGTTTGGTAGGACTTTTCAAAACCAGCGAAAACCCAACCATTCATGGTGTTCCACAGATTCATCACTTCTTCGTCTCCTTGTTCCCATTGTAATAGCATTTCTTGCGCTTTGAGTAGGATAGGAGCCTCTTTTTTGGCCTGCTCTTCTTCCAATCCTTGAGCTTTCAAAGCTGCGATTTCCTCTTTGTAAGCCACATCAAAAGCTACATAGTATTTACCCACTAAATGATCACCTTTTAATCCCGAGGATTCTGGAGTTTCTTGCTCGCCAAATAGCTGGTAGGCTAACATTGACTTACAAATGTGAATGCCTCGATCATTCACTAAATTGGTTTTAACCACCTCGTAGCCGCCAGCCGCTAAGATTTGTGCTACAGAAAAGCCCAAAAAATTGTTGCGTAAATGGCCTAAATGTAAAGGTTTATTGGTGTTAGGGGAAGAGTATTCAATGAGTACTTTTTCGCCTTTTGATTCAAGTTGGAATGGATTTTTATCAGAAGCTACACTGGCTAATAAACCTAACCAAGCGCTATCGTGTACGGAGATATTTAAAAATCCTTGCACGACCTGATACGTTTTTACGATGGAACAATTAGCCAATAAATAGTCGCCTAAATCAGTGGCAATGGCAGCAGGAGCCTTACCTGCTTGTTTTGTGTAAGGAAAAACGACTAAGGTATACGATCCTTCAAACTCTTTTTTAGTCTCTTGTAATACTATTTCAGTTACATCGATTTGAAAAAGCGTTTTTAATCCTTTAGCAAGTTCTTGCTGTAATTGTTGTTGAATAGTGGACATCTAATTGGCTGTAATTTATCAATCTGCAAAGGTAGCTAAATTCGGTCTAAACATTGCCTCTGATGCTCAGAAATGAATAAATTAATCTTACCTTTGCTTTAATTATGCAAAATACGTACCACGAGGCAATTCAAACTTTAAAATCAGGAGGCGTGTTGTTATATCCCAGTGATACGATCTGGGGAATAGGATGTGATGTGCGAAATGATCGAGCGATTGATAAGATTTTGGAATTAAAAAATCGACCAGCTTCTAAAGGTTTGATTGTCTTGATTTCTAAAATAGAGCAATTGAGCGAATACGTGGAGCAGGTGCCTGATATCGCTTGGGATTTAGTGGAATTTGCGGAAGACCCTTTGACGGTAATTTACCCTAAGGGAAAGAATGTCTCACCCTCTTTATTAGGGCCTAATGGAAGCATTGCCATCCGTTTGGTTAAGGATGAATTTTGCAAAGGCTTGATTTACCGCTATCAACGAGCCATTCTATCCACCTCTGCCAATCTTTCTGGGGAGCCTTCTCCATTGAATTTTGATGGGATTTCTCCCGCTATTATTGCTGGAGTGGATCATGTATTGAAAAACCCAGCAGGTGAGGGACCCACCAAAAAGGCAAGTAAAATTGTGCAATTAGGCCTTCATGGCGACTACAAGTTAATCAGAGGATAGATGAAAGAAGGGAAGGAGATTGTATCAGATCCGATATTTTCCAAAATTGGTCTCGCAGCTGATCGTTTGGGAGTGGATAGTTACGTCATTGGTGGCTATGTTCGAGATGCAATTTTGGGTAGAGATTGTAAAGATATTGATGTGGTTTGCATCGGTTCTGGGATTGATTTAGCTTTAGAGGTTGCGAAGGAATTTGATTTGCCTGAACATGCGGTTTCTGTATTTAAGAACTTTGGTACGGCGATGATCAAAGTCGATGATTGGGATCTTGAGTTTGTGGGTGCTAGAAAAGAATCCTATAACCGCGATTCTCGTAAGCCAGTGGTCGAAGAGGGAACTTTAGAGGATGACCAAAACCGCCGAGATTTCACCATCAACGCGATGGCGGTTCAATTGAATAAATCAAATTGGGGTAAATTATTGGATCCATTTAATGGACTTGATGATTTGAAAGCCAAAATTATTCGCACCCCATTAGCCCCTGGCATTACATTTTCTGACGATCCACTCCGGATGATGCGTGCGGTTCGCTTCGCCGCACAATTAGGATTTGATATTTTACCAGAGACTTTTGAAGCCTTAAAAAAGGAGAAAGAACGCTTGTCAATTATTTCGATGGAGCGTATTTCAGACGAATTGAATAAGATGATATTGTGTAAAAAACCATCTTATGGCTTTCTATTATTAGATGCTTGCGAAATATTGCCCATCATTTTCCCTGAATTTATGAAGCTGAAAGGCGTGGACACGGAAGATGGAAAGGGGCATAAAGATAATTTTTACCACACCTTGCAGGTGCTAGATAATATTGCGGAGCATACAGATGACCTTTGGTGGCGCTGGGCGGCGATTTTACACGATATTGCCAAACCGCAAACTAAACGTTTCGCACAAGGAAAAGGCTGGACTTTCCATGGTCACGAAGAGATGGGAGCTCGTCAAGTACCGAACATCTTTAAACGCTTAAAATTGCCATTAAACGAGAAGATGAAATTAGTCCAAAAGCTAGTTCGTCTTCATTTACGACCGATTGCCTTATCAAAAGAAGAAATCACCGCATCTGCTTTGCGCCGCCTGTTATTTGAGGCAGGGGAGGAGTTAGAGGCATTGATGACTTTATGCCGAGCTGACATCACCTCCAAAAACGGGGATAAAGTCAAACGCTACTTGCGAAATTTTGACATCGTAGAGCAAAAACTAAAAGAGGTAGAGGAAAGCGATTCGCTCCGAAATTTCCAGCCTGTTTTCTCAGGAGAAATCATAATGCAAGTATTCGACATAGGTCCTGGACGAGAAATTGGCTTAATCAAAATTGCCATGCGCGAGGCAGTTCTAGAGGGAACTATCCGAAATGACTTAGCCTCCGGATGGGATTTATTACTTGAGGAAGGACGAAAACTAGATTTAAAACCGGTCATTTCTCTTGCTGAAATTCAATAAAAAAGGCTCCGAATTCGGAGCCTTTTTACTTTCCTAGGCAGATGTAAATTATAAGTTGATCACTAGATCTTCTTTTGCATAACGTACTTTTGCGGCGTGTGCCATAAAGTCATTCGCTGCATCACGCTCACCTACGGCAAGGATTAATACCGAGTGTAAGCCCATCGCTTCTAATCCTAATAACTCATCTAATTGAGCTGGAATAAATCCTTCCATCGGAGTTGTATCAATTTGTAATTCCCCTGCAGCAGCTAAAGCAGTTCCCATTGCTAAATAAGCTTGGCGTGCTGCCCAGTTTCTTTTTTCTGCTACGGAACGACCTAAAAGTGAACCCGCGATTGCTCCACGGTAATCACCTAACATGTCCACTGATAGACCACGCGTATCCGCTACCAATTGGATGAACGCATCGATTTGTGCTTCTGTGATATCGTTCCAAGCCGCAAATACGAGTAAGTGAGAGGATTCAACAGCTTGTGGCTGGCCATAAGCGATTGGTTGAATTTTAGCTTTTAATGCTGGGTTTTCTATCACTAGGATTTTATACGGTTGTAAACCAAAACCAGATGCTGAAAGGCGGATTGCTTCTAATAAAGAATCAATTTTGTCTGCGGAAACTTTGTTTCCTGTCATTCTTTTGGTGGCATAGCGCCACGACAATGAGTCGATTAAAGACATAATGTTGATTAAAGATAAGAGAGTGGAGATTATAGAGAAAATAGCTTTTAATCTATTTTCTGCGAATAAGCCTAAATAATTTATCGAATTAACTAATTCAAATTCTTTTACTCAAAGCCTCTTTGAGAGAGCAAAAGAGTATCTCGAGTATTGATTAAATTTAAATAGGGGGCGTATAAAATATGACACAGGCCATTTTACAGCCCCCTATTTAAATTTACTCAGATACTAAAGATACAGTTAGAGCGAAGTCATCATAAATCGCTTTATCACCAATTGAATCAAAGAATTTCTTAGAACCGTATTTGATATTGAAATCAGTACGATCGATCGTAATATTCGCTTTTGCATTCAATTTTCCCCCTTTTACTGCGATTTCAGCTGGGAAAGTGATTGATTTTGTGATTCCTTTTATAGTCAAATTACCCGTTACTTGGTTACCAGCTACCTTAGTAATAACAAAAGTTGCAGTTGGGAATTTTTCTACTTCGAAGAAATCACCTGAAGTGATGTGACCGATGAATTTTTGGTTGTAACCAGGATCAGTGATATCAAGTGCTTTAATCGTTTTCAAATCGATAGTGAAATTTCCTCCGATTAATTTGTTGCCATCAATGTTTAATGCTCCAGCAGAGATTCCTACTGTACCATTGTGCTCACCTGTCACTTTTTTCGCTAACCAAGCGATCGAACTAGCTGACTTGTTTACGTTTACTACTTTCGGTGCAGCTACACCAGCGAAAGTGATTAGGCCTAATGCCAACGTTGCAATAACTACTTTTACAGATTTCATATGATTTATTGTTTAATTGTGAGAAAATACGGTTCTGAATTCATCCAAAATTTGGTTCATTTCTTCGAGCTTCTTAACTCCTAAAGCATCGAAATGTTTTCCCCAGTCATCTTGGACTTGGTCTACTTGGCTTAATATATCTAAACCAGCAGGTAAAATTAAAATATCCACTGCTCGGCGGTCTTTAGGACATTCACGGCGGAGGACTAATTTCTTTTCTACTAATTTATCCACCAAGCGAGAGGCATTTGACATTTTATCTAGCATGCGCTCGGTGATGGCTAAAACGGTCATCGGGTTTCCTTGTTGTCCACGTAAAATGCGGAGTACATTGTATTGTTGGACGGTTAGGCTAAAGGGTTTCAGTAATTCCTGCTGTTTTTGCATGATCCAGTTACCTGTATAGATCGCATTAACTACAGCTTTAGAAGCTTCAGATGGAAATTTTGACTGCTTTAAATCTTCGGAGATACCCATAGTGAAAATTTGATGTCGTAAAATTAAATGTAATTACATTAAATACAAAAGAAAATAAATTTATTTTTATCTAAACCCTGATAATTTTAATTTTTGGCCTATTTTTGATTATGCAGACTTCCTTATCCCTCCAATATCCCTTTATTTTAGCTTCTAACTCTCCCCGACGAAAAGAGATTCTACGTTCCGCTGGTTTCGAGTTTTCTGTATTACCCAGTGATGTAGATGAATCTTTCTCAGCTGAAATGAAGCCTCAGGAGGTTCCAGTACATTTGGCAGAAAGAAAAGCGAATGAATTAGCGCTAATTTCCCCGAATACTTTGGTTTTAGCAGCTGACACGGTGGTGATATTGGGGAATGATATTTTAAATAAACCTCAGGATAAATTGGAGGCTATTCAAATGTTGCAGCAATTATCAGGAAAAACACACGAAGTGGTAACGGGAATTGCCTTGCATACGCCTCAAGGTTTGTTAACAAAGGCTGACTCGGCCCTCGTGAAATTTAGAGTTTTTGAGGACTGGGAAATTGATTTCTATGTAAGAGAAGGATCGTGTTTGGATAAAGCAGGTGCTTATGGGGTACAAGATTTCTTGGGAATGGTAGGTATTGAGTCCATTCAAGGTTCTTTCTACACCGTAATGGGTTTACCTATTTTTGACGTGTATCAATTACTGAAACCGTATATATTAGACGGGAAACAGTTACTAATTAGATAGAGAAGCTTTCTCCGCAACCGCATGTACGGCTGGCGTTCGGGTTTTTGAATTGGAAACCTTTGCCATTAAGTCCGTCCGAAAAGTCTAATTCAGTGCCAGCAAGATAAAGGATTGATTTTTTATCTACCATTACCTTGACTCCTTTGTCCTCGAAAATCATGTCGTTCGGTTGAGGTTCTGCTGCAAAATCAAGATTGTACATCAAGCCTGAGCAACCGCCACCTTCGACTGCCACGCGGATGTTGAACTCTTCCGTTAAACCTTCTTTAGAACGTAATTCTTTGATTCTATTGGCAGCTAAATCCGTGATGGTGATCATAATCGATGTATTTTGATGAAATTCTGATACAAAAGTAGGTCTTTTTTTGATAAAAAAAATGATTATTTAGAGTCAATCTAAATAAAGTATAGTTTTTCAAAACCATTGGTCTTAATTTTGTGTTTCAATTGCAGATTAAAAACACATACCATGCTTTCAATAAAGAATTTACAAGCAAGAATAGGGGAGAAAGAAATCTTGAAGGGGATCAATTTAGAAATCAAAGCCGGCGAGGTTCATGCGATTATGGGGCCTAATGGGTCTGGTAAATCGACTTTGGCATCCGTACTAGCGGGTCGAGAAGATTATGATGTAACCGGCGGTTCCGTTGAATTTCAAGGAAAGGATTTATTGGATTTAGCTCCAGAAGAACGTGCGGCAGAGGGTTTATTCCTTGCTTTTCAGTACCCAGTGGAGATTCCAGGGGTATCGACTACGAACTTTATGAAGTCAGCGGTAAATGAAATCCGCAAATACCGAGGAGAAGAGCCTTTGGACGCTGTTCAATTTTTGAAAATGTTCAAAGAGAAGATGAGCTATGTTAATATTGACCAAAGTTTATTGTCTCGTGCCTTAAACGAGGGATTCTCTGGCGGAGAAAAGAAAAGAAATGAAATCTTCCAAATGGCGGTCTTAGAACCCAAGTTGGCTATTTTAGATGAAACAGACTCTGGTTTGGACATCGATGCGCTTCGTATCGTGGCAGAAGGAGTAAATAAATTGAAATCACCTGATAATGCGACAATTGTGGTGACGCACTACCAACGTCTTTTGGACTACATTGTACCGGATTTTGTACACGTATTGTACAAAGGAAAAATTGTGAAATCTGGTGGAAAAGAATTAGCGCTAGAATTAGAAGAGCGTGGATATGATTGGATTATTTCAGCTTTAGGAGAATAAGATGTTGTATACAGAATTAACCTCATCGGCTCAGAAAGAGGCTTTAGAGCGTTTCAAGGCCAAAGGATTTCCGACAAATAAGTGGGAAGAATGGAAGTACGCGTCCTTGAAATCTTGGAATGAGAAAGACCTAGATTGGGCTCCTTCTGCTTTAAATGTAGCTTCTTCCGCTGTTTTACAATCTCAAAATGGGCTTACTAGCTTCCATGGGGCATTGCCTGCTGGAGTGGAATTTAGTTCATTTGATTCGTTCTTAGCATCCAATCCAACGATTGCCGCTACCTGGGAACAGCGTTTCCCTATTTTAGATCAGAACTCCTTATACGATTTAAACACGGCTCTTGCGGTTAATACGCAGGTTTTGTGGGTTAAAGCAGGCGTAACTGTCGATCAGGCTATCACGCATGATTTTATCGTATCTGCAGCAAAAGCATCGGCGGTTCAAAGTCGTTTGATTGTGTATTTAGAAGAGAATGCGTCATTAACTTTAATTGAGCGAGCATTTACGATTGAGGGTTCAGCGGAGGTTTTATCTAATTTCGTGCAAGAAATTTATGTGAACGAAAAAGCGAATTTGACCTACGTGAAGGAACAAGATTTGGCCCCAAACACTACTCACATCGATCATACGTTCATTACCCAGCTATCGGATAGTCAGGTAGATTTGTTTACCTTCTCGTTGAATGCGGCCTTCATACGTAATAACTTACATTTTTACAGCGATGGAGAGAATGTAGTTTCAAATTTAAATGGCCTTTACGTGCCAGGAGAGGATCAATTAATGGATTCTCATACGGTGGTTGATCACCGAAAGCCGAATTCTGAATCCAATGAATTATACAAGGGAGTTTTGTTAGGAAACGCAACGGGCGTGTTTAATGGTAAAATTTTTGTGCGTCCAGATGCGCAAAAGACTAATGCTTTCCAAAGTTGTAAAAACGTCCTTGCCTCCACCAGGGCAACGATGAATACGAAGCCACAATTAGAGATTTGGGCAGATGATGTAAAATGTTCCCACGGAACAACAACAGGTCAATTGAACGAAGAGGCTTTATTCTATTTACGTTCAAGAGGAATTTCCTTAGCCAATGCACGAACTTTATTGCTTCTAGCCTTCGTTCAGGAGGTAATCGACCGTGTAGAACACGAGGAGACGAAATTGCGTTTGACAGATAAAATTATTTCTAAAATCCAGACTTCCTTAGCGATTTAATCATGGCGGATAAATTAAATATAGATCAAATTAGAGCAGATTTCCCTGTTTTACATCAGCAGGTGAACAAGGCCCCTTTGATTTATTTTGATAATGCGGCGACAACCCAAAAACCGAAAGCGGTCATTGACACCCTATTAGCTTATTATGAGCAGGACAATGCCAATATTCACCGAGGAATTCACACCTTGGCGGAACGTGCGACTACGGCCTATGAGTTAACAAGAAAAAAGTTAGCGTCTTTTTTGAATGCTCCGTCTACCGATCAAATTATATTCACCTCGGGTACGACTGCAGGTATTAATTTAGTAGCCCAAACTTTTGGGCGGGCAAACGTCGAAAAAGGAGATCAAATCATTGTCTCTAACTTAGAACACCACTCAAACATCGTGCCTTGGCAGATGATTG
>JACCDL010591888.1_pt1 | contig 52915 bp, 44 predicted proteins | sample 7441931 | NCBI WGS metagenome assembly JACCDL01 (sample SAMN15323437, study PRJNA562643) | freshwater metagenome | isolation source: river surface water | place: USA:Blue River Watershed | collected 2017-08-16
ATTCGACATCGACAAGCTCCTCAGCACGAGCCACAAAGTCGCCTACCGGCATGACGGGATCCAGCTCGATGAAATGAAAGCGTAGCTGGTTCGCCGCGAGACCCGGAGACTGTTCCTATCGTGTAGCAGCATCTGGGTATTTGTGCGTTGACAAGAGGCGGCCACTATATTTTTCGCCCCAACAACTACCTGACCAAATATTGAGAACAAAAGGAAAAGATAAAAAAGGGGCCCACAGGCCCCTCGGTTTTCGATGCACTAACCCCTCAACCCGTCAACCGCTCCAACGCCTCGCGGTACTTCGCCGCCGTCTTCTGGATCACGTCCTGAGGCAGGCGGGGCGCCGGTGGGGTCTTGTCCCAGGGCTTGCCGTTGATGCGAACCTGCTCGAGCCAATCGCGCACGAATTGCTTGTCGTAGCTGGGCGGGTTGGCGCCGCGTTTCGCCGCCTCTTCGTAGCCCTCGACCGGCCAGTAGCGCGAGGAATCGGGCGTGAGCACTTCATCCATCAGCACCAGCTGGCCTTGCGCATCCAGGCCGAACTCGAACTTGGTGTCGGCAATGATCAGCCCCTTCGTCAGGGCAATGGCCGCCGCTTCCTTGTAGATCGCGATACTGATGTCTCTGATCTTCGCGGCCAGCTCGGGGCCGATCATTTCCACCGTGCGCTCGAAGCTGATGTTCTCGTCGTGCTCGCCCATCGCCGCTTTCGCCGCGGGCGTGTAGATCGGCTCGGGCAGACGCGCCGCGTTGGTCAGGCCCGGCGGCAGCTTCACACCGCACACCGATTGCGTGTCCTGGTACTCCTTCCAGCCGCTGCCCGCGAGGTAGCCGCGCACCACCGCCTCGACCGCAATGGGCTTGAGGCGCTTGACCAGCATGGAGCGCCCTACCACCTGCTGCAACTCGCCCGAATTCACCACCGACTCGGGCAGTTCGCCCGTGAGGTGGTTGGGACACAGGTGGCCGAGCTTTCCGAACCAGAACAGGGCCATCTGCGTGAGCAGCTCGCCCTTGCCGGGGATGGGCTCGCCCATGATCACATCAAACGCGGACAGGCGATCGCTGGCGACCATGAGGATGCGGTCGTCGCCCACCGCATAGTTGTCTCGCACCTTGCCGCGCGCCAGCAGGGGCAGCGAGGTAAGCGAGGACGTGTGCAGGGCGTGGTTCACTGCACGACCTGGGCGAGTTCGCCCTGGGCGTATTTCTGCGCCACCACCTGCAGGGTGTGGCCCTTGATCTTGCCCGCCTGGCCTTCGCAGCCGAACTCGATGTAACGCTGCTTGCAGATCTGCTTGGCAGCCTCGCGCGCGGGCTTGAGCCACTCGCGCGCGTCGAACTTCTCGGGGTTCTCGTGCAGAAACTTGCGCACCGCGCCCGTCATGGCCAGGCGGATGTCGGTGTCGATGTTGATCTTGCGCACGCCGAACTTGATCGCGTGCTGGATTTCCTCGACGGGGACGCCGTAGGTTTCCTTCATCTGGCCGCCGTACTGGCGGATGATGGCCAGGAGCTCCTGCGGCACGCTGGACGAGCCGTGCATCACCAGGTGGGTGTTGGGAATGCGGCGGTTGATTTCCTTGATGCGGTCAATGGCCAGGATGTCGCCGGTGGGCTTGCGGGTGAACTTGTAGGCGCCGTGGCTGGTGCCAATCGCAATGGCCAGGGCATCGAGCTGGGTCTTCTTGACGAAATCAGCGGCCTGCTCGGGATCCGTCAGCAGCTGCTCGCGGGTCATGGTGGCGTCGGTGCCGTGGCCGTCTTCCTTGTCGCCCTTCATGGTTTCCAGGCTGCCCAGGCAACCGAGCTCGCCCTCGACGGTCACGCCCAGCTTGTGGGCCATGTCGACCACCTTGCGGGTGACCTCCACGTTGTAGTCGTAGCTGGCGATGGTCTTGCCATCCGCCTCGAGCGAGCCGTCCATCATGACGGACGAAAAGCCCAGGTTGATCGCGCCTTGGCAGACATCCGGGTTCTGGCCGTGGTCCTGGTGCATCACCAGCGGGATGCTGGGGTAGGCCTCGATGGCCGCCGAGATCAGGTGCTTGATGAAGGACTCGCCGGCGTACTTGCGGGCGCCGGCGCTGGCCTGCAGGATCACCGGCGCGCCGGTTTCCTTGGCGGCTTCCATGACGGCCTGCACCTGCTCGAGGTTGTTGACGTTGAAGGCAGGGATGCCATAGCCGTTGGCGGCGGCATGGTCCAGCAGTTCGCGCATGGAAACGAGAGGCATGGTGCGGGTCCGAAAGGGAGGGTGGGAGACAAGGAGCGCCGGCGCAAGAGCCGGGCCCGGGACGGGCGGAATTTTAGCCGGGGCGCCCCCGTCGGGGACGGACTGGCACCCCGCCCGGGCGTCAGTCGATGCGCACGGCGTCCTCGAACGCCAGGCGCGGGCCGCGCGGGTGTACGCCGGTGGCATCGCCCCAGCCCAGGTTGATCAGGAAGTTCGCCTTCCAGTCGCCGTCGGGGAAGAAGGCGGTATTGACCGCCGCGGGGTTGAAGCCACTCATGGCCCCCGCTGCCAAGCCCAGAGAACGGGCCGCCAGGATCAGGTAGGCACCCTGCAGGCTGCTGTTTCGCATGGCGGTGTCGGCGGCGAGCGTGGCGTTGTCGGCAAACAGGGCCCGCGCATTGGGGTTGGCCGGGAACTGGGAGGGCAGCTGCTCGTAAAAGCGCGTGTCGCTGGCCACGATGGCCACCACCGGGGCGGCCATGGCCTTGTCTACATTGCCCGGCGACAGCGCCGGCTTCAGGCGCTCCTTGGCCGCAGCGCTGCGCACGAATACGAGGCGCATCGGCTGGCAGTTCATGGAGGTCGGACCCCATTTGGCCAGGTCATAGAGCGCACGCAGCGTGTCGTCGGTGACAGGCTGCGCAGTGAACTTGTGCAGGGTACGGGCGGACCGGAAGATCTGGTCCAGGGCGGTGTCGGGAAGGGCTTGCGTCATTCCCTGATTCTAGGAGGCCGTCCTACGACGCCCCCGCCAGCGCAGGCCTCAGGATGCCCGGCAGATCTTGAGCATATTGGTGCCGCCCGGCGCCCCCATGGGTTCGCCGCAAGTGATGGCGTAGATATCGCCGCTGCTCACGATGCCGCGATGCTTCAGGTGGGCCTCTGCGTCGCCCAGGGCGGTGTCGCGGTCGGCGCTGGTGTCCATCAGGAGCGGGCGTACGTTGCGGTAGATCGCCATCTTGCGCTGCGTGGACAGACGCGGGGTGAGCGCGTAGATCGGGATGTGAATGCGATGGCGCGACATCCACAGCGCGGTCGACCCCGAGTCGGTCAGGGCCACGATGGCCTTGCACCCCAGGTGGTGCGCAGTGAACAGCGCGCCCATGGCGATCGACTGGTCGATGCGATGAAAGCTCATGCCGGTGAAGTCGGCGTCGAGCTTGGTGTCCTCGGCAAGTTCAGCCTGGGCGCAGATATTGGCCATCTCGACGATGGTCTCCAGTGGGTACTTGCCCGAGGCGGTCTCGGCACTGAGCATGACGGCGTCGGTGCCATCGAGCACCGCATTGGCCACGTCGCTCACCTCGGCGCGCGTGGGCACCGGGTTGGTGATCATGGACTCCATCATCTGGGTGGCGGTGATCACCACCTTGTCATGCTGGCGGGCCAGCCGGATCATGCGTTTCTGCAAGGCCGGCACGGCCGCATTGCCCACTTCCACCGCCAGGTCGCCGCGCGCCACCATGATGCCGTCGCTGGCCTGCAGGATGGATTCGAGATTGGGAATGGCTTCGGCCCGTTCGATCTTGGCGATCAGGCCCGGCTTGTGACCGAACTCGGCGGCCGCCACATTGCAAAGCTGGCGCGCCATTTCCATGTCGGTGGCGTTCTTGGGAAAACTCACCGCCACGTAATCGGCCTGGAAGCCCATCGCGGTGCGGATATCCTCCATGTCCTTGGCGGTCAGGGCGGGCGCGGTCAGGCCGCCGCCCTGCTTGTTGATGCCCTTGTTGTTGGACAGCTCGCCGCCGAGCTTGACCGTGGTGTGCACCTGCTCGCCCTTGACGGCGTCGACCGTGAGCACGATCAGGCCGTCATTGAGCAAGAGCACGTCGCCGGTCTTCACATCGCGGGGCAGCTCCTTGTAGTCCAGGCCCACGCCGTCGATGTCACCGGGCTGCGCACGGGAAGCGTCAAGGACAAATTTTTTGCCGGGCTCGAGCATGACCTTGCCGTCGGCGAACTTGCCGACGCGGATCTTGGGGCCCTGCAGGTCGGCCATGATGGCCACCTCGCGCCCGGCGCGCTGCGAGACCTCGCGTACGAGTCGGGCGCGATCGATGTGGTCCTGCGCCTTGCCGTGACTGAAGTTCAGGCGCACGACGTTCACGCCAGCGCGGATCATGTGTTCGAGCAGCTGCGGGTCGCTCGAGGCAGGGCCCAGGGTGGCGACGATCTTGGTGGCGCGACGGGGCATGAACTTCCTTGGGAATGCGGGTCAGGGTGACGGGGGATTTTCACATGTCCCGCAGGCACCCGCCGTTCGGGGTCGGCGCTGGGTACCGGGTCGCATCAGGAACCTCAGGCACTTGCCCGTTTTTCCAGAATCTCGAACGCCGGCAAGGTCTTGCCCTCCAGCACCTCCAGAAAGGCGCCGCCGCCGGTGGAGATATAGCCCACGTCCTTCTCGATGCCGTACTTGGCGATGGCCGCCAGCGTGTCGCCACCCCCGGCGATGCTGAAGGCGGACGACTGCGCGATGGCCTGCGCAATGACCTGCGTGCCGTGCGAGAAGGCCTCGAACTCGAACACGCCCACCGGCCCGTTCCAGACGATGGTGCCGGCGGCGAGCAACTGGTCGGCCAGCTTCTTCGCGGTCTGCGGGCCGATATCCAGGATCAGATCGTCGGCGTCCACGTCAGTGGCGGCCTTCACCGTGGCCGGCGCATCGGCGGCGAAGGTCTTGGCCACCACCACGTCGGTCGGAATCGGTACCTCGGCGCCGCGCGCCTTCATGGCATCGATCACTGCGCGGGCCTCGTTCACCAGGTCGGCCTCGGCCAGGGACTTGCCGATCGAGAGGCCTGCCGCGAGCATGAACGTGTTGGCAATGCCGCCGCCGACGACCAGCTGGTCCACCTTGTCGGCCAATGACTTCAGGATGGTGAGCTTGGTCGAGACCTTGGAGCCGGCCACGATCGCGGCCAGCGGGCGCTTCGGATTCGCCAGGGCCTTGGAGATGGCGTCAATCTCGGCGGCCAGCAGCGGGCCGGCGCAGGCCTTGGGCGCGTACTGGGCGATGCCGTAGGTCGAGGCCTCGGCACGATGCGCCGTGCCGAAGGCGTCGTGGACGAAGATGTCACACAGAGCGGCCATCTTCTGGGCGAGCGCGGGGTCGTTCTTCTTCTCGCCCTTGTTCAGGCGGCAGTTTTCAAGGAGGACCACCTGACCCGGCGCGACCTGCACGCCATCGATCCAGCCGGAGCGCAGCGGTACCTCACGCCCGAGCAATTCACCCAAACGCTGCGCCACCGGCGCCAGCGAATCCTCGGGCTTGAACTCGCCCTCCGTGGGTCGGCCCAGGTGCGAGGTGACCATGACGGCGGCACCGGCGTCCAGCGCCATCTGGATGCAGGGGACAGAAGCGCGGATGCGGGTGTCCTCGGTGATGCGGCCTGCATCGTCCTGGGGCACATTGAGGTCGGCGCGGATGAAAACGCGTTGGCCCCGGGCTTGGCCCTGGGCGCACAGATCGGAGAAGCGAAGGATGTTCATGGCAGCAGATGAGGCACGCGCCGGACCCGCCAAGCGCGCATCGAGATGGAAACCAACCCGCCATTCTAGGAAGGCCGGCCCTCGCCAGACTTACCAGCCAGCCCCCAGGCGCAAGGGCAGGTAAACGGCCATACCCACGACGATGGTCAGAAGGGTGTCGCGCCGCCAGAAGAAAACCGCCATGCCGGCGGCTGCGCCGAAGATCCGTGCGTCCAGCCAGGTCGAGACCAGCTGACCCTGGAGCATCACCACCTCGGGCACCACCACGGCAGTGAGCGCCGCGATGGGCGCGTACTGCAGGCCGCGCTCGGCCCAGGCAGGCAGGCGCCAGGGCTTGCTGGAGAAGACGAAGAAGCCGCGGGTGATGACGGTCACCACCGCCAGCCCTGCGATCACGGCCAGGGTCCAGAAATCGGTCATGACGACGACCCCGGGGTCGCCGAGGGCTGCAGGCGCTGCTCCAGGGCCATGCACACGATCACCGCCATGCCGATGGCCACCACGATGTTCAGGCGCAGGGGCAGGGCATAGGCGGCAACGGCGGTGACACCGGCCACCGCCGCCGCGAGCGTGCGCATTCGGGTGGACGCCAACGCGCAGGAAATGCCCACCAGGCACAGGATGCCTGCGAAGTCCAGGCCCCAGGTCGTGGGCACCACATGGGCCAGGGCAATGCCCAGGATGCTGGCCACCATCCAGCTGACCCAGATGGTGCAGACGTGGCCGGCCATGTAGGCCTCCTGGGCCAGGCGCTGCGCATCATCCTGTGGCGGCTGCGGGAAGCGGTGTGTGTGCAGGGCGTAACTGAGGTCGGCGGTCAGGTAGGCCGCGACGGCGCGGCGCAGCGGCGGCAGGTGCATCAGGTACGCCCGCAGGTGCAGGCTGAACACGATGAAGCGCAGGTTCACGCAAAAGCCGGTGGCCAGAATCACCCAGGCTGGCGCGCCCGCCACCAGCAGAGGCAGTGCCGCCAGCTGCGAGCTGCCGGCGAAGACGAAGAAGGTCATGGCCAGCGCCTCGATCTCCGACAGGCCGGACTTGACCATGGCCACGCCCGTCATCAGCCCCCAGATCGTGGTGCCTGTGGCTTGCGGGACCATCTCCCGCAGCCCGTTGCGAAACTCCGGGTGCGCGCGCAGGTGGGCGAGCCAGAACATCAGGCCGACGCCCCGAAACGCTGACCAGGCGCGAGCGGAAAGCCCCGCAGGAAATCGGCAGCGGCCAGCCGCTTGCCTCCTGCGCGCTGCAAGTGCGTCAGGCGCAGCGCGCCGTTGCCGCAGGCGACGAGTACGCCAGCGTCGTCCGCGGCCAGCACGGTGCCCGCTGGGGCGCCGGCGGCATCGGCGACGCGCTCGGCCCGCCACAGCTTGACGGCCTCGCCTTGAACATGACTGCTGGCGCCAGGAAAGGGATCGAAGGCACGTAGCCGGCGCTCGATGACGTGCGCGGGCAGGGTCCAGTCGATCTCGGCCTCGGCCTTCTCGATCTTGTGTGCATAGCTCACGCCGGCCTCCGGCTGGGGCGTGCGCGCCAGCGGGCCGGTCGCCGCCTGGCGCAGGGCGTCCACGATCATGCGCCCCCCGAGGTCGGCCAGCTTGTCATGCAGGGTGGCGGTGGTGTCGATCGAGTCGATGGCCGTGCGTGCGACCTGCAGCATGTCGCCCGTGTCCAGACCGGCATCCATCTGCATCAGGGTGATACCGGTTTCGGCATCACCGGCCTCGATCGCGCGGTGAATCGGTGCCGCGCCGCGCCAGCGTGGCAGGAGGGACGCGTGGATGTTCAGGCACCCCAGGCGCGGAGCGTCCAGCACCCACTGAGGCAGGATCAGTCCGTAGGCGGCCACCACCATCACGTCGGCCTGCGCAGCCTCGATGGCAGCCTTCGCCGCCTGCGCGTCCTGGGGGTACTTGCCTTGCAGGCGCAGGCCCTGGGGCTGGGCCACGGGCAGTCCGTGCGCCTGCGCGAACTGCTTGACGGGCGAGGCCTGCAGCTTCATGCCGCGGCCGGCGGGTCGATCGGGTTGCGTCAGTACCAGGGGGATGGCATGGCCGGCGGCGTGCAGGCGCTCCAGGGCCACGCGCGCGAACTCGGGCGTGCCCGCGAAGATGACACGCAGCGTGGGGCTGACAGGTCCTCGGGAATCCACGTCGAAGGTCAGGCGCGCATCGCCTCGCGCTGCGCTTTCACCAACTTGGTCTTGATGCGATTGCGCTTGAACATCGAGAGGTATTCGACGAACACCTTGCCTTGCAGGTGGTCCATCTCGTGCTGGATGCAGATCGCCAGCAAGCCCTCGGCATCAACCGTATGCGCCTGACCGTTTTCGTCCAGCGCCCGAACCTTGACCGCCACGGAACGCTCCACCCCGTCATAGATGCCGGGCACCGACAGGCAACCTTCCTCGCCGGCGCGGCGCTCTTCGCTGGCCCAAGTGATCTCGGGGTTGATCAGGGTGATGGGGCTGTCCCGCTTTTCGGAGACGTCAATCACGATCACCCGCTCGTGAACGTCCACCTGGGTGGCGGCCAGGCCGATACCGCTGGCGTCATACATGGTCTCTCGCATATCGGCCACCAGCTGGCGCACGCGCGCGTCGACCTCGGCCACCGGCTTGGCGACGGTGTGCAGGCGGGGATCGGGGTAGACGAGGATGGGAAGGACAGCCATGGCGATTGCAAAAAGGCAGCGGGAAAACCGTATTGTCCCCCACGTTCGCAGGCCCCGCGCTCTATGCGGCCACGGCGTTGCTCGAACCCTCGGCCTCAGCCAGAATGAATTCCTTGGAATTAACTTGATCGGAATAATTCATGGAAATAGATACATACGGGGGATTGAGGTCCAGAAGCATCGTGGCGTGGATCGTCCTGACCGTGCCTCTCGCGGCCGCCGCTCAGGCCGTGGGCTCCTCGCCGACCGCGCCCCTGCAAGCCCAGGCCCTGCAGACGGCGACGACCCCGGTGGGCGTACCCCTGTCCGAGCTGGCGCCAGACAGCCCCGAGCGTTACCAGGTCAAGCCCGGTGACACCCTGAGCGGCCTGGCGCGCCTGTTCCTGCGATCCCCCTGGCGCTGGCCGCAGCTGTGGGCACGCGAGGACACCTCGGCCGGCGCGCCGCTTCTGTACCCGGGCCAGCTGCTGGTGCTGGAGCGGCGTGCCGAGCGAGCCACCTTGCGTGTCGAGCCCGCGACGGCCAACGAACCGCCGACGGGACTGCGGCTCTCGCCGCGCCTGCGGGTGCAGTTGCTGCCCGAGCCGGCACTGCCCGCGCTGGCGTCCCACCTGATCGAACCTTTCCTGGCCGAGCCCCTCATCGTCGACGAGCCCACTTTCAGCCAGTCACCCCGCATCGTGGCGGCCCCCGAGGGACGCGTGCTGATCACGCGCGGCGACCACGCCTATGCCCGGGGCCCCGCCGGTTCCGCGCTCGGTGGCGAGACGGGCACCGTCCTGCGGATCTTCCGCGAGGCCCGGCCGCTGCGCGACCCCGTCACCCAGACGGTCCTGGGCCATGAAGCGCACTACGTGGGCCGCGCCCGCCTGCGGCAGCCCCAGAGTGAGCGCCCCACCGCCGCGGCGGCGGCGGCCCTACCCGTGCCGGCCGTCCTGGAGATCATCTCGGCGCGCGAGGAAATCCGCACGGGCGACCGCCTGCTACCGGAGCCGCCACGCCCCCTCATGAACTACCTGCCCCGTGCCCCGCAGGCTGCCCTGGAAGGTGCGCGCGTGGCCGCGATGCATGGCGACGCCGTGGGCCTGGCCGGCCAGAACCAGGTGGTCGTGATCAACAAAGGCGTGGCCGATGGCCTGGCCAGCGGACACGTCCTGCTGATCGTCAAGAGCGGTGCGCAGGTCAGCGACCGCACTGTGGCCGGCCTGCCCGAGCCGGTGCAGTTGCCCGACGAACACAACGGACTGCTGATGGTGTTCCGGCCCTTCGACCGGCTGTCCTACGCCCTGATTCTCGAGACCCTCGAGGGCGTCAAGGTCGGCGACCGCGTCGTGCCCGCGCGATGAACGCATGACCGCGACCGCCCGCTCCGTGGACCGCCACGAACTCACCGCCTGGCTGCGCCTCACACTCACACCCCGCTTGGGTCCAGGCAACGCCCGCCGTCTGCTGACGGCCTTCGGCTTGCCGCAGCGGGTGTTCCAGGCCGACCCGACCGCCCTGCGCGATCTCCTGCCGCCGGCGCAAGTGCACGCCCTGCAAACCGCACCGCCCGGCCTAGCGCACCGAGTCGAGGCCACGTGGCAATGGCTGTCCCAGGCGTGCGGCGACCGGCGCGTGCTGACGCTGGCTGATGCCGACTACCCGGCCGCCCTGCTGCACACCGAGGATCCCCCGCTGATGCTGTACGCCATGGGTCAGGCGCTCGCCGCGCCCGGCCCGCTGGCCTGGCCCGAAGCGATCGCCGTCGTCGGCAGCCGCAACCCGACTCCGCAGGGCGCGATCAACGCCAGACAGTTCGCCCGCAGCTTTGTGCACTCTGGCTGGTGCGTGGTGTCGGGCCTGGCCCTCGGGGTCGATGCCGCGGCTCATGAGGGCGCACTGGAAGGCGCATCGAACCTCGCGAGCCACGTGCCCGCCACCCTCGCGGTCGTCGGCACAGGTCTGGACCTTGTCTACCCCAGCCAACACCAGGCCCTCGCGCAGCGCATCGCCGCGCACGGCCTGATCCTGAGCGAGTACCCCTTGGGTACGCCGCCTCTGTCCGCTAACTTTCCGCGTCGCAACCGCATCCTGAGCGCACTGGCGCGCGGCACGCTGGTGGTCGAGGCCGCGATGCGCTCCGGGTCCCTGATCACGGCGCGCCTGGCGGCCGAACAGGGTCGTGAGGTGTTCGCCATTCCGGGCTCCATCCACTCGACGCAGTCCCGCGGCTGCCACGCCCTGATCAAGCAGGGCGCCAAGCTGGTGGAGACTGCGCAGGAGGTGCTCGACGAACTGCCCGCCCTCGCGCGCAGCGAGATCGCAACCGAGTCCGTCGGCGGCGGATCGAGCGCACCGGGGGCTGCCACGCACCCGCCCAGCCCGCCACGCGCCGAAGCGCCGCAAGCGTCTCGGACCGACCCGATCCTCGACGCCCTGGGCCACGACCCCACGACGCTGGACGCACTGGCTGCCCGCACCGGCCTGGACACGGCCACCCTGCTCACGCGCCTGCTCGATCTGGAGCTGCAAGGCGCGCTCGCCCGCATGCCTGGCGGGCTGTACCAGCGCACGGCGCTGGCCTGAGGCGCGAAGCCAACACCCCCAAAAAGGACTTGCTGACAACCCCCTCTTCTGGGCTATATTGAGCCCATGTTCGACGTGCTGGTGTTTGTTTACGAAAACTACTGGCGAGGCGATGCATGCCCCGAGTTGCAACAGCTCGGACGCAAGCTCAGCGCCCACGGCTTTGAAGCCGACGAGATCCACGACGCACTGGTCTGGTTGGATGGCTTGAACTTCGCCGCCCAGTCGATCAGACTCTCCCCCGCACCGATCGAGGCGCCGCCCGAGGCCCCGATCTACCCCCTGCAAGACCAGTCCGCGCGCAGCCTGCGGGTCTACTCTGTCGCCGAGCAGGACCACCTGGGCGCGCAATGCCTGGGGTTCATTTCATTCCTGGAATCGTCGGGCGTGTTGCCTGCCGCCATGCGCGAGATCGTCATCGACCGCGCCATGGCCGCTTCGGGCAGCCCGATGGCACTGGACGCCCTGAAGATCATCGTGCTGATGGTCTACTGGAGCTTCGGCGAAGAACCCGACGCACTCGTCCTGGACGAACTGTGCGACGACAGCGAGGGCCGACTGGCGCACTGAGACCCCCAGCCGGGGCCTGCGTGCGTCAGACCGTCGCGCCCGCGTTGGGGTCGTTCGGGTCGTCCTTGCGCGTCGGAGCCTTGATCAGGTCTTCCCGCTTGATGCCCAGCCACATCGCGATGGCGGCGGCCACGAACACCGAGGAATAGATCCCGAACAGGATGCCGATGGTCAGGGCCAGCGCGAAGTAGTAGAGCGTCGCGCCGCCAAACAGCAGCATGGACAGCACCATGATCTGCGTGGATCCGTGGGTGATGATGGTGCGGCTGATGGTGGAGGTGATCGCGTTGTCGATGACCTCGGTCGTGTCCATCTTGCGAAACCGCCGGAAGTTTTCCCGAATGCGGTCGAAGATCACCACCGATTCGTTCACAGAATAGCCCAGCACCGCCAGCACCGCCGCCAACACCGCCAGCGAGAATTCCCACTGGAAAAAGGCGAAGAAGCCCAGGATGATGATGATGTCGTGCAGGTTCGCGAAGATGGCGGCCACCGCGAACTTCCACTCGAAGCGCAGGGCCAGGTAGATCATGATGCCCGCCACCACCACGCCCAGGGCCTTCAGGCCATCGGCGGCGAGTTCTTCGCCCACCGAGGGACCGACGAACTCCGTGCGGCGCAGGGTCACTGCGGGGTCAGCGGCCTTCAGCGCCGTGAGCACCTTCTCGCTTTGCTGCGCCGAGCTCACGCCCTTTTGCGCGGGCAGGCGAATCATCACATCGCGCGCGTTGCCGAAGTTCTGCACCTGCACGTCGGTGTAACCCAGGCCGGCCACCGTCTGCCGGATGCGTTCAACTTCGGCTGGCTGGCTGTAGCTCACTTCCATGACGGTGCCGCCGGTGAATTCCACCGACAGGTGCAGGCCGCGCGTGAACAGGAAGAACACCGCCGCTGCGAAGGTGAGGAACGAGATGATGTTGAACACCAGCGCGTGCCGCATGAACGGGATGTCCCGCCGGATCTTGAAAAACTCCATTTTTTCTTTCCTTCCGGAGTTTTCAGAGAAGGCTCATGTGCGCTCGCGCACGTGATGCCGGAACTAAAAATTCCATGCTCAGGCTCCCTTGCTGCTCGGGGTGGACAACTCGTCCTTGGACGGGCGCCAGACGGTACCGATGGACACGGACTTGAGTTTCTTCTGGCGGCCGTACCAGAGGTTCACGAGGCCTCGCGAGAAGAACACTGCCGAGAACATCGAGGTGAGGATGCCGATGCAGTGCACCACCGCGAAGCCACGCACCGGGCCAGAGCCAAAGGCCAGCAGCGCTACGCCCGCGATCAACGTGGTGACGTTGGAGTCCAGGATGGTGGCCCAGGCGCGGTCGTAGCCGGCGTGGATGGCCGCCTGCGGCGCGGCGCCGTTACGCAGTTCCTCGCGGACGCGTTCGTTGATCAACACGTTGGAGTCAATGGCCATACCCAGGGCCAGCGCCATGGCCGCCATGCCGGGCAGCGTGAGCGTGGCCTGCAGCATGGACAGGATGGCCACCAGCAGCAGCAGGTTGACCGCGAGCGCAATGCCGGAGATCAGGCCAAACAGCATGTAGTAGATCGCCATGAAGGCCACGATGGCGGCAAAGCCCCAGGCCACGCTGTGGAAGCCCTTGGCGATGTTCTCGGCACCCAGGGTGGGGCCGATGGTGAGCTCCTCAATGATCTCCATGGGAGCGGCCAGCGAACCGGCGCGCAGCAGCAGCGCCAGGTCATTGGCCTCGGGCACGGTCATGGAGCCGGAGATCTGGAAGCGATTGCCCAGCTCGCCCTGAATGACCGGCGCCGTGAGAACCTCGCCCTTGCCCTTCTCGAAAAGCACGATGGCCATGCGCTTCTTGAGGTTCTCGCGGCTGGTGTCGCGCATGATGCGGCCACCCTTGGCGTCCACGGTCAGGTCGACCTTGGGCTGCTGGGTTTGCGAGTCAAAGCCGGGCTGGGCGTCAGTCAGGCTGTCGCCGGTGAGGATGACCTGCTTCTTCAGGATGACGGGTCGGCCGTCGCGCTCGAGGAAGCGCTCGGAGCCGAAAGGCACGGGGCCCGAGCCCCTCTCGGCGGCGCGCGCCTCGGCGCTCTCATCGACCAGGCGCATCTCCAGGGTGGCGGTGCGGCCCAGGATGTCCTTGGCCTTGGCCGTGTCCTGCACGCCCGGCAACTGCACGACGATCCGGTCCAGGCCCTGCTGCTGGATCACCGGCTCGGCTACGCCGAGTTCGTTGATCCGGTTGTGCAGGGTGTGGATGTTCTGCTTGAGCGCTTGCTCCTGCACGCGGCGGGCGGCCTCGGGCTTGATGGTGGCGACCAGCTTGTACTCGGTGCCGTCCGCACCGCCGCTGGCCTGCAGGTCGGGCATCTGCTCGGCCACGCGGCGCAGGGCCTGTTCCATCGTGGCCGCCTCGCGAAAGCGCACCTCCAGGGTCTGGCCGCTGCGGCTGACGCCGCCATGGCGAATATTGGCCTCGCGCAGGGACAGGCGCAGGTCGCCGGCGAAGGCCTCGGCCTTCTTGGTGAGCGCGCCGGGCATGTCCACCTGCAGCATGAAGTGCACGCCACCGCGCAGGTCCAGGCCCAGGTACATGGGCGCCGCATGCAAGGCGGTAAGCCAGGCGGGCGAGGCGGAGATCAGGTTGAGGGCGACCACGTAACCCGGATCAGCCGGGTCGGGAATGAGCTCGCGCTGCAGGGTGTCCTTGACCTTGAGCTGGTTCTCGGTGCTGTCCACGCGTACGCGGATCGAGGTGCCCTCCAGGGCGATCGACTGCGGCTGGAGCTTGGCCGTCGCCAGCGCCTGCTCGACACGGGCCAGGGCGGCGGTATCGACCTTGACGGTGGCCTTGGCAGCCGAGACCTGCACCGCCGGCGCCTCGCCGAAGAAATTGGGCAGCGTGTACAGGATGCCCACGAGCAACGCGACCAGGAGGATCGCGTATTTCCAGACCGGGTAACGGTTCATGACGTTCAGGGTTGAGGCCGGCCGGCAGCAGGTGCCGGCGGCGGGGCAGGCGGGGCGAGTCGCCTTACTTCAGAGTGCCTTTGGGCAGCACCTGCACGATGGCGCTGCGCTGCAGCTGGATCTCGACGCCCGTGGCGACCTCGACACCCACATAGGTGTCGCCCAGCTTGCTGATGCGGCCGAGCAGGCCGCCGGCGGTAGCGACTTCATCACCTTTGACCAGGGCCTCGAGCATCGCCTTGTGCTCTTTCTGGCGTTTCATCTGGGGGCGGATCATGACGAAGTACAGCACCGCAAACATCAGCAACAGCGGCAGCATGCTGGTGAGCGAGGACATCAGGTCGCCACCGGCGGGGGCGGCCGCAGCCTGGGCGAAAGCGGGGGAAATGAACACGGTGGCTCCTTGCGTTTTGGGGGGCGACAGGCCGGCGGCGCAGGCCCTGGGGCGAGGGCCGTCCGGCGAGGACACGGGATTGTAGGGCCCCGCCCCGATGGGCCCGGGCGGCCCGGGGGCATCCACACACCCCCTCGCCGCCGGACCAGACCTGGCTGCGGGCCGCGGGCCGGGTCAGGCCGCCAGCCGGTCGGCGCCCGCCTGCTGGCGCCAGCGCGCCATCAGGGCATCCCAACGGGTGCGGGCGGCGCCCAGGTGGCGCGCCTTGACGTGGCCGTAGCCCCGGATCTGTTCGGGAATGGCGGCAATCTCGACCGCCAGCGCATGGTTGCCAGCGTCCAGGCCGGCCAGCAGCTCGTCGAGGCAGCGACGGTACTCGTCCACCAGGGCGCGCTCGGTGCGGCGCTCCTCGGTGTAGCCGAAGACATCGAGCGCGGTGCCGCGCAGGAACTTCAAGGGGGCCAGCAGGCGCAGACCCCACCCCATCGCCGCGCCAAAGCGGCGTTTGCGCAGCTCGCCGCGCGCGTTACGGCGCGACAGCAGCGGCGGGGCCAGATGGTGGTGGATGCGGAAGTCGCCCTCGAACTGCGCGGCGATGGACTCGCGAAACCCCGTCTGGGTGTGCAGGCGCGCGACCTCGTACTCGTCCTTGTAGGCCATGAGCTTGAACAGGTAGCGCGCCACCGCCTCGGACAGCGTGGTGCGGCCCAGAGGCGCCTCGGCAGCGCGCACCCGCTCGACCTCGTCGCGATAGGCCTGGGCATAGGCCGCGTTCTGGTAGGCCGTGAGAAAGTCCACGCGGCGGGCGATGAGGCTGTCCAGCGTCTCACGCGGGCGAAGCTCGACCACCTGGGCCGGCGTGAGCAGCTTTTCCAGGCGGGCCGGGTCGTGCGCCGCCCAGCGGCCCCAGGTGAAGGCCGCCTTGTTGGCGTCCACCGACACCTCGTTGAGCTCGATGGCGCGCAGCAGAGCCGCCAGACCCACCGGGATCCAGCCCTTTTGCCAGGCGTACCCCAGCAGCATGGGATTGACGTAGAGGCTGTCACCCATGAGGCGGGTGGCAGCGCGGGTGGCGTCGAAGCTGCCCAGCCCCTGGGCGCCGACCGCGCTGGCGATCGCGCCCACGCAGGCCTCGGAAGGGTTGGACCAGTCGGGCTGGCGCACGAAGGTGGCGGTCGGTGAGCCGTGGGCGTTCAGGGCGACCCGGGTGCGGCCCTCGCGCATGCGCAGCAGGGTCTCGGGGTTGGCGGTCACCAGCGGGTCGCAGCCCAGAACCAGGTCGGCGGCGGCCATGCTCACGCGGGTGGTGCGGATGGCGTCGGCGCTGGCGCCCACCAGCACATGGCTCCAGGTGGCACCGCCCTTTTGCGCGAGACCGGCTGCGTCCTGGGTGACGATGCCGCGGCCCTCAAGGTGGGCCGCCATCCCGAGCAGCTGGCCGATGGTGATGACGCCGGTGCCGCCGACGCCGGCCACCACGATGCCGTAGGCGGTGTCGGTGAGGGCCGGCAGCGCGGGCTCGGGCAGCTCGCCCAGATCCACGGGGGAGGGCGCCTGCGCGCGTGAGGCTTTCTTCAGGCGGCCACCCTCGACGGTGACGAAGCTGGGACAGAAGCCCTTCAGGCAGCTGGTGTCCTTGTTGCAGGTGCTCTGGTTGATGGTGCGCTTGCGGCCGAAGGGCGTCTCCAGCGGCTCCACCGACAGGCAGTTGGACTGCACGCCGCAGTCGCCGCAGCCTTCGCAGACCAGGTCGTTGATCATCACGCGCACCGCCGGGTCTTGCAGCGTGCCGCGCTTGCGGCGGCGGCGCTTTTCAGTGGCGCAGGTTTGGTCGTAGACGATGACGCTGGTGCCGGCGATCTCGCGGAACTCGCGCTGCAGGCGATCGAGCTCGTCGCGGTGAAAGACCTCGATGCCTTCGGGCAGGCCATGGCGTGCGTCGGCGTTGCGCGCGTACTTGGCGGGCTCGTCGGTGACGACGATCAGGCGCGACACGCCTTCGGACAGCAGGCTGCCCACGATCTGCGGCACGGTGTGCCCCTCGGGGCGCTCGCCTACCGCCTGGCCGCCGGTCATGGCGACCGCGTCGTTGTAGAGCACCTTGTAGGTGATGTTGACGCCGGCGGCGATGGCCTGGCGGATGGCCAGCAGGCCGCTGTGGAAGTAGGTGCCGTCGCCGATGTTGGCAAAGACGTGCTTTTCATTCGAGAAGGGCTGCTGCCCGACCCAGGGCACGCCCTCGCCCCCCATTTGCGTGAAGCCGATGGTGGCGCGGTCCATCCAGGTGGCCATGTAGTGGCAACCGATGCCGGCCATGGCGCGCGAGCCCTCGGGCACTTGGGTGGAGGTGTTGTGCGGGCAGCCGGAACAGAACCAGGGCGTGCGATCGGAGGGCACCCGCATGGCCTGCATGCTCGACTCCTTGGCGGCCAGCAGGGCCAGCTGCGCGTCGATGCGCGCGGTGGTGTCAGCATCCAGGCCCAGCTTCTTCAGGCGCTGCGCGATGGCACGGGCGATGAGCGCGGGCGAGAGGTCGGCGTTGGCGCGCAGCAGGGTGTGCCCCGAGGGGTTGGGCACGGACCATTCGCCGCCGGAGTAGTCGCCCTCGAATTCGTTGAACTTGCCCAGGACATTGGGGCGCACGTCGGGGCGCCAGTTGTAAAGCTCTTCTTTCAGCTGGTATTCGATGACCTGGCGCTTTTCTTCGATGACCAGGATCTCGCGCAAGCCAGTGGCAAATTCGCGGGTGGTCTGCGCCTCCAGCGGCCAGACGACAGCGACCTTGTGCAGGCGGATCCCCAGACGCCGGCAGGTGACGTCGTCCAGGCCCAGGTCGATCAGGGCCTGGCGGGTGTCGTTGTAGGCCTTGCCGCTGGCGATCAGGCCCAGGCGGTCGTTCGGGCCTTCGATGACGTTGTGGTTCAGACGGTTGGCGCGGATGTAGGCGAGCGCGGCGTACCACTTGTAGTCGAAGAGTCGCGCCTCCTGCTCGAGCGGACTGTCGGGCCAGCGGATGTGCACGCCGCCGGGCGGCATGGCGAAGTCTTCGGGCAGGCGCACCTGCACGCGCGCCGGGTCGATGGACACGGTGGCACTGGATTCAACGATTTCCTGGATGGTTTTCATGCCGGCCCAGACACCGGCGTAGCGGCTCAGGGCCAGGGCGTGCAGGCCCAGGTCGAGGATTTCCTGCACGGAGGCGGGAAAGAACACCGGCAGGCCGCAGGCCTTGAAGATGTGGTCGCTCTGGTGAGCAGCGGTGGAGCTCTTGGCCACGTGGTCGTCTCCCGCGACCGCGAGCACGCCGCCCCAGGGGGTGGTGCCGGCCATGTTGGCGTGCTTGAAGACGTCGGAGCAGCGGTCCACGCCCGGGCCCTTGCCGTACCAGATGCCGAAGACACCGTCGTAGCGCTGGGTGCCCGCAGGCGCGAAGCCCAGTTGCTGCGTGCCCCACAGGGCGGTGGCGGCGAGTTCCTCGTTGACGCCCGGCTGGAAGACGATGTGGCGCGACTGCAGGTGCTTCTTGGCTTTCCACAGGGCCTGGTCGTAGCCGCCCAGCGGCGAGCCTCGGTAGCCGCTGATGAAGCCTGCGGTGTTCTTGCCCGCCAGCTGGTCACGCTGGCGTTGCAGCATGGGCAACTTGACCAGGGCCTGCACGCCACTCATGAAGGCGCGGCCATGGTCCAGTGCGTATTTGTCGTCCAGGGAAACGGTTTCGAGGGCTAGGCGAATGTGCTCGGGCAGGGGGGCGTTCATGGCGTCTCCGATGAAATGTCGGCCGGGTGGGCCGGGCGCTGGGGCAGCGCCGCCGGATAGGCGGCGCGTCCATGTCCCACGCAGTGTAGTGTCGGCGTGCTGTTTTCGGGAGTGCGGGGGGTGACGATCGGCTGTCGCCGGCGCTCACTGGGCGCGGGGCCACAGCGCCCACAGACGCAGAGGCTGCTTCAGGCGGCCCGCGAGCTCGCCGGCCTGCGCGCCCCAGCCGACGAAGTAGTCGGCGCGCACCGCGCCCACGATGGCGCTGCCGGTGTCCTGAGCCAGCACCAACCGCTGCAAGCGAGTCTGGGGGCCGGGCGACGCCAGCCAGACCGGCGTGCCGTAGGGGATGCTTTCGCGGTCGACCGCGATGGAGCGGCCCGGCGTGAGTGGCACGCCCTGCGCACCACGCGGGCCGAAGGCGGCGTCGAGGTCGCCCAGAGACTCTTCGCGGAAGAACACGGTGCGCGGGTTGGCCCAGAGCATCTCATTCACCCGCTGCGGGTTGGCGCGGACCCAGGCCTTGATGCCGGGCCACGAGGCGTCGCGCACCGCGCCCTGCTGCAGCAGCCAGCCGCCCACGCTGCGATAAGGGTGGTCGTTGGTACCGGCATAAGCCAGGCGCACCAGGGTCTGGCGGCCGTCGGACTCGGTGATACGCAGGCGGCCTGAGCCCTGGATCTGCAACACCAGCGCGTCGACCGGGTCGGCCAACCAGGCGATCTCGCGTCCGCGCAGGGCGGCGCGCGCTTCAGGCAGGGTGTCGATCTCCTGGCGGGTGTACCAGGGCCTGCGTTGTCCCAGTCCCGCCGGCGGACGGTACAGGGGCACACGGTGGGAGGCGCTGGCCACGCGGGACGCGTCGAGCACCGGTTCGTAATACGCGGTGAGCAGGCCCGGGTCACTCACCTGCAGGGGCTCCACCCGGTACGGCTGCAACGCGCGCACCAGCCAGTCGCGCTGTTCGCCGGCCGAGGCGATGGACAGGCGACGCACCTGCGGACACAGCGCCGTCCAGGGCGCGGAGGGGCGTTCGCAGCTGCGCACCCACGCGTTCCAGGCCTCGTGCAGGGCGTCGTCTTCAAAGCCGGGCAACTCGTCCCAGCGCACCGGAACCCAGCGGCTCTTGGCCGTGGTGATGACGGAGGGCAGAGGAAGGGCGTCGGCGGGTGCCGCAGCGCCCGGGACGGCTGCGACCTCGTGCGGCGGTGACGACTCGGTCTGCAGCGGGGGTGCGCTGCCGCAGGCAGCGAGCATTCCTACAATGGCGTAAGCACTCACCCTCACAATCTGTTTCATGCTCCTCATTCTGCTCGAAGCCCTGTTGGCCCTGGCCCTGCTGGTGCTGATCGTCTGGTGGACGATGTTCTCGGGCCGGCCCGGGGGCGAGCCGCCTCAGGATGACGCGGGAACACCCAAGGCGCCGGCCGCAACCGGTGCGGCACGAGACGACGCCGAGGGAGGACCGAAGCCGTGAGCACGACGGACGACGGGCACACAGACAGCCGCCTCCTCACCCTGGTCATCAACATGGACAGCGCCCCAGACCGGCTGGCGCACATGCAGGACCAACTGCGCGCAGCAGGCCTGACTCACCAACGCATCGCGGGGGTGGACGGGTCGCGACTGCAGCGCCCGCACCCAGACTTTTCTGAGCGCGCCTATCGCCATCTCCACGGGCGGCACTGGGCTCCGCGCGAATTGGGCTGCTATCTGAGCCATATCAAGGCGCTGCAGACCTTCCTCGACTCCGATGCGCACTACGCCTTGATCCTGGAAGACGATGTGCGGATCGACCCCAACATCCAGCAGGTCCTGCAGGCCGCTCTGGCGCATCGGGCGCACTGGAACATGCTGCGCCTGAGCACGGTCAATTCAGGCAAGTGGTGGTCCGTCAGGCGTCTGGGTGCGGCCAACCTGGCCGTCTGCCTGACCCGGGAAAAGGGCGCCGGCGGTTACCTCGTGGACCGGATCGCCGCAAAGAAGATGGTTGAGCGACTGCTACCCATGCGCCTGGCCTGGGATATCGCCTTCGATCTGGAGTGGCTGCTCGGCTTCAAGACCTTGGGGGTCTACCCCATGGTGATCGAGCAGAACCAGGTCTTCGAGACGCAGATCCAGATGGACTTGGCCCAGATCAAGATCCGCGGCAAGCTGAAGTACCTGACCGTCGCGCCGTTCCGGGCTTTCATCGAAAGCTCCAGGCTCCTGTACAGGCTCCAGCGCCTGATCGCCCTGAAGTTCCTGGTGCGGGCCTGACCCTAGTGCTCGCGCAGGGCGTTGGCCAGCTCCACCGCCGACTTCACATTCATCTTGTCGAACACCCGCGCACGGTGCACTTCCACCGTGCGCACGCTGATGTCCAGCGCGTCGGCGATCAGCTTGTTCGGCAAGCCCTTGGCCACGCAGCGCATGACGTCGTGCTCGCGCTGCGTGAGTTCCGCCAACCGGGCCTGCAACTGCTGCTGCGCGCGCTGCACCGAGAGCACCTGGGTCGAGCGGACGATGGCCTGCTCGATGCGGTCGACCAGGGCGTTGTCCGAGAACGGCTTCTCGCAGAAATCGAAGGCACCGCGCTTGACCATCGCCACCGCCGTGGGCACATCGGCATGGCCGGTGAGGAAGATCACCGGCATGGCTTCGACCAGGCCGCGCTCGACCAGCAACTCAAAGAGCGCCAGGCCACTCAGCCCCGGCATGCGCACATCCAGCAGCAGGCAGCACGGATGGCTGGGCACGAAGCCTTCCTGCAGGCGCGCCTCGAAGGCCTGGCCGCTGGCAAAGCCCTCGCTGGCCAGGCGCCGTGAACGCAGCAGCCAGGCCAGCGCTTCACGCACGCTGGCGTCGTCATCCACGATGTAGACGGTGGCTTGCAGGGTCGGTTGCATGGAATGAGGTTAGTTCGAGACCCGGGCCGGCTCCTCAACGCGCTCGGACTGCTCGGCCAGGGGCAGCGTGAAGCGAAAGATCGTACCTTGGGGAAGATGCGGCTCGAAGCTGAGCTCGCCGCCGTGCTGTTCCACCACGGTCCGGCACAGGGACAGGCCCAGACCCATGCCCTCACGCTTGGTGGTGAAGAAAGGCGTGAAGAGGCGGTCCTGCACCTCGGACGGAATGCCTGAACCGACATCGGCCACCGAGAACTCCATCCAGCCCGGGCCCGCCCCCTCTGCAACCGGCAGGCGGCGCGCCTGCACGGTCAGCGAGGGTCGCGCCGGGCGGGCCTCGTCCATGGCCTGCATCGCATTGCGCGCGAGGTTGAGCAGTACCTGTTCGACCATCGTGCGGTCGCACAGCACCCGCGGCAAGCCGGCCGAGACCCGGGTGACCACGGTGATACCCAGCTTGTGGGCCTGCAGATTGACCAGGGGCAGCACCGCGTCGAGCAGGCGCTGCGGCGCGACCGCCTCGCGGGCCTGGTCACGGCGGCGCACGAAGTCGTGCACGCTCTTGATGACCCGACCCGCCCGCTCGGCCTGTTCGCCTATGCGCTGCAGGGCGCCCTCCAGGCCCTCGACTTCGCCACCCTGCAGCAGGTTGAGTGATCCGGTGGCGTAGCTGGAGATGGCGGCCAAGGGCTGGTTGAGTTCGTGACTGAGCAGGGACGCCATCTCGCCCACGGTTGCGAGGCGAGCGGTGGCCTGCAATCGCTCCTGCGTGGCGCGGGAGAGTTCTTCGACGCGGCGCTTTTCGCTGACATCGAGGAAGGCGCTCATCCAGCCGGTCTGGGTGCCGTTGGCGTTGATCAGCGGCGCTTCGATGATCAGGACCGGGAAGCGCGAGCCGTCCTTGCGCATGAAGACGGATTCAAAGCCTTCGCGCGGCGGCATGTGCTGGCCCGCCAGGCGCACCTCCTGACGGGTCTGGTAGTCGCTGGCGAGTTCGGGCGGCCAGTAGGGCGCCGGGCCGGATTGGCCCAAGAGCTCTTCGGCGGTGAAGCCCACCATCGTGCAGAAGGCCGGGTTGACATAGGTGATGCGCCCTTGCAGGTCGCGCGCGCGCAAGCCAGTGACCAGGGAGTCTTCCATGGCCTTGCGAAAGGCCAGCGCATCGGCCAGGTCACGCTCGACACGCACGCGACGGCGCATGTCCTTGCCCAGCAGAGCCAGCACCGCCACCAGGGCGATGGACATGGCCGTGACCAGGGCCGTCAGGACGTTGGGAAACAGGTCCGGTGCGGCGCGCCAGCTGTTCATGCGCAGCACCAAGGTGTTGCCCGCGAGGTCCAGCAGCTGCTGCGAGGTGAAGGTGCGCCGGCCCCGTTGCGCCGTGCCGTGCAGGGCCAGACGCGTCCCGTCGGGTTCGTTGAAGGAGACCTCCTGGTTGCGCATGAGCTGGGGCCCGACCAGAGAAGCCAGGATCTCGCGCAGCGAGTAGGTGGCCAGGACGTAGCCGGTGACGGTGCCGCCACTGAAGTGCGGCACGCACAGGTCCATCACTTCCAGGCCCGCGCCATCCGGTTGGGGCAGGTAGTAGCTCGAGGAGTAGGCCGGCTGGCTCAGGCGGCGGGCCTGGGCGCAGGCCAGTTGCACGTCGGCGATCGTATCCGCGCGCGGCACCCAGTTGTAGACCGGAGGGCGGTAGGGAGAGTCGATGGCGACGACGGTATCCAGGGACTCGCGCCGCCACTCGATGCGCAACAGCTCGCGGTGCTCACGCAGCAGCTGCGAGGCCTCCAGGGTCCACTGCGCGCGCCGACCCCGCATCGGGCCGGTGGTGCTCAGCGCCTGCAGGCTTTGAGCGCGATGCACCAGGCCGGAGCGGATGTCGTCGGCCGCCGCCGCGGTGTTGCGGTCCAGCTCACCCTGGACCTGCAGGGCTTCCTGGCGACCGGCCAGCCACACCAGCGTCGCCAGCAGGGCCGCCACCAGGGGCACCAGCACCGCCCACAGCACGCGCCGCGAGGTGTCGGGCGCTTCGGACAAGGACGCGGTGTTCACAGGACGCGACGATCGCGCGACATCGTGGCGGTACGCCGGGCCATCAGTTGACGCCTCCGGACGGGGCGGGCGGCGCAGCGGGGCGAACCACCCGGGTCACGCGCGGCTCGGTCCAGGTGCCGTCGATGTGAAACTCCTGGGTCGCCGCGCGCGACAGCGGCTCGCGCAGGAACAGCTGCGCCAGGAAGCTGCCCAGGCCCACCGCGGGGTTGATCACGCTGGCCACCAGCGAGGCGGTGCCGGCGTTGATCTCGGGCACGACCACCACCTTGAGATCCTGGGTCTCGCGGGCGATGTCGGCGCGGCCGTCCATCAGGACCGCCGCGTTGACACCTCTCATCTGCAGGTTGTTGGTGGCGGCGATGCCCTGGGCGACGGTGACGTCGCCGCGCAGGAAGTCAAACGGAAAGCCCTCGGAAAACACATCGCGAAAGTCCAGCATGAGGCGGCGCGGCAGCGCTTGCAGACTGAGCACCCCCAGCAGCTTGGCCAGACCCGGGTCGGCCTTGAGGAACTGACCCGACTCCACGTTCACGGTGAAGGCGCCGTTCAGGGTGGGATAGTCCAGCGCCAGGGGCGACCCCAACCACGCCACCTGGCCTTCGAGCTTGCCGCGCCCGCGACGCACCACGTCCTTCATGCCGATGCGCGTGAGCAGCTGCCCGGCGTCGGCCACGTCCAGGCGGAAATTCATGACGGTGCGCCGGCGTTCGGCCCCCGCGCGTGCGCCACGCGGGGTAGGCTGCTGCGCGTTGACCGCCGCCCAGTTGCCGGTGGCGTTGAAACTGGCTTCTGGCGTGGTCAGGGCCAGCTTGTTCAGGCGCCATTCGCCACCGGCCGACCGGTTGACGGCGTCGATGTCCAGCCGGCCCAGCTTCTTGCCGCGCAATTCGAAGTCCTCGACCACGATGTCCAGGGCTGGAATGTTGGCGGGCTGTTCATCCAGCAGGGTCTCGACGTCGCTGGCCGCCGACGCGCCGATGGACAGACGGGCCAGGCGGGCCAGCAGGCGCCCGGTGCCGCTGCCCGAGGGCTGGCGGTATTCGAGGTAGCCATTGAGCTGGGCCGCATCCACGTTGGCGCGCCACAGCAGGCCCTCGCGCGAGCCGCCCACCAGGACGTTCTGGAAGGTGCGCCCGGTGACGGTGAACTCGCGCGCGCGCAGGACGGCGGTGGTGGGCAGGTAGCTCTGCACCGCCGGCATGATGGCACCGCCACGGGCGGCGCTCGCTGCGCCCGCGGGCCCGGGCGCCGGGGCCGGGGCCGACAGCAAGCTGTCCCAGGCGTCCACGTTGAATTGCGCGAAGCTGATGTTGGCGTAGACGCCCTGCTCGGGGAGGGGCGCGGCTTCGCCCGGGCCCAGGCCCACCCCGATCGCCCCGCGCAGCACACGGGGCTCAGGGCCGGAAATATCACGGACATAGGTGGCGAAGGCCAGGCGGCCCAGCTCCAGCGAGAGCCGGTCCTGGGCGCGGGGGGTGCCCACCTGGCGCAGGATTTCAAAGCGCAGGGGCAGCGCGGCATCGGTGGTCTTGGCCAGGGGCGCCGGCAGGGACAAGGCCATGCCCTGCAGGCTGCTGGTGACCAGCACATCGACACCGCCGGGACGCACGCCCACCGTGGCCGCGTAAGCGGTCGCGCCGGTGGCCTGGCGCGCCACGCGGGCCACCGGGCCAAGCTCGCGCGCCTGGCGCAGGCCCTCGGCGGTGGCGGTGCCCTGTATGCGGATGAGGGAGGCCGGCTCGGCGGCGTTGGGCGCCGACGTCCGCGTGCCGCCCTCCAGCCGCACATCGCCGCCCAACCCGCGGCCCTGCACGCCGTTGAGCGTGAAGCCGCCTTCGGTGAAGGCGACGGTGCCGCGCAAGCGCGACAAGGCGGGGACCTCGGGCGTGAGCTGCAGGTCGTTGCCGTTGAAGGTCACCCCGCCCTGTACCGTCGTGCGCTCGGACTGGGCCAGGGGGATGCCCAGGCGCAGGCGCACGTCGGCAGTACCCGACGCACTGGCGCCGGCCAAGGGTTGCCCCAGCGAGGCCGCCAACGGGCTGGCGTTGAAGACGGCGAGTGACTCGGTCAGCGGGCCGCGCACCTGGCCGTTGACGGTGACAACGGTCGCGGAGAGGTCAGCGATCGCGGCATCGGCCTGCACCTGCAGGCCCGGCGCGCCAGCGAAGCCGCCACGCGCGCCGTTGATCTGCATGCTGTTGCGATCGAAGACCAGCTCGCCCGACAGGCCGGTCAGGGCGCGCCAGGCGCCGGGCCCGCGCGCCTGGCTGCGCGGCACATAGGCATAGGTGACGCCACTCACCCGCGTGCTGATGCGGAATTCACCCGTGCCCGCGGCGGTGTATGGAAAGTCGCGCAGATCGCCGCGCACACGGATGCGGCCGTCGCTGGCGCGGCCTGTTGTCACCGCCTCGCGCACGTAATCGCGGGTGGCCTTGGGCAGGGACAGTGGCAGATAGCGCCACACGCGCGCCGCCTCGGCGCGCACCACGTTCAACTGCAGGTCGAGCACGCCGGGCCAGCGCCCCGCCGGGGTCTCGCCGGTGTGCCAGCTCAATTGGCCATCGATTTGCAGGTCGGCGTTGCGCAGTTTCACAGCCGTGGCGCTCACGGTGGTGCGGGTATCGGTCTGCTGCCACTGCAGGTCGGCGCTCAGTTGGTCGATCGGCACCCGGGCGTCCTCGAGCAGAGCGGGCAGGTCCAGCGCGCCCCGGTCCACCTGCAGGCGGCCCTTGCCGCCGGCCTGGGTGACATCGAAGTCCAGCGTGACACCGCGCAGACCCGGCCGGCCGCTGGCGGCATGGACCGGAAGTTCCAGATTCGAAAGACGCCCGCGCGCCTGATAGGCGCTGGGGGCGTCAACCGGCCCTTCCCAGCTGGCCTGCAGCTGGTCCACCAGGCCCTTGGGCGCATGGGCCTCGAGCAGGGCCCGGCTGGCGGCGTCCAGCGGCAGGTGACTGGCCAGGCGGCGCAGGGCGTCCAGGTCGAGTTTGTCCGCCTGCAGTTTGCCCTCGGCGGAGCGGCGGCCTTGCGGTCCTTGCCAGGTCAGGGCCACGTTGCCGCCGGGCCAGCGGCGGCCGTCGGCGGTCTGGAACTGCAGGTCGCGGGTCTCGAATTCAAAGCCCTGGGGCAGGCGCTTGCCGGCCAGTCGACCCGACACTGACGTCAGGAGCAGCGGCGCGCGATCGGCGGCCAGCAGGGCATCGACCCGGGAGAGCGCCACCTGCGCCGCGCCGCCGGTGAACTGGCCGTCGGCCACATCGGCCCAGGCCTGTAGCGCGCCTTGCCCGGAGCGCACCTCGACCCCCAGGTGGGCGTACTGCCGCAGCTGGGACAGGTCGACGCCCGCGAAGTCGGCATACAGCTGGCCCTTCCAGTCCTGCCAGCGGCCGGGATGGGTAGACAGCAAGGGATGACGAAAGAGGCCCCGCAGGCTAAAGCGCTGACCCCAAGCGGCGGGCGGGGTCGCATCCAGACGCAGGGCATGACGAAGGGCGCCGTTGCGCACGACGAACTGCAAATCGGTGAGCGCCAGGGGCGGAGCGCCGCGCTGCTCGTCGATCCAGCGCAGGGTGCCGCCCAGGACCACGACCTCGCGCTGGCGAAAGAACCAGTCGGCGGCGCGTTCGTCGCCGCCGCCGCGCGAGATATCCATCCCGGCCACCCACAGCCGGCCGTCAGCAGAGCGCCGCACCTCCAGCTGGGGCCCTTCGATGTACAGCTGCTCGAAGCCCAGATTCCAGAGGGAACGCGGCGAGAGGGCCACCACCACGCGCGACAGGCGCAGTGCCTCGCGGTTGTGCGCGTCGTGCAGGACCACGTCGCGCAGCTCGATGGAAGGCATGACGCCGTCGCTGCGGGCGGTTACCGACGCGATGCGCACGGGTACCCCCAGGACCTGCGAGGCCTGGCGTTCCAGGACGGGGCGCCATTCGTCTATTCGCGGCACAATCCAGCCATGCAGCGCGCCCCAGGCGAGCGCCAGCACCACCCAGAAGACCACGAGGGTCCACCACAGGCCGCTGGCAGCGACGCTGATCGCCCGCAGTCGGCGCGAGGGCTGCAAAGAATCTTTCATGGAAACGAGGACGTGGCAGGAATTATGACCCCCGGTGCAGCAGACAGCACGGCGGCAGTTTCGGCCGGCCCCACACCCTCCAGCCATTCCCGTTTCGCCCAGCGCCTGCGCCGGCGCTACGCCGGCGAGCTGGCGCTGCTGCCCCCTGGCGGCCCCACCCATGCCGACCTGGCTGTGGCCTTCGAGGCCTTGCGCGCCCGCGGCGACGACCTGCCCACCGCGCTGCGAATCCTGCGCCAGATCGTGATGGAGCGCCTGATCGTGCTCGATTGCGACCAGCAGGCCCCCCTCCACACCATCACGACGGCCGTCACCGAACTGGCTGAATTCACACTGGACCAGGCCTGCCAGGCGGCCCAGGCGCAGCTGGACGCCGTCCACGGTGCGCCCCAGGGCCCGCAGGGCCAGCGCGCGCAGATGTGGGTGGTGGGCATGGGCAAGCTCGGGGCGCGCGAGCTGAATGTGTCCAGCGACATCGACCTGATCTACCTCTACGACCACGATGGCGAGACCACCGGCCTGGAGGGCGGGCGCGGGCGCATCTCCAACCACGAATACTTCGCCAAGATGGTGCGCCTGATCTACGGCCTGATCGGGGAGACCACCGAGCACGGCTTCGTGTTCCGCGTCGACCTGGCCCTGCGCCCCAATGGCAACTCCGGCCCGCCGGCCGTATCGCAGGACGCCCTGGAGGACTACCTGCAGGTGCAGGGACGCGAGTGGGAGCGCTTTGCCTGGCTCAAAAGCCGCGTGGTCGCCCCGCGCGAGGCCATCGCCAACCGCAGCGCGCGCGCTTTGCGCAGCACCATCCTGCCCTTCGTGTTCCGACGTTACCTGGATTACAGCGTCTTCGAGTCGCTGCGAGTGCTGCATCGGCAGATCCGCGAGCATGCGTCGCGCCGCAGCGCGGGCCGCCCCGAGCGGGCCAACGACGTCAAGCTCTCGCGCGGAGGCATCCGCGAGATCGAATTCACCGTGCAGCTGCTGCAGGTGGTGCGCGGCGGGCAGTTTCCCGAGCTGCGCACCCGCCCCACGCTGGCGGCCCTGCAGCGCGTGGCCGCCGCTGGCCTGATGCCGCAGGCCACCGCCGACGCGCTAGCAGAGGCCTACGAGTTTCTGCGGCGCGTGGAGCACCGCATCCAATACCTGGACGACCAGCAGACCCATGTGCTGCCCATGGGGTGCGAGCCCGCCGACGGCGACCTGGCCTGGATCGGCCGCACCATGGGCTACCCCGATTGCACCGCCTTCCTGCAGGCCCTGGACGCCCACCGCGAACTGGTGGCCCAGGAATTCGACACCCTGCTCGGGCAAGGGGAAGACTGCAAGGGCTGCGGCGGCCCCAAGGCCTCGCGCAGTGCGGTCACCGACTTCGACAGCCTGCTGCAGGGCCTGCCGCCGCAACTGCGTGAACGCGTGACGGGCTGGAAGGCGCATCCGCGCGTGCAAGCACTGCGCGAGGACGCGCGGGCCCGGCTGGTCAAGCTGGTGGCGCGCACCGCCCAGTGGCTGCAGGAAGGTCGGGTCACCGAAGACGCCGCCTTGCGCATGGCCGACTGGATCGAGCCGCTGCTGCGCCGCGAAAGCTACCTGGCCCTGCTGCTGGAGCGCCCCGGCGTACACGAGCGCCTCTTGCGCGTACTGGGCGCCGCGCGCTGGCCGGCCCGCTACCTGCTGAAACACCCCGGCGTGATCGACGAACTGGCCGGTGAAGCGCTGCTGCGCGAACGTTTCCAGCCCGAAGACTTCGAGCGCGAACTCGAACAGCGCCGCCAGGCCCTGGCCCGTACCGGCGAAGACGACGACGAAGCCCTCCTGAACCTGCTGCGGCGCGCGCACCATGCCGAGGTGTTTCGCACGCTGGCGCGCGACATCGAGGGGCGCCTGACGGTCGAACAGGTCGCCGACGACCTGAGCGCGCTGGCCGATGCGGTGCTGCGCGTGACGGCCCGCTGGGTGTGGCAACGCCTGAAGTCCCGACACCGTGAAGAGCCGCAGTTCGGCATCATCGGCTACGGCAAGCTGGGCGGCAAAGAGCTGGGCTACGGCAGCGACCTGGATATCGTCTTCGTCTACGAAGACCCGCACGAATCCGCTGCCGAGATTTACGCCGCCTTCGTACGCAAGTTGATCAACTGGCTCACCACCAAGACGGCAGAAGGCGACCTGTTCGAGATCGATACTGCGCTGCGCCCCAACGGCAGTTCGGGCCTGCTGGTCACCACCTTCGACGCCTACGCCAACTACCAGCAGAACCGGGGCAGCAACACCGCCTGGACCTGGGAACACCAGGCCATGACGCGCGCCCGTTTCGTGCTGGGCGAGCCCGCGCTGGCCCAGCGCTTTGACGCGGTGCGCGAGGCGGTGATCAACGCCCCCCGTGACGTCGCAGCCCTGCGTGCGCAGATCGTGGCCATGCGCGCCAAGGTGGCCGCGGCGCATCCGGTCAGCGCGGACCGCTTTGATGTCAAGCACAGCCCCGGCGGCATGGTGGATGCCGAATTTGCGGTGCAGTGCCTGGTGTTGTCGCAGTCGGCGGCCCACCGCGCGCTCACTCCCAACGTCGGCAACATCGCGCTGCTGCAACGCGCCGAGGCCTGCAGCCTGGTGCCCGCCGGCGTGGGCCTGGCCGCGGCCGACGCCTACCGCAACCTGCGCCGCGCCCAACATGCGGCGCGGTTGAACGAACACCCCACGGACGTACCGTCCGACCAGATGACCGGTGAGCGCGACGCGGTGCTCGCCTTGTGGCGTGCGGTGTTCGGCTAGGCCGACCCCTGCGCCACCCTTGACTCCCGAGGACTCTTTTCGTGAAGCATCGTCTCCTGGCAGCGGCACTCGTCCTGCCGCTCTGGCTGGGAGCCTGCGCCGTGAGCCGGCCGCCCGCCACCGTCAGTGCACCGGTGCCCGTGCAATGGCATGCACCCTTGCCACACGGCGGACAGCCAGCCCGCCTCGCAAACTGGTGGGCGCAGTGGAACGACCCCCTGCTGGTCGAGCTGATCGCCGCTGCCCAGGACGTGAGCCCCTCGCTGGCCAGCGCGCAGGCGCGCGTGGCGCAGGCCCGGGCCGCGCGCGCGACGACCGAATCCGGCCTGGCGCCGCGGGTGGACGCCTCACTGGCGGTCTCGCGGGGCAATGACCCCGCCCCCCTGGCTCTGGCCACCCGGGGCCAGGCCAGCCTGCAGGCCGCCTGGGAGCTGGACCTGTTCGGCGGCCAGCGTGACGGTATGCAGGCCAGCGAAGCGCGGCTCGCGGGAGCCCAGGCCGGCTGGCACGAGGCGCGCGTGAGCGTGGCCGCCGAGACCGCCAGCGCCTACCTGGGCCTGCGCACTTGTGGGCAGCAGCTCGCGGTGGCTGAAGGCGACGCCGCCTCGCGTGCCGAGACCGCCCGCCTGACAGACCTGAGTGCCGGGGCCGGCTTCACCGCGCCGGCCACCGCCGCATTGGCGCGCGCCAGTGCGGCCGAAGCTTCGAGTCGCCTGCGCCAGCAGCGCGCGCAGTGCGAGGTGGAACGCAAGGCACTGGTGGCCCTGACCGGCGTGGACGAAGCCGTGCTGTCGCAGCGCCTGGCAGCGCCCTGGCGCGAGACCCTACCCAACACGTTCTACGCGATCGAATCCCTGCCCGCACAGGTGCTCGTGCAGCGGCCCGATGTGCGCCAGGCCGAACTCGCGGTAGCCGCCGCCAGCGCCGAGGTCGGTGCAGCCCGAGCCGATCGCTACCCGCGACTGTCGCTGGCCGGTACGGTCGCCGCCGGCGCGCAGCGCACCGGTGGCACCACCACCGACGGCCAGACCTGGGCCATCGGTCCGTTGGCCCTGACCCTGCCGATCTTCGATGCGGGTCGCCGAAGCGCGAATGTGCAGGCGGCCCAGGCGCGCTACGACGAAGCGGTGGTCCTTTACCGCGCGCAAGTGCGCCGGGCTGTGAGCGAGGTCGAACAGGCATTGGTGACCCTGGACAGCGCCCGCGCGCGGGTGGGTGACGCGCGCGCCGCCGCTGAGGGCTTTCGTGTCTCGTTCAACGCCACCGAGGCGCGCCACCGCGCGGGCTTGGCCAGCCTGGTCGAACTCGAGGACGCGCGGCGCTCGCAGCTGGCGGCCCAAACCGCGCTGGTGAGCCTGCAGCGCGAACTGCACAACGCCTGGATCAACCTGTATCGCGCAGCGGGCGGGGGGTGGCAACGCGAAGCGATTGCCGCGCCTTCGCCATGACCGCACACCCACCCCTGCACCTGACCCACGCTCCCACCTCGCGCCCTCTCCAGCCCCAGTGAGCACCATGAACCCGTCGATCACACGTCCCCTCGTCCTGCGCAGCGTCCTGGCCACCCTGTGCGTCGCTGCCTTGAGCGTGGCCGCGAGCCTGAGCACCGCGCAAGACAAGCCCGCGGCGCCGGGCCCGAAACCCGCCCTGAGCGTGGCACTGATCGTGCCGCAGCAGGCCCCGCTCGCGCAGACCCTGGCCGCCAACGGCAACCTCGCCGCCTGGCAGGAGGCCAGCATCGGCGCGCAAGCGGGTGGCCAGCGCCAGACCGAAGTGCGGGTGAACGTGGGAGACCGCGTCACGCGGGGCCAGGTGCTGGCCGTGTTCGCCACCGACACGCTCGGCGCCGAGGCGGCCCAGGCCCGCGCTGCGGTGGCCGAGGCCGACGCTGCGGCCGCCGAAGCCGCCGCCAATGCCGATCGTGCGCGCACCCTGCAGGCCAGCGGCGCGCTGTCGGCGTCGCAGATCAACCAGTACCTCACCGCCGAGAAGACCGCGCAGGCCCGCCTGCAGTCGGCGCGCGCGCAGGCGCAGGTGCAACAGGCTCGGCTGTCGCAAAGTCAGGTGCTCGCACCCGACGACGGCATCGTGTCTGCGCGCCAGGCCACGGTAGGCGCGGTGGTAGGCAATGGCACCGAGCTCTTTCGCCTGATCCGCCAGGGCCGGCTCGAATGGCGCGCGGAGGTGACCAGCGCGGAGCTCGGGCGCGTCGCGCCGGGCACGGCCGCCACCCTCACCACCGCCAGCGGCGCGAAGCTGCAGGGGCGCGTGCGCATGATCGGTCCGACGGTGGACCCGCAGACCCGCAATGCGCTGGTGTATGTCGACGTGCGACCTGCAGCGGGCAGCGCCGCGCCCGCCCTGCCCGGGATGTTCGCGCGCGGTGAATTCACACTGGGCGCGGCACCGGCGCTGAGCGTGCCGCAGTCGGCGGTGGTAGTGCGCGAAGGCTTCAGCTACGTGATGCGCGTGAACCCCGACAACCGCGTGAGCGCGGTGAAGGTGCAGACTGGCCGCGTCGCCGGTGACCGCGTGGAGATCACCTCGGGCCTGCCCGCCGACGCGCGCCTCGTCGCCTCGGGCGGTAGCTTCCTGAATGAAGGCGACCTGGTGCGCGTGGTGCCCGCCACCGCCGTCAAGCCCGCCAAGTAAGCGCCGGAGCCCGCCGCGATGATGAACGTCTCCGCCTGGTCGATTCGCAACCCGATTCCGGCCGTGATGCTGTTCGTGCTCCTGACGTTCGCGGGGCTGCTGTCCTTCAAGGCGATGAAGGTACAGAACTTCCCCGACCTGGACCTGCCCACGGTCAGCATCAGCGCCTCGCTGCCGGGCGCCTCGCCCGCGCAGATGGAAACCGACGTCGCGCGCAAGATCGAGAACAGCCTGGCCAGCCTGCAGGGTCTCAAGCACATCACCACCAAGGTGCAGGACGGCGCGGCCACCATCACCGCCGAATTCCGGCTGGAGAAACCGGTACAGGAGGCGGTCGACGACGTGCGCTCGGCGGTCGCCAGCATCCGCGCCGACCTGCCGGCCGATCTGCGCGACCCGGCCATCACCAAGCTCAATCTCGCGGGCCAGCCGGTGCTGGCCTATACCGTGCGCTCGGTGCCCCGCGCCGGTGACACGGGCGCCGCCCCGGCGATGGACGAGGAGGCGCTGTCCTGGTTCGTGGACCACGAGATCTCGCGCAAGCTGCTGGCGGTCAAGGGGGTAGGAGCAGTCACGCGCGTGGGCGGCGTGACGCGCGAGATCCGGGTGGCGCTGGACCCGCAGCGGCTGCAGGCCCTGGGCGTCACGGTGGCCGAGGTCTCGCGTCAACTGCGACAGGTGCAGCAGGAAAGCGCCGGCGGCCGCACCGATCTGGGCGCCAGCGAGCAACCCGTGCGGACGCTGGCCACGGTGCGCACCGCGCGCGAGATCGGGTTGATCGCGATTCCGCTGGCGAGCGGGCGCAGCGTGCGGCTGCAGGACGTGGCCACCATCACCGACACCTGGGCCGACCCGCGCTCGGCCGCCCTGCTCGATGGCCAGCCTGTCGTCGGCTTCGAGGTGGCGCGCAGCCGCGGCGAGAGCGAAGTGGATGTGGGTGCCGGCGTACGCCGCGCCCTGGATGCACTGCGCGCGGCGCACCCCGATATCGAACTGACCCAGGCCTTCGACTTCGTGACCCCGGTGCAGGAGGAATACCAGGGCTCCATGACCCTGCTCTATGAGGGCGCGCTGCTGGCGGTGCTGGTGGTCGGCCTGTTCCTGCGCGATTGGCGCGCCACGTTCGTGTCGGCGGTGGCCCTGCCCCTGTCGGCGATTCCTGCTTTCCTGGGCATGTACCTGCTGGGGTTCTCGATCAACGTGGTGACGCTGCTGGCCCTGTCGCTGGTAGTGGGCATTCTGGTGGACGACGCAATCGTGGAGGTAGAAAACATCGTGCGCCACCTGCGCATGGGTAAGACCCCCTACCAGGCCGCCATGGAAGCCGCCGACGAGATCGGTCTGGCGGTGATCGCCACCACCTTCACGCTGGTGGCGGTGTTTCTACCCACGGCGTTCATGAGCGGCATCGCCGGGAAGTTCTTCAAGCAGTTCGGGTGGACCGCGGCCCTGGCGGTATTGGCCTCGCTGGTGGTGGCGCGCGTGCTCACGCCCATGATGTCGGCCTACCTGCTGCGGCCCATCGTCACCGCCGAAGCGGAGCCGCGCTGGCTGCAACGCTATATGGGCATGGCACGCTGGTGCATGCAGCACCGGGTGGTCACGATCGTGCTGTCGATGCTGTTCTTCATCGGCTCCCTCGCTCTGATTCCGCTGCTGCCCACCGGCTTCATACCGCCCGACGACAACTCGCAGACGCAGGTGTACTTGGAGCTGCCCCCGGGCGCGACGCTGGCGCAGACACGCGAAGCCGCTGAGCACGCACGCGCACGCATCGCGCAGGTGCCGCATGTGAAGAGCGTCTACACCACCCTCGGCGGAGGCAGCGCAGGCAGCGACCCCTTTGCTGCGGCGGGCGCAGCCGAAGTGCGCAAGGCCACACTCACCCTCTTGCTGGACGATCGCGGCGATCGCCCGCGCAAGCAGGGCATCGAAAACCAGATCCGCACCGCGCTCGAAGCGGTGCCCGGCGTTCGCAGCAAGGTGGGCCTGGGCGGCTCGGGCGAGAAGTACGTGCTGGTGCTCACCGGCGAGGACCCGCAGGCGTTGTCGGCGGCGGCCCTCGCGGTGGAAAAGGAGCTGCGCACCATTCCCGGCCTGGGCAGCGTGGCGTCCACCGCCAGCCTGATCCGGCCTGAGATCGCGGTGCGGCCCGACTTCGCGCGCGCCGCCGATCTGGGCGTGACCAGTGCCGCCATCGGCGAGACGCTGCGCGTGGCCACGCTGGGCGATTACGACGCGCAACTGCCCAAGTTGAACCTCTCGCAGCGGCAGGTGCCGATCGTGGTCAAGCTCGACGCGTCGGCACGCCAGGACCTGTCGGTGCTGGAGCGCCTGGCCGTGCCCGGTACGCGCGGGCCGGTGATGCTGGGGCAGGTGGCCACCCTCGACATGGCGGGAGGGCCGGCGGTGATCGACCGTTACGACCGCTCCCGCAACATCAACTTCGAGATTGAACTGTCCGGTCTGCCGCTGGGCGACGTGGTGTCGCAGGTGCAGCAGCTGCCGACCATCCGCAACCTGCCCCCGGGCGTCAAGGTGGTGGAGGTGGGCGACGCCGAAGTGATGGGCGAGCTGTTCGCGAGCTTCGGCCTGGCCATGCTCACCGGCGTGCTGTGCATCTATATCGTGCTGGTGCTGTTGTTCAAGGACTTCCTGCACCCGGTCACCATTCTCGCGGCGCTACCGCTGTCGCTGGGCGGCGCCTTCGTGGGCCTGTTGCTGGCGCAGAAGTCGTTTTCCATGCCGTCGCTGATCGGGTTGATCATGCTCATGGGGATTGCGACCAAGAACTCGATCCTGCTGGTGGAGTACGCCATCGTGGCGCGGCGCGATCACGGCATGAATCGGTTTGACGCCCTGCTCGATGCCTGCCACAAGCGCGCCCGGCCGATCATCATGACGACCATCGCCATGGGCGCGGGCATGCTGCCGATCGCGATCGGCTGGGGCGAGGCCGATCCGAGCTTTCGATCGCCGATGTCGATCGCGGTGATCGGCGGGCTGATCACCTCAACAGTGCTGAGCCTGCTGGTGATCCCGGTGGTGTTCACCTACATCGACGATGTGGGTCAGTGGCTGCGGCGCAAGTTGCTGCGCGAAGCCGCAAAAACGGCGTAACGCGCCGCGCAAACGCAGCCCCCTGGCGAGCTGAGGCTCGCCGGGACGAAGGGGGCTTCAAGCCGCCGCAGCCTGCGGCGCGACGCCCAGCGCTGCCGTCATTTGCTTGCGGTAGCGATTGAGGTCCTGCACGCTCTGGAAGCTGTGCTCCATCAGCAGGCTCATGTTGTGCAGGATGCGGTCCACGACCTTGCTCTCCCACACCGCGTCGAAATTGATCTGCTTGTCCAGCCAGTGCTCCAGCCATTTCGGGTCGGGCAGACGGCTCTGGATGGTGTCGCGCGGGAACAGGTTCTTGTTCACGTGCAAGTTGGTCGGGTGCAGGGCTTGTGCCGTGCGCCGCGCGCTGGCCATGAGCACGCCGATCTTGGCGAAGGCCGCGCGTGCCTCATTGCCGCAGTTCTGGATGGCGCGTTTCATGTAACGCAAGTAAGCACCGCCGTGGCGGGCTTCGTCCTGGCTCAGCGTGTTGTAGATGTGCTTGATCACCGGCTCGGTGTGCCACTGGCTCGCACGGCGATACCAGTGGTTCAGCCGGATCTCGCCGCAAAAGTGCAGCATCAGGGTTTCCAGTGCGGGCGCGGGCTCGAACTCGAAGCGCACCTCATGCAACTCCTGCTCGGTGGGCACCAGATCGGGCCGGAAGCGCCGCAGGTACTCGATCAGCACCAGCGAATGCTTTTGCTCCTCGAAGAACCAGATCGACATGAACGCCGAGAAATCGCTGTCGTTGCGGTTGTCGCGCAAGAACATCTCGGTGGCCGGCAGCGCCGACCACTCGGTGATCGCGTTCATCTTGATGGTCTGGGCCTGCTCGTCCGACAGCTGAGACGCATCGAAGGTGGACCAGGGTATGTCCTTGTCCATGTCCCAACGGACGGACTCGAGCTGCTTGAACAATTCAGGGTAGAGCATGTCGATTTGGATTGACGCTCCGATTTTAAGCGTCCATGGCGAGGCATCAGTACCTCGGGTCGCGGGCTTTCCCCCCTGCCAGTAGGGGGGTTAACGCGTCGGTCAAAATGTGACTCCGCAGTTCAGACGCCATCCGCCGTGCCCGCCATGAAACACTTCCTGATCGCCGCAACCTTCCTGTGGAGCGTCATGGGCGTCGCCGCGGCCCAGCAGGCTCCCGCCTGCCCGGCGCTCCTGAACCACACCTTCCTGCGCCTGCAGGACGAGAAACCCCAGTCCTTGTGCCAGTACAGCGGCAAGGTGCTGCTGATCGTGAACACCGCCAGCTACTGCGGCTTCACCCCGCAATACAAGGGATTGGAAGAGTTGCACTCCCGCTACCGGGACCGGGGGCTGGTCGTGTTGGGCTTTCCGTCCAACGACTTCGCCCAGGAAAAGGGCAGCAACAAGGACATCGCGGACTTTTGCGAGAACACCTTCGGGGTCAAGTTCCCCATGTTTGCCAAGTCGGCGGTGCGCGGCAGCGACGCCAACCCGCTGTTTCGCCAGCTTGCCGCCGACAGCGGACGCCAGCCTCTGTGGAACTTCCACAAATACCTGGTGGGGCGCGATGGGAAAGTAATCGCTAACTACGGGAGCATGACGAACCCTTCCGACCGCACCCTGGCAGCGGCGATCGAACGGCAGTTGGCGGCGGGGGGCTTGCCGAGCAAAAACTGAGCAGTAATAATGCAGACTGGACAGTTCAAACCGCCAGTCACGCATGTTCACCTCTGCTCGCTTTTTCACGGGAACGCCTGAACGGCTGGGTCGGTCCACCGCTTATCGCTGCGAAGTCCGCCAGGCGCGAGCCGGGCGGCAATCCCGGGACGGTTCTTCTCCTCCTCCCTCTCTCCCTTTTTCGTTCCGGGGCGCTTCGCAGCTTCTTTCTTCCTCATGCCGTCCGGCGCGGGCGGGCCTTCGGTGAAGGTCGCCGTCGTCGGCTCCGGCATCTCGGGCCTCGCGGCCTGCCACACGCTGCGCGGGCACGCCCACGTCACTCTGTTTGAAGCCGGCCCCTACTTTGGCGGCCACACGCACACGGTGGATGTCACGCTGGCCGATACCCACGGCCGCACAGTCACCCACGGCGTGGACACCGGCTTCCTGGTGTTCAACGAGCGCACCTATCCCCACCTGATCGCCCTGTTTGATGAACTGGGCATTCCCACGGCCAAGTCCGACATGTCCTTCTCGGTCCAGGTGCCGCAGGCCCTGGGCGAGCGGGCCCTGGAGTGGAGCGGCACCAGCCTGGACACCGTCTTCAGCCAGCGGTCCAACCTGCTGCGCCCGCGTTTCTGGCGCATGCTGCGCGACCTGCTCCGCTTCAACGCGCTGGCAACGCGACTGGCGCAATCGGGCGCCGACGCGGCGCTGATGCAACCGCTGGGTGCCTTCCTGGACGCACAAGGTTTCTCGCGCGAGTTCCGCGAGTGGTACTTTCTGCCCATGCTCGGTTGCATCTGGAGCTGCCCCACCGACCAGATGCTGCAGTTCCCGGTCAGCACCATGATCCGCTTTTGCCACAACCACGGCCTGATCCAGGTCACCGACCGTCCCCAGTGGTGGACGGTCGATGGCGGCGCGCGCCAGTACGTGCACAAGATCGTGGCGGGCGTCGACGACGCACGCCTGGCCACGCCCGTGCGCGCGGTGGTGCGCTCCGACGACGGTGTGCAGGTGCGCACCGACGCGGGCTGGGAGCGCTTTGACCGCCTGGTGCTGGCCACGCACAGCGACCAGGCCCTGGCCCTGCTGGCCGACGCCTCGCCCGCCGAGCGCGAGCTGCTGGGCGCCATCCGCTACCAGCCCAATCGCGCGGTGCTGCACACCGACACCTCGGTCCTGCCGCAACGCCGCAAGGCCTGGGCCGCCTGGAACTACGAACGCGGTACCGAAGGCGCAGAAGATGCGCGGGTGTGCCTGCACTACCTCTTGAACCAGCTGCAGCCGCTGCCCTGGGAGCAGCCGGTGGTGGTCTCCCTCAATCCGGTGCGCGACATCGACCCGGCCCACGTGATCGGGGACTACGACTACGCCCACCCGGTGTTCGACCTCGCCGCCATTCGGGCGCAGACGCGCATGCATGAAGTCCAAGGTCAGCGCGCCACCTGGTTCGCCGGGGCCTGGATGGGATATGGCTTCCATGAAGACGGTCTGAAGGCCGGCCTGGCTGCGGGCCGCGCGGTGCGAACGCAAGCCGAGGACAGCGCCGCCTTCGCGCCGGCCGCCACACCGCCTGCGGAGATCCTGGCGTGACCTCGCCGCCGCCGGTACCTCGCACCGGCGCACCCGCGCAAGCACTGATCGGGTTCGGCCAGGTGCGCCACACCCGCCTGCGGCCCGCGCGCAATGCCTTCGACTACCCCACCTACTTCCTGATGCTGCCGCTGCGTACCCTGCACCGCGTGGGCAGCGGCGCGCTGGCCCACAACCGCTGGGGCGCGTTGAGCTTTCATGACCGGGACCATGGCGACGGCCGCGATAACGCGCTGGAGTGGCTGGACGCCCTGCTACGCAGCGAAGGCATCACCGATGCCGATGGCGAGGCCTGGCTGCATTGCTACCCGCGCGTGCTCGGCTTCACCTTCAAGCCGGTGAGCTTCTGGTACTGCCACCGCGCCGACGGCAGCCTGCGCGCGATCGTCGCCGAAGTGAACAACACCTTTGGTGAACGCCACTGCTACCTGCTGGACGCGCCGGCCTTCGGCGCCGAGCTGCGCGCCGACAAGGTCTTTCACGTCTCGCCCTTTTGCACCCTGGCCGGCGGGTATCGCTTTCGCTTCATGGTCACGCCCGGGCGCGAGCGCACCGTGGTGCGCATCGACTACGATGACGCTGAGGGCACGCTGCTGCAAACGAGCGTGAGCGGCACCCTCGAGCCCGTGACCCGCGCGTCCGTGCGACGTGCCGTATGGCGCTACCCTGCGATGACGCTGGGCGTCATCGCGCGCATTCACTGGCAGGCGCTGCGCCTGTGGGTCAAGCGCGTGCGCTTCGTGCGCAAGCCCCAGCCGCCCGAACTCTTTGTCACTCGCTGACCTGCCTCCCCGGAACGACGGACATGAACACGCAGACAACCTCCTTCTCCGAGTACGCACTCCCGGCGGGTGCGCCGGCCGCGGCGCGCACTGCACTCTCGCTGCTGCAGCGTCTTCAGCACGGCACACTCACCGTCCAATTGCCAGACGGCACCATGCGCCGCTTCGGCAACGGCCAGGGCCCGGTCGCCGCCCTCACCCTGCGCAATTGGAACGCCTGTGGCGCCGCCTTGAAATCAGGCGACATCGGCTTTGCCGAGACCTACATCGCCGGCGACTGGACCACGCCCCACCTGGCTGACCTGCTGCGCGTCTTCATCGTCAACCGCCGCGAGATCGAGGACGTGATCTACGGCACATGGGCCGGGCGCCTGCTGCATCGCCTGCGCCACCTGCTCAATCGGAACACCCGCGCCAACAGCCAGAAGAACATCCACGCCCACTACGACCTGGGCAACGCCTTCTACACGCTGTGGCTGGACGGCACGATGAACTACTCCTCGGCCTGGTTCGACGGCGACCGTTCGCAACCCATGCAGCAGGCGCAGCAGGCCAAAGTACGGCGTGCGCTGCGCATGGCGGGCGTGCGGCGCGGTGACCGCGTGCTGGAAATCGGCTGTGGCTGGGGCGCGTTGGCCGAGGCGGCGGTGAGCGAATTCCGCGCCGACCTGGTGGGCGTCACCCTGTCCACCGAACAACTCGCGCACGGGCAGGCCCGCCTAGCGGCTTTCAACACGCCCACGGCCCAGGCCGAACTGCGTCTGCAGGACTACCGTGACATCCAGGACGGCCCCTACGATGCGGTGTGCTCGATCGAGATGGTCGAGGCCGTAGGCCGCGAGTACTGGCCCGACTACTTCAGCACCATCGCGCGCCTGCTCAAGCCGGGTGGCCGCGCCTGCATCCAGAGCATCGTGATCGACGATGCGCTGTGGGACCGCTACATCCAATCGACCGACTTCATCCAGCAATACATCTTTCCGGGGGGCTGCCTGCCCTGCCCGCGCGAATTCCGGCGCGAGGCACAGGCAGCGGGCCTGACCGTGGTGGATGAATTCGCCTTCGGCGGCGACTACGCCGAAACGTTGCGCCGCTGGCGCGACGCCTTCCTCGCCGCCAAGGCGCAGGTTCTGCAACTGGGTTTTGATGAGAGGTTCATCCGCACATGGGAGTTCTATCTCGCCTATTGCGAAGCCGCGTTCGACGAGGCGAACATCGACGTCGTCCAGTACACGCTGCAAAAGGCCTGAGTGCGCACCTGAGCGCAGGTCTCGCTGCGGGCTTGCTCGCAGCGGCGCTTGGCCTGGGCCTGTCCGCACCGGCGGGCGCCAGCACGCCTTCTGAACGCCTGCCCGCAGCCGTCGCCGCGCAAGCCGGGGCCGAGCTCGTGCCGGCGGGGCGTGGGCGCCTGACCTGGTGGGGCTTCGAGGTCTATGACGCCGCGCTCTGGACTGCGCGGGGCTTTCGCGTGGAGCAGTTCGCGAGCCAGCCCTTCGTGCTGGAACTGACCTACCAGCGCAATTTCAGCGCCGCCGAGATCAGCCGCGCCTCGCTGCAGGAGATGCGCCGGCACGGCGCCTTCGACGCGGCGCAGGCCGAACGCTGGCAGGCCCAGCTCGCAGCGGCACTGCCCGACGTTCAGCGCGGCGACCGCCTGGCCGGCGTGCACCGTCCCGGACAGGGCACCACCTTCTTTCACAACGGTCGCCTGGCCGGCGAGGTGGCCGACGCGCAGTTCACGCGCCTGTTCTTTGCCATCTGGCTGGGTGAGGCCACCTCGGCGCCCGCCTTGCGCCAGGCGCTGACTGCGGGCGGTGCCAGGCCATGACCACGCACTGGCGGCGCTCATGACGGCGCATACCCGCCCCTTCGGCGCGGCCGACGGCCTGCGCTATGGCCTGCTGGGTCTGCCTCTGGCCTTCGTCGCCTTGCCGCTGTACGTGGTGGTGCCGCACCACTACGCCAGCGCCTTCGGCATTCCGCTGGCCCTGCTCGGCGCGGTGCTGCTCGGGGCGCGCCTACTCGATGCGCTGGTGGATCCGCTGATCGGGCGCGGCATCGACCGCCTGCATACGCACTCAGCGCGCGCGGTGCTCGCCGTGGGCGGCGCGGCGGCGTGCCTGCTGGCGCTGGGCTTTTACCTGCTTTTCTTTCCGCCAGTCCGTGAGCATTTCGCGGTGATGGTGTGGCTGGGCGCCACGCTGGCCGTGACCTATCTGGCCTTCAGCGTCTTGACCGTGGCCCACCAGTCCTGGGGCGCGATGCTCGGGGGCGACGAAGCGCAGCGCGCGCGCATCGTGGGCTGGCGCGAGGGCTTGGGTGTGGTGGGCGTGCTGGTCGCCTCGGTGGCGCCAGCCACGCTGGGCCTGCCGGCGACCACCGCCTTGTTCGCCGTGCTGCTGGTCGTCGGTTGGCTCGCCTGGGCGCGCAGCCTGCAACCCCACGCCCACGCCACCGCCAGCGAGGCCTCAGCCCTGTGGCTGCCGCTGCGTCGCCCTGCGTTCCGACAACTTCTGGCCGTCTTCATGCTCAATGGCATCGCCAGCGCGGTGCCCGCCACGCTGGTGCTGTTCTTCGTGCAGGACCGCCTGCAAGCGCCACGCAGCTGGGAGCCCGCGTTTCTCGGCCTGTACTTCCTCTGCGCCGCGCTGTCGATTCCGCTGTGGCTGCGGCTCGTACGCCGCTGGGGGTTGGCGCGCAGCTGGCTGGCCGGCATGGGCCTGGCCATCGCCGCCTTCGTCTGGACCGCGGGCCTGGGCGCGGGCGACGCGCCGATGTTCCTGCTGGTGTGCGCCGCCTCCGGCCTGGCGCTGGGCGCCGACCTCGCCCTGCCCGGTGCGCTGCTGGCGGGCCAGATCCATGATGCGGGCGATCGCGGCCGCCATGAAGGCGCCTACTTCGGTTGGTGGAATTTCGCCACCAAACTCAATCTGGCCCTGGCCGCCGGGCTGGCCTTGCCCTTGCTCGGACTGGCCGGCTACGCGCCCGGCGCGCGCGACGCGCAGGCCCTGTCCGCCCTGACCTTTGCCTATGGCGTGCTGCCCTGCGCCCTGAAGCTGCTGGCCGCAGCCGGCCTGTACCTCACCCTGATCCGCCCCTCCACCCCGACCCCCAAGGCCACGCCATGAAACGACGCCTGCTGCTCGCTGCCGCCCCTGCCTCCCTGGCCCTGATGACGGGCTGCGCCAGCCCGGACATCGCCGACTACCAGGGCGAGAAACCCGCGCTGGACCTGCGCACGTATTTCAACGGCACGGTCGATGCCTGGGGCGTGTTCACCGACCGCTCCGGCAAGGTCGTCAAGCGCTTCACCGTCGTCATGCAATGCACCTGGCAGGGCGACGAAGGCGTGCTGGACGAGGCCTTCACCTACTCCGACGGCACCACCCAGCGCCGCGTGTGGCGCGTGCGCCGGGGTCCCGAGGGCCGCTACACCGGCACCGCCGACGACGTGGTGGGTCAGGCCGAGGGCCAGGCGCGCGGCAATGCGCTGCGCTGGCGCTACACCCTGGCCCTGCCCGTGGACGGACGCGTGTGGCACGTGGACTTCGACGACTGGATGTATCTCATGTCCGAGAAGGTGCTGCTCAATCGCGCCACCATGAGCAAGTTCGGTATCACCCTCGGGGAAGTGACCTTGTCCTTCACCAAGCGATGAACGATCTGCCGCGGCAAACGCCGGCGCGATCGCCCGCCCCCCAGCGACGGGGCTGGTTCGCCCCCCTGAACCCGCCCCTGACCGACTGGTCGGGTCGGCGCGTGTGGCTGCTGGGCGCCTCCACCGGCATCGGGCGAGCGCTGGCCCAGGCCCTGCACGCGCAGGGCGCGCATGTGGTGGTCTCGGCACGCGGCGAGGCGGCGCTGGCCTCCTTCGTGGCCAGTCATCCCGGGGCGCAGGCGCGCGCCGTGGATGCCACCGACGCCCAAGCCGTCGCACGCATCGCCACAGAACTGGCAGAAGGCGGCGGCATCGATTGCGCGGTGTACTGCGCGGGCCACTACCGCGCGTTGCGCGCCACGGCCTTCGACCTGCAGGAAATGCTGCAGCACGAACGCGTCAACTACACCGGCGCGTTGCACCTACTGGCAGCGGTCTTGCCGCCCATGCTGGAGCGCGGGAGCGGGCACATCAGCCTCGTGAGCAGCGTGGCCGGCTACCGGGGCCTGCCCAATGGCCTGGCCTATGGCCCGACCAAGGCGGCCTTGATCAACCTGGCCGAGACCCTGTACATCGACCTGCAAGACCACGGCATCGGCGTGAGCTTGATCAATCCGGGCTTCGTGGAAACGCCGCTCACGGCACAAAACGAGTTCGAGATGCCTGCGCTGATCTCGCCGCAGCAGGCTGCCGAGGCCATCCTGCACGGGTGGCGCGAGGGCCGCTTCGAGATTCACTTCCCGAAGCGCTTCACGCGGGGCGTGAAGCTGCTGGGCCTGCTGCCGTTCCGGTTGTATCAGGCCGCGGTGCGGCGCATCACCGGGCTGTGAGCCCGCAGACCTCGTGATACCCCGCGTGTGCGGGGCGTCGGGGTCTGGACTTCAGGTCGGCTGAGATTCGATGAAGCTCGCGCGCTGCATCAACTTGTCGTACAGGCGTGCGAGGTTGGGGTAGGACGTGCGCCAGTCGATCTCGGAGAAGCGGAACTCCAGGTAACCCAGGCAGCAGCCCACCGCGACGTCGGCCAGTGACAGGTGAATGCCCGCGCAAAACGGCTTGTCACCCAGGCCCAGGCTCATGGCCTTGAGGCTGGCGTGGGTCTTTTCCAGCTGGCGATCGATCCAGGCCTGGCTGTGCTCGCCGGCCTTGCGCCCGCCCCAGTGGGCCTCCAGGCGCGCCAGCACCAGGGCGTCCAGCACACCATCGGCCAGAGCCTCCCAGGTCTTGACCTCGGCGCGCTCACGGCCCATGGCGGGAATCAGCTTGCCCACCGGCGAGAGCGTGTCCAGGTATTCGACGATCACGCGTGAATCGAACAGCGCCTCACCACCCTCCATCACCAGGCAAGGCACCTTGCCCAGGGGGTTGGACTGCATGATGGTGGTGTCGACGCTCCAGACGTCCTCGAGCACCAGCTGGTAGTCCAGCTTCTTCTCGGCCATCACGATACGCACCTTACGCACATAGGGGCTGCTGCTGGATCCGATCAGTTTCATGGGCAGGGGCTTTCCGGTCATTCTCAAAGGGGGCCGCGCATTTTAGGTCCAAGCCCTGCCGCCAAGGGCGAAGCCCCCGTGGGGGACACCTACAATTGCTCGCATGACGCTATCCACCATCGCCGCGCTGTCTCCGTTGGACGGCCGCTATGCGGCACGCCTGGCGCTTCTGCGCCCGCTCATGAGCGAGATGGGCTTCATGCACAAGCGCGTGCAGGTCGAGATCTGCTGGTTCATCGCCCTGTCCGATGCCGGCTTTGCCGAGTTCAAGCCCCTGTCCTCCGGTGCACGCACTTACTTGCTCGGGCTGGTGAAAAATTTCTCCGAAGCCGACGCCCTGGCCATCAAGGACATCGAGAAAACCACCAACCACGACGTCAAGGCCGTCGAGTACTGGATCAAGTCCAAGTTCGAGGCACGCCCCGAGCTGCGCGCCGCCGCCGAATTCGTGCACTTCGCCTGCACCAGCGAAGACATCAACAACACCAGCCACGCCCTGCAACTGAAAGCCGCGCGCGAGCAGGTGATCCTGCCCACGCTGGACGGCCTGATCGCCAAGCTGCGCGAGATGGCGCACGCCTACGCCGACGTCGCCATGCTCAGTCGCACGCACGGTCAGACGGCCAGCCCCACCACCGTGGGCAAGGAAATCGCCAACGTGGTCGTGCGCCTGGCCGCTGCGCGCGAGCGCATCGCCGGCGTGCAGCTCCTGGCCAAGATGAATGGCGCCGTGGGCAACTACAACGCCCACCTCTCGGCCTGGCCCGACTTCGACTGGGAGGCCTTCAGCCGCAAGCTGGTTGAATCGCCCGAGCCCTGCGGCCTGGGCCTGACCTTCCAGCCCTATAGCATCCAGATCGAGCCGCACGACTACATGGCCGAACTGTTTGACGCGCTGGCCCGCACCAACACCATCCTGATCGACTGGGCGCGCGACGTCTGGGGCTACATCAGCCTGGGGTATTTCAAGCAGCGGCTGCGCGAAGGCGAGATCGGCTCGTCCACCATGCCGCACAAGGTCAACCCGATCGACTTCGAGAACGCCGAAGGCAACCTGGGCCTGGCCAACGCGCTGTTGCGCCACCTGGCCGAGAAGCTGCCGATCTCGCGCTGGCAGCGTGACCTCACCGATTCCACCGTGCTTCGCAACATGGGCGTGGCCCTGGGCTACTCGGTGCTGGCCTACCACGCCATGGGCGTGGGCCTGGGCAAACTCGAGCTCAATGCCGAAGCCCTCGCCGAAGATCTCGACCAGGCCTGGGAAGTCCTGGCCGAACCCATTCAGACGGTCATGCGCCGCTACGGCGTGCAAGGCGCCTACGAAAAGCTCAAGGAAGTCACGCGCGGCAAGACCGTGCGGCCCGAGGATCTGCACGCCCTGATCCGCTCGCTGGCGATCCCCGAGGCGGAAAAGACGCGCCTCTTGGCGATGACACCCGCCAGCTACATCGGGCTGGCCGCCACCCTCGCCCGCCGGGTGTGAAGTGATTCCCCTTGGCGCTTAAATCCACCATCTTCAAGGCGAACGTCCAGCTCGCCGACATTGACCACGGCTACTACGCCGACCATGCGCTCACGCTGGCTCGCCATCCGAGCGAGACCGACGAGCGCATGATGATTCGTCTGGCCGCCCTGGCGCTGAACGCCCACGAACTGCAATCCACCTGCGGCGGTGACGGCACCCTGGCCTTTGGCGCGGGCCTGTCCGACCCCGACGAGCCCGATGTCTGGCTGCGCGATTTCACCGGCCGTACCCGCCTGTGGATGGAAATCGGCCAGCCCGAGGACAAGCCCCTGGCCAAGGCCTGCAGCAAGGCCGACCGGGTGCGCCTGTATTGCTTCGCGCATTCGGCCGACGTGTGGTGGCGCGGCATCGAGAACAAGCTCACACGCCTGGCCAGCCTCGAGGTGTTTCGCGTTCCCTCCGAGACCAGCCAGGACCTGGCTCGACTGGCGGCGCGCAGCATGCAGCTGCAGGCGACGGTGCAGGAAGGTGTGCTGATGCTCGGTGATGGCCAGCGCACCGTGGACATCGAGCCGGTACGCTGGAAGTAACGGCCCCTCAGGCCTGCGGCGGCGCGCCCTCGGCGGCTCGCTCGCGATAGCGATTAAAGCGCCAGGCATCGCCCTCGATCGTGATACGGCGCCAGGTGGCGCGCTTTTCGGCCGGCGACATCGCGGGCCAGTGCTGCACTTCATCGAAGGTGCGACCACATCCCTTGCACATCGCATCGCCCTGGCTGGTCGAACAGATCGCGATGCAGGGCGTGTCGGGCGTGGTGTCGTACCAGGCCCGCCAGGCGGCATAGGCCGGGGCCGGAAAGCCCTGTTCCGCGGCCTCGTCCTCATGGTGGAACACCATCAGGGCGTAGACCTCGGCCAAGGCGCGCAACTCGGGGGCGAGCGTGATGCCATCGGGGGACGGCTTCTTCTCGCGCCAGTAGTTGATCGCGGCTTCGATGTCGGTGATGTGGATAGCAGGCATGGCGGCGGGGAGGCGGATCATAGCGCCTGCGCTTGGCCTTCGCGCCCGATGCTATTCTTGCCCCATGACCACGCGCCCCCACGTCCGCCCACTGCGTGTGGCTTCCTGCCCCCCGAGGGGGCCCTCGCGCCTTGGGGCGGCCCGGCGGCGCTCATGAAACTCATCGCCAAGTGGCTGCTCAGTGCCACGGCCCTGGTGTTCGTCGCTCAGGTCTATGCCGGTGTGGAGGTGACCAGCTTCACCGCCGCCCTGGTCGCGGCGCTGGTGATCGGCCTGCTCAATCTGTTCATCCGGCCGGTACTGGTGCTCCTTACCCTCCCCGTCACGGTGCTCACGCTGGGCCTCTTTCTGTTCGTGATCAACGCGCTGATGTTCTGGTGGGCCGCCAGCTTCCTGGACGGGTTTCACGTCGACGGCTTCGGCGCCGCCCTGGTCGGCTCCCTGATCTACTCGGTACTGGGCGTGGTGATCGACCTAGCGCTCGAGCGCCTGTTCTCGAAGCAGTGATTCCACCGCGCGCGCGCGTGTATCGATGATGGACGCCTCGATGTGGTCCGGCGCGCCGCGCCGCGCCAGCTCCTGCGCCGCGCGCAAACGATCGAGCGCCGCCGGGTAATCCAGCCAGGCCACACGCGCCTCCGCCTCGGAGCGGATCGCACGCAGCGCCTGCCCCTGCGCCGATTGCGCGCTCGCCAGGGCCTGCCACGCCGTGCCGTCGGCAGGATGCAATGTCACCCAAGTCTGCAAGCGCCCGAGTACATCCGCCGCGCGACCGGCACGCACTGCGGCTTGCGCGGACAGCAGGATCTCGGGCCGCGTCGAGGCGGTGCCCGCATCGGCCAGGGCGCGCGCGGCATCACCGGCCGCCAGGGCCAGCTCAGACGAGAGCAGCCGCGCGAGCCGGGCGCCTGCCGGATGATCGGCCACTGCGGGCGCGAGCCGCTCCTGGTAGCGCCGAGCACGCGCAGGCTCGCGCAATTGCATGGCGGCGAGGGCGCCTGCATACCAGGCCGAAGCACGGCGCTCCAGAGGGGCGTCGGCCGCGACCGTATCGGCCTCACGCACCAAGGCCTGCTGCAACTCGACGCCACCGGTGGACAGGGCGCGGGCGCGCGCTGCCATCAGCGCATGCTCCAGATCGGCACGGGCCGGTGCAGCCCGCTCGCCCAGAGGCTGGCGCGAACGCATGTCGACGAGACGCTCCAGTGTGAGCGGGTGGGTGCGCAGGTAAGGGAAGGCGCCGTTGTCATTCAGGCGGGACGATTGCTGCAGCTTCTCGAACATGGTCACGAAGCCCTGCCCCTGGAAGCCCGCCTGCGTGAGCACTCCCAGGCCGATGCGGTCGGCCTCGCGTTCCATGTCGCGCGAGAAATTGAGCTGGCCTTGCACGCCTGCGGCCTGGCCTCCCGTGATGAGGGCGGCGGCGGCGTCCGGGCTGCGAGAGGCCGCCAGCGCGCCCAGGATGATGGCGCCGATCACGAAAGGCGTCTGGCGCTTGTCCTGCGACAGCATGCGGGCGATGTGGCGCTGGGTGACATGACTGAGTTCGTGCGCCAGCACCGAGGCCAGTTCGTCGCGGCTGGTGGTCACGGCCACCAGGCCCAGGTGCAACCCCAGCCAGCCTCCGGGCAGGGCGAAGGCGTTGATACTGCGGTCCTTGCCCAGGAGCACGCGCCAGGCGTAGCGCTGGTCCAGGTCGGGGGTCATCTCGCCGCGCAGGCGAGCTGCCGCCAGCAGCGGCTGCCACAGGCTTTGCACGTATTCACCGAGCAGCGGGTCATCGATGTAGTCGGGGTCGCGGTACAACTCGCGCGCGATGCGCTCGCCGATGCGGCGCTCGGCGCTGGGCGTGAGGTCGTAGCCGTCGCCCATGCTCGGAAGCTGCGCCGGGGCCGGGACCCAGGCCAGCGCGAGGGCCAGAGCCATGGCCAGGGCGCGGGGACGTTGGCGCCTTATCATGGAATCCTTCCTAACTTCCAAGACCACTTGTCCAAGACCACTTGATCTTGGTCGCAATCGTCATGACACGCGAATTTAGCCTAGATCATTGGATTGATCGTTGGATCAACCGTCGCAAGTTACGCAAAACTTTGCAGGCACTCCAGACCGCAGGCCTGCAAATTTCGACTGTATATGACATCGGTGCAAACAAAGGGCGCTGGTCACGCGACATGAGTCGCCACCTGCCCCGCTCAAACTTTTTTCTTTTTGAGGCGAACGAGTCACATCAGAAAAAGCTGGCCAGCAGGGGGTTCCCCTTTTTTATCTGTGTGTTGGGGGCAAGGGAGGAACAGCGCCGCTTCTATTCCACTGGTGGCACCGGTGATTCCTTGTATAGGGAGAGGACAGATCACTACCGCGAAGCGGATTACCGCGAAGTAACCACTCGGACTCTGGCCTCACTGTGCAAGGACAAGCAGCTTCCTGCGCCCAACTTTATCAAGCTCGATGTCCAGGGCTCCGAGCTGGACATCCTGGCAGGCGCAAGGGAAATGCTGGGGGAGTGCTACTTGGTTTACATGGAGTGCCCAGTCCTCGAATACAACGCTGGCGCACCGAGATTCGATACCTACGTTCAGTTCATGGCGGAACTGGGTTTCGCACCGTTACAGGTTCTCGAGCAACATCTGGTCAAAGGCGTGCTCACACAATTCGACTTGCTTTTCATTCGACAAGGCGCAGTCGATCTCCTGCGTAAGGAACGCTGAGCCCCAAACCATGCACGTCCTGATCGCAAGTCGGACCCTCATCCCCGTCGTGACCTACGGAGGCACTGAACGTGTCATCTGGGATCTGGGCAGGGCGCTCTCTGAGTCGGGCCACAAGGTCACCTACTTGGTCGCAGAGGGCTCGCAGTGCGACTTCGCAAATGTGTTGCATATGCGCGAAGACGTCGACTTGCGAACCCAGATTCCGCACGATGTGGACATCGTGCACTTCCATTTTTTGCCTGGGTTCGACCTGGATCGCGAACTCGGTCGTCCTTATGTTTATACCGAGCATGGAAACTCCGCTGATCAGCCGTGGCTGCCCCTGAACGCGATCTTTCTCTCAGGTGACCACGCACGGCGCCACGGCTCGAGTCAGTTCATCTACAACGGCCTCGACTGGCGCCAGTACGGAGAGGTCAGTCTGGATCGCGCACGCGACTATTTTCATTTCCTGGGGAAGGCGGCCTGGCGCGTCAAGAATGTAGCTGGGGCTATCGACGTCGCCCTCAAGGCAAAGCAGAAGCTGGCTGTATTGGGGGGGAACAGGCTCAATATCAAGCGAGGGTTCCGCTTGACCTTGTCCCCAAGGGTCACATTCCATGGCATGGTGGGTGGCCAGCGCAAGCTCACTTTGCTCAATGGCTCACGAGGGCTAATCTTCCCGGTGCGCTGGCATGAACCCTTCGGGCTGGCGGTCATCGAGAGCCTGTACTTCGGTTGTGCCGTGTACGCGACGCCGCACGGCTCTTTGCCTGAATTAGTGACACCCGAGTGCGGCGCGCTATCCGATTCAGCCGGGGAGCTGGCGCAGGCTGTCGCCTCCCACCACTACGAAACACGCACCTGCCACGATCGGGCCGTCTCTCACTTCAGCGCGCAAGCCATGAGCAGGAGTTACGTCGACGCCTACGACCGTGCAATTGCAGGCGAACGGCTACACCCGCATCCGCCCCGGTTACAACCGGGCTACAAGGATCTGCCATGGCGCGACTGAAGCGGGGTGCCAACTGGTCGCAGTGAATGAAACAGGAGAATCAATCCCATGAGCCCCCTCACGCATTTTGACGCCCAGGGCCAGGCGCACATGGTGGACGTTTCCGCCAAGGCCTCCACCCATCGGGTGGCGGTGGCCCAGGGCCGCATCCACATGCAGGCCACCACCTTGCAGCGCGTCACCGAAGGTACCGCAAAAAAAGGCGACGTCCTGGGCGTGGCCCGTATCGCCGGCATCCAGGGCGCCAAGAAAACCAGCGACCTGATTCCGCTGTGCCACCCGCTAGCGCTCACGCGCGTGGCGGTCGAATTCACGCTGGAACCGCAAGGCCCCTCGGTCCTGTGCCGATGCACCGCCGAAACCGTAGGTCCGACCGGCGTGGAAATGGAAGCCCTCACCGCGGTGCAAGTCGCCCTCCTCACGATCTACGACATGTGCAAGGCGGTGGATCGCGGCATGACGATCACTGACGTGGGCCTAGCGGAGAAGCACGGGGGCAAGAGCGGAAGCTGGGTAGCGGAGAAGTAGCCAATACCAAATCAACGATGGAGCGATTCCTCAGATTGAGGCTTTGTCTTATTTCAGTCCTGTGCTGCCCCCATGACGGAAACGCCTACGGGAAGGCGCTCGTCAAATCGACTAGACTGGGTGAGTGCCGTAGATGCACAGCACCATAATTGACCCATGACTCGTAGCACCATCTCTGAAGAATATTTGAAGCTTCAGCAAGAGCTTCATAAGAATCCAAACTATGGGGTGGCATCCCTCCAGTTTGCGCCGCTGGTCGCGCAGCTATTCACAGAGGGCAGCTTTCAGTCCATCTCAGACTATGGCGCTGGAAAAAAGAGACTTTTAGAGGGGCTAAAAGCTAACGGCGTCGACCCGAAAGACTACCATCCATTTGACCCTGCATTTCCTGAATATGGGGAGCCGAAGCCGGCCGATCTAGTCTGTTGCATCGACGTTCTCGAACACATTGAGCCAACGAAATTAGATTCGGTCCTAGAGGAACTCGCTCACATAACTGTCGGCCTTGGGTTCTTCTCAGTTCACATGGGACCAGCAGGTAAGGTGCTATCGGATGGAAGGAACGCTCACCTTATACAAAAGCCGACGTCGTGGTGGCTCCCAAGATTGTGCAAATATTTCAATATAGTGCAGTTGCAACAGCACCAAGTCTTTGGGACTGGTTTTTGGTGCATCGTTCGAAGAATCGAGACTTAACGCCGAGGCCTCAGGGCCAACGCACAAGCACCCGCGCAGGCGCCATCGCAGCCTGCCACCAGGCCGACGCCAGATCCTCACGCGGTAACGACAAGCGCGCACAGGCCATGAACTTGGCTCGCAATTGCGCGTCATCCACCGGCCGGCTCGCATGACC